>OBXQ01000161.1_pt1 | contig 54708 bp, 45 predicted proteins | sample 1476641 | NCBI WGS metagenome assembly OBXQ01 (sample SAMEA2580174, study PRJEB22360) | human gut metagenome | biome: human gut; feature: human-associated habitat; material: faeces | place: Denmark | collected 2008/2010
AAAAGGAGCTGTTGCTCCAGTAGATTATTTATCTACTTTTGCAACAGCCCCTTTTACTTGTTCCCGAAGACTTTGTTCTATGTTATCTTAGAGACATAAAATATTTGAGAAGGAGCAGTGGTATGGGAAAGCTAAAAACAGTTGTTGTAAAGTACTGGAAGGTTTATGCGGCCGCGCTGGTCATTGCGGTTATCTGCGATTTGATCGGGACGGTCAAACTGAACATCGGGATCGGAACACTGACCATATTCCCCATGGTGTTTGCAACGATAATCGGGGGAATACTGGGGCCGGACGCGTTTAAACTCTTTAAAGTTCCGGAATCCAGGCTGGGGGGCAGCCTGGTGCTGGTGGTGCTCGCGCCGTTTATGGCCAAAATGGGGGTTTCGGCCGGCGCCAATCTGTCAAAACTTGTCTCCGTGGGACCGGCGCTGATTTTACAGGAATTCGGGAATCTGGGAACCATTTTGTTCTCACTCCCCATCGCGCTTTTTCTGGGGCTTAAGAAGGAGGCTATCGGGGCCTGCTATTCGGTCAACCGGGATTCCAACCTGGGGCTGACGACGGATATCTATGGGCCGGACGCACCGGAGACGAGAGGGACCTTTGCCGTGTACATCGTGGGCTGCGTGATCGGCACGGTGTTCCTCAGTATTCTTGCCAGCGTGGTGGCGTCGTTTGATATTCTCCATCCCCTGGCGCTTGGTATGGCAAGCGGGATCGGAGCAGGTTCCATGATGACGGCCGCAGCGGGCACGCTTGGGGAAATTTATCCCCAGTACGCGGAGGATATCCTGGTGATGGGCGGCGCCAGCGACATGCTGACCGGCATTACCGGCATCTATATGGGAACCTTTGTGGGCCTGCCGCTGACGCGCAAGCTGTACGCAATACTGGAGCCGAGGATCGGCCGCATTATAAATAAGGAGGCAAACTGATGGTCAGAAAATATTTTATTCAACAGGTGGGACTGCTTTTGATGGTGGCAGTGATTATCATGATCACCAATATAATTGGCTATGGCATGCCTCTGGCGGACACAATCAAAGGGGTGCTTGTACTCTGTGCCATCGCTCTTTTCGGACTGACGGTCAGCAAGTTTATGAGCCGGTACGTCAAGCTTCCCTCCATGATGTACGTGTCCCTGACGGGCCTGCTGCTGGCATCGCCTATTTCCCCGGTAAAGGATATTATCATCGACGTGACGTCCCAGGTGGCGTTTTTGGCTCCGACCACAGCCATGGGAGCGTTTGCCGGAATCTCCCTGGGCAAGGATTTAAAGGATTTTGCGAAAATGGGTTGGAAATTGATTATAATCACGTTGTTTGTCATTACCGGAACCTTTGTTTTCTCGGCAATCGTAGCGGACGCCGTGCTGCGCTTTACAGGCGCTATTTGATGTGAGGGAGGAAGAAAACATGAAAAACTGCGATATTTTAGTCAAGGGCTGCGAAATCCTGGGGCCCGGCATGAGCGTGACCGGGCCGTGCTCGGTGGCGATCCATGAGTCCCTCATCGAGAAGATCGGACCTTCGGACCAGATAGAGAAGGAGTATCTGGGCGGCACGGTGGTGGACGGCAGGGGAAAGCTGCTCATGCCGGGAATGGTGGACGGACATACCCATACCTGCCAGCAGCTTCTGAGAGGCCGGGTGTCGGATGAATATCCCATGATATGGACAAGATTTCTGGTGCCGTTTGAGAGCAACCTGAAACCGGAGGATACCAGGATCAGCGGGCAGCTGGCCTGCCTGGAAATGATCAAGAGCGGGACCACGGCGTTTGCGGATTCCGGCGGCGTTCACATGGATCAGGTGGCGGAGGCGGTGATCGAGTCCGGCATGCGGGCGGCGATCGCCAAATCCACCATGGATATGGGGGATATTGTCAGCGGGGCGATGAAGGAAACGGCTCAGGAAGCGGTGGAGCGTACCAGGGATTTGTACCGCAGCTATCACGGAGCCGGGGACGGAAGGGTGAGCATCTGGTTTGCGATCCGGCAGGTCATGACCTGTTCCCGGGAACTGATCGCCATGGTCAGGGACGCGGCCGCCGAACTCCATACGGGGATTCACGCCCACCTGTGCGAGCACAGGGACGAGGTGATTTTCTGCCTGAAGAATTATCAGAAGCGCCCGGCCCAGTTTCTGGATGAAATGGGGGTGCTGGGCCCCAACCTGCTCACCGCCCACAATGTCATGCTGTCGGATGAGGATATCCGGTGTATGGCAGAACGCGGGGTGAAGGTGATACACTGTCCCCGTGCGAACCTGGCGTACCATGGATTTCCCAAAACGCCGCAGATTTTGAGGGAGGGCTTGAACGTGGGCCTGGGCAGCGACGGCGCGGCCCCTTCGAATCTGGACCTGTTCGATGAGATCAAGGTGCTGCGCTATGCGATGCTGGCATACTGGGGGCTTCCCTACTTCAATCCGGTTGTCATGACCTGCCCCACGCTCCTTAAGATGGCGTCCCAGGGCGGCGCAAACGCCTTGGGCCTTGGGGCAAGCATCGGAAGCGTGGAGGAAGGCAAAAAGGCGGATGTGATACTGTTAAAGACGGAACAGCCCCATATCCGGCCGACGCAGAATCTGGTAAACAGTCTTGTGGATGCAGCCGGCGGACACGATGTGACGGATTCTATCATCGACGGCAAATTGGTGATGAAGGACAGAAACGTCCTGACGCTGGACGAGGAAAAGATCCGGTATGAGGCCGCGGTTCATATGGAGCAGATAATGAAGCGGGTCTGACGAGGCGGCAAAACGCGGAGCCGGCCGGAGGTATAGGACGGCCCGGGGGCTTGCGGGAAGGAATATGAGGCGATGAAACTGAGGAAGCACAGGGAGACGTATCATTTGTTCTGGTCCATTTGCGGAGTGGCGTTTTTTGCCGCGGCCTACCGCTGGTTTCTGTTTCCGGCCGGTTTGTACGGGGGCGGTTTTACCGGAATCGCCCAGTTGATCAAGCTGTTTTTGCAGGAGGTTGCGGGGATCGGGATACCGGAGAAAATGGATTTGACGGGAACGATTTTCTGGTGCATCAACATTCCGCTGTTTGCGCTGGGATATCGATGTATCGGAGGAAAATTCTTATACAGGACCATCATAGCGGTGTTCGTCCAGTCCCTGCTTCTGACCTTCATACCGGCCCCGGACGGTCCGCTTTTAGACGATTTACTCTTAAACTGTATGATCGGGGGCGCTCTGTCCGGGCTGGGAGTGGGAATGACCCTGAGGGCGGGAGGTTCCGGAGGCGGACTTGACATCGTGGGTTTGTACTGCGCTAAGAAGATTCCCGATTTTAGCGTGGGAAAAATCAACGTTTTAATCAATGCGTTTATCTATCTGGCGGCAGCCGTCCGATACGATTTTGAAATCGCGGCCTACTCCATGGTATTCGCGGTGACGGCGGGGCTTGTGACAGACTGCACCCACTATCAGAATATTAAAATTTCGGCGTTTATTGTAACGGAAAATAAACGGTTGGGGGATTGTATCAGCCGGGCCGTGGGCCGGGGCGTCACCAGCTGGGAGGGCTGGGGGGAACACAGCCGCCAGGGAAAGATCGTCCACATGGTTGTGATCAACAAATATGAGCTGCAGGAGCTGAAACGGCTGATCAAAAAAGAAGACCCCAAGGCATTTGTAATGATTCTTCTGCCGGAGACGGTTATGGGGAATTTTGAGAAACGGTTGGAAGTTTCATAATCGCGGGAACCATAATAGATTTCCATTTCCTTTCAGGGCATCCATCGGCTGCCCTGATTTTTTATCGCCGTCCCCCTGGCTATGCCTTTTTGTTATAACTGAGAAATAAGAAACTGAGATTATGCAAGAGTGCTTTGATTCCCTATAATTGATTACAGAAACCATACAATGTGCACAACGAAAAGGGGGAAACAATGGAGAAGGAAAAACAAGTAAAAAAGATGAACGTGCCGCACATATTTATCATCATTCTGTGCATCATCCTGCTGGCCTGCCTGGCCACCTACGTGGCGCCTCCCGGCGTCTACGACATGGACGAGACGGGATCGGCTATCGCCGGAAGCTACCACCTGGTGGAGCGGGAGCCGGTTTCGCCGTGGGCTGCGCTTCTGATGATTAAAAAGGGGATTGAGAGCGCGGCATCCGTGATCAGCCTGCTGCTGGTTGCCGGCGGCTCCATCGCCGTGCTGCTGGATACAGGGGCGTTTAACGACGTGCTGGACTACGGGGTTTACAAGCTGCAGGACAAGAGCACGAAGGTGCTGGTTCCGGCGATTGTGGTTTTAATGTCCGCGCTGGGGGCATTTGCGGGGAATGACTCTATGATCGCCTTTGTAACCGTGGGGCTGGTGATCTGCGCCAGGCTGCGGCTGGACCGGATCACGGCCATGGGGATGTTCTACCTTGGGTATCTGATCGGTTTGGGATCCAGCTTTACCTCCAGCATGCTGATCCAGTACCAGGTCATGGCGGGGGTGGAGCCGCTGTCCGGCATGGGGGCCCGTTTCGTCGTGTGGACGATATTTACCGCAATCAACGCTCTGTACTGCACCCGGTATGCGGTTCGCATTTCCCGGGATCCCGGAAAGAGCCTGGCCAGGAAGCCGCTGACGCCGGAGCCGGGCATGGGGGAGATCAAAGCCGCGGCGCTGCCCGGAAAAGGCATCCTTTCAATCATCGTGATGTTTGCGGTGTACGTCCTGTACGCGGTCTGCGCCCCCAGGCTGGGCTGGGGCCAAGAGTATCTGTATGTGTTTATGATTCTCAGTTCCATATTCGCCTGCCTCCTGTACCGGGTGTCCCCCAACCGGGTCAGCAAAAATTTCTTCAGGGGGGCGCAGTCCATGGGCGGAATCTGCATGGTGATGGGCCTTGCGCGGATCGTGGGCATGGTGTTGAACCAGGGACACGTTATGCATACCATCTCCAACGCCGCCTCCAATCTGATTGGCAACAACGGTCTGGCGCTTGCGGCCATCGGCATTTTCATATTCACGCTGGTGCTGAACCTGTTCATACCCAGCGGCATGTCCAAGGCGGCCATCATGATGCCGTTACTCACTCCGATTGGGGATGTGTGCGGACTGACCCGCCAGCTGGTGGTGTTCGCCTACTCGCTGGGCGACAACCTGACCAACGCCCTGACCCCAATGTCCGGTCCAATGGTGGGGGCTTTGGAGCTGGCCGACGTGGATTTCACGGACTGGCTGAAGTACGCAGGCCCGCTGATGGGAATTCTGGCTGTGGTATCCGCCGTTTTGATTGTAGTGCTGGCGGCCATGGGCTGGGCCTGAGATACTGTTAAAAGGAACGAACCATATAAAATAATGAAGGGAGAGAAAGTATGCGGCAGGTTTATGAGGCGGTGAGAGCCAGCGTGGAAAAACGCAGAGGTGAGATGATCACACTATTAGAAAAAATTGTAAATATTGACAGCGGTACCACCAATATCCCAGGCGTGGAGGCGGTTTGTGAGATATTGAAGCGGGAGATGGAAGCCGTTGGCATGGAAACCAGGGTGATTCCATCGGAGGGCGCGGGTCCGGTGCTGGTGGGGGAGTGGTGCGGCGGCGGCGCGAAACGGCCCCTTCTGTTCATCGGCCATATGGACACGGTTTTTGAGGACGGGGAGGCGGAGCGCAATCCGTTCAGAATCGACGAAAACGGACTGGTCCACGGCCCCGGCGTGCTGGATATGAAGGGAGGGCTAGTGGTCGCCCTGTCCGCCATCCGGGCGCTGCGGGATATCGGATACACGGACCGGCCGGTCAAATGCATATTTGTGGGGGATGAAGAAAAACTCCACATGTTTTCCAGGACAAAGCAGATCATGATCTCGGAGCTGGCGGGGGCGGAGGCCGCGTTTAATTTTGAGGTTGGCTACCAGCACGACGGGCTGGTGGTTGGACGGAAGGGCGGCGGAATTGTGGACGTCACGGTGCACGGGGTGCCGGCCCATTCCGGGCTGGCTCCGGAAAAAGGGAGAAGCGCGGTGGCGGAGATGTGTTATAAGGTCCTGGAGCTGGAGGCCAGCCGGGATATCGAGCGGGGGAAGTTAATCAACTGCGGCATGGTCAGCGGAGGAATCGGAGAGAACACGGTTCCGGGCGAGGCCAAAATCAGCATCGGCATCCGTTTTCCCTCCCAGGCGATCCGGGACGAGATTCTGGAGGATATCCGGGCGGCCACGGAGCGCGTCCACATTGAGGGAACAAAGGCGGAGATGAACGTGCGCATGATGATGGAGAGCATGGACACCACCGCCGGCGTGATGGAGCTGTTTGAACATATTCAGAAGGCAGCCCTGGAATGCGGCTACGGCGAAGTCCACCCGTTTACGGTGGGCGGCGTGTCGGATTCCGGCGCGGTGGTGGCAAACGGCGTCCCGGCCGTGTGCGGCATGGGCCTTAAGGGGGAGGGCTGCCACACCAAAGACGAGTACGCCCTGGTGGACAGCCTGGTTGACCGGGCGGTGCTGGCGGCGTGCGCGGCGTACGCGTTATAGAAAAACCACAGCAAAAAGGGATCGGGCATCCCGGGTTAAAACATGATACTGACCGCCAGTCATTGCGACGACCGGAGTAAATACTAAGATGGCGAAAAGCCAGAAAGCGGAGGTATAAGTCTATGAAGAACTACCCATTAAACGTTGAAGCGCCAAAATCCTACTCTTATGTAAAGCGCAACATCCCCAATGTGACGGTGGAGCAGCGCGAGCGAGCGCTCAAATCCACCCACTACAATGAATTTGCATTTCCGGCGGGCATGCTGACCGTGGATATGCTGTCTGATTCCGGCACCACCGCCATGACGGACGTGCAGTGGAGCGCCATGTTCCTGGGGGACGAGTCCTACGGACGCAACAAGGGATATTATGTGCTTATGGATGCGTTCCGGGATGTGTTCGAGCGGGGGGACGATCAGAAGCGGGTAATCAATCTGGTGAGAACGGACTGCCAGGACATTGACAAAATGATGGATGAAATGTATCTCTGTGAATATGAAGGGGGACTGTTCAACGGAGGCGCGGCCCAGATGGAGCGCCCCAACACCTTCATCATGCCCCAGGGGCGCGCCGCTGAGAGCGTACTGTTCGCCATGGTCAGCAAAATCCTGGGGGAGCGCCACCCCGGCAAGAATTTTACCATTCCCTCCAACGGCCATTTCGACACCACGGAAGGCAATATCAAGCAGATGGGCTCCACTCCCCGCAACTGCTTTGACAAGCAGCTGCTCTGGGAGGTGCCGGAAGGCGGAGTCTATGAGAAGAATCCCTTTAAGGGAAATATGGACACCGCCAAGCTGGAAGCCCTGATCCAGGAGGCGGGCCCGGAGAATGTTCCGCTAGTCTACACCACCATCACCAACAATACGGTGTGCGGACAGCCGGTTTCCATGGCCAATATCCGCGAATCCAGCCGCATCGCCCACAAGTATGGAATCCCCTTCATGCTGGACGCCGCCCGCTGGGCCGAGAACTGTTACTTTATCAAGGTGAACGAGGAGGGGTACGGGGATAAATCCATTTTCGCCATCGCAAAAGAGCTGTTTTCCTACTGCGACGGATTTACCGCCAGCCTGAAAAAGGACGGACACGCAAATATGGGCGGCATCCTCGCATTTCGGGACAAGGGGCTGTTCTGGAAGAATTTTTCCGACTTTGACGCGGAGGGCAATGTGGTCACGGACGTGGGAATTCTGCTGAAGGTGAAACAGATCTCCAGCTACGGCAACGATTCTCACGGCGGAATGTCCGGCCGGGACATCATGGCTCTGGCGGCGGGACTGTACGAGTGCGGACGCGTCGAGTACCTGAAGGAGCGGGTGGAGCAGTGCGAATACCTGGCACAGGGTTTTTACAAAAACGGCGTCAAGGGAGTGGTCCTTCCGGCCGGGGGGCACGGCGTATACATCAATATGGACGAATTCTTTGACGGAAAACGCGGACACCAGTCCTTCGCGGGGGCGGGCTTCAGCCTGGAGCTGATCCGGCGCTACGGCATCCGCGTCTCCGAGCTGGGAGATTTCAGCATGGAGTACGACTTAAAAACCCCGGAACAGCAGAAGGAGGTCTGCAATGTGGTCCGTTTCGCCATCAACAGAAGCCAGCTCTCCAGAGAGCATCTGGACTATGTGATCGCGGCAGTGACCGAGCTGTACAAGGACCGTAAGAGCATTCCCAATATGAAGATCACGCTGGGGCACAAGCTTCCGATGCGGCATTTCCATGCGTTTTTGGAGCCGTATGAGGCGGAGGAGTAAGCCGGGCTGGCCGTCCCGCCGCGTCCTCGGGGCCGCAGCGGGACGGACGCGCCGTCAATACCGCTCGCCGTCGATCTCGATCCCGTCTACCACATACAAGCCGTGCCATAGTTTCAGCGACAGCCGGATTTTCGTATCCCAGGTGACCGCCCGGTCCAGCTGCGCGGCATGAGCTTCATTTAAATAATATTCTTCGATCCGCGGGTAAATATAAATCCGCGGATTGCCGTCGTATGTCCGCAGATAACCGGACGCGCATTTGAGGTAGGCTACATCCCGCCCGGGCCGGTCCAGGGTGGCGTAGGAGAAGCGTTCCAGCCCGCTGTCCGGGTCTGTCTCCAGGATCACATACACGTCGTTGTTGTCCCACGGAAGGGCTTCGTAGCGCTCTACGGAGCCGGGCTCCAGCGGTATGTCGCTGTCCGGGTTTTGCAGATGGAGATAGCGGCCCCGCAGGGCGTCGTAGGGGTCGTAGCCGGTCATTTCCACCACCGCGGTGCGGCCGTTCAACGACACAGCGCAGACCATACCGATGACGCCGAGCAGCATGAACAGCTGCAGGGCGAATGACGCCAGAATCAGTTTATTCCGATGCTTTTTCACGTGAGTCCCCTCCTTTCAGCCTGAGAGTCATCCAGTAATTGGCCCCGAGAAATGCCAGACCGGCGATCACGAACACAATCCCTTTGGTCAGAAGGCCGTAGCCGCCCAGAAATACTTTGAATACAATATACAGAATCAGTGCCCCCGTATAGCGCCGGACCGAGGGCAGATTTACCTGACGGACCCCGCACAGCAGCCGGTACAGGCTGTATGCGATGAAGCAGAGGTTGACCAGGATTTCATAGGGGAACCTGGCGCCGGGGGGCAGGAAGATCATGTCAAATACCAGAAGTCCGCATATGCCGCCAAAGAGCAGGAGCCCGGTCTGTTCGTCGGGGCCCTTTTTCCGGACTGCCAGATACATGCGGACAACGGCACCGGCCAGCAGGGCGGCCAGCGGCAGCTGGGAGAAATACCGGTAAGGCCCGGCAACCTGGAAAAATCCGGGAAAATAATCGGAGGACAGGTAAAAGACGGCCTTCAGGAACAGCAGCCCGTACAGCAGACGCCCGGCCAGCCTCCGGTAAAGGGCCGGGGATTCCACGGTGGTGTAGATCAACAGGATCAGCAGGCAGGCGTAATAGGCGTTGTCCGGCATATACCATACGGCCAGATACAGAAACCAGACGAAAAAGCACAGTCCCAGCAGCCCGCAGCCAACGCCTCGTTTGATCCTGGCCCGGTAATAGGGGAGCAGAAAGAGTACCATCAGGGTATAGTCGCCGCCCCAGCCGGCCCAGCAGATTCCAATCAGATACAGAACCGCCAGATAGTAGCCGTCCAGCAGGTACACCACCGGCAGCATGAGGACAAATCCGATCAGCAGCATGGACTGGAGGCTGAAGGACAGCTGATAGGCCTGGTAAATCAGCCCAAGGGCGGACAAAAAGGCGAGGCCCAGAGCCAGAGAAAGGGACTGGATCCAGATTTCCGCAGCTCCCGCGCGATATTTCCACCAGAGGCAGCCCTGGACCGCCAGCAGCGGGATCAGGGCGATCACGGCCTTTAACTCCCGGGAGAACATGGACCAGTTCCAGGCGAACAGGGAAATCACCCCGGCCCCGATAAAGACGACGCCCAGCAGGGCAAAGATCAGAAAGATATTGTGCCGCTCTTTCCTGGTTTTTAAGTATTCGTCCCGGATGCGGTCCAACTGCGGCCGCTCCAGATAGCCCAGTTGGGTGAGCCGTTCCAATTCACGGTAAAATTCTTGGGTATTCACGGTCATACCTCCTTCCTTCTATATAAATTATAAATGATCCGGTAAGCACAAACCAGATGTCGATTGTAATAACAGGGATGACATTTGTCACGGAATCGACGTTGGGGCGGGGAAAATATTATGCCACGATGGATGAAATATTCAGAAAATAAGACAATACGTTAATTAAGTAAAGCATAGGCCGCTATAATAGCTTAAATATCTAAAGCATCCTTTCGATAAATAACTATCTAAAAACGCGATAATGGTTAACAAAAATTAATATAAGCTTTTTTACACAGATTTATGGTATACTGTCAGCAACCATTTATGTACGCATATGGTAAACAGATGTCCATAACAAGAACACATACATGGAATATTGACAGAGAGGTGACGATTATGAAAAAAGCAAGAAACGTGTTGGCCCTTACCCTGGCAGTCGTCCTGACAGCCGGAGCTTTGAGCGCCTGCGGCGGCAAAACGTCTTCCACCCCCGAAAGCTCCGCTACAGCGGCGGCGGGCGGTTCCGAGAGCGCAGCGCCAGCGGCGGGAGGCGAGTCCGCCAGAGACACCCTGAGAGTGGCTCTCACCAGTGAGCCGCCGAACCTTTCCACCTGTGATCATGACTCCCTGATTTCCGTGGGAATGAACATGCTGACCTTTAACGGCCTGGTGCGCATCGACAACGCGACCTTAAAGCCTGAGTTGGATCTGGCTTCGGACTACAAGGTGGAGAACGACGTGGACTGGATTTTCACCCTGAAGCAGGGCGTCAAGTTCCACAACGGCGATGACTTTACCGCCGCGGACGTGGTAGCGACCCTGGAGTACGCCAAGTCCCTCCCGGCTACCACTACATATACCAGCAATATGAAGAGCATCGAGGCGGTGGACGATTTCACCGTGAAGATCACCACCAACGAGCCCTACGCGGGCCTGCTGTACGATCTGGGCTACCACTTCAACTGGATTCTTCCCAAGGGCCTGATCGAGAGCGGCAACGACTTTAACGAGAACCCCGTCGGAACCGGCCCCTACAAGCTGGTGGAGTGGGTATCCGGCGATCATCTGACCTTCGAGGCTTTTGACGGTTACTTTGACGCAGAGCGCAAGGCCAAGATCAAAAACCTGGAATTCACCATCATTCCCGAGGGCGTTACCAGAGCCCTGGCTCTGGAAACCGGCGAGGTGGACTTCGTGTGGGAGACCAACGGAGCGGACGCGGCCAGCCTGTTAAACAACCCGGACGTGAAGGTGGAGCAGGTGGATTCCGTGGACAACGTGATCTTGTTCCTGAACAACGACGTGGCTCCCTTTGACGACGTGAACCTGCGCCGGGCAATCGCCTGCGCCATCAACCGCCAGGATATTATCGACGGCGCGCTCAGCGGCTACGGCGTGGTGAACTACTCCGCCATCGCCCAGGGCCTGTGGGGGTCCACCACCAAGGATCAGCTGGAGTACAACGTGGACAAGGCCAAAGAGTATCTGGCGGCCTGGGGCGGAGATCCCGCTTCCGTGGATTTGTCCATCCTGGTGACCAACGAGACCCGCGTTGCCGTGGCGACCATTATCCAGAGCAACCTGGCGGAGCTGGGAATCAACGTCAAGGTGGAATCCATGGATACCGCCACTTACTTTGAGAAGTGGAGCAGCGGCGATTACACCGGGCTCATCGCTTCCTGGTCCCCCTCCAACGCCCTGACCTACGTGCAGCGCTATGTGACGGACCGCCGTGTCCAGTACGCAGGCTCCTACAACAACCCGGAGATGAACACGCTGATTCTGGACGCGCAGAGCACGCTGGACGACGATGCCCGCATGGAGAAGATCGAGAACATCGTGTCCATCGTCAACCAGGACTCTCCGCAGATTTCCCTGTTCCAGTCCGTGTGGCTGAGAGCCCACGACGCCAAGCTTCAGGGCGTGGTGCTCAGCGGAACCGGATATACCGATTACAACATGATGTACTGGGCCGAATAAGCGAACGCTTCAGTCCGTTACCGGGGAAGGCTGTCAGAAGGCAGCCTTCCCCGGATTCTATACCAAGGCAGCCTTTTAACCGATTTTCTCAGGAGATGATTCAATGCTTAAATACATTATCCGAAGAATAATAGCCATGATACCGGTGGTGATCGGTATTACCTTTCTGGTATTCATGATCATGCAGCTGGCCCCGGGCGATCCGGTGCAGATGATCCTGGGCGACAACGCCTCCCCGGAGGCCGTGGAGGCCATGCGCGACGAGATGGGCCTGAACGACAACGTGCTGATCCAGTACGGCCGCTATCTGGTCAACCTGGCCCAGGGCGACATGGGGACCTCCTATGTGAACAAGCGGCCCGTGGCCGACGAGGTGTTCAGCCGGGTTCCGGCCACCTTCAAGCTGGCCGCGGTGGCCGCGGTGGTGTCCATCGTCATCGCCATCCCTCTGGGGATCCTGGCGGCCATCAAACAAAATACGCTCTTTGACCATTCCAGTATGGTGGTGTCCCTGATCGGCATCTCCATGCCCGCCTTCTGGCTGGCCCTCATGCTCATGCTTTTGTTCTCGTTGAAGCTTGGTTGGCTGCCCGCCCAGGGGGCCAAGGACGGGTGGAAATCCTACGTGCTGCCATCCATCGCCATCGGCTTCATGCAGATGGCCGCCATTGCCAGAACCACCCGCTCCTCCATGCTGGAGACCATCCGCCAGGATTATATCCGCACCGCCCGCTCCAAGGGCATCACGGAGCGTGAGGTGATTTTCCACCACTCCTTCCGCAACGCCCTGATCCCCACCGTGACCATCGTGGGCGTGCAGCTTGGCGGCCTTTTGGGAGGCGCGGTATTGACCGAGACCGTGTTCGCCTGGCCGGGGCTGGGACGTCTGGTGGTCCAGGCGGTGAACGGGCGGGACGTGCCCGTGGTGCTTGGATGTATCGTGGTGCTCAGCGTGGGCTTTTCCATCGTCAACCTGGTGGTGGATCTGCTATACGGCTTTATCGACCCGCGGGTGCGGTCAATGTATCAATAGGAGGTGTGAGTGAGGATGAGTAAAGACAAAGAATACGCGGAAGCCCTCTCGGGCCCCAAAAACAGCCTGGCCTATGATACATGGCGGCGTCTGATCAGCAACAAAGCGGCCGTGTTCGGCATGGCCTTTATGATTTTCCTGATTCTGCTGGCGATCTTTGCGGATTTTCTCTTCGATTACCAGACCGAAGTGATCGCCCAGAACATCCCCGACCGCCTGATCCATCCCTGCCTGAAATACCCCTTCGGCACGGACGAGTTCGGCAGAAACCTGCTGGCCCGGGTGGTTCACGGCAGCCGGATGTCCCTGGCCGTGAGCTTCTCCTCCGTGGCGATGTCCCTGGCGGGAGGCGGCTTTCTGGGCGCCATCTCCGGGTACTACGGCGGAAAGGTGGACAATGTGATCATGCGGATCACGGACATTTTGCTGGCGATTCCCATGACATTGTTCGCCATCGTGATCGTGGCGGCTCTGGGGGCCAATACCCGCAACCTGGCCTTCGCGCTGGCAGCCTCCTCCGTTCCGATCTTCGCCCGGGTGGTGCGCGGAGCCGTGATCACGGTGCGGGACGTGGAGTTCGTGGAGGCGGCCCGGGCCATCGGCGCAACCAACCGGACCATTATCTGCAGCCACATTATCCCCAACTGCTTAAGCCCGATCATCGTGCAGGTGACCCTGCGCATCGCCAGCGCCATCTACAACACCGCGGCCCTGTCCTTCTTAGGGATGGGCGTGCAGGCACCAGCCCCAGAATGGGGCGGCCTTCTGGCAGGCGGGCGCACCTACATCCGCGACTACAGCTACCTTTCCATTATACCGGGCATCGCGATCATGCTGACCGTTCTGGCGCTGAATCTGCTGGGCGACGGGCTGCGGGACGCGCTGGATCCGAGACTGAAATAGGAGGGAAGCCATGAGCCGGGAAAATACGAACAATAAGACGGAAAATGTGCTGGAAATCAGCAATTTATGCGTGGAATACAGAACAAGAGACAGCGTGGTGAAGGCGGTGAACGGCCTGAATCTCACCCTGAAAAAGGGCCAGGCCCTGGGCGTGGTGGGGGAGACCGGAGCCGGAAAGACCACCACGGGCCTGGCGGTGCTGGGCCTGATCCCCAACCCGCCCGGGGTGGTGACCGAGGGGCAGATCATTCTGGACGGCCAGGACGTGCTGACCAAGGACGCCAGATACCTGCGGGGAATCCGCGGCAAGCAGGTGTCCATGATCTTCCAGGACCCCATGACCTCCTTAAACCCGGTGCTGCCCGTGAACGAGCAGATCGCCGAGGTGATCCGCACCCACAACAAACAGCTCAAACCCAAGGAAGCCCTGGAAGCTGCCGGGGACATGCTGGAGCTGGTGGGAATCCCGAGGGACCGGGGCGGGGAATACCCCCACCAGTTCTCCGGCGGCATGAAACAGCGGGTGGTGATCGCCATCGCCCTGGCCTGCCACCCGGACGTGCTGATTGCCGACGAGCCCACCACAGCCCTGGACGTGACCATACAGGCCCAGGTTTTGGAAATGATGAAGGAACTGAAAAAGCAGTACGGCACCTCCATGATCATGATCACCCACGACCTGGGCATCGTAGCGGATATCTGCGACGAGGTGTCCGTGGTGTACGCGGGCCGGGTGGTGGAGCACGGCACTCTGGAGGACATTTTCGACCACACGCTTCATCCCTACACGGAGGGGCTGTTCAACTCCCTTCCGAACATGGCGGACCGCACCCAGCGGTTGAAGCCCATCAAGGGCCTGATGCCCGACCCCAGCAATCTGCCCGAGGGCTGCGCCTTCTGCCCGCGGTGCAACTACGCAAAGGACATCTGCGCCAGGAAAAAGCCGGGCCGCCTGTGGTCAAACGACACCCACTACGTGGAGTGCCATCTTTACAATGAGAACAATATCAGGAACGGGGAGGTGCTAAAAGGTGAGTAAGCCATTGCTGGAAGTACAGAATCTGGTCAAATATTTTCCCACCAAGAAAGGAAAGCTCCACGCAGTGGACGACGTGACCTTTTCCATCGACAGGGGGAAAACCCTGGGCGTGGTGGGGGAGTCCGGCTGCGGAAAGTCCACCACCGGGCGGGTAATCCTGCGGCTGATCGAGCCTACCTCCGGAAGCATTACCTTTGACGGAACGGACGTGCGGGGCCTGTCCGCGGACGGACTGCGCAAGATGCGCACCCGCATGCAGATCATTTTCCAGGACCCATTTTCGTCCCTTAACCCGCGCATGACCGTAAGCCAGGCCATCGAGGAGCCCATCCGGCTGCACGGGATTATCACGGATAAAAAGGAGCGGGATCATCGGGTTTTGGAACTGATGGAGACCGTGGGTCTGGCGCCGCGGCTCTACAACACCTACCCCCACGAACTGGACGGGGGCAGGCGGCAGAGAATCGGCATCGCCCGGGCCCTTGCGGTGAACCCGGAGTTCATTGTCTGCGACGAGCCGGTGTCCGCCCTGGACGTTTCCATTCAGGCGCAGATTTTAAATCTGATGGAGGATTTGCAGGAACAGCTGGGCCTGACCTATATGTTTATCACCCACGATCTGTCGGTGGTCCACCATTTTTCCGACGACATCGCCGTGATGTATCTGGGGCGGCTTCTGGAAAAAGCTCCCAGCGACCAGCTGTTCCAGAATCCGGCCCACCCCTACACCGAGGCCCTGCTCTCCGCCATCCCGATCCCTTCCCTGCATAACCGCAGGCAGCGGATTCTGATGAAGGGCGAGATCACCTCCCCGGTGAATCCGCCCAAGGCGTGCCGCTTTGCCAACCGCTGTCCCAAGGCGACGGACCGGTGCTTTAACGAAGAGCCGGAGCTCAGGGAGATCGGGCCGGGGCATATGACGGCCTGCTTCCTCTACGAGTAGAAACCGGACGGCCGCGGCGCCCGCCTGGGCCAAAAGGGACGGCGGTCCGGGCCGCGGCAGCAAATTAGATTGGAGATAATCGGAGGTAAAACATGAACACGATTCATGAGATAGGGCTTCAGAACCAGCAGGATTTCTGGGCCATGCTGTATATGTATGTGGGCAGGAGCATCCTGGACGTCTGCGGACGCCGGGGGGAGAAGGCCGTGCGCCTGGCCGTGCGGGAAATGGCCCGGGAGAAGGGCAAAAAGCTGGCGTCGTCCTACCGGGAGCAGGGCGTGAAAACCAACCTGGAAACGCTGTTTGCCGGTGGGAACCACTGCAGCGACGATCCCAGGGTGCGCATGGAGGTGCTGCGCCAGGACGAGGACATCCGGATTTGGGAGATTTACACCTGCCCGATGGCCTCTCTGTGGCTGGACGCGGGCCAGGCGGGATTGGGGAATATGTACTGTGAGGAAAACCAGCACGGTCTGGTGGAGGGCTTCACCGGCGGCGTCGGCCAGCTGAATTTGACAAAAAAGCTGACCTGCCACCGCACCAACGGCTGCCGGGCGGACAATTACTGCCGTTTTTCCTCCTATTATCGGGCGGCCAACTGCGGCGGAGAACAGTGTAAAGCCAGCTTCACCGCGCCCGACGAGGAGTACCAGCCCTATGTGCCGGAGGAACCGGCAAACGGTCGTGAGACAATCCGTGAAAAATGCGTTCAGACTGTGTATTACATGACAAAGGCTGCCAGGGATCTGTTTGGGGAGGAAGGTCTCTGTGCGGTGGCCCTTGGGCTTAAGGCTTTGGCGAGCTCTGCGGCGGAGCTGGTGCTGCACAACGAGGACGCCACGCTGAGCGCCGACCGGCCCGCGTTTCTTGCGGCAAATATCCCGGTGTCCCTCGATCCGGCGGCTGATCCGCTGTGGGAGGATTACGGCGGATACGGGGCGCGGGAGCTCTTTGAGATCAATTTCCTGGAACCGTTCAAACGGGCTCTGGACCTGCAGTAAAAAGCTTTGATAAGAAAAGAGGGAAAACGATGTATACATACGAACAGAAATGTGTGATGAACCTGGGGGACGCATACACGCTCCTGTATGGTTTCATAGCCGGAAATCTGATCGGCAGACTGGGAAAAAGCGGGGAGCGGGCGGTCCGGGAGGCCACCCGGCAGTTCGGGTACGACCGGGCGGAGACCACCCGGAAACGGCATTTGGAAGTGAATGCGAAGATCAATATGCTGAACCTGTTTACCCTGTTTCACGATCTGCCCTCCGACCCGCGGTTCAGACGGGAGCTTCAGGAGATCAACCCCCAGGAGCGCGTCAGCCACACCCTGGTCTGCCCCATGGCGGACATCTGGGCTGAGTACGGCCAGAAGGCCATCGGCCGTATCTACTGCGAGGAGTTCCACCCCGCCTGCTACAACCACTACGCTTTTGACAAGACCCAGGTGAACCTGTCCAAGACCCTGACCCAGGACGGGGACGAATACTGCGATTTCAACGTGATCCTGCGCCCGGAGACGCTGCCGGAGGATTTAAAACCCGTGTGCTTTGCGGAGTACGATCCCTGCTACCGGGAACCGGAGATTCCCCACGTGGAGACGGACGGCAAGAAAGGATTTGCCCTGCTGTCGGTGAAACTCTACTTCTATCTGCTGAAATACGCGGCGCTGCAGCTGGGCGAAGCCGGAGTCCAGGCGGTGCGGGAGGGCTTAAACCAGTTTGCCGACGCCATGGGAGACCTGTTCTTAAAGCGGGCCGCAGAGGACGGACTGGCGGTGGACCGGGCTTATGTGCGGGACAATCTGCCGGTGGATCTGGACACGCAGGTGGATGCGCCGCTGTGGGAGGCCTACGGCGATTACAACGCCAGAGGGGAGATGCAGAAGGAGTTCTGCGACCGGCTGGCGGAGAAGGTGGGAATCTGACCGGAGGACGGTTGGCAGGGTCCGCCTGGCGGCCCATCCCGGTCTGAGAATCAAACAACGCTACAGCCCGGCTCTGCCGGGCTGAAATAAAATGGAGAGAGATATGGTTGCGAATCTGGAACAAATGACAGAACTGACAAAGCGTCTGATCGGTTTTCGGTCCAACACGGCGGAAAACGCCAACCGGGCGCTGGACTTTGCCGCCGGGTACCTGCGGGGCAGAGGACTCTGCCCGGAGGTGATGGAGAACCAGGGCCGCCGGATGCTAACCTGCGCGGTGGGGGAAGGCCCCCGCTGTCTGGTGTTAAACGGCCACCTGGACGTGGTGGACGGCAGGGAAGAGCAGTACAGTCCCCGGGTGGAGGGGGACCGGCTCTACGGGCGCGGGGCCTATGACATGCTGGGAGCCTGCGCGGTGATGATGGCGTTGACGGGGGACCTGGCGGATTCTGTGCCGGGCTGCCGGGTGGTGCTCTCCCTGTCCACCACCGAGGAGACCTCCGGAGAGCTCTGCACCGGTTACATGGTGGAAAAGGGCCTGGCCGGGGATTTCGCGATTTGCGGAGAACCCACCAACCTGGCGGTGTCCGTTATGTCCAAGGGCGTTTTCCGGGTGAAAGCCCGGGTGCACGGCAGGGCCGCCCACTCCAGCCGCCCCTGGCAGGGCGACAACGCGCTGTTAAAAGCCTATGAGCTGTACCGGGGCATTGAAAAGCTGCCCTTTGCCTCGCGCAAAAACCGCTATTTCGACGGTGCCAGCGTGAATCTGTCCATGGTGCGGGGCGGCGTGGTGATGAACCAGGTCCCGGATTACGCGGAGATGGTGGTGGACATCCGGTATCTGCCCGGGGAGGACACCGGGGAGATGCTGCGGCAGATCCGGGCCCTGGACCCTACGGCGGAAATCGAGGTGACGGGCACTGTGGAGGCGGTGGCCCTGGCCGAGGACGATCCCTTCCTGGCCCGTCTGGACCGGGCGGTGGCGGCTGCCACGAAAGCGGACTGTGTGCGTTTCGCCCAGCACGGGGCTGCCGACACGGCGTTTTTCCAGGCGGCCGGAATCCCGTCTGTGGAGTTCGGCCCCGCGGGAGCCGGGCATCACGGGCCGGATGAGTATGTGGAACTGCCGTCGCTGGGGATATTTTACAGCTGTCTGGATGAAATGGTCCGCCTGATGGGATCATGTGAGGGGGAGTCAGGATATGGATTATGACGTGCTGATCCGGGGCGGCCTGATTGTGGACGGCTCCGGTAAACCGGCGTATCACGGGGATGTGGCGTTGCGGGACGGCAAGATCGCCTATGCCGGCCCTTCCGGCAAAATCGCCGGGCAGGACAACGCCCGGGTGATCCCGGCGGAGGGCCTGGTGGTCTGCCCGGGGCTGATCGACGCCCACTGCCACACCGACATGTACGCCAAAGACTGCCCGGACGCGGAGGGTAAGATCATGCAGGGCGTGACTACGGATGTGTGCGGCCTGTGCGGGGACAGCCCCGCCCCCATCGGGCGGGAAAATCTGGAAGAATATGTAAAACGCAAGGAGTACCGCCTGCCGGACGCGTCTCCCATCCGTCCCTGCAGCTTTGCAGAATACCGGGACCGGATGAACCGCAGCGGCAATACCACCAACATGGCCCTCTTTGTGGGGAACGCCAACCTGCGGGTCTGCGGGGTGGGATATGAGAACCGGGCGGCCTCTCCCGGGGAGCTGGACCGCATGAAGGGGATGCTGCGGGAGAGCATGGAGGCCGGGGCCTACGGGCTCTCCACCGGACTGACCTACGTGCCCAGCATGTTTGCGTCCAGGGAAGAGCTGACGGCGCTCAGCCGGGTGATTGCGCCCTTTGGAGGAATTTACAACTCTCATATGCGGGACGAGGCAGACCGGGTCCGGGAGTCCATTCAGGAGGTCATAGCGATTGCACGGGACAGCGGCTGCCGGGGCCACATTTCCCATTTGAAGGCTTCGGGGGCGGCCAACCATGGAAAGAGCGAAATGTGCCTGGAGCTCATTCACCGGGCTGTGGACCAGGGCGTGGACATCACCTTTGACGTGTACCCTTACACCGCCGGTTCCTGCGGCCTTCGCACGCTGCTGCCGCCGGAGATTCTGGAGCTGGGCCTGGAGGACGACTATGAGGCTATGAAAAATCCGCAGATTCTGGGCCGGATCCGCGGCCGCCTTGGGGAGGCGGATTGGGACAACATGCTGAAAAACTTCGGCAGCGGGAATATCGTGGTGTCCGCAGCGGACAAAAACACGCGGTACGAGGGGAAGAGCATCCGGGAAATCGGGGAATCGCTGGGCGTGGACGACGCGGAGGCGGTGATCAAGGTTCTGGGGGACACCGGGGCCAACGCGGGCATCGTCTACCACGCGCTCTGTGAGGAGGACCTGCGGCGCTTTATGAAGGACCCGCTGTGCACCATCGGCACCGACGCGTTTGCCAGAAGCTACACCGGCCCCACGGCGGCGGGAAAACCCCACCCCCGCAATTATGGGGGATTTGCGCGAATGATCCGGAAGTATCTGCTGGACGAACGGCTTTTGCCGTTGGAGGCGGGAATCCGGAAAATGACCTCCCTCCCCGCGGAGCATTTCGGTATCGCGGGCAGGGGGCTGTTAAAGAGCGGATATGAGGCGGACGTGATGATCTTTGACCCGGAGAAAATCCGGGAGACGGGAACCTTTGAGCGGCCGGCCGTGCAGCCGGAGGGGATCGTGTGGGTGTTCATCTCCGGGGAGGCGGCGGTGGAACGGGGAGTATTCCGGCCGGTCCGCCGCGGGCGGGTGCTGGGTTCACCAGTCTTCCGCTAAAATCTCCGGCGAATCGTCCACCGCTAAATACTCGTAAAACATACCGACCATTTCCTGCGCCACCGGCGACAGGGGGTGGTCGGTTCTTTTGATCCAGCCGATCACGGACTTGATGCCGCAGTCCTTTAACCGCAGGGTGCGCTGAGGCAGATAGCGCATATTGCCGTCCATTTCAAAGTAGGGACAGACGCTGTAGTCGGAGTTCAGGTAATAGGCGTCCGTGTAGGCGATGGCCTCGTAGATGGCCGCGCGGGACGAGGTGGAGATGCGGCTGGAGCTGGACTTTAAGTTCAACCGCCGGTTGATGTCCGAAAATGGGCCTGTGTCCATGTAGTCGTACAGGACCATGGGGTAATCGGAGAGCATGTCCGGGGCCACGTACTCCTGGTCGTGCTCAAAGAGCGGGTTGTTGGGCCCCACGGTGATGGCGATGTTGAGGGCCACGATGGGGTGGAACTCCAGCTTCATGGACTCGAACTGCCGCTTGTACACGCTCTGGTAGCAGTCCCACAGCCGCACCACCCCGACGTCGGCCAGCTGGTTGGATACCATACTCATGGCCTCGCTGCCGAAGTTTTCCTGCTGCTTGATGTGCAGCCCGTCCTCCACGTACTTCTGGTAGAGATTGGCGCAGATGTGGGTGACAAAGGGGAAACCGCTGGAGACCACGGACAGCGTCTGATTGGAGGGCGTCCGCTCCCGGTACAGAAAACCGTCCAGGAGCTGCAGCTGCTGTTCAATGGGCGTGATGTAGGACAGGAAAATGCGTCCGTAGGGCGTGATCTCGATTCCCTTGGAGGAGCGGATGAAAATTTCGTGACCCAGTTCATTTTCCAGGTTGCGGATAGAGGTAGAGAGCACGGACTGTGAGATGAAAAGATTGCTGGCAGCCCGGTTGATGGAGCCGGTCTCGGCAACCTTGATCACGTAACGTAGTTGGTTTAAGTTCATATGTATGCCTTCCTTCTGTGTGTAATTCCAATGACGCGCCGCTGCATAGAGGGGAGATGCCGGCATGATATCGCACAATGTGGCCAGCTGTTTGGCGGGCGATTCATACCATGCTTCCTATTATAGCATAAAATGACCGTAAAGGTGATCCATTTGACAGGCGGATGGAATATGGACGGAATGGTTATGTTTATGGCGCAGAGATGACAAAACGCGAGATTTTTGTCGGCTCTGCGCTTCTTTTTTTGCCGGAAATGCGGGTTCACGACGCAGAGACGCCCACGCGCACTCGTGGACATGGGGGACTTCCGGTATAATGGAGGATATGCGCTGCGGATTATGAGAGGCGGGATAAAAGGAGAGGGGAAATGAGCTATAGCAAATTATTTGAGCAAAACAGAGCGCGCATCCACCGGAAAGCGGTGTCCACCAAAATACTGGACAGCATTCACCGGTTGATGATGGAGGTTAATGAGAACAGTCCCAGGAGATGGGTATGGGAGCTGATTCAGAACGCAGGGGATGCGGCGGAGGGGGAGGAGGTGGAAATTTTCATCCATCTGAAGCGGGACGGCGGGGGCTGGAGGTTAGAATTCTCCCACAGCGGCCGTCCGTTTAACGTGCTGACCCTGACCTCTTTGGTGAATCAGGTGTCGGGAAAGGAGCGGGGGCCGCGGGAGGGAAGGGAGAGCACCGGGCGCTTTGGAACCGGATTTATGACCACTCATCTGCTGTCCCGGAAAGTGGAGGTCCGCTCCGTGATTCAGGAGGAGGGGGAGAGCTGCAAGCGTTTCCGGATTCTGCTGGACCGGAGCGGAACCACGCTGCGGGAGATCGAGGAGGGACTGGATCTGGCCCTCGGGGAGTTGGAGGACCTGGATCTGGCCCCCGACTGCAAAGACTTGCGGGAGGGGGAGCTGAACACGGTGTTCTCCTATCTGTTAGACGAGCGGGGCGTGGAGACGGCCCTGGCCGGAATCCGGGATTTGAAGGAAAATGTGCACGATATGCTGGCGTTTGGAGCGGGCGTGCGCGGCATCCGGCTGCGGGACGAGTGGAACGGGGAGGACGTGCGTTACCGCAGGATTGGGATGGAGGAGATGAGGAGGGAGGCAAAATGTCAGCCGCCTGAGGCGGAGTTTTGGCCCGACAAGTTATCCAATGGATTGTACATGGCTGTCACGGAGTGTTGTGAGAGCGGGGGAGAGGCTGGGGACCGCCTCATGTGGAATCCCGGGGAAACAGCCCAGCGCCGTTATTATCTCGCCGCTTCCGGCGCCGGGGTACAGACCGCGGTGCGGGTGCAGGCGGACCGGGGGCTGCGGCCGGAACGGGTGTTGGGGCCGGGGAACGGATGCGCCCGCCTGTTCTGCTGCTTTCCTCTGATCGGCACGGAGGCGTTTCCCTTTCCGGCGGTGGTAAACAGCATGGCCTTTGAGCCGACGGAACCGCGGGACGGCATTTACCTCACCGCCAGGGACATTCCCGAGGTACGCCAAAACGAACACCTTCTGGAGGAGGCGGGACGCCAGCTGGAACAGTTGGCGGATTGTCTGGCGGCCTGGGGAACCGGAGCGCTTTTCCGCCTGCTGCAGATACCGCCGGTTCCCGAACGCGTCTGGCTTTCCGGCCCGTGGATTGCCGGAAAATTAAACGGGCTGCGTTTCCGCCTGTGCCGGAAACCGCTGTTTACCGATGCAGCGGGCAGGAGGATACCGGTTCTTGGGCCGTCGGGGGAGGCGGCGGTGTGCGTGCCCGCCTTCGGGCCGGATTACCCGGAGCTCACAAACGAACTTTGGGAGCTGCTTCGGCAGCGGAACGATCAAAAGCCGCTGCCGGATAAAGAAGAGCTGCGTTACTGGGAAGAGCTGCTGCCGGAATGCAGGGTGAACGCGGAACAGATTTTAAAACAGCTATGCTCCTGGGGAAAACTGGATATTCTGGCCGCGCGGCTCAGGCAGGAGGAAGCCGCCCCATCCCCACGTCAAAACCAGGCCAAGAACTGGCTCAAAGCCTTCCGCGGCCTGATCAAACAGGACCCCGTTCTCTACCGTGGCGTTGCGGCGGGAGAGTACAATATTTTCCTGAACCGGGAGGGAGGGCTGATCGGGGCGGCCGCGGCCAGGAGAGCCGGTGCGATTCCCCAGGGACTGTTTCAGGCGGCTGTGAAGGTGGGGGTGCCCTTGGAGAAAACGGTGTTGGACGCAGAGCTTGACGATCCGGACCTGCTGATCCGGGAGCTGTCGGTGGCCGAAGTGGTAGAATGGGTCAACGACCGCCTGTATTACTACGGAATGGGAGAACAGAGCCCGTACCGCGAGGCGATTCTCACCGTGGCGGCTCTCCGGGATGGGTCGGCGGAGAGCGCAGGGCAGAGGCGGGAGCTTTATCAGGTCTGCCAGGCGTTTTTTGGGGATTTGATGCCGGAAGCTGTGGATATCCCGGTTCAGGGCGTCCGGCTGTGGTGGAAATCCGACGAATTTGCGCTGCGGATGATCCTCGACACCCTTTCGGGGGAGAACCGGGTGGGAGGAGAACTGCCGGAGATCGCGGCGCGGTTAAACCGGACGGAGGAGGAGACGCTGGCCTGGTTCTCACGTCTGGCGGAGCTGGCCTGGCGCGTGGGAGGGGACAGTCTGGTCCATTACCGGAAACGCAGAGGGGGCGTATTTCCAAATCAGAAGGGAGCGCTGTGCCGCCCGTGGAATCTGTGGCTCGACGGAGGCGTGGACGAAACGGTCAAGGAAGTGGCCGGGGACCTGGGATTGGACTTAAAGGAGGTTCTGGCAGGATTCAAATGCCGGGTGCCGGTAATGCCGGTGATGGAAAAAGAGGCGGCCGCCAGGCAGCTGGAGGACCGGATCATGGAAGACCTGGAGTCGCCGTCGCGGGAGGGAGAAGAGGGCAGGCGTCAGAGCCTTCACCGCCTGTTCGAGTGGATGCAGGGAAATCCGGCGGAAGCCGCGGCCCAGTTTAAACGCCTGTATCCCAAACGGTTTCTGCTCTGCGATCAGGGTTATCTGGAGAGCAGGGACCGCAAAGCCGCCCAATTAGACCGGCTTCTGGAGCTGGCGGGCGCGGCCCGGCTGGAACAGCTGGAATTTCTGTTACAGGCCGGGGACGGCGGGACGGATTTGGACCCGGAGTGGGAATTTGCAGGCCTGCCGGACGCCGAGGCCCGGGAGCGCAGGGAAGCGGGGGAGTGGGGAGAGCGGTTTGCCTGGGACTATCTGGTGCGGCGTTTTCAGGACCAAGGCGCGCGGCTAATCGAGCGATCCGGCCAGAGCGCGTTCCTGATTCTGCCGGACGGTTCCGGGCCGGCAGTACAGCCTGGCACAGCGGAGTCCCCGTCCGGCCCCACAGAAACCCGGCTTGAAATCCGCTTCATGGACACGGCCCGTCACAAGCAGAGCGGGTATGACATTGGAATCTTCAAAAATGGAGAAATATGGGAATACTACGAGGTGAAATCCACCCGGGGCGGCAGCTTCAGCAATATGAACCTGTCCCGCAGCCAGGCGGCCCGGGCCATCGCCAACCCGGGGCGTTACCATCTGGCCGCCGTATTTTACGCAAAAACAGAGCAGGCGTATGTGAAGATATTCTGCTGGGGGGAGGAGACGGCCGGAAGGGAAACGGACTCCGACACGCGCGATCCCTCCATGACTTCCGGGAGTTAACGTTATTTTTAGTTGGCGTCCCGTACGAATGGGTATATAATGGTTCTATCTTGGTAACTGTTCAGTAGGTCTGCGCACTTGCTGCGCTGACCGTATGAAAACCTAAGCTTGCTGGTAAAAATCCCATCGACGAAGTTGCTTTTAAATGGATTTTTGCTCGTATCTGTGAAGGTGCTGAACAGATACCTATCTTTTAATACTCATCAATTCGGGGGAAGAAGGAAAACTATGACAGGTGAAGAAAAACTTCGGAAGTTTACGGAAGAACAATACAAAAAACAGGTGACGAAGGTCAAACATCGTATTTACCATTTTCTGGGATGGGGACACAGCAACGCCACCGCTATCATCGGGGAAACCTCGGTGATTCTGGTGGATATGCTGGATTCCGACGAGCGGGCAAAGCGCCTGAGGGCGGAGCTTGCGACAATCACGGACAAACCGGTGCGGACCATCATTTACACCCACTCCCACCCGGACCACCGGGGCGGCGCAGGAGCGTTTCGGGATACGGTTGAGGAAATCATCGCGTTCAAAGCCCGGACCGAGCCGTTGGACGGCTACGGGCGCATCGCGGCGGCTCTGAATCAAAGAGGGGAATTCCAGTTCGGCTACGAGCTGACCGATGAGGAGAACATTTCCCAGGGAATCGGCCCCAGGGAGGGAAAGGCTGTGGGCGACGGCGTCTATGATTTCATGCCGCCCACCACGGTTTACGACGTGGATACCACGACCCGCACCATCGACGGCGTGACCATGGAGCTGACCGCAGCCCCGGGCGAGACTGACGACCAGCTGTTTGTTTGGCTGGAGGAGGACAAGGTGATGATCAGCGGGGACAATTACTACGGCTGCTGGCCCAACCTGTACGCTATCCGAGGCACCCAGTACCGGGATATCGCCCAGTGGATCAAAACCCTGGAGAAGATTCTGTCCTACCCGGCCGAAGCCCTCCTGCCCGGACACACTGCGCCGCTAATTGGCCGCGATCAGATTTTGGAGGTGGTCGGGAATTTTAAAAACGCCATCGCCTCGGTGTTTGACCAGACCCTGGACTGCCTGGGCCGCGGCCTGACGCTGGCGGAAACGGTGGAGTCGGTGCGTTTGCCGGAAGAACTGCGGGACAAGGAGTACCTGGGCGAATATTACGGCACGGTGGAATGGTCGGTGAAAGGTATCTACAACGGCTATGTGGGCTGGTTCGACGGGGATGCGGCCCACCTTATGCCCTGTCCCAGGCGGGAGTTTTCCGCGGCCGTGCTGGAACTGGCCGGAGGCCCGGACAAATTGCTTGCAAAAGCGTTGTCCTGCCTTGAGAAGGGGGAGAGCCAGCTGGCACTGGAGCTCTTAGAACTGCTGGGCGGGGAAGCGCAGAGCGGGAAGATAAAGGAAGTAAAGCGCAGGGCGCTGCTGGCCCGTGCGGCGCAAATGACCTCAGCCAACGCCCGCCACTATTACATTTGCAGCGCAAAGGAGATTTAGATCGCGGAAAGGAGCTGAAACATGGACAAATACCGTGAATATTTACCGCAGTCCTGGCTGGAGTTCATCGATCGGGACCCGGTGCTGGCGGCGGCGTTTTCCGCGCACGAATACGCCTGCGACTCCGAGCCGGTGGCTCCCTTCCTGTTCCAGGATCTGAGGGGCGGGGAAATGGAGCGGCTGCGCCCGATTTTCGCCCTGTACGGCCAGCCGGGCCTGAACCTGCTCCGGCAGCTGCAGGAGATCGACGCCCGCTGTGCAGATACGGCTCAGATCACCACAGCCGACGGCCAAACCGCTTATGCCGGTTACTTTTTCACCCGCCCGGAGGTCGACTTCCAGGCAGCCCGCGAGGCGGCAAAGGACTATATCCGTGCGGTAAACCGGATTTTTGAGGAGGAGCTGGAGGAATCACAGCGTTTGGATGAAGATGCAGCGATCGAATTTCCCACCGGCGGGGAGGCCGCAGTCATCGAGGAGGAACTGCGCCAGGCCTGGATCCACGGCGCGGACATTCCGGAGCTGGATGTAAGGGAGGGCCTGGGAGACTGGTTTATGGAATTGGAGTATGAGGAGAGCCAGGAGGAGCTGGCCGAATTGCTGTCAGAGCCTCTCTACCACATCAGCAACGATTATTTCCTCTCCTACTACCTCCAGTGGCCTCTGTTAAACGGCGCGCCGGGAGAAAATCCCTTTCTGCCCCACTACCGCCTGTGGTGCATGGGCCTTTTCGCCCGATTCCCGGCCAGGGACCGCGTGGTTCTGCTGCGGTAAACAATCAGTGAAATCATAATCGAAAGGATATCCCGGGCTGCGGACATGCGGCCGGGATATCCTTTTTTGGATGGGGCGGGCCGCCGGCGCAGCCTGCGGGCGATTCGCGCTCCTATTTTGACCTGCATCCGGGAATACTTCTTTTAGTGCGGCCCCCGCCGTTTTGTGATAGAATGGACAGGTAACGGCTAAATGTAACAGTTAAGGACGGCTTATCTTCTTGACCCGAAAAGCCGGTCAAGAAGCAGCGGATGTCCATCCGATGGAAAAACCGGCATAGAAAGCTGCTTACAAGCGAGCTTGACGCACCTTTCTACGCCGGTTTTCCCGCCGTCCTGAACTGTTACGATAAAATTTAGAAAATCTTTTGTTTTTTCTGCCGAAGGACTTTGGAATTGGCTGATAGGATAATGAATGTAAACAGGAGGGAATGAGCATGGGAGCGGACCGGATTTTACTGGTTGAAGATGACAAAGAAATCAGAGAGGGAGTGGAGATCTTTTTGAGGAGCCAGGGCTATCAGGTGTTTCAGGCCGCGGACGGTCTGGAGGGCCTTAAGCTTCTGGAGCAGGAGGAAGTACAGTTGGCCATTGTGGATGTGATGATGCCGCGGATGGATGGGATCACCATGGTGGTGAAGCTGCGGGAAATGTATGATTTCCCGGTAATTTTCCTCTCCGCAAAGTCGGAGGAAGTGGATAAGATTCTGGGCCTGAACATGGGAGCGGACGATTACATTACCAAGCCGTTTACGCCTATGGAGCTTTTGGCCAGGGTGAACTCCCAGCTGCGCCGCTACAGGAGATTTATGGAACGCCTGAACCGCCAACAGCCGGAAAACTCCAAGATTCACCGCCTGGGCGGTTTGGAAATCAACGAGGACACGGTGGAGGTGACGGTGGACGACAAGCCGGTAAAGCTGACGCCCATCGAGTACAAGATTCTTCTGCTGTTGGTGCAGAATCCCGGCCGGGTATTCCCGGCGGATGAAATCTATGAGCGGGTTTGGAATGAGCGGGCCATCAACACGGACACCGTGATGGTGCACATCCGCAACATCCGCGAAAAGATCGAAGTGAACCCGAAGGAACCAAAATATGTAAAGGTGGTGTGGGGAGTTGGATACAAAATCGAAAAGCAGGCATAGCCTGGGAGTTATTATTATTATGTTCGTTGTGCTGCTGGCATCAGCGGCCACCGTGGGCCTCTATCCCTATCTGGTGGAGCGGGCCTTTGAGTATAAAGAACGGTACGAAACGCAGCGCAGGGAAGATTATGCGGACAACGTGTCGAACGATTTGGCGCTTCAGATGATGAACAGCTGTTACCAGGCCTGGAGAGAGCAGATGCAGGAGGAGGAAGGACGGCTTTTGACCCCTTCCCAGGTATTCCTGCCGGAGCTGGAAGGAAAGCTGCGGGAGGCGCAGAAGGAGCAGGACACGCTCCAGGACTCCAGCGGAGATGAAGCGACCGTGGTGGAGAGGGATTCCCAATACGATGCGGGCTTTTACGCTTCACTGATGGAGACGATGGACAGCGCGGGCGACGAGTGGCGGGGCTATTCCCAGATCTACACCGGCCGCCTGAAATACCGGATGATGGATGAGAACGGCAATCTGCTGCGCAGCAACGTCAGCAATCCCGACCTGGAATTCGGCGGAACCGAAGGGGATGAGATGCTGATCAATATTCATTTCACGTCCTCCGGAGCGCTGAAGGTGGATTCCATGGATCAGGTCGGGGATCAGGACCGCATGCGGCAGGCTTTGGCGCAGTATGAGTTCTACGACCCAATCGCGAACCGGCTGGGCGCGGATTACCGCTACAGCGGCGTCGAGTTTTCAGGCCCTAAGAATGTAAAATTTGAATTTAAATGCAGCCCCACCGAATTCTCCGGGAACCGGATCCGGGAAGCCGATCCAATGCTGGGTCCGTACGACCTGAACTACGACGGATCGCTTTATATGGTGGAAATGGCCATGTGCGCCGTGCTGTTCGTGCTGGCTATGGTGCTGCCGGCCTTTAAATCCTTACAGATCGGGCGGAGCGCCCTGTGCCGGGTGAATTTTGAACCGGTTATTATGCTGGGAACCCTATGGCTGGTGATGCTGGGAGATGGAAGCCTGCCGGGCGCGCTGATTGCCCTCACCCATAACGGAAACCTGCAGCGGGAGCTGGAGCGGACCCACATGGCCGTACCTGCGGCAAGCGTGCTGGTTCTGGTGATCAACATTCTCTTCTGGATTGTGGTTTACGGCATGTTCTACTGGGGCATCACCTGCCTGCGGGCGGTATTTTCCCTGGGCCTGTGGCGCTATATCAAGGAGCGCACGTGGGTGGGGCGGTTCTGCTGCTTCATCAAGCGCTGGGTGTGCCGCTGTCTGAACCCCTTTAATGAGACCGACTGGCACTCTAATTCCAGCAAAGCCATCGGCAAGGCGGTGATCGCCAACTTTATCATACTGACCCTGATTTCCTGTCTGTGGTTCTTCGGGATCGCGGCCCTGGTGGTCTATTCCCTGGTGCTGTTCTTCCTGATCCGCAAATACTGGGATGAAATGGAAGGGAAATACAACCGGCTCCTGGAAACCATCAACCAGATGGCGGAGGGCGATCTGGACGTGGATGTGCCGGAGGATCTTGGGCTGTTTAATCCCTTAAAGGAGCAGCTGAGCCGTGTCCGCCAGGGCTTTAAGAAGGCCGTGGAGCAGGAGGTGAAGAGCGAGCGCACCAAGACCGAGCTGATCACCAACGTGTCCCATGACCTGAAAACCCCGCTGACGGCCATTATCACCTATGTGAATCTGTTAAAGCAGCCGGGAGTTACAGAGGAGGAGCGCGCCAGCTACATCCAGGTGCTGGATCAGAAATCCATGCGTCTGAAGGTGCTGATCGAGGATCTGTTCGAGGTCAGCAAGGCCACCAGCGGCGCAGTCACCATGAACCGCGGTCCGGTGGACATTGTCAGCCTGATCAAGCAGGTGCGTCTGGAGCTGTCCGACCGGATGGAGGCCAGCGGCGTGGAGTTCCGCTGGACGCTGCCGGAGGAGAAAATCATTCTCTATCTGGATAGCCAGAGGACCTACCGCATTTTTGAAAACCTGCTGGTGAATATCACCAAGTACGCCATGGCGGGCACCAGGGCCTACATCAGCCTGGACGAAGACGAGAGCGGCACAGTAACCATTATACTTCGCAACATTTCCGCCAAAGAATTGAATGTATCCCCCGAGGAGCTGACCGAGCGTTTTGTCCGCGGAGATGCCTCCCGCAACACCGAGGGCTCCGGCCTGGGCCTGGCTATTGCCAGAAGCTTTACGGAGCTGCAGGACGGAACCATGGAAGTGTCCGTGGAGGGCGATCTGTTCCGGGTGCTGATCCGTTTTAAACGCATGGAGGAGAAACCGGATGGCGCGGAGCGCGGTAATGATGGAGATGACGGAAATGACGGCGGCGATTGGAACGGCGGCGGAGACGGCAGCGGCGGTTCCGGCAACGACGAGATCGAGCGGGGAGCGCACGGCTTTCGCGGCGGCCTTCGGGGAATCGTCCGGCGTAAAGCCGGGGAGACGACCGGCAAGATGGGCCGGGAATTCTCCAAAGCCTCAAAGCGCAGAGCGGCCCACGAGCGGACCAAAGCCAGGGAAGAGGAGCTGAAACGGGAAACCGCCCGGGCGAAGGAAGCCGCGAAACAGCGGGAACAGGCTCAGGCCAACGACCCGGAACCGGAAGCGGAATGGGATTTCGGGCAGGATGAGGCCTGGAACGCGGTTTTGGATGATGGGAAGGAACAGGAGACGCCGTGATGAACGGGGGTACCGGAAACCGAAAACACGATCGTTTAAAACGTAAAAAATGTTAAAGGCATACGCCGCCCCGGAACCGGATTGAGGTTGTGGGGCGGCGTTTCATTTTTTACTTGAAAAAGGGAATCCTGAACGATATACTGAAAGAAACACGCCCCCTGGTGGGCGGCAGAGGGAGGCAGTTTAAGATGGAAGGCGATATGGAAAGACGCAGAAAACAGATTGTTGAGCTGATCAACGAGAAAGGACAGGTCGGATTTGCCCAGTTGGTCAAGAGCTTTCCCGACGTCTCGGAGATGACGCTGCGCAACGATCTGAAATTCCTGGATGCCAACCGGCAGATTATCCGCATTCACGGCGGAGCGCGCTCTCTGGACACGGTGATCGACATCGACGACCCGCTGCACAAGCGTATTTCCAAAAACAATGAAAAGAAGCAGGAGATCGCCAAAAAGGCCGTGCGTCTGATCCATCCGCGGGGCGCAATTTTCTTGGACTCCGGATCCACCATGATCGAACTTGCCAAGATTTTTCCCGATGAGCGGTGCAAGATTTTTACCGTGGGGGTGCCCTGCACCATGGAGCTGGCGCGGTTAAAGAGCGTGGATGTCCACGTTTTCGGCGGACGCTTGAAACGCGAGAGCCTGAGCATCAGCGGGGTGAAAACGCTTCAGGAGATTGAAAACGTCAATTTCAACCTGGCGATCATCGGCGTCACCGGCTATTGCCGCGGCAAGGGCTTTTGCTGTTCCTCCGAGGAGCGCTGCGAGATCAACCGCGCGGTCATGAGGCGGGCGGAGAAGGTGATGGTTCTGATGGATTCCCAAAAAGTGGGGAAATCCGACACGTACATCCTGGCAGATTCCCAGGACATTGATATATTGATTTCCGATCACGATTTGGACCGGGAGATACAGGAGGATCTGGAACAAAAGGGCGTGGAGGTCTATTAGAAGGACAGGCCCGTTTAGAACGGAATCTGCCCCCGGGCGAGCTTTAACCGGCTTGCCCGGGGATTTTTTTGTTAAATGCGCGCTCCGGCTGTTTCGTCAGTGTTTGACAGTTTGTGGAAAAAATGACGAATAAAACACGATAAGAGACAAAAAAATATAAAAATTGACCTATAAAGTATTGAAATTATAAAAATAGATGTTATAATAACAATATAAATTCACTATAAATTGTTGAATCAAAAGTCTTGCTGGTGAATTTAACACAAAACATATTGTGGTTTTTGCACAAAAGCAAAAAAGGAGGAGCATGTATGAAACGACGGAATCGATGGGTATTAAGCATGGTATTGGTGTGCGCGTTGATCATGAGCGCATGTTCAGGGAGCGGCGGGGGAACGCAGACTCAGAAGGCGGACGAGCCGCAGACGGCAGACACGGCGGCGGCCCCGGCGGAAGTAACGGCTGCGGAGGGAAATGATGTGTACGAGGTGACGGAGCCGGTCACCATCGAGTTCTGGCACACGTTAGAGGAGATGTACCGGGATGATTTTAATCAGCTGGTGGATGAATTTGAGAAGGAGAACCCCAATATCACGGTAAACGTGTCTTATCAGGGAAGAGTGGGGGAGATTCTGGAGAAGATCCTGGCGGCCAACATTGCGGGCGACGGGCTGCCGGATGTATTTCCCATCCACTCGTCGGAGATTCAGGTGCTCGCTGAGAACGGCGTGGTAGAAAATCTGGATCCCTACATTGCGGGAAATGGAACCGACGTCAGCAAGATCAGCATGAGCGATGTGTACGCCCGGGACGGAAGCCAGTACGGACTGACCTGGACCATCACGGGGATGTGCTGGTTTTACAATCAGACCATCGCAGATCAGGAGGGAATCCAGCTTCCGAAAACATGGGATGAGATGGACGGATTCCTGCGCAAGGCGGCAATCATAAACGCCGACGGGACTACCGAGCGCTACGGTATGTGGATCGGCGGCTGGGATTCCTATTACTTCACCTGGATGCTATGGAACAACGGCGTTCTGGTAATTGATGAGAATGGGAATACGACCATCAATTCCGAAAAAGCGCAGCAGACCGTGGCGCAGATCAAACAGTGGATCGACGAGGGCCTGATGATGTGGGGGTACGGCTCCAACGGTTCCACCAACATGAGACAGGCGTTTTGGGACGGGCAGGTATTTGCCATTGTGCACACTTCCTCCCAGTACATGAACCACTACGACAATATGAAGCAGAAGGGCTATGAACTGGGCGCGTACTTCCCGCCGGCGGGATCAGATCAGGATACCACAGAGGTATTCGGCATGTGCCTGTCCATCCCCACCAAGTCGGATGCAAACAAAAAGGCCGCGGCTTACAAGTTGATCGAGTATCTGACCAGCGAGGACGTGAACCTGAAGATGGCGGAATTCACCGGATTCCTGGCCAACGGAACCGATGTGATGGCGTCTGAAAACGGACAGAAGTACCTGGACGAAAACCCGGCGATGAAGAATATCTATGAGCGCATCGGAGACATGACGGTGGCGATCCAGCTGCCCTGTTATCCGGAGGTGACGGATGTGCTGGAGGACGGGCTTGCCCTGATTTTCCTGGAAAATCATGACGTGAAGGAACAGCTGGACGAGATGGCTTACCAGATCACCGATCTGTACGCCAACCAGTAGCGGCCGGCGGGCGCGGCGGCCGCGCGCGGAAGGGAGAGGAACGAGAGATGAGGGAGAAGAGACGAGGGGCGCTGAAACGGAGGCGGGAATTCTGCGATTTTGCCTGCGGCCTGCCCGCGCTGATATTTTTTGCCATATTTACTTATTACCCAATCCTCTATTTACTGAAAATCAGCTTCACCAACTGGAATTTAATGAAGCCCACCTATCAGTATGTAGGGCTGGCCAATTACAAATGGCTTACCGGCAACGGCTGGAACAAGTTTCTGACCTCGGCGGGAGTGACTGTGCTCTACACGGCAGGGGAGGTGCTCATCACCATCATCGGCGGGATTCTTTTGGCAGTGCTCTTCGACTGCATGAACCGCATGTTCAAATGGATGCGGGCGGCCATCGTGATTCCCAAGTACGTGGCGGTCTCTTCCACAGCTATGATCTTTCTCTGGCTGTACAACGACCGCTACGGGGTGTTCAATTACATCCTCTCCCTGTTCGGAGGATCCGGCGTAAACTGGCTGGGGCAGAAGAACACGGCGCTGGCCTCCCTGATCGCCTTTGGCGGCTGGCGGACGGTGGGATACGCTATGTTAATCTACCTGTCCGCCATGAAGGGAATCAGCGAGGAGTACCTGGAAGCGGCGGCTATTGACGGGGCCGGAGGGCTGCAGAAGCTGCGTTACATCAAGATTCCACTGTTGGCGCCCACCACGCTGTTTCTGGGGGTGACCACGGTGGTGTCGTCCATGAAGGTGTTCCAGGCGGTGGACGTGTTGACGGGAGGCGGCCCTTACGGGTCCACGGACGTGCTGGTGTATTATATTTATGAGCTGGCCTTTGTAAATTTCCGCATCGACCGGGCCGCCGCGGTGGGCATGATGTTCTTTGGCGCGCTGATGCTGTTTACGGCGGTTACAATGAAGTGGTCCAACAACAAAGTGAACTATGACGCGTAGGAGATGATCCCATGGGAAATGCAACGAGTATGAATGATTCCGTAAAATGGCGCAGATGCCTGATCCGGGCCGTACAGTGCGCCGGAGCGCTGGCCGTCACGGCCGTGATGGTGTTTCCGCTGTACTGGATGATTATTTCGTCCTTTAAGCCAACGTCGGAGCTGACCCAGGCGGAGCCTACGTTCTGGCCGCGCACCGTCACGCTGGAAGCGTACCGCCTGGTGACGAAGAATTATCCCATCTTCCGTTACCTGCTGAACACTTTGATCGTCACCCTGGGCATCGTGGGAATCCAGACCTTTTTTGGGATTCTGGCCGCCTACTCCTTTTCCAAGGGACAGTACAGGGGGAAAAATATCCTCTTTGTCTTTGTGCTGGGCGCGTTGATGATCCCCATCCAGGTAACCTTTGTGCCGATCTACGTTATGCTCAGCCGGATTTCATGGCTGAACACCTATATGGGCCTGATTGTGCCGGAGTCCCTGTCCGCGTACACGATTTTCCTGCTGCGGCAGAGCTTCATGACCGTGGACGACAGCTACATAGAGGCGGGGAAAATAGATGGAATGGGAATCATCCGTGTGATTTTCCGGATATTGGTGCCCATGTGCAAACCCACGGTGGTTACCATGGTGATCCTGTCCTTTATCAACGGCTGGAACGCTTATTTCTGGCCGAAGATGATCATCACCAGGGATGAGATGCGCACGATTGCCCTGGGCATCGCCGAGATTCGGAATTCATTTCTTAGCATGGAAGTGCTGAACATGAACCAGATTATGGCGGCCTCCTGCATTTCCGTGCTGCCGATCCTGATCCTGTTTTTAGTCTTCCAGAAATATATTTTAAGTGGTTTTTCAAAAGCGGCAATGAAGTGAGGAGGGCAAATGCCATATGAGACTTTCAACATCCACCTCGATTCTGTATCAAAACAAGCGGTTTGGACGGTTTTATCAGGTGGAGGATTCCATCAGGCTGTGCGCTGAGAGTGGCTTTCGCCATGTGGACGTGAATTTCTACGACCAGGGACTGGAGGGGAATCCTTTGGCCCGGGACGGCTGGGAGCGATGGGTGGACGGTCTGCGCGAACAGGCGGAGCGGTCCGGGATCACGATCTTTCAGACTCATGCGTTCTGCTACCGCACAGCGGAGTCCACGGATTTCACCATCGACCGGCCCTGGTTTGAGGAGAGAATTCGCCGGTCCATTACAGCCTCCCGGATGCTGGGCGCGGAGTGGACGGTGATCCATCCGGCCGATTTCAGCCGGGACCCGGAGTATTCAGCCGAAAAATGCAAGGCATTCAACTGTGAATACTGGAAGCCTTTTGTGGAGCTGGGCGTCAGATGCGGGGTGGGGATCGCCTTTGAAAATATGTTCCAGTCCGGGTTCAAGCAAAGATATTGCAGCGAGGTGGACGAGATCATCGGTCTGGCGGATTCCTTCCACGAGGACCTGGTGGGAATCTGCTGGGACACGGGCCACGGCGCGCTCAGCGGCCAGGACCAGGGGGAGGCGATCCGCAAAATCGGAAATCGGCTCAAAGCTATGCATGTCAACGATAACCACGCCCTGCCCAAGCAGGACGAACACCTGATGCCCTTCTACGGCACCGTCGATTGGCTGACGATCATGGAAGCTTTAAAGGACATCGGCTACAGTCACGATTTCGCCTATGAACTTAAGCAGGCGACCCAGACCCTGCCGCCGGAGCTGTGCGGTGAAATGCTGCGGTTTCTGTACGACCTGGGGATGAATTTGATTGAACGGGCGGCAGTATGTGAAAACTAGCTATATAACCGGGGCAAAAATCATATACCCCTATATAAAAATCCAATGGATTGTATCTTGACAGATACAATCCATTGTGCTATCATCAAAACTATATCAGGTTATACAAAAAAATATAGGTATCATAAAAATTTTTGTATAAAAAATAACGAGCATAAGAAATACATATCTGGGCAGAGGTGCAATATGACGAATTGGTTTGTTCAGTACCGGAGGCGATATCGAAAACGAGTCGCTGCAAACATGCGTGCAGAAATTATACAGGGGTATTTTCGTTGCGGGAGCAGTCCATTTGGGCTGCTCCCGCTTTAACTTTGTATAATTTTTCACAATACATCGGTGTGAGGCCGCCGCGGGGGGCCGTTGCATCCGGGGCGCTACGGCGGACTGCAGCCGCCGGAAACGTTCCACAACACAAAGGGAATATAGGAAAAAGAGGAGGAATTTGAGCAATGGGTGAAAACACGCGTACATGCTGCTGTGAATGCGATCACAGCGAGGCTGCGCTGCTTGCGCGAATCGGAGAGCTGGCGGCGGAGTACAGAGGAAAAGAGGGGAGTCTGATCCAGGTGCTGCATATGGCGCAGGGGATTTACGGCTACCTGCCCATCGAGGTTCAGAAGGTGATCGCGGACACGCTGGATATCCCGCTTGCGGAGGTTGCAGGCGTGGTGACGTTTTATTCGTTCTTTTCCACCCAGCCCAGAGGCCGGCATACCATTCGGGTCTGTCTCGGCACCGCCTGTTATGTGCGGGGAGGAAAAAAGATTGTGGAGCGGATTAAGGAGCTTCTGGATGTAGAAATCGGCGAGACCACCAAGGACCGGCTGTTCACCTTTGAGGTGGCCCGATGCATCGGCGCCTGCGGCCTGGCTCCGGCCATGTCCATCGACGACCAGGTTTACAAACAGGTGAACCCCGACAAACTGGAACAGATTCTGAAACGCTACTATGAGGAGGATTGAGACGATGGGTGCAATGAATGAAAAATCCGGGGAAAACCTGACCATAAAGAGCGCCGCCGATCTGGCCGCGATCAAAAAAGAATACCTGGCCCGCCGCAGCCAGTACAAACGGCAGGTGCTGGTGTGCGGAGGCGCGGGCTGCATCTCCTCCCACTGCCAGGACGTGAAGGACGCCCTTTTCGAGGCGCTTAAGACCTACAAACTGGAGGACGAGGTGGAGGTGTTAGTCACCGGCTGTATGGGCACCTGCGCCCTGGGTCCCGTGATCCTGGTTCAGCCTGACGGCGTGTTCTACACCAAAATGGACCCGGAAAAGGTGGAGAACGTGGTGCTGCAACATCTGGTGAACGATCAGATCTGCGAGGAGTATACATATTTTGACGACGACATGGGCATCCATGTGCCTAAAATGGAGAACATCGGTTTCTTTGAGGGCCAGATCCGCATCGCACTGCGCAACTGCGGCCAGATGGAATTCTCCTCCCTGGAAGCCTACGTGGCCCGGGACGGCTATGCGGCCCTGGCCAAGGCCCTTCACGGCATGACTCAGGAGGACGTGGTGACCGTTGTCAAGGACGCGGGCCTCAGAGGCCGCGGCGGCGCGGGCTTCCCCACGGGCGTGAAGTGGGAGGCAGGTTTGAAGGCCGTGTCCGGGGACGGGCGCAAGTTCATGGTCTGTAACGCCGATGAGGGCGATCCGGGCGCATTTATGGACCGCAGCCTGTTGGAGGGCGATCCCCACAGCATCATCGAGGGTATGATGTTGGGCGGTTACGCCATCGGCGCTTCCAAAGGTTACGTCTACGTGCGCGCGGAGTATCCCATCGCCGTGGAGCGCCTGGGAAATGCCATCGATCAGGCACGGGCCGCCGGTATCCTGGGCGAGCACATCCTGGGCAGTAATTTCAGTTTTGACTTAGAGATCCGCATCGGCGCGGGCGCGTTCGTCTGCGGCGAGGAGACCTCCCTGCTGGCCTCCATCGAGGGCAAACGCGGAGAGCCAAGGCAGAAACCGCCATTCCCCTTTGAGAAGGGCCTGTTTGAAAGCCCCACCATCATCAACAACGTGGAAACCCTGGCAAACGTGGCTCCCATCGTGTTAAACGGTTCCCAGTGGTACCGCCAGTTCGGAACGGAGAAGAGCGCGGGCACCAAGGTGTTCGCCCTGGCTGGAGACATCGTCAACGCGGGTATCATCGAGGTGCCCATGGGCACCATCCTGGGCGACATCATCTATAAGATCGGCGGAGGCATCATCGGAGGCAAGAAATTCAAGGCCATCCAGTCCGGCGGTCCCTCCGGCGGCTGCCTCACCAAGGAGCATTTAAACACGCCGGTGGACTACGAGTCCCTGGCCAAGCTGGGCGCGATCATGGGCTCCGGCGGCCTGATCGTCATGAACGAGGACACCTGTATGGTGGACACGGCCCGCTATTTCATGGACTTCATCTGCGACGAGTCCTGCGGAAAATGTCTCCCCTGCCGCAACGGCACCCGCCGTATGCTGGAAATCCTGGAGCGCATCACAGAGGGCAAGGGCGAGCCCGGCGATCTGGACCTGCTGGAGGAGCTGGCAGGCACCATCCAGCAGACCGCTATGTGCGGCCTGGGCCAGACCGCACCCAACCCGGTGCTGTCCACCCTGAAATATTTCCGGGACGAGTACGAGGCCCATATCTACGACAAGCACTGCAGCGCGGGCGTGTGCGCGGAGCTTCAGACCTCGCCCTGCCGCAACGCGTGTCCGGCCAATGTGTTTATCCCCGGCTACATGTCCCTGCTGGCCGCCGGCCGCATCGACGACGCCTACCGCCTGATCCGCCAGGACAATCCGTTCCCGGCTGTGTGCGGCCGCGTCTGCACACACCCCTGCGAGTCCCACTGCCGCCGGGCGCAGGTGGACGAACCGCTGGCGATCTGTTCCCTCAAGCGCTTTATCGGCGACTACGCGCTGCGGGACGAGTACAATATCCCGCTGGTGGAGCCCCTGGCATCCACCGGCAAGAAGGTGTCCGTGATCGGAGCGGGTCCCTCCGGCCTGACCTGCGCCTATTACCTGGCGAACCTGGGCCATGAAGTCCATGTCTACGAGTCCGAGTCCGTGGCCGGCGGCGTGCTCTACTGGGGCATCCCGGAGTACCGCCTGCCCAAGAAGGTACTGGAGAAGGAGATCCACGCCATCGAGATGAGCGGCGTGCAGATTCATCTGAACACCCGCATCGGCACGGATTTGAGCTTTGACGAGATGAAAGAGCAGTCCGACGCCATCTACATCGCAGCCGGAACGCAGGTTTCCCGCGTTCTCGATGTGCCCGGCGAGGAGCAGACCGGAGTGGAGAGCGGACTGGGCTTCTTAAAGCGCGTGGGCCTGAAGCGGGACCTGAGCGTGCCGGAGAAGCTGGTGGTCATCGGCGGCGGCAGCACGGCTATGGACGTGGCCAGAACGGCCGTCCGCCTGGGATCCAGCGAGGTGACGGTGGTTTACCGCAGAGCGGAGAAGGAGATGCCCGCCGGAGCCGAGGAGATCGAGGAAGCCAGGGAAGAGGGCGTTGAGATCATCACCATGGCCTCCCCGGTGGAAATTCTGGGCGAAAACGGGCAGGTGACCGGAATTCGTCTGGTCCGCCGCCAGGAGACCGACTACGGCAGAGACGGCCGCAGACGCACCGCCCACGTGCCCGGCTCCGAGTTCAACCTGGAGTGCGACGGCGTGATCACCGCCATCAACCAGGATGTGGACCACCGGGTTTACAAGACCACCCATGTGGCCGCGGACCGCAGCGGAAAGCTGGAGATCGACCGCTTCACCCGCCAGACTGCGGAAAAGGGCGTGTTCGCAGGCGGAGATGTGAGTCCCTGGGGAGCAAATGTGGTGATCCAGGCCATCGCGGACGGCAAGCAGTCGGCCATGAAGATCGACCAGTATCTGGGCGGCAAGGGGCAGCTCAACGTAGGCCAGTGGTTTGAGATTCCGCAGATCGAGCTGGAGGTGAGCGAACCTCATAACCGTTTTGCCACCAGGAATTTAAGCCCGGAGGAGCGCAAGGACAATTTCCGGGAAGTAAACTGCGGCTACCATCAGCTGGATGCCATGGGAGAATCCCTGCGCTGCCTGCACTGCGACCGGCGCTGACACTGAGCGCGCCGCGCCGTTTAGCGCGGAGCGGACAGTAACCACACTCTTAATGAGATCAATGCCAGGAGGAAAAACGATATGTTACATTTAACAATAAATGGAAAAGCGGTGGAGGTCCCGGAGGGCTCCACCATTATGGAAGCGGCGGAGGCGGCCGGCGTCAAGGTGCCCAGCCTGTGCCATATGAAGAATGTCCATCAGTACGGCTCCTGCCGGATCTGCGTGGTGGAAGTGGAGGGCATGAAGAACCTGCAGGCGTCCTGCATGGTGAAGGCCAGGGAGGGGATGAAGGTGAAAACCCACTCCCCCAAGGTGCTGGCAGCCAGAAAGGTCCTCTACGAGCTGCTGTTATCCAACCACCCCAAGGACTGTTTGAGCTGCAATCGCAACCAGAGCTGCGAGCTCCAGGAATTGGGCTATGAGCTGGGCGTGACGGAGAGCCGCTTCGAGGGCGCCATGTCCAAGTCACGGGTGGACATTTCTCCGTCCATCACCCGGGACACCAGCAAATGCATCCTGTGCCGCCGCTGCGTTACGGCCTGCGCCCAGATTCAGAAGGTGGGCGCGATCCAGGCCCAGAACCGCGGGTTCGACACCGTGATCAGCCCGGCCATGGGCCTGCCCTTAAACTCCACGGCCTGCGCCATGTGCGGTCAGTGCACCGTGGTCTGTCCCACGGGAGCGCTCCAGGAGACGGACGGTCTGACGCCGGTTTGGAAGGCACTGGCCGATCCCGGCAAGCGGGTCATCGTCCAGGTGGCCCCCGCGGTCCGCGCCGCTTTGGGCGAGGAGTTCGGCCTTCCCTGCGGCACCCCGGTGACCGGGAAAATGGCAACGGCGCTCCATGAGATCGGCTTTGACGACGTGTTCGACACCCTGTTCTCCGCAGACCTGACCATCCTGGAGGAGGGCACGGAGCTGCTCAGCCGTCTGAACGCGGCGCTCACGGGCGGCCAGGCCACGCTGCCCATGATTACCAGCTGTTCCCCGGGCTGGATCAAGCACGTTGAGCACCAGTTCCCGGGCGAGCTGGACCACCTGTCCACCTGCAAGAGCCCTCACACCATGATGGGCGCGGTGGTCAAGACCTTCTACGCGGAAAAAACCGGGACGAAGCCCGAGGATATGTTCGTGGTGTCCGTGATGCCCTGCACGGCCAAGAAGTATGAGATTCAGAGACCCGAGATGGAGGTGGACAAAATCCGCGACGTGGACGCGGTGCTGACCACCAGGGAGCTGGCCCGGATGATCAAGAAGTGCGGCATCGACTTTGTGAACCTGCCCGAGGGCGAGTTCGACGCCCCCCTGGGACTGGGCACCGGCGCGGCCGACATTTTCGGCGTCACCGGCGGCGTGATGGAAGCGGCCCTGCGCACGGTCTACGAGGTAGTGACCGGGACGGAGCTGCCCTTTGAACAGCTGCATGTGACTCCCATTGTGGGGCTGGAGCAGGTAAAAACTGCGTCCATTACCATTGAGAACACTTTGCCCGCCTATGAGCATTTGAAGGGCGTTACGGTGAACATCGCCGTGACCAGCGGACTGGAAGGCGCCTCCATGCTGATGAAGGAAGTGGCCGATGGCACGTCGCCCTATCATTTTATCGAGGTGATGGGGTGTCCGGGCGGCTGTATCAACGGCGGCGGCCAGCCCAGATGCACGGAGGAGAACTACCGCGAGAAGCGGGCCAAGGCCCTCTACAGCGAGGATGAGCGCAAGGTCCTGCGCAAGTCCCACGAGAACCCGGATCTGATGAAGCTGTACGGGGAATGGCTGGGCGAACCCAACGGACATCTGGCCCACCATCTGCTGCATACCCATTATGTGGAGAGAGGGAAGTATAATCAACTGGTGGAGAACGAAAAGAAGTAAAAATTTGGAAAATGATTACGATATAAAATGAAAAAGGCGGCGAAAACGGAGGATAGGTCCGGGTTCGCCGCCTTTAAAAATATCGGAGATCAATTTATACACGTAAAGCGTTCGTTACTTCTTCCCGCACAGGCATTCCTTCCTGCGCCCCCAGTTTTTCCGTAGACAAGCCGGCAGCGGCATTCGCAAATTGCAATGCCTCTTCTATATTCGCCCCTTCTGCAATTTTTACGCAAAAAGCTCCGTTTAGGGTGTCTCCGGCGCCTGTCGTGTCGATTACGTTACCTGGTCGGGCGGGAATCGTCAAAATTTCTCCGGATTTCCGACAAGTGCATACCCCCTTGGAACCTAACGTTATGATAAGCTTTTCGGGATATCTCCTCAAAAGCTCATCCCGGTCCACCGCTCCAAATAAAATCCGGGCTTCATGCTCGTTTGGAGTCAGATATGTGACTTTCTCAATGAGATTCTGTTTTAACGAGCGAGCCGGGGCCGGGTTCAATATCACCGGTATTTGGTTGCGGTAGCAGAGATCGATCACATACTCGATGGATTCAAGCGGAATTTCGTGCTGAAGTAGCACCATATCCGACTTTTTTAATTCATGTTCGATATGGCCGATGTAAGCGCGATCCACCCGATTGTTAGCCCCCGCCACAATTACGATGGTATTGTCACGTTCTCCAACCGTAATAAATGCAACTCCGGTAGGTGTGTGTTCGACCGTTTTGATATGCTCTGTCTTAACGCCCTGCGCCTTTAAATTTTCAATTAGTAATGCTCCGTTGCCATCGTCGCCTACACATCCGAACATTTCGACATTGGCGCCTAGTCTTGCCATAGCGACTGCTTGATTCGCACCTTTTCCGCCGGGAATATAATACAATTCCCGGCCGGTAATGGTTTCCCCTTTCTTTGGGATTTTTTCCGCCGTTACGGTCATGTCCATGTTAATGCTTCCTACAACTGAAATCTTCATGTTTTCTCCCTCTCGTTTCATCGAATCTTTATGACGTGCATACGCCGTCACACAAAACTGAATGGATAAATGAAAATACCCGCTCCAAATTTTCTTCTGTTTCAAACCGCACAGAAGAATGGATTGCACCCGGTAGAATTTCCACCTGCGCACGTTTATCCTTGCAGCAGGTATTTGCTTTTATTGCAAAGCGGACAGATTGCTGCATTGGGAGAATCTCATCACCGCTGCCATGCTGAATCAGAACGGGCGGCATATGTTCATGAATTGCATAAATCGGGCTTGCCTTTTTCACAAGTTCACTGCCGGAATCTGCCGGACAGCCTAAAAACATGGAAAGCCATCCCTCACAGTTATGAAATGGGAACTGCGAGTCCAGTGATACCGGCATTGCGGGTTCATACTCCTCGCTGCTGTCGGGGGTTCCGTTGGTCAGGAATTGGTTGATCAGGCTATTGATTTCCAATTCATCATCACACGCAGCAATGTCTGTCAAAGGATACCAGGCGACGCCCCCTGCAATATCAGCCGGAGTGCGCAGGTTAGGATCCATTTCATTATCATAATAGATGTCGTTGGTGAACAGACACGCCATCAGCGTCATATATCCGCCGGCACTGCCTCCCCATACAATCATTTTGTCCGGAAGCAGATTGTAATTCGCAGCATTTGCCTTGAGGAAACGAATTGCCTGTTTTATGTCCTTGACCGGTTCCGGGAAGCGCGCCTCATTAGCAAGGCGGTAATTGAGAGCGCAAACCGCAAATCCCTTATCCAAACCGTAAAGCATCGGTTCCAGCATCTCCTTTTGACGTTTGTCACATGCAACAAATCCTCCGCCGTGAATGCTGATAATTACCGGAAATGGTCCTTCAGTGTCCGGAAGCCAGATGTCCAGCTTCTGCGCCTCCGATTTTCCGTATGCCAGATCAAAAAAGCCTTTCTTTCCTGTGACCGGTAAAAGCGATCCGCCTCTTCTCCACATCCTGTATCCCATTAAGATTCCCCCTTCTCAAAATGATAATTGTTTTTCATCAGCAGCAAAACACATAATATTACAAAATACATCATTGCCAAAACAAATAAAATATTCGCATACAGTGAAGCTGTGCCGGTCACGATGGGCAATGGACGGGTCATAATTTTCATGGACATCATTTTTCCGGTCAGCACAATCAAAATGGAAGGCCCGATACTGGTCATCAGGTTAAAAAAACCAATCCCCGCGCCTATCTCGGATGGCTTCAGCGTAGACACAACGATTGTCATAAACGGCGCATAGATCATAGAGCAGCCACCGGCAAATAAACAGCAGAAGATTCCCAGCACAAATGGACTTTTGTCCAATGTAACGGCGCATAACCCAAGAACTGCAATCAAAAATGCAGTCATGGCGCAGAGCGTTTTAACAGCTCCCAGCCGGTTGACAATCTTTCCGCTGTTCGCGCCGGAAATAATGGCAATTATATAGCTCGGCAGAATAATCAGCGAAACTTGATTCAACGGAATCTCATGAACGGTCTGCGCCATAAAGGAAAACAAAAATGAAAATGCGGATTGAATTCCTAATGCAAGGCCGGCGAGTAAAACAGCGATGATATAGTTCCGGTTCTTGAAAAAGTGAATACTGATAAACGCACTTTTACATATGGTTATATGAAGGAAAAACAGAACCATGGTCAGAGCAGAGCCAACTAAATATATAAGTCCGCCAATATTTAAGTAAATGGAAATCAGCAATGTAAAAAGTGCCAGAAGTCCAAGGCCGGTCAGATCTAGTTTTCCTTTCTTCTGTTCGGATTTATCCGGCAGATTTCTCATAAGAGATGGAATTGTTAAGAGAGATACAAGGGGAACCATAAATAAAAATTTCCAGCCGATATACGTTGCGAAAAAGCCTCCAAGCAAAATCCCCAGGGCAAATGAAGCATTGACGCATGCGGCATTAAAGCCGAAATACTTTGAATGTTCTTCCTCCGGCAGATAGCGGGTTGCCGTGATAATAAACAGGCCGGAACCGCAGGTGCCTCCTCCGATCATAACTGCGGTGCTGGCCAGCAACAAATAGTAGTTTTGACTGCCGGCAAGAAGAGATAGAAGAGCCCCGAGATTTAACAATAGAATTCCTGCCAGCATCAGCTTCTTGATGCTGACGTAGTCCGATAAGGTAGCGTATATGACCGAGGCAACCCCTAACGCCAACATTGCAATCATACCAAGCAGGGAAGTTATGGAAGCTTCAATATGAAAGTCCGCCGCAAGCTGCGGCGCAATAATATTAAAAGAACCAATCATGGTTGCCGATGATATAAATACAATCATAATCATTGGGATCGCTGTTTTTACATCATACCGTGTTTCAGATTTCATAAAATGATCATCCCCCTATTTTTGTCGATAAACATATTATTTTTCGTAATCTTCCATGAGCAACGACAACAATCTCCTTTTATAAAGAGCATTGTTGAGCTTCGTGCACACCTCCACATTGGGCGCGTGTTCTCCGAAGCCTTCCTGGATCGCCAGCTTTGAGCCGTCATTGAAAATAACCTGTCCATAAGCCGCCTCTTCCTTCCGGCAGACATATGCGTAACAGGGCTTTTTTTCGATTGCGATATCGTCCCATAGCGCAACGGCCATCGCCACCGCGTCAGGGAGGTCCACAAAATACTGGTTATGGGCGGCTAAATTGTATTCCGCCAGCAGACGGTTGCATTTAACGGAAAATACGGCTTCTTCTTTCCCACTGTTCATCAGCGCTTCCATATCCTCCTTGGTCAGGACCGCATCTCCCAGGCATAAGTCAAAACCGACAATGGTAACAGGGATACCGGCCGTTATCATGCGATGGAATGCCTCGGCGTCAACGTAAATATTAAATTCTGAGACGGGAGTACAGTTGCCCGGTCCAAAGCCGGTGGTTCCCATGCTGTAGATATGCTTTACCCTCTTCATGGCGGCGGGGTCTTTCATAATGGCCAGGGCGACGTTTGTCACAGGACCGATTGTTACAATTTCAATTTCATCCGGGTAGGTCTTTACAATCCGGAGAATGGCATCCGCGGCATGTTCCGCTTCTGCTGCCCCGGCAGGATGGATCAGCCCTAAATCGCCCATGCCGTCCTCGCCGTGTACGTTTACCGCTGTGACGAGTTCACGAAACAGCGGCTTCGCAGCCCCCGCATATAAAGGCGGCATCTGCGCTCCGGTAATCTCCATTGTCATCAGCGCGTTTTGGGTGGCGAGCTCCATCGGAACATTCCCACCCACGGTCGTTATGGCTTCCACTGATACTTCCTTGGATTTCAACGCCATGATCAGCGCTACGGCGTCATCGCTGCCGCAATCTGTGTCGATGATCAATTTTCTCATATTCTTTCTCCTTTTTTTGTGATAGTATCATTATAGGACAGCGGTAATTGAGAAATATAGGTCATATGACCATAGAGGTGAAAAAGATGGATGTTCATGAATTGATAAAAGGTGCGCCGAAACAGGTCCTACCCTATTTGGATATCAGGACATATCCAAAGGGGAGCGGTATCCTCCGGCCGGACGAACAGAATTCGTCTCTGTTTCTTTTGCTTGAAGGTACGGCGGAAGTTTATATCTATACATTAAATGGGATGTTTATTTCCTTATACCGGTATGAAAAAGACGGCTGTTTCGGCGAGGTGGAGTTGTTTTGTGAAAGCCGGACCACGCTGGGGGTTTCAGCGGTTGATCCGTGCAAAGTGGTCCGGATTCCCAAAAGGGGTGTGGAAATCTGGATGAGGGAGGACCATCGGTTCAGCGAGTTTCTGCTGCGCCATATGGCGTTAAAGATCGCGGAGAATTCGGATCATTATATCCGGAGTGCATCCATGGACTTAAAGAGCCGTGTGCTGCACTGCCTGTACCGCCATAAACAGCTGGGGAGCCTGAGCGTTTTGACGAAAGAGCAGCTGATGAGTGAGGTGTGCACGCCCCTTCGCAGCCTGAATCGGATTCTTGCCCAGTGCCGGGAGGAAGGGCTGGTAAAATATGAAACGCATCGATTTTATATTCTGGACGAGGAGCGGTTTGCCGCCGCTCTGGCGGAGTAGGGCAGAACCAGAGTTACCATTGCATAAAACAGCGAGGACAGGGAAAATTCCCTGCCCTCGCTGTTTTATGTGCTTACAAAAAACGGATTAATGCTGATTGATGGTCCGCTTCACGTAGGAGGTGTGAAGCAGGTGGTGCGCCTTCTCGCTTCCGGGCTCGCCCAGGTAAGTGGCGTAGAGCTCCTTGATGGCGGGGTTCTCGTGGGATTTGCGGATGGGGTTGGCCACATCCGAATCGTACAGAACCTTGGCGCGCAGCGCGCGGATGTCCGTGGTGTTGCGCACGTAACCGGGCTGCTGGGGCTGTCCGCCGCCGTTGACACAGCCGCCGGGACATCCCATGATCTCGATAAAGTGGTAGTTGGCCTCGCCGGATTTTACCTTTTCCAGCAGTTCCTTGGCGTTGCCGAGGCCGGAGGCAACCGCGATCTTCACATCCATGCCCGCCACGTTGTAGGTGGCTTCCTTGATGCCTGCGGTGCCGCGGACTTCCGTGAAGTCGAGCTTGGGCAGCTCCTCGCCGGTCAGGGTCTCCACTGCGGTTCTTAAGGCCGCTTCCATCACGCCGCCCGTCGCGCCGAAGATCACGCCTGCGCCGGTGCCGATGCCAAGCGGATCGTCGAACTTCTCATCCGGCAGGGACAGGAACTTGATTCCGGCCTTCTTGATCATGCGGGCCAGCTCTCTGGTGGTGATGGAAATATCCACGTCCGGCACGCCGTTGGCAGCCTCGTCCTCGCGGCCGATCTCGAATTTCTTGGCCGTACAGGGCATCACGCTGACGCTGACGATATCCTTGGGATCAATGCCCATCTTCTCCGCGTAGTAGGACTTGGCGATGGCGCCAAACATCTGCTGCGGGGACTTACAGGAGGACAGGTTCTCGGTCATATCCGGGAAATAGTGCTCGCAGTATTTTACCCAGCCCGGTGAGCAGGAGGTGATTAAGGGCAGCACGCCGCCGTTCTGTACGCGGTCGATAAACTCGTGGGCCTCCTCCATGATGGTGAGGTCCGCGGAGAAATCGGTGTCAAATACTTTGTCAAAGCCCAGACGGCGCAGAGCTGCGGCCATCTTGCCCTCCACATTGGTGCCGATGGGAAGGCCGAATTCCTCGCCTAAACCAGCGCGCACCGCGGGAGCGGTCTGCACGATCACGTGCTTCTTGGGATCTGCGATTGCGGCGAATACGTCGCCGGTGTAGTCCTTCTCGGTCAGAGCGCCGGTGGGGCAGACCGCGATACACTGTCCGCAGGATACGCAGGAGGTCTCTCCCAAGCCCATCTCGAAGGCGGAACCGATGTTGGTCTTAAAGCCGCGGTGGTTGGCTCCGATGACGCCGATGCCCTGTATGTTGTCACATACGGCCACGCAGCGGCGGCAGAGGATACACTTGCTGTTGTCGCGGATCATGTGGGCCGCGGTGGTGTCGATCTCGGACGGGGTCATCTCGCCGTCGTAGTAAGTCTCGTCCTCGACGCCCAGCTCGTGGGCCAGCTCCTGAAGCTCGCAGTGTCCGCTGCGCACGCAGGATAAGCAGGAGCGGTTGTGGTTGGATAACAGAAGCTGTAAAGTCTTCTTTCTGGAATCCAGAACCTTGGGGGTATTGGTGAACACTTCCATGCCTTCCTCAGCCGGATATACGCAGGAAGTTACCAGTTTGCCATTTTTTAACTCTACAATACAGATACGGCAGGCGCCGATCTCATTGATCTCCTTTAAGAAACACAGAGTAGGGATCTCGATATGCGCCAGTCTTGCTGCCTCCAGGATTGTGGAACCCTTGGGAGCGGCGACTTCAATGCCGTTGATTTTAAGATTAATTGTCTCCATCGTCTATTCCCTCCCGTATTATTTCTTGTAGATTGCGCCGAATTTACATTTCTCCATACAAGCGCCGCACTTGATACACTTGTTGAGATCGATCACGTGCGGATTCTTCACGCTGCCGACAATCGCGCCTGCCGGACAGGTACGCGCGCACAGGGTACATCCACGGCACTTGTCGCGGTCGATGACATAAGACAGAAGCGCCTTACATACGCCTGCCGGACAGCGTTTTTCCTTGATATGCGCCTCATACTCGTCGCGGAAGAAATGAAGGGTGGACAGTACGGGGTTGGGTGCGGTCTGTCCCAGACCACACAGGGAGTTGGCCTTTACATAGTGGCAGAGTTCCTCCAGCTTATCCAAATCTTCCATCTGAGCCGTGCCCTTGGTAATCTTTTCCAGAATCTCCAGCATACGCTTGGTGCCGATGCGGCAGGCGGTACATTTGCCGCAGGACTCCTCAACGGTGAACTCCAGGAAGAACTTGGCGATATCCACCATACAGTCGTCCTCGTCCATTACGATCAGGCCGCCGGAGCCCATCATGGAGCCGATGGCCAGCAGGTTGTCGTAATCGATGGGGATGTCAAAGTGTTCAGCCGGGATACATCCGCCGGAGGGGCCACCGGTCTGGGCCGCCTTGAACTTCTTGCCGCCGGGGATTCCGCCGCCGATCTCGTCCACAACCGTGCGCAGGGTCGTTCCCATGGGAACCTCCACCAGGCCGGTGTTGTTGATCTTGCCGCCCAGAGCGAACACCTTGGTGCCCTTGGACTTCTCGGTACCCATGGAGGCGAACCACTCGGGGCCGTTCAAGATGATCTGCGGGATGTTGGCGTAGGTCTCAACGTTGTTTAAGATACTGGGCTTTCCGAACAGGCCCTTCTGAGCCGGGAACGGAGGTCTGGGTCTGGGCTCGCCGCGCTTGCCCTCGATGGAGGTCATGAGAGCGGTCTCCTCGCCGCAGACGAATGCGCCTGCGCCCAGGCGGATATCCACGTCAAAGTCAAATCCGGTTCCGAAAATATTTTTGCCAAGCAGTTCCATCTCACGGGCCTGCTTGATCGCGATGGTCAGACGGTCCACGGCGATGGGGTACTCCGCGCGCACGTAGACGTAACCCTGGTTGGAGCCGATTGCGTATCCTGCGATGGCCATGGCTTCCAGCAGCGCGTGGGGGTCGCCCTCCAGCACGGAACGGTCCATGAACGCGCCGGGGTCGCCCTCGTCGGCGTTACAGCAGACATACTTCTGATCCGCGTCGTTCTGTTTGCAGAGCTTCCATTTGAGGCCGGTGGGGAAGCCTGCGCCGCCGCGTCCGCGAAGGCCGGCGTCCAGCAGAGTCTGAATCACCTCGTCGGGGGTCATCTCGGTCAGAACCTTGCCCAGGGCCTGATAGCCGCCGGTGCCTATGTACTCCTCGATATCTTCGGGGTTGATCACGCCGCAGTTGCGCAGGGCAATGCGGTGCTGCTTCTTATAGAAATCCGTGTCGGCCAGCGCCTTGATGCTGCCGGTGGGACTTACGGTCTCCTGGTACAGCAGGCGGGTCACAACGCGGCCCTTTAACAGGTGCTCGGAAACGATCTCCGGGATATCTCCGGGCTGAACCATGGAATAGAAGGTGGCGTCCGGATAAACGATCATAATGGGACCTAAAGCGCAGAGTCCGTGACATCCGGTCTCGACCACCGCAACTTCATCTTCCAGTCCCTGTTTCTTGATTTCATAATTTAATGCTTCCATGATCTGCGGGCTTCCGGAGGAAGTACATCCGGTACCACCGCAGACTAACACGTGTGAACGATACATGGTGCTTCCCTCCTTTTATTTAAGTCCTGCGGCGCTCATGGTGTACTTCTCCACCACATGGCCGCCGATCAGGTGGCGCTCAACAATTTCCACGGCTTTGTCGGCGTTCATTTTAACATAGGTTACTTTGTCTTTTCCAGGCTCCATGACCTCAACGATGGGCTCGTACTGGCATAAGCCGATACAGCCGGTCTGGGTAACGGAAATCTTGTCGGTCAGGCCTCTGGTCTGAACCTCCTGTGCCAGTGTATTCAGAACCGGTCTTGCGCCTGCCGCGATGCCGCAGGTAGCCATGCCCACCACCACGCGGATGTGGTTGTGGTCCTCGGCACGCAGGTTAACCTGGCTCTGCATTTTCTCTCTGATTGCCTGTAATTCAGCAAGAGTTTTCATGTCTGATTATCCTCCTTTGGGAATGGGCGCTCAAATAACCGCGCCATGGTCTGTTTCCTGTTTGTTCTCCGTCAGATATTCCAAAATGTAACCGGCAACCTCAGGCGCGTTTAACGGAATTCCGCCCAGGATTTCCCGCATCTCGCGGGTGTCCAGCGTAAATTCCGCGCCGTCGTAGCGGTATATGTAGATAAAGTCCGTGTCCGGATGATATACGATCAGATTGTGGATGGTGCTCGTGATATCTCCCAAAGGCATGCGGTCAATGTGGGACAGCCCGAAGACAGCCGTCACAGTAGTTCCCACTCCGGGTTCCGATTCAATATGGAAGTGTCCGCCGGTGCTCTCCGCGGCGAGCTTGAAAAACGGTACCCCGAGACCGACCTTGCGGGTGGTGCGGGTGGTGAAGAACGGGTCGATTACCCTTTGGACCTGCTCTTCGGTCATTCCGCAGCCGTCGTCCTTAATGACAACGGTCAGCGTATCATCCGGGTGGCTGACATTTACCTCGATGGTGACGAGGGAAGCGCCCGCCCGCGTGGAGTTTTCCGCCACGTCCAGTACATTTAACGAAATTTCTGTCATCATAGGCTTAGTTGTACTTGGCTAAAATGCCGGGGACATCGTCCACGGTCAGCCGGCCGTACACTTCGCCGTTGATCATCATAACGGGTGCCAGTCCGCAGGCGCCGACGCATCGACAGGAATCCAGGGAGAATTTGCCATCTGCCGTGCACTCACCATTGGTGATGCCCAGCAATTCTTCCAGTTTGCTGAAGATTTCTCCGGAGCCTTTCACGTAACAGGCCGTACCGAGACAGACGGATATCTTGTATTTGCCCTTGGGCTGTAAGGCGAACTGGGCATAAAATGTGGATACTCCGTAGACTTTTTCCAGCGGAATACCCATTTCGTCGGATATCATGGTCTGTACTTCGATGGGAAGATAACCATAAATGTCCTGGGCCTTCTGCATAACCGGCATCAGGGAACCAGGCTGATCTTTGAGCTCGGCGATCACAGCTTTCAGCTGCGCTTCCTGCTCAGGTGTTCCTGCAAAGGGAACAGTTTGTTTTTTGCAAGCCATCTTTAATTAAACCTCCTCACTAGTTGTACATTGTGCAATGTACCAGTATTTTAGCATAAAACGAAAAAAAAATCCACCGTTACTGTGAAAAATCTAACGATAATTATGGGTAAAAAGGCCGGGAAACCTGTTGAAATTCGATAGAATGGATGGTAGACTATATTGTATTAAATCCAATACATGGAAAGACCGCATGGAACGGACACTGTGTGCGCGTAAAACGGACGCCCGCAGGAAATATCTGGAACTGAATCCGGCGTTTCCGTGCCATGAGGCGGCAAAGATTGTTAAATCATTGAACTATCTTCACGCCCGGCGAGAACCTCCCGGGCGGAATATAGAGGAAAGTCCAGACTATAAAGAGGGAGAGGAACGTATGACAGTCAGAGAGGTAAGGGACATTTTAGGCGCAAGGGTATTGGTGGGGGAGGATCATCTGGACCGGGAGGTCCGGTCGGCCTGCGGCTCGGACATGATGAGCGACGTGCTGGCGTTTTCCAAGGATCACTCCATCCTTCTGACGGGCCTGTGCAACGCGCAGGTGATCCGCACGGCGGAGATGTTGGACATTGTCTGCCTGATCTTTGTCCGCGGCAAGAAGCCGGACGAGGCCATGCTGGAGATGGCCGAGGAGCGGGGGCTTATTGTGATGGCCACCGGACACCGCATGTTTTCCGCCTGCGGCATGCTCTACGAGGCGGGGCTCCACTCCGGGGCGATCTGATATTCCGGTATTCGCCTGAGGCGGGCCGCCGCTTCGGGTGACAGAACGACGATTGATGAATGAAGGGAACAATTATGGATGACGCGATCATTTTAACCTATCACATTTCACCGGACGATTTCACCAGAGCCGGCGAGGCCAGCAGCGACGTGAAGCGCAAGCTCAAACAGATGGGCGTGAGCCCGGACGCGATCCGCAAGGTGGCCATCGCCATGTACGAGGGCGAGATCAACATGGTGATTCACGCCAAGGGCGGGGAGATCACGGTGGAGATCACCACAGAGCAGATCCGCATGGTGCTGGCGGACGTGGGCCCCGGTATCCCGGACGTGGAGCTGGCCATGCAGGCCGGGTATTCCACCGCGCCGGACGAAATCCGGTCCCTGGGATTTGGCGCGGGCATGGGCCTGCCCAACATGAAAAAGTATTCCGATCAGATGGAGATCGACACCCGTCTGGGGGAAGGCACCACCATCACAATGACAGTAAAGATTTGAGGCGATTAAATGGATAAGTTTTATCATTCCGTAAGGCTGGATGAGGCCCTGTGCAAGGGCTGCATCAACTGCATCAAGCGGTGTCCCACCGAGGCCATCAGGGTGAGGGGTGGTAAGGCCAGCATCAACAATAAATTCTGCATCGACTGCGGCGAGTGTATCCGGGTCTGTCCCCATCACGCCAAGCACGCCACCTACGACAAGCTGGACGTGATGCGCCAGTACGAGTACACAGTGGCCCTGCCTGCCCCCTCGCTCTACAGCCAGTTCAACAACCTGGACGACGTAAATATTGTGCTGAACGCACTGATCCGTATGGGATTCGACGACGTGTTCGAGGTGGGGGCGGCTGCGGAGCTGGTCAGCGAGGCCACCAGACAATACATATCCGAGCACGAGGGGCAGATTCCCCTGATCAGCACGGCCTGCCCGTCGGTGGTCCGCCTGATCCGGGTCCGTTTTCCCAACCTGATCCCCCACCTGCTGCCCTTAAACCCGCCGGTAGAGGTTGCGGCGGTCCGCCGCGCGCCGCGCCGCTCTCCGTGAA
>OBXQ01000162.1_pt1 | contig 54072 bp, 47 predicted proteins | sample 1476641 | NCBI WGS metagenome assembly OBXQ01 (sample SAMEA2580174, study PRJEB22360) | human gut metagenome | biome: human gut; feature: human-associated habitat; material: faeces | place: Denmark | collected 2008/2010
CCCTTGATCAACGGCTCTAAGTCCGCGTATTCAATCCGCTGGGAACCGGCGGCCGTGCCTGCCTCCTCTGCCAGGGACGTGACTGCGCTCCCCAGGACCAGAGAGGCTGCCAGAACCAGGGCAGCGGCCTTTTTCAGTGCGCTGCTCTGCCCTTTCCGGCCGCCGAATTCGGGCCGGTTTATATCGCTCTGATTCACTTGTCTTCCGTTCCCAGCCAATCTTCTATCCATAATCTATCCTCAATTTCCGTCAGTTCCCGCCGTTTTACAGGCTTCCCGCGTCCGCCAGCCCGTTCACGGCCCACCAGTAATCCTCCTGGGCCTGGGTCAGCTTTAAAGCGCTCACCTGCTCCGCAGCCGCCTTGGCAGCATATCCATCCTGTATCTCCAGGTATTCGTTGCGTTTAATCGATCCGTTTTCCAGCTTCCGGCTGGCCGCATCCAGATTTCTCTGCTCCAGCGCCAGCTCCGCAGCCGCCTGATCCTGGTCCGACTGGGCCTGCTTCAGGTTCTGGTAACGGTTTTCCACATCCGTCTTGATCTTCTGTTCCGCCTCGCTCACATTGACCTGCAGCACTTTATTCTGAACCGTACCGTAATTGGTGTTGTTCATCTTTCCTTTGGCCGCCCGCAGGGCGTAGTTCTGCTCCACGGCCCGCTGCTTGTCGCCTTCCAGATCGATGGCTCCCAGATCCACCGCGCGGGTCACCGGTATTTCCCGGATTTCCGGCGATGCGTCGTAACTCCAGCCCGTGAGCACGCACAGCTCCCTTCGGACCGTGTCCATCTCCTGGTCGCCGGCCTGAATGGCTGCCTGGGCCGACTGCACCGCCTCCTGGGCCTCCATCAAACGCGCCTGGGGCTCCAATCCCTCCTGCACCCTCACGGCCGCGGCGCTCTGCCGTGCCTGGGCCAGACTCAAGGAAGCTTCCAGGCTCTGCCTGTTCTTAGCCTTCTGCCAATACTGGTTCATCTTCGTCTGGGCCGTGCGCACCAGATCCGCCTCCTGGCGGTCGTACTCCAGCTTTTTAATGTCGCCGTCCATATTTTCCGAGTCCGCCGTCTCCTGCATACGCTGGGCCTGAATGCGGGTAGAAATGGATCCGGCCAGGGCGCTGGCGTACCCGGGCTGGTCCTCGTCCACGTTTTCCAGCATCTTGTCGCTGGCGTCGTAGAGGTCCTGGACCGTGTCCGCGTAATCGTTCTTGAAGCGGTCGCTGCTCTTGCCCCGGTAGTCGTCGTACTCCGCCCGGTTGTTTAGCACCGTGGCGTTGTACTCGTGAATCAGGTCGTTTAGCTCCTCATATTCCAGCACATTGTCCCGCAGCGCGGCCCATTTCTCCTGGGTGTAGGCGAATTCCGGGCTGCCGGCCAGGGCGCTCATGGGAAATGCCGCCGTCATAAACAGGCTCATGCCCACCGCTCCCGCCGCCATGGCCCCGCGTTTCAATCTGTTATCCTTCAAATGTCGTTCCTCCTTACTCATAGCGCAGCGCGTCGATGGGATCGGCCTTGGCCGCCTTAGAAGCCGGGTACAGACCAAAGAAAATACCCACCACCGCGGAGAATGATACCGCAATAATAATAACGCTTGGCTTCACCACCACCGACATTCCCAGCGCCGCGCCTCCGGCCGTCACCAGGCCCACGCCGATCAGGATGCCGATAATGCCGCCGCAGGCCGACAGAATAGCCGACTCGGTCAGGAACTGGATCAGCACGTCCCGGGTTCTGGCCCCCAGCGCCTTGCGGATACCGATCTCCCGGGTCCGCTCCGTCACGGACACCAGCATGATATTCATGATGCCGATGCCTCCAACCAGCAGGGAAATAGCTGCGATTCCGCCCACCGCCATAGACATTCCACCCATCATGGTATCCACGGAGGTCATCTCCTGCATGGCCGTGTACATGTACATATCCTCCGGCTCGCGGCCGTGCATCTTGGCCGCGTAAGCCTTGAACTGCTCAAAGAACAGGTCCAGGTCCACATCGTCCGCCGCGTACACATGGAGCTGGTAAAAATAATCGTTGGGCCAGGTCAGCAGGGTGTACGGGATAAACGCCGACCCCTTATCCGAGCTGCCGCCCATCATCAGGGCCTGGAACGCGTTCATTTCCTTTCGGTAAACGCCCACCACCGTGAACTCGTCGGTGGAACCGTACAGAGTGGTGCGGAAGGTCTTGCCAACGGCATTTTCCACACCGAAGAGCTTCATGGCGCTGTCCGTGTCCATAACCACGTTCCGCTTGCGGCCCAGGATATCGCCCTCGTTCAGATAACGGCCGTACACCACGTTCACCGGCTGTACGTCCTGGTAATTGTAATCGATGCCGCTGTATTCAAAATTCACCTTGGTCCGCTTGTGGGTTGCCTCAGCCGAGGTGTAGGCGCTGCTGTCGATGTAGGCGATCTTGTCGCCGAAAGCCTCCTTGGCCCGCTCCATCTCGTCCAGTGTAAAGTAATCGCTCTGGCGCACGTCGTCCACCCAGTAGCCGATGGAAATGTACGCCTGGGTAATGCCGACGTCCTTGTACAGATCCGAAAACATTTTCCGCATGGTGTCGCCGATGGACACGATGGAAATAACCGAGCCGATGCCGATGATGATTCCCAGCATGGTCAGGGCGGAGCGCATCTTGTTGGAACGGATGGCGGAAAATGCCATCATCATATTTTCAATCAGCATGTCTCCCCCTCCTCCCGGTGATGATCATTGATCGTATCGCTCAAAAGCTGTCCGTCGCCGAACCGGATGATCCGGTCCGCAAAGGCCGCGATGTCCTCCTCGTGGGTAACCACCACCACGGTGGCCCCCTCTTCGTGCAGTTCCCTGAACAGCTCCATAATCTCGATGGACGAGGCCGTATCCAGGTTTCCCGTTGGCTCGTCGGCCAGAATCAGGGGCGGTTGGTTGGCCAACGCCCTGGCAATGGCAACGCGCTGGCGCTGTCCTCCGGACATCTCGTTGGGCATGTGGCCCAGGCGCTCCCCCAGCCCCACCCGCTCCAACAGCTCCTTTGCCCGCTGCTGCCGCTTGGCCTTCGGCACTTTTGCGTAGGTCATGGGAAGCTCCACATTTTTCAAAGCCGACGTGCGGGAAATCAGGTTGAAGGACTGGAACACAAAGCCGATCTTCCGGTTACGGATGTCCGACAGCTCATCCGGCGTCATGGAAGCCGTGTCGTGGCCGTCCAGGTAATAATGCCCCAATGTGGGGCGGTCCAGGCAGCCCAGAATATTCATCAGCGTAGACTTACCGGAACCGGAATGGCCCATAATGGCTACAAACTCTCCCCGGCCAATGGTCAGGTTGATTTTTTTAAGACCCAGCACCTTGATGGCGCCGGTGTCGTAGATCTTCACCAGATTTTCCAGGCGCAGCAGAGGCCCGTCCGGATCGCTGGCGGAGGCCTTCAAAAGGTCCTCCTTCCTTCTGCGGATGTACCGGCCCACGGATCCGCCGATGTAGGGGAGTCCGAGCATAAAGCCCCATTTTTTATTCCCCTCTCCGCCGTTTGAAATCTCGAGGCCGCCGTCCACTTTTTTAAAGCCCCATTTTTTCTCTTTCATAAGGCCTCCTACATCTGCGGCAGAACTGTCACCAGAGCCCCGTCAACCGTCATGGGTCCGGGATTGAGGATGACCTGCATCCCTTCCGTGAACTCTGAGCCGTCCGCGGGAATCACTTCCACGTTCACGTCGCCGTCCACGCCAAGGGTCACCGGAATCCTGCGCACCTTCTGTTCCTCCACAACCGCTATGTAAGTAGCCTCGCCGTCGTCGATCAGGGCGGTCACCGGCACCACGAAGGCGTCCTCAGACTCCCGGATCAGGATCTCCGCCTTGGCCGTGATTCCTGCGATCAGCTTGGAATTTGTGCCGTCGATGCGGATGGTGGTCGGGATCACGCGCTCCGTGGAGCCGCCGCCCTTCTCCTCGCCGGTGGGGGAAATCTTGATGATCTCGCCCTCAACAGTTTCACCGTCCAGAATATCGGCGCTGATGACGGCCGTCTGTCCCACCTGCACCTTGCCGATGGAATATTCGCTGATCTTGATCTCCATCTCCAGCTGATCCAGATTTTCGATGCTGAAAATGGGCTTGTCGTCCTCCACCTTATCCGCGAACTGTCCCACCTTGGAATTCACGCGCACCACGGTTCCGTCGATGGTACTCTTGATCTCCGCGTTCTCCAGCTCTTCCTTCTTCTTTTCCAGGTCGATTGCCGCGTTCTGAACCTGCAGCTCATAGGACGCGTCCGCCGCGCCCCGGCCGTTCACCACGTTGTAACCCTCCACCTGGCGTTTGGCGTCGTTTAATGCATTGGCCGCCTGCTCCATCTCCACCTGGGAAATGTCCCCGGCGGCATACAGAGCGCTGTTGCGGTTGTAATCCGCCTGGGCCTTTCTCAGATCCTGGGTGGCCTTCTCGTAACCAAGGGCCTCGCTCTTATCCTTCTCCTGCTTATTCACCACCGCCAGATCGTAGGCGTTCTGGGCCACCTGAAGATCCCGCTCCAGATCCGTCTTATCCAGTACGGCCAGAATCTGATCCTTAGTGACCTTGTCGCCCTCCTTCACATTCATGGTAATGATCTCCGCGTGGATATTGGACACCACGTCCACGCTGTCCGTACCGGAAACAGGGCCGCTGACCGACAGCTTCTCCTTGATGGGCTGGCGCGTCAGGGACATGACGTTCACAGGTACGGCCACCGGCCCCTTCTCCCCCCCGCCACAGCGGGACAGCAGGAATGCAGCGGCTGCCAGAACCACAACCACGGTGATAATCTTGCGCTTTCTGCTGTATCCCTTCCACCGCTCTTTTAAGGAAGGTTTCTCGCCGGAACGGGCCTTTTTCCTGCGTTTCTTCTTCCGCTTGCCGCCCTCTGCGGATTCCTCATCCGTCATGATTTCCTCCACCTGCCGGTCGATCAACTCCGACTCCGTCAGGGCCTTCTTGCCATTCTCGCTATCCATACAAACCTCCTGCTCCCTAAACTGTACTAATCTCATTAGTACGGTTATATCATAAGTATCCTACAAATACAAGCTTGGTAGACAAACTCATCTCATATGTTCACTATTATAAGCGAGATTGTTAAATCTTTCATCTATAAAATCTCTAACATTTTATAAATTAAAGTTAAAGAATTCTTAAAGAATCTGGTGGAATTTGGATATGGACAGACAAAATGAACGGTAGAACAGGCGCTGTTACTGGCAGCCGTTCATTTTACGAAAATTTCTATGTTCCCGATGGTGGAAATATGTTATTCTATATAAAGAGACAAATGATAATACGGCCTGCGGGGAAACGCGGGAAGGAGACCATTTAAAAGATATATGCTTTGACAATTCATAGACCGGAGGTGTGGAATGATGTTAGAAGAAAAAGACTTACAAGTGTTAAAATCTATGATGGAAACGGTTGTAAACGCCAGGGCTTCTAAAACAGAAACGGTGCTGCTCCAGATGATCCAGGACTTGAAACGGAAAGCGGAGGAATTGGAGATAAGAATCGCCTAAAAATTAGGCCAATCTATCAATGCAGTATATTGGAGGTGTCAAAGGCTGTTGGATGTAAATGATTTTCATGCATTTGCCAGACGGTCAATACCAAGCAGCGACGATACCGCTGATATTAAAAAGGATCTCGCCAAGGTAAAAAGCGAGATCACTGAAATCCAGCTGGTTCTGGAACATGATACAAATAAGAAAATTGCGATGATAGCCGAAGGCAATTTTAATTTAACGCGGAAACCGGATGAGGCATTGAAGGGAGTGATCGAAAGGGAAATGCTGCTTTTGAGAGCCGCCTCTCTTGAGAACGAGCTTCGACAGATCAAAAACAGTATCAAGTTGACCGCCTAAAACAGACACGCCTAAAAGCGCCGTTTAACAGACAGTTTCCCTCTCTTCCTTCTGATTGCAATACTCAATTCTTTTTACATCCTTTTTTCGAAAACGGACTTCTTCTGAATCTTTATATTTTGCAACGATCCAATTACCCTTTTGATAGCTGATGTCGGCATCCGCTTTTGGAATGACCGTGCCATCACTTAGATAAAAAGTAGCATATCGAAACTCCATGGTACTTTTATCATCAAAGACAACAAACGCAGATACTTCAATGCCCAGGCATAATAGTATGACGATTAAGCTGAGTCCCCTATTCGGCCATCTCCAAAGCACAATCCAAATCATAGCACTTGTTATAAACGGCGTCCAAACGAACACTTGTGTCATCATAGCCGCATATTTATATGCCTTTTTGTATTTAAATCCCTTTCCCTCCACAAATGGCTTTAAACAAGCATAGCCTAATATCGCATAACTGATTATACTAAAAACCAAATATACCTTCCTTATGGTATTGGCCGAAAAAGGACTTCGAATCAAATTCATGATTGCGGTAGCAAATAGACTACCTAGAACTAAAATTATCAGTCCCCAGGCATAAATATACCAGAAATATTTAATATAGCTGTTTTGCGCTGACATATTTTTTGAACATTTCCAGTATTTATCTGCGTCACATAATACCTTAATGGCACCAGGAATCCATCCAACAATAATGACTATAATCGGCACTACACTATTCAGAATATCTCTTTCGATCATTATGTTCAAAAATTCTTCAAAATTCATATGCCCCTCCTCTTTTATCACTAGAGCGTGTTTGAAAATTGCTTTCCGACAGATGTGCGTCACACTTTGTTGGAGATTTGGCCCCGATGAAGGAGGCGTAGTGGGCTACGCTGACTGAATTGGGGCCAAATATGCCGCAAAATGGGGCGTGCAGATGGCGGGAATGAATTTTCAAACACACTCTAGTATACGACAAAAGGGAGGAGATCGGAAGCTATTCTTTGGAAACCGGCTTCGTCACATAATTTTTGTCCAGATAGATCTGGCAGGAGCCGCCGTAGCGGCCTTCCGTAAATTTTGTAGCGCGGATGGAGTGCACAACACCGGCGGGGATGTACACCGCGCAGGGAGAAGTCAGGTCGTAAACGTCGTCTCCAAGGGTAATCTGAAAATCTACTACGCCCTGATCGCCGAGGATCAGATACATCTCATCCCCCTCATGTGTATGGGGATTGGCCTTAGGACCGGTGCCCGCTTCCACGATCCCCACCTGGCGCGCAGTTGCCAGAAACAGCGTTGGGCACACCCAGGCGTTGGCTTCCGGTACCAGATCCCCATTCATTAGAATTGGAAAGCCCAGATCCCCAACGGAGCCTTCGTGATCCGGCAGACTCTTCACCCACTGGATATCCCGCACAATCAGATGCTTCGTGTTTTCCAGCTTCATCGGGTGTTCCGGAACTGGTCTGGTCACATAATCCCTGCTTAAGTACACCTGGCAGGAGCCGCCGTAGCAGCCCTCGTCAAACCGGGTGGGGCGGATGGAATGGGGCAAGCCTGCCGGGATATACACCGCGCTGGGAGATTCCAGATAGTATACGTCGTCCCCCAGAGTGATGCAGAACTCCACAGCCCCTTTCTCACCAACAATCAGGTACATCTCGTCCGCGTCATGGATGTGAGGGTTGGCCTTGGCCCCGGTTCCCGCAGCCACAATCTCAGACTGACGCCCGGTAATCTGGAATACAGTGGGGCATACCCAGGCCTCAGCCTCCGGCACTAAATCCCCATTCATCAGAATCGGAAACCCCTTTCCGCCCACGGAGCCTTCGTGGTCCGGCAGGGAATCCACCCAGCGGATTCCGTTGATAATCAGATGCTCATACTGTTTCGCCATTTCAATTCTCCTCCTCGTTAAATGTTTCTTGCCACCTCATAGGCGTTCCAGACTGCATACATAATATTGTGAACCTGGCTGGAATCCCCCACATTGTAGATCTCACGGTCCATCCCTTTAACCGCCTCGTACAGACTGTTTTCAGACCGGTAGCCCACGGCCGAGATCACTGTGTCTGCCTCCAGCTCCAACGTGTTTTCTCCCTGCCGCACCACCGCGGTATTTCCGCAGATGGAGGTAACCGCGGCGCCCTTTAAAATCTTTATTCCGTGGTAATTCATCAGATCCAGCAGCATAGAATAATTCATGAACGGCAGCGCTTTGGGTCCGCCTAAAATCTCCGGCAGCATCTCCACCACAGCCACCTGTTTCCCCTGCTTCGCCAGCCAGAGTCCGGTCTCGCAGCCCACCAGACCGCCGCCGATCATCACCACCTTGTCTCCGGGCGCAACTCTCCCCATCAGCACGTCGTCCGCGCTCACGGCCGCAGCCAGCGCCTCCTGGCGCAGCTTGACCGGTACGGACCCGGTTGCAATGACAACAGTGTCCGCTGGGAACCGCTCCACCTCTGCGGCGTTCATCTCCTGCTCCAGGCGCACCTCCACGCCCAGAAGCTCCAGCTGCCGCTCGTACCAGCGCACCAGCTGATGGTCGTAGCGCTTGAATTCCGGTACGCCGCCGGGAATCAGATTTCCGCCGAGACGCGCCGACTTCTCGCAGAGAATGACCTTGTGGCCCCGCTCAGCCGTCACCCGGGCGCACTCGCAGCCCGCTACGCCTCCTCCTACAATTAGTACGGTTTTTTGCTTTGGCGCAGGCATGATCCCATAGATCGCTTCCCGCCCGCAGGCCGGATTCACCGCGCAGGACACCGGTCCTCTGGAGATACGGCCCAGACAGCCCTCGTGGCAGCCCAGACATGGACGGACCTCATCCAGACGGCCTCTGCGCAGCTTCTCCGGATAGTCCGCATCCGCCAGCAGCTGACGTCCGTACTCCACGATATCGCAGGATTTCCCCAGCGCCTCCACGGCAATGTCCGGATTCTCCATCCGGCCCGCCAGAATAATCGGCACATCCACCTCTTTTTTCAGAATTTCGCCAAAGGGGCGGTACATCCCTTCCTCCTCAAAGTACATGGGCGGATGATTCCAATACCATGAGTCGTAGGTGCCCGCGTCCACGTTCAGGGCGTCATATCCGGCAGCTGTCAGGATCTTCGCAGCCTGGATTCCCTCCTCAATATCGCGGCCGGCCTCCTGATAGGTCTCCCCCGGAAGCGCTCCCCGGCGCAGTCCCTTCATACAGCTCTTTAAGCTGAACCGAAGTGATACCGGGAAATCCGGTCCGCAGGCCTGCTTGATCCCTCTGACAATATCTGTGGCAAAACGCAGCCTGTTCTCCAGACTTCCTCCGTACTCATCCTCACGGTGGTTGTACAACGCGATGGCGAACTGGTCCAACAGATACCCTTCATGAACCGCATGAATCTCCACGCCGTCAAAACCGGCTCGTTTGGCGATTACCGCCCCCTTCACAAAATCCCCCGTATACTGCTGGATTTCCTCCCTCGTCATCTCCCGATGCAGGAGCGACGGATCAAAACGGTTTTCCTGAACCGACGGAGCGATATAGTTCTGAACCATCCCCGGCATGGTGCTTCTGCCGGCGTTGGCCGTCATCTGAAGAAATATCTTCGCCCCGTACGCATGAATCCGCTCATTCATCTGGTTTCCGTTATGTACAAATGCCTTGGGATTTTTGGTAACGCAGGGAATCCCAGGGGATCCGATCCCCTCCACGTCCACATTAACCGTACAGACCCCCGTTATAATCAGGCCGATCCCGCCCTTCGCCCGTTCCACGTAATAATCCTGGAGCCTTTGGTTGAAGGCGAAATGAGGATCCGCATAGCCAATCGGGCCCATGGGAGCCATTGCCATCTTGTTCTTCAGCTTTAATTTGCCGATATACGCCGGTTCAAATAAAGCAGCATACTTGGTATTCATATTCCATTCCCCTTTCACATATCAATGTTCGCCGAACATGTTATCTAAAATGAAGTTTAACAGATCCAAGGTAAAATGTCAACGCGCTTCCCTTGTTTTTTTCAACATTTTATACTAAAATAGCCCATAAGCGCTGTTTGCCCACCACAAAAACGGAGGATGGAAAATGGAATTAACCAACCGGCAGAAACAAGCCATGACCACAAAACGAAAACTGCTGTATACCGCGTACGAACTGATCCGCGAGGAGGGTTACCCTGCTCTGACCATCCGCAGGCTCTGTGAAAAAAGTGGGGTTTCCACCGGGGCGTTCTATCACCACTACTCCTCCAAGGAGGATCTGATCGCTCAGGGTTTCGCCTCCTACGACGTGGGTTTGACGGAATTTTTAGAATCCTATGAAGAGCCCGATCCGGTGAAGGCCATCCGCCACATCGTGCTGAGTCTGAACCAGTATATCTATGATAACGGGGCCCAGTTCGCCAAGGAGCTTTACATCTCCCAGCTCTCCATCAAAGACAGCTACATCACCCGCAAGGACCGTTCCTACTATCTGGCGGTTCTGAACTATGTGGAGCAGGCCATGGATCAAGGCCTCTTCCATTCCACCATGAACGCCGGTGGGATCACGGACTTTCTTCTGCGTGTGGGACGGGGCACGCTTCTGGACTGGTGCCTCCACGACTACGCCTATGACCTGATGGAACAGTCTGCCAGGGACCTGGATTTTTTATTGGACAACCTCACTGCAGGGCGGGGCTGACAACCGGCTTTGTTTTTCTTCCGTACCGCGTTACAGCTTCCTGCTGCCATACCAAAAGGCCGGGATAAGCATGAGTTTTCCACATCTCTCATGCTTATCCCGGCCTCTGTTACTTTAGCGCAGGATATCGCCGTTCACCTCTTCCGTATCATCGTTTTTTACGCTTTTTACATTTTTCTACGATTCCACCGCCCCAATCGCCATCTTAAGCCTCCGCGCCATCTCGTCCACATCTTCCTTCTCAATCACTAACGGCGGCACAAACCGGATCACATTGGCGCCGGCCGAGATCAGGATCAGTTTCTGCTCCAACAGCGCCTCCTGCACCACCGGCCCCACGGGCACGGTGAACTCCAGGCCCTGGATCAGGCCCACACCGCGGTGGTCCTTCACCAGCGGGCACTCCGCCGCCAGCTTTTCCAGCGTATCCCACAGGTACCCGCCGATCTCCCTCACATGCTCCACAATCTTCCGCTCGGCAAACAGGTCCAGCACCTTGGCCGCGGCCGCGGTCACCAGCGGGTTGCCGCCGTAGGTGGTCCCGTGATCCCCGGGCACCATGGCCGTTGCGGCCGGACCGCAGGCCAGAAACGCGCCCACGGGCATGCCGTTGCCCAGGGCCTTGGCCACGGTCATCACGTCCGGCTTAACCCCGTAGCCCTGCCAGGCGAACATATGGCCGGTCCGGCCCATGCCGCACTGAATCTCATCCAGGATCATCAGCAGGCCATACTGGTCGCACAGGGCGCGCACGCCCTTCAGAAATTCCTCCGTGGCCGGATAAATACCGCCCTCGCCCTGGACGGTCTCCAGGATCACCGCACAGGTTCTCCGGTTGATCAGCGCCTTTACGCTCTCCAGATTGTTAAACTCCGCGAATTTGATTCCCGGAATCAGCGGCTTAAACGGCTCCTGGTAATGGGCATTCCCGGTTACGGATAAGGCCCCAAGGCTGCGGCCGTGGAAGGAGTGGTTCATGGCGATGATCTCTCCGGCCATATCCGGCTCCGAATCCTCGCAGCCGTCGGCCCCATCCCCCATGGCCTCGTGGAGCTTATTATAATGGTAACGCTTTGCAATTTTCAGCGCGCCCTCGATGGCCTCGGTGCCGCTGTTGGTGAAAAAAACCTTATCCATTTGCGATACTGCCAGCAGCTTTTCCCCTGCGTCGGCCGACGGCTTGTTGTAAAACAGGTTGGATATGTGGGTAAGCTGATCCACCTGCGCTTTCACCGCCTGATTAAACGCCTCGTCCCCGTAGCCCAGGCCCATCACCGCGATGCCCGCGCCGAAATCCAGATAGGCGTTGCCCTCGCTGTCGTATAAGGTCACGCCCTTGCCGTGGTCAAACACCACGGGATAGCGGTTGTATGTCTTGTAGAGCACCCGTTCCGCCTGATCGATTATTTTCTGGTCAGCCATGATAATACCTCTCTTCCTCCGCGGAGTTAAAAATCGCGGTGCCGATTCCTTTGTCCGTGAATATTTCCAGCAGCAGGCAATGTGGGATGCGCCCGTCCAGGATATGGACCCGTGAGACGCCGCTTTGGATGGCGTCGATGCAGTTTTGCAGCTTGGGCAGCATCCCGCCTCCCAGAGTTCCGCTGTCCACAAAGGCCTGGGCCTCGTCCACGGTCATCTCCGAGAGCAGGGATTCCTTGTCGTTAAAATCCCGGTAAACCCCCTCCACGTCCGTCAGAAAAGCCAGCTTTTCCGCCTTCATGGCGGTGGCCACGGCGCAGGCCGCGTCGTCGGCGTTGATGTTGTAGGTTTTAAACTCCTCGTCAAAGCCCGTGGGGCAGATGATGGGCAGGAAATCCTTCTCCAGCAGGTCGTAAATGATCTGGGGGTCCACCTCCGTCACCTCGCCCACATATCCGATGTCCTCGCCGCCGGAGTATTTCTTCCTGCAGCGCAGCATCATGCCGTCCTTGCCGCTGATGCCAACAGCCTTGACGCCCAGTTCATTTACCAGCTGCACCAGGCTCTTGTTCACCTTATTGAGCACCATCTCCGCGATCTCCATGGTGGGCTCGTCGGTCACCCGCAGACCGCCCACAAAATGCGGCTCCATGCCGACCTTCCCCACCCAGCGGCTGATCTCCTTACCGCCGCCGTGGACGATGATGGGCTTGAAGCCCACCAGCTTTAACAGCACCACGTCCTGGATGACCTGCTTTTTTAAGTTCTCATCCACCATGGCGCTGCCGCCGTATTTGACCACCACGATCTTCCGGTTGAAACGCTGTATGTATGGCAGGGCTTCGATGAGCACCGCCGCTTTGTGCATAATACCCGGTTCCAGTTCCATTTTTCATCCTCCTCGTTATGAGCGGTAATCCGCGTTGATTTTCACATAGTCAAAGGTCAGGTCGCAGCCCCAGGCCGTGGCCGTGGCCGTTCCCATTTTCACATCCGCCACCGCCGTCACCTCGGGCTGGGACAGGACGACCGTGGCCTGCTCCTCGCTGTAGTCCACGGCCACGCCGTCCTTTATGATCTGCATGCTGCCCGCGGCGCTCTCAAAGTACAAGTCCACCCGCTCCGGGTCGAACTGAGCGCCGGAGTAACCCATGGCGCAGAGGATGCGCCCCCAGTTGGCGTCGTGGCCGAAGATGGCCGCCTTGGTCAGACTGGAGGTGATCACGGATTTTGCCAGCACCTTCGCCTGCTCTTTGGTGTCCGCTCCCACGATTTTCACCTCAAACAGCGCCGTGCAGCCCTCGCCGTCCCCGGCCATCTTTTTTGCCAGAGTCTCGTTGATGTAGTTAAGTGCCTGACAGAACGCGGCGTAGTCCTCGTTTTTCCCGGTGATCACCGGATTCCCGGCCATACCGTTGGCCAGCAGCAGCACCGTGTCGTTGGTGGAGGTGTCGCCGTCCACGGAGATCATATTGTAGGTGTCCTGGACGTCCGCGCTCAGCGCCTCCTGAAGCAGCTCCTTGGAAATGGCGGCGTCCGTGGTCACGAAGCTGAGCATGGTGCACATATTGGGGTGAATCATACCCGAGCCCTTGCACATGCCCCCCATTTTCACCGTGACACCGCCCAGCTCGAACTCCACGGCCACCTCCTTGTGTTTGGTATCCGTGGTCATGATGGCCTTGGCCGCCTTTGTGCCGCTCTCCTCTCCGTCACAGAGCAGCGGAGCCATGGCGTAGATTCCCGTCTCAATGCGGTCCATGGGCAGCTGCATTCCGATCACTCCGGTGGAGGCCACCAGCACGCTGTCCTCCGGCACGTCCAGGGCCGCCGCGCAGGCCCCTGCCGTCCGGCCGCAGTATTCCATGCCTTCCTTCCCGGTGCAGGCGTTGGCGATCCCTGCGTTGACCACCACGGCTCTGGCGGCCGCGCCGCCGTACACCTGGTTTTTGTCCCATTTGACAGGGGCGGCCTGCACCAGGTTGGTGGTAAAGGTGCCTGCGGACACGCAGTCCGCCTCGCTGTAGATCATCGCCATGTCCGGGCGTTCCTTGTATTTGATCCCCGCCGCGGTGGAAGCCGCCTTGAATCCCTTTGCCGCCGTCACTCCGCCTGGTATCTTCCTGATCTCTCCCATTTTTTTCATTCCTTTCAATCTGTTCTACCGGACGAACCGGGTGATGTTTTCCTCATTTAAAATGAACTCGTAGCTGTTGATGTCCCCGCGCTCCACCCAGCCGATGCCCTTCCAGAAGGCGTTTCCCACCTGATTTTCCTTGAAGGCGATCAGACTGATCTTGCTGACGCCCTCCCTCTGGAGCGCCTCCATGGCCGCCCGGACCATGCGGTAGCCGATGCCGTGCTTGCGGTAACCGTTTGCCACGCAGACGTGATAAAAGCAGCCGGTCCGGCCGTCGTGGCCGCAGAGGATATTTCCGATGATGCGGCCGTTCTGCACCGCCACCACGCTGGTGGTGGGATTGCGCCGCAGGAAACGCTCCACCCCCTCCCTGGAGTCGTCCACCGTGCGGATGCCAAACCCCTTGATCTCCGTCCACAGCTCGTATACCTGCCCGTAATCCTCAATGGTCATCTCCCGGATGATCACGTCCATTGTTCCTGCCATTTTAACATCCTCGTTCCTTGTATCATTTTGCGCGGAGGGGGCGTTTCCCCCTTTGCGCCTGCCGGGGCGCCCTACCTACGGGAACATCGGCACCTGCCTAAGCCCCGTATGTTCCGCCAGTCCAAACATCAGATTCATATTCTGTATCGCCTGGCCCGCCGCGCCCTTCACCATATTGTCGATGGCGCCCATCATCACCACCCGGTTGGTCCTGGGGTCCAGTTTGAAGTTCACGTCCGCAAAGTTGCTTCCCTCCACCCAGCGCGTCTGGGGTACAACGCCGGGTTTCAGCACGCGGACGAAATATTCCTTCTGATAATACTTCTCGTAAGCCGCCCGCAGCTCCTCCTCCGAGGCATTTCCCGTCAGGGAGGCGTAGGCTGTCACCAGAATTCCCCGGTTCATGGGAACCAGATGGGGGGTGAAGCTGACGGTCACCGGCTTCCCCGCCGCGTAGGAGAGCTGCTCCTCAATCTCCGGCGTATGCCGGTGTACGCCCACCCCGTAGGCCTTGATATTCTCATTGACCTCGCAGTAGAGACTGTCCACCTTGGCCCCGCGCCCCGCCCCGGAGGTGCCCGATTTGGCGTCGATGATCAGGGTACCCGGATCGATCAGCCCCTCCTTCACCAGCGGGTACACCGACAGGAAGGAACAGGTGGGGAAGCAGCCCGGGTTGGCGATCAGTCGGGCCGACTTCACCTGCTCCCGGTTCACCTCCGGCAGCCCGTAGACCGCCTCGCCGATGAACCGGGGGGAGGCGTGTTTCAGCTTATACCACTGCTCGTACACGCCCACGTCCTTGATCCGGAAATCCGCGCTGAGGTCGATGACCTTCACCTTTGACAGGATTTCCTCATCCACCAGGGATGCGCAAAGTCCCTGGGGCGTGGCCGTGAAAACCACGTCCACCAGACCGGCCAGTTCCTTCATATTATCATCCATACAGTTTTCGTCCACCAGCTGGAACATGTTGGCGTAAACCGAAGCGTAGTCCTGGCCGATATAGCTTCTGGAGCCGTACCATTTAATTTCCACATCTTCCCGCTGAAGCAGCAGCCGTACCAGCTCGCCGCCCGCATATCCGGTCGAGCCGATGATACCAACTTTGATCATAATCTCTTCCTCACCTTCATAATTAATCTGTTTCCGGCCCGCCGCCGTCCTGTTGACGGCAGCCCCAATAACCGCTGCCGGAAGCATTTCCCAGTCCCGTCAAAGGTCCGGGGCTGATGTTATGTTCATAATTATACACACCAAGTGAATAATATGCAACATTTTTGTAAATTTAATTTTTCCTATTGCATTTTTTTAAATTGTGGTGTATATTTATGAAAGTCAAATCACACACAAGTGAAAAAAAGATAAATGATCGATTCAGGAGGGTATTCAGAATGAAAGAGAAAGTGATTTTAGCATATTCCGGTGGACTTGACACCACCACCATCATCCCGTGGTTAAAGGAAAATTTCGGCTATGAGGTGATCTGCTGCTGTATCGACTGCGGCCAGGGCAGCGAGCTTGACGGACTGGATGAGCGGGCAAAGCTGTCCGGCGCTTCCAAGTTATACATCGAAGATCTGGTGGACGACTTCTGCGACAACTATATCGTGCCCTGCGTGAAGGCCAACGCCGTTTACGAGAACAAGTACCTGCTGGGAACCTCCATGGCCCGTCCCGCCATCGCCAAGTGCCTGGTGGACATCGCCCGCAAGGAGGGCGCCGCCGCCATCTGCCACGGCGCTACCGGCAAGGGCAACGACCAGATCCGTTTCGAGCTGAGCATCAAGTCTCTGGCTCCCGATTTAAAGATCATCGCCCCCTGGCGTATGACCGACGTGTGGACCTTAAAGTCCCGTGACGACGAGATCGAATACTGCAAGCAGCACGGCATCGACCTGCCCTTCTCCATGGACAGCAGCTACAGCCGCGACCGCAACTTATGGCACGTGAGCCACGAGGGCCTGGAGCTGGAGAATCCGTCCTTAGAGCCCAACTATGATCATCTGCTGATGATGAGCGTGCGACCGGAGAAAGCGCCGGACGAGGGCGAGTACGTGACTATCACATTTGAGGAGGGCGTTCCCACCTCCGTGAACGGCAAATCCATGAAGGTTTCCGACGTCATCCGCACCCTCAATGAGCTGGGCGGCAAGCACGGCATCGGCATCGTGGACATCGTGGAAAACCGCGTGGTGGGTATGAAGTCCCGCGGCATCTACGAGACTCCCGGCGGCACCATCCTGATGGAGGCCCATATGCAGCTGGAGGAGCTGGTATTAGACCGCGCCACCATGGACGCCAAAAAGGATATGGCCAATAAGCTGTCCCAGATCGTCTACGAGGGCAAATGGTTCACCCCGCTGCGTGAGGCCGTGCAGGCGTTCGTGGAGTCCACCCAGAAGTATGTGACCGGCACCGTGAAATTCAAACTGTACAAGGGCAACATCATCAAGGCCGGAACCACCTCCCCCTACTCCCTGTACAGCGAGTCCTTAGCTTCCTTTACCACCGGCGACCTGTACGACCACCACGACGCGGACGGCTTCATCACCCTGTTCGGCCTGCCCTTAAAGGTGCGCGCTATGAAGATGGCGGAGCTGGAGGAAGCCAAGAAGTCCGGAAAGAAGATCGACGCCTCCTATGCTGGTTAATTATGCGTTAAGGTGCATATCCCTGAATCAATAATTATAAGTATATTCCCGCGCAAAGCGGCATAAAGTACCGCCCTGTCAAGTAGCCTCACGGCATTTTCAGGGCGGTATTTTTGCGGTATATCAATGTGATCCGCGCCCATAGACCGGCGCGGCGGAGCCTGTGAACAGCGCTCACAACCGCACGCTCCACCTCCATTTCCGGGTAAGACCCAGATTGTAGCGGGGCCGTTCCTCGCCGAACCACCGGTAACGCAGACAGTCGTCCAGCACAATCCCGGCCAGGCTCACGGGCAGCCACAGGGCGCTGTATTTGAGGCTGACCTGCCCCAGAATGTTCCACGGCAGGCCGCTGTAGTCCCACACCTCCCAGCCCAGCATAAGGTTTACAACACAGCCGGTGAAAAATTCCAGCACTGTGATCAACAGCACGCCAAAGGCCGCCTGCTCCCACAGCGGCATATCCCAGGGCAGCACCTCGTTGATCAACCCCAATCCGATAAAGCACAATCCTCCCAGCACAAACATGGTCCAGTGGCTGCGTCCCCGCCAGGCCAGCTCCAACAGCACATACACCGCCCCGCCCACATCCATCAGCACCAGATACTTATTCAACAGCCGGTGTCCCATCTCCCGTCCCCCGAATTTCTTCTCTCTGTTAAAGATATGCACATCCCTCCCCGATCTGTCCACCGTTTGAACGGTAACGTTCATCCCCGGAAATGCCCTCTGCTGCGGCGTTTCCTGCCGTTTTCCCGGATTTTCGTTTCCATTTTGGTCAAAATTTAACAGCAATATCATAGTTCCATCACATTTTCATCACAATTCAGGGCTAAAACTAATTCCTGATATGATGCCGGTTTAACGGCAGAATACGGCAATCTGACAGACAGGAGGAGAGTACCATTGATTGAAGTGAAAGATCTTGTAAAATCTTACGGAGGACATATGGCGGTGGATCATTTAAGCTTTACGGTCCGGGATGGCCAGATTTACGGCTTTCTCGGCCCCAACGGAGCCGGAAAATCCACCACCATGAACATTATGACCGGTTATCTGGGCGCCACCTCGGGCGAGGTGCTGATCAACGGCCACAACATTCTGGAGGAACCGGAGGCCGCTAAATCCGACATCGGCTATCTGCCGGAGATCCCGCCCCTCTACACCGACATGACGGTGCGGGAATATCTGGACTTCGCCGCCAGCCTGAAAAAAATCCCCAGGGCTACCCGGGCGGAGGCTGTGGCGGAGGCCATGGAGTTAGTCAAGGTCGCAGATGTAAACGGACGGCTGATCAAAAACCTCTCAAAAGGCTACCGGCAGCGGGTTGGCATGGCCCAGGCCATTTTGGGAAAGCCCCAGGTGATCATTCTGGATGAACCCACCGTGGGCCTGGACCCCAAACAGATCATCGAGATCCGGGATATGATCCGCGGTCTGGGCAAAAAGCACACGGTCATCCTCAGCTCCCACATCCTGTCCGAGGTCAGCGCGGTCTGCGACCACATCCTCATCATCAACCGTGGCAAGCTGATCGCCAGCGACACCCCGGAAAACCTGGAACGGCAGATGGCCGGAGCCGGGGGAATGAACCTGTCCGTCAAAGGCTCCGCAGAGAACGTCCGCGCCGTGCTGGAAACCGTGCCGCAGATTTCCGGCATCCATTTTCTGGAATCCAGTGAGGAGGGGGTCTGCCAGATATCCCTGGACTACGCCGGGACGGCAAACGGGGATGAGGAAACGTCCTCCGGCGAACCGTCTCCCACCCGCGACGTCCGGGAGGCCATCTTCTACGCCTGCGCGGACCGCGGGCTTCCCATTCTCGCCATGGTGCCGGTTCACGCCTCCTTAGAGGAAGTATTCCTGGAGCTGACAGAGGATGAAAAACAGACAAGACAGGAGGGCTGCGAACATGAGAGCGATCTATAAGCGCGAGCTGAAATCTTATTTTTATTCCATGACCGGATATGTGTTCATCGCCTTTGTCACCATGTTCATCGGCATCTATTTTATGGCCACCAACATGCTGGGCGGATATCCCTACTTTTCCTACACCCTGGGAGCGATCCTCATTATCCTGCTCATCGCCATTCCGGTGCTGACCATGAAGAGCATGTCCGAGGAGCATCACTCCCGCACGGACCAGCTGCTCCTCACCTCCCCCGTCTCCCTCTGGAGCGTGGTCATGGGCAAATACCTCTCCATGGTCACCGTGTTCGCCATTCCCATGGCCATCTCCTGCCTCTGTCCTCTGATCATCAAGGCCGGCGGCACCGCCTATCTGGCCGAGGACTACGGCGCAATCCTGACCTTCTTCCTGCTGGGCTGCGTTTACATCGCCATCGGCCTGTTTATCTCCTCCCTGACGGAGAGCCAGCTCATCGCGGCCGCCGGAACCTTCGGCGTGCTGCTGCTTCTCACCCTGTGGCCCAATCTGATCAGCTTCATCCCCACCTCGGCCCGGGACTCTCTCATCGGGCTACTGCTGCTCCTGACCCTGCTGGCCTTTGTACTGTACCGCCTCACCGGCTGCGCTCCTCTGTCCCTGGGCCTGGAAGCCGCCGGAGCGGCGGCGCTGGCAGCCGTCTACTTTTATAAGAAATCCCTGTTCGACCGGGCGCTGACCCATCTGCTGGGGAAAATCGTGCTGGCGGATGTGTTCAACACAGTGGTAAACGACCATATCCTGGATCTGGGCGGACTGCTCTATTATGTGAGCGCAGCCTTCATCATGCTGTTTTTGACCGTGCAGACCATTGAAAAGCGCAGATGGAGCTAACCGTGATACATTTCATAGCAGCAGGAGGCAGAATATGAACAAAAATCTTAAAAAGGGCGGCATTGTGGCCATTTTCACCGTCATCGTCATCGCCGCCGTCATTGTGGTCAACCTGATCGCAGGCACCGTACCGGCCAAATACCGCAGGCTGGATCTGAGCACCAACCAGATCTTTTCCCTGAGCGACACCACCAAGGATCTGCTTGGCGGTCTGACGAAAGATGTGAACATTTACATTGTGGGCGACCCCGACCGCATCGACGAGCGCATCACCCACTTTGCCGGGCTGTATGCGGACCTCTCGGACCATGTCACCGTGGAGGTCAAGGACCCGGTGCTTCACCCGGATGTTCTGAGCACGCTGAACACGGAGGCGAATACCGTGCTGGTCAGCTGCCCTGACACGGGCAAAACACAATCGATCCCATTTACGGATATTATCCAGATAGATTTAATGGCTTATTACCAGTATCAACAGTACAAGGAATCCTCCTTTGACGGGGAAGGACAGCTCACCAGCGCCATCTCCTACGTGGCAAACGACACGGAGACCAACGTATACCAGCTGAGCGGCCACAAGGAGTCCACGCTCCCGGCCATGGTAACGGACGCCCTGAAGAAATCCAACATGCAGGTCCACGACTTAAATCTGCTCACGGAAGGGGCCATCCCCGGGGACTGTGAACTGCTGTTGATCAACAACCCGCAGACCGACCTGGCGGTGGATGAGAAGGACATGATTGCCGGCTATCTGAAGCAGGGCGGGCACGTGCTGATCCTCACCGGCTACACGGAGTCCGGAAATCCCAACTTAAGCTCCCTGTGCGCGGATTACGGGCTGGAGCTGAAAAACGGGTATGTGGCGGACATGGCGCCGGGACAATCCTACAACAACAATCCGTTTCTCTTCTTCCCGGAGTACGAGTTTTCCGGTGGCATGCTGACCGGAATCACCAGCAAGGATCCGGCCCTGCTGTTAAATCCCTCGGGTATGACCGTCTCGGAGAATCTGCGCGACGGACTGACCGTATCCCCGTTTCTGACCACCACGGACAGCGGTATTTTCGTGGATCCGGCCACCCAGGAGCAGACCCCCGGAACCTATGTGCTGGGAGCCACCGCCACGGAGCCGGTCGAAACTTCCGAAAATTCCCAGGCCGCCACGGCCTCCCAGGCTCAGGCCCAGTCCCCGGACGGTGAAACGGCTCCGGAGGCCACCCTGACGGTGATCACCGCGCCGTCCCTGATCGACGGATCGCTGCTGCAGCAGTTCCCCAGCATCACCAACCTGACCATTTTTATGAACGCCGCTTCCCACAACATTTCCCAGGCCGTGAACCTTTCCATACCGGCCAAGAGCCTGGAGGTTACCTACAATATGATCACCGCGGGCGGACTTTGGAGCGCGCTGTTTATCATCGTGATCCCGGTCATCTTCCTGATCGCAGGCTTTGTGGTCTGGATGAAACGGCGGAAACTGTAAGGAGGCATTTCCATGAGTCAATCTAAAAAAATCTCATTTGCGGCGGCAGCGCTTCTGGTGCTGTGCGCCGCCTACGCCGGGCTGACCTGGCAGCAGAAACAGAGCGCGGGCCGTGCGCTCCAGGAAGCAGAGAGCGCCCGCGTCTATGTGACTGATTTTGGGGACGTCACCGGGATTGCCATCGAAAATGGAGACGCAAGACTGGATTTCGTGGAGGATAACGGCACCTGGTACTATGCTCAGGACCGGGACTGCCCGATCCGCCAAACCACGCTCACCAACCTGGCCGGTCAGCTGGCCGCCCTGCCCGCCACCCGCAAGCTGGAAAATGCGGACGAACTGGCTTCTTACGGGCTTTCCGATCCGAAAATCCGCTTTGAGATCACAACCGGCCAGGAAACCCCTGCCACGCTGCTGATCGGCAATCAGGTAAAGGCCGCCGGATCCTCGGATATTGATCAGGCGCCGGAAGAATACTACGCCTGTATCTCCGGCGGAAGCCAGGTCTACACCATCGATTCCTCCCTGGCGGAAACCGCCGGCAAGGGCCTGTACGACTTTATCCAGACCGAATCCCTGCCCACCGTCTCCGGCGCGGATATCCGGGATATCACGGTCACAAAGGAGGAAACTGCCAGCCATTTCGTGAAAAAAGAGGTGGACGGACAGGGAAATATCGCCTGGTACCGGGACGCCGCCGACACGGAGGCCAACCGGCTGCCCGACAACTCCCAGCTAAACAACCTGGCGCAGGCAGTCAGCGGACTCTCCATCCGGTCCTGCGTCAACTACAACGCCACCGACGAGGAGCTGGGAAGCTACGGTCTGGAGACGCCGGTCATGACGCTGACCTGGACCTGCCGGAAGGACGGGAAGGATATCACCACCACGCTGCTGATCGGAAACATGAATCCGGAGGGGACCGGGTATTATGTGAAGCTTAAGGACTCAAAGGCGGTAAATCTGGCAGGCAAGGAGAATGTGGATAAGGTTTTGAATGCAGAGTATTGAGTACAGGCGCTCAAACAACGGTTCTCACGCCGGAGGGAGCGCAGCAGAAAAGCGGACATATCACGTCCGCTTTTTTGCTGCCTTTCTGAAAACAGAGCTGATATCCGTCAGCTGCTTCTGCTCTCAATTCCAGCCAGATACGTCTGCAGGGCGTCCGCCAGCATGCCGATGTGGATGCCGTCCACAAAGGAGTGGTGGACCTGGACGGAGAACGGCAGATAGGTGCGCCCATCCCGTATGTAATATTTTCCCCAGTCAAAAAGAGGGGTTGCATTGTCCTTTCTCCCCGAGTCCGTATGGGAAATGTGGGTGAAGCTGACCCAGGGAAACGGTGAAAACTGGTAAATATCGTTGCCCATAGGCCCGGTGAAATATTCCTTCTGGTTCTCGGTTGTCTCCCTCGCCAGGGCGACGTATTCTTCCAGCGTGTCCCGCATGGGCACATTGACCACCTTGAACAATCCCGTTTCCCGGTTCAGGTAGGTGAAGGACGTGTTGATCACGTCAAATACCGCCGGTTTCCCGTCCACAAAGCGGCAGCGGAACGCCTCGATCTGGTTCGCGCATCTGGTGACGGCGTAAACGAGCGAGAACGTAACGGAATACCCCCGCTTCCTGACCCATTCAGGAAACCCGGTGATATCCAGATCAAAGGTAACGCTGTACTGGGGCTGGGCGCTGTCTTTGAATACCTGATAATGCATCGCCCTGTCCCAGGTGGTTAAGTCAATCCATCTCATATCTGATTCCTCCTGTTTGCAGTATGACATCATTTGGTTATATTCAGTTTATGTATCGGTTCAGTACCTTCACAGATACGGGCAAAAATCCATTTAAAATCGACTTCGTCGATGGGATTTTTGCCTGCAGGCTTAGATTTTCGTACGGTCAGCGCAGCAAGTGCGCAGACCTACTGAACAATTACCAGTTTATTTTAAAACACATACGATGTCAATATAACATATGATGTCTTTTCAAAAAAAGACGGACAGCGTTGCAGGCACACCGTAAAGGTGCCGTAAAAGCTCCATAAAATCTGTCAAAATCCCCGCATCCGCCTTAGCCCTCGCCAAACAGTTGCACCTTCAGACCGGCTCTGTTAAACTCTAATCAAAAGGCGCTGGCCATCCCGGAACACAACTTTAAATAATCCCGGCGGCGGAAATCCGGCTTCTTACAATGAAAGGGGAAATCGTGAACATCCAAACAGAACGTTTAGAGCTCGTGGCGCTGACGCCCACACAGCTGGAATGGTGGTTAAACGACTGCCACCGGTTAGAATGTGAATTGAATTGTCTGTACCGCGCAGAGCCCATGGAGGGCTTGTTTCGCCGGATCGCAGCCGGGCAGCTGGCCGCAGCTGAGAGGGATCCCGGCACTATGTCTGGCACAGCTTCTGGTTTTTGATCCGCAAATCAGACCGCGCGGTGGTCGGCTCCGCGGATTTTAAGGGCCTGCCCGACAGCGGCGGCCTGGTGGAGACCGGCCTGGACGGCTTTGCTTCCCAGAAGCTTTTGCAGCGCTGCGGCTTTACGGAATGGAAACGGGGCGAAACCCTGTGGTGGATCCTGTGACCTGCGGCATTTGGCGGGTTTTCCGGCATTCGCCGCCGGATGGGCGGACTACTGAATCCCCAGCTCCCGGATCGCGTGCAGGATGTGGATCTTCATGGCGCTGCGGGCGCCCTCGGCGTCCCGCTGGGAAAGGAATTCCATGATCAGCCGGTGGTCGGCCACCGTGTCCTGGACCGCCTGCCCGCCTTGGGCCGAAAGCGCCACCCCCTTGGAAATGGCCTGGTAGAGGATGGGCATCAGCTTGTTCATAAACTCGTTGTGGGTGGCCTGGGCAATGGATTTGTGAAAAGCCTGCTCCTGCTGTGTGCGGTCGCTGCCGTCCCGGATGGCTTCCTCAATTCTGCGCCCGCACTCCAGAATCCGCCTGATCTCTCCGTCCGTCCCGCGGACAGCGGCCAGGTACGCCGCCTCGGGCTCAAATATCAGGCGCATCTCGTAGAGATCTCCGGCATTAGCCTTCACGTCGGAGAGCTGGCCCAGAATCTCTCCCTCCTGCAGGACTTTTTCCGTGACAAACGTGCCGTTCCCGCGGCGGATCTCCAGCACGCCGTAAGCCACCAGGATTCTCACCGCCTCCCGCAGAGTCGTCCTGCTGACGTTCAGCTCATGGGCCAGCTCCGTCTCGTTTGGCAGCTTGTCCCCCGCTCCAAAGCGTTTTTCGATGGTTATCATTGATATGATATTATCCGCCACATCCTGAGACAGCATTTTACTCCCCGCCATGAAATCACCTCCGTATATTGATATGACTGACATTCCGCCCGGACAGCCGTTTTGCCGCGCTCAAGGCGTCCTGAATTTCCCGGCTCCCCCATCACGTCTGCCCGTTCACGGCTCCCGCCTTCTCGTAGAGCACAAAATGATTCCGCTGAAATTCCAGCAGCCCTTCCGTCTTCATCTTACTCAGCTCATTGGACATGGCGCTTCGGTCCACTCCCAGGTAGCGGGCCAGCTCCTGGCGGCTGTGGGGGATGTCAAAATCCCGCCCGCCGCAGGCCACCGCCTGCTGGGACAGATAGGACAGCAGCTTGTCCCGGGTGGTCTTGCGCGACATGTGCTCCAGTTTGTTCTCCAGCTTCACATTGTGCTCGGACAGGACGCGCAGCATATTCTGAATCAGCCGGGTGTGGAAATCGCAGGCCAGGGAGCAGAAGGTGATCATCCGCTGGTATTGCAGGAACAGAACCTCGCATGGCCCCTCGGTCACCACACTGACCGGCAGCACCGCGGTCCTGGCGCAGGAGTAGGATTCCCCGAATATCTCCCCCTCCTTCACCCGAAACAGTTCCTCCTGCCTTCCCCAGAAATTTTCCTGCACCACCATGGCGCTGCCTGAGAGCATGATCATGATGCTGTTCAAAGACTCGCCCATGCGGTAGATATACTCCCCCTCCTCATAGCGCGTCTGCTCGGCCGCGCAGCATTTTAACAGCGTGTAAAGCTCATCGTCATTCACCCCGTAGAACAGCGGGGACTTCCGTAAAATGTGCAGAAATTCTTCCATCGGTTCCTCTTTCCGTTGTTTTTACAACATCAATGCTGTAAATATTATATATTTTTCGAATCCAACCGTCAAGCATTAATCGACGCAAAAACCCCCGGAGGGGCAAATTCATGCCCGCCGGGGGCGGTCGAAACGTCGCTGCCTGATCTGCGCGGCAGTCTAAAGCCGCCGTGCAGACTCGGCCTTACTGCTCCAGCTGCTTCCTGTACTGTGCGATCACATCCCGCATAGCCGCCTCGCCGGGGGCTCCCACGGTAGTCCGCTTTTCCACACAGGTTTTCATGCTGATGGCCTCATAGACGTCATCGTCAAACACCGGGCTGATCGCCTGGTACTCCTCCAGAGGCAGATCGTCCAGCGCGATTCCCCTCTCGATGCAGGCTAATACCAGCTGTCCCACGATGCCATGGGCGTCCCGGAAGGGAACGCCGCGGTTTACCAGATAGTCCGCCGCGTCGGTGGCGTTGGTGAAGCCCCTCTTCGCGCTGGCCTCCATCACATCCTTCCGGAAGGTCATGGAGGAGATCATGCCGGTAAACAGCACCAGACAGCCCTTCACCGTGTCGATGGCGTCAAAGGCCAGCTCCTTATCCTCCTGCATATCTTTGTTGTAAGCCAGCGGCAGCCCCTTCATGGTGGTGAGAAGGGACACCAGAGCGCCGTAGACCCGCCCGCTCTTTCCACGGATCAGCTCTGCGATGTCCGGGTTCTTTTTCTGGGGCATAATGCTGCTGCCCGTGCTGTAGGAATCGTCGATCTCCACAAACCGGTACTCGTTGGTGTTCCAGATGATGATCTCCTCACAGAACCGGCTCAGGTGCATGGCAATAATGGACAACGCGCCCAAGAGTTCCAGCAGGTAATCCCGGTCCGCCACTGAATCCATGGAATTCAGGGTGGGGCCGTAGAAATCCAGAAGCTCTGCGGTGTAGGCCCGATCCAGCGGATAGGTGGTTCCGGCCAGGGCTCCCGAGCCCAGCGGACAGTAGTTCATCCGCTCGCGGATATCGTGGAGCCGGGAGCGGTCCCGTGAGAACATCTCAAAGTACGCCCCCATGTGATGGGCCAGGGTGATGGGCTGCGCCTTCTGCAGATGGGTAAAACCGGGCATAAAGGTATCGAGATTGGCCTCCATCACAGCGAGTAGCTCCTTTAGCAGGTTCCTCAGCAGGCCGTCCATTTCCTGAATTTCATCCCGGGTGTAAAGCTTCATATCCAGCGCCACCTGGTCGTTGCGGCTGCGGCCCGTGTGAAGTCGTTTTCCCGCCTCGCCCACACGCTCGGTCAGAGTGCCCTCCACAAAAGAGTGGATATCTTCATATCCGGAATCGGGTGTTATGGCAAGCGCTCCACTGTCTAAATCCTCGCGAATACTTTCCAATCCCCGGATAATATCCACTTTATCCTGTTCCGATAAAATCCCCTGCCTGGCCAGCATCGTCACATGTGCGATGCTGCCGCGGATATCCTGGCGGTAAAATTTCTGGTCAAATGACAGGGATTCATTGAAATTATGCACCAACTGGTTGGTCTCCTTGGTAAAACGTCCGCCCCACAATTTCATGGCTTCACTCTCCTAACTCTCGTCTTTTTTCCTTCGGTTCAAAGCAAAATATACGGCCGCGCAGATGCCCACAAAGGCAGCGCTGCCCGCGGTGATAACCGCGCCGGTCCTCAGGCCCTCCGGCTCATAGGACAGGGATATGGTATGGGCTCCCGCACTCAGATCGATACCCAGGAAGGTATCGAAGAGCGGTCTGGCCGTGACGCTGTTTCCGTCCACCTTCACGCTCCATCCCTTGTCATAGGGTATGCTGGTATACATAACGCCTGGGGTGTCCGCTACAATCGTCCCCTCCACCCCCACGTCCGTCCACTTGGTCACGGTCAGCGGGTTTTGGTTCAAACGGCTATAAAGCTCCTTAAAATTCTGGGGATCAAACCGCCACACTTCCACCTGAAGCGCCACGTTCCCCTCGTCCCGGGATTCCAGGCTCACCTCGTTCCCGGCCGTACAGGTGCCAAGCTCCAGCAGGTAACCGCGGTCCACATTGTCGAAATTCAGGGACTGGGATTCCACCACCGCCGATACCTCTTTGATCTTGCGGTTTGTCACATAGACATAGTAATCTCCGGTCACATCCGGCGTAAACGTCAGTCTGCTGCCGTTGGGTATGGTTTCCACCGGCACCAGCACGGACGGTGTGTCCAGCACATTGCACAGGTCGTTCTGCACATAGGCCGGATTGGCGGTATCCAGAATCCAGTTGCCCTCCACATCGTTCGGAAGCATAAAGGCCACCGGAAGCGTATACAGATTCTCGTACAGCCAGGTATCGCCCCTGCGCCCGGCAAAGCTCAAAAGCTCGCCCGTCACCTGCTCCTGGTCATAGATCCCGTACTTTACCGAGAACAGACTGTCCACCAGCGGCGTGCTGCCGGTGATGCTGTAGGCGTTGGTGGAACTCTCACAGCCCAGCTTGCGGAAAAAGTCTGAGAGGGAGGCGTTCGCCGTGGAGGAGAACAGAGAGACGGACGGGAAATTCATCCACGCCCCGTCGTTCTTCGTCTTCCGGTCCACCTTCTCCACACGGTAGAAGGTCTGCGGGTTCACCTCGCTCATCAGGGTGATCACGTCCTTGTTGTCCCGGGTGTAAGCCGTCCGGCTAGTGGTCGGGACGCTGGTCACGGTGGTGTTCACCGCCGCCTCGATGGAAACCACGGCCAACGCCAGCAGCACGGCGAGGTCCGCTCCCTTTCTGCGCCGTTTATACAGATAAATCAATCCCGCGTACAGCGCCAGGAACAGAAGCGCCACATAGAACACGGAAAAATGGAACTGTTTGTTTTGCACCAGCTTCTCCGCCAGAATCACAAAGGAAGCCGAACCCCAGAACGCAACGGCCACATGCTTCCAGGGCGTCACGTCCAGGTACATGTACGCCCGGTAGCAGATCAGCAGCATAAGGGCAATGTAGATGAAGGACTGACGGCAGGGCAGGCTGTTGGGATAATGGAAGCCGTGCCAGATAAAGTTCAGCATGTTGGTGGAAAAACTGGCAAAAAACAGGATCAGCAGCGTACAGTACACCGCCTTCTCCCGCAGCGAAATCTTCCGACTCGCCAGATACAGGAGGAAGAAAATGAACACGGCCACGCCGCAATAAATATTGGGCCAGTGATCCAGTCCAATCTCCACGGACACATTCCCGATATGCCGCGCCAGCATATCAAAAATCGGGAAATAGGAGCTGAGGGTCTTGGGAAAATCAAAATTTCCCGACGCAGTGGTCTGCAGCGCATAGATTTCCGGGAGCAGCACCACCGCCGCAAGCCCGCCTGCAGCCAGGGAAAACGCTGCGAACTGGGCACAGGCGGTGAAAAACCCACCGGCCTTTTTCGGCGGATACAGGATCAAAAGCGCGATGAAATACAGTACCATGAAAATGCAGATCATGATGGAGATATAATAATTGGAAAGGATCGACGCCCCCAGGGTGAGGCAGTACAAAAACGGCTTTCCCTTGCGCACCAGGCGCTCCAGCCCCAGCATGATCAGCGGGAACAGGATAATGCAGTCCAGCCACATGATATTCCAGCTGTACGCCGCCATATATCCCGACAGCGCATAGAAAATCCCAAAAAAGCCCACGCCGAAATCATTTGTCCTGCAATGCCTGCGCAGATACCAGGCAAAGCTCAGACCCGCCAGGCCGATTTTGAGCACAATCCCGTAGCTCATAAATTCGATGATATTCGCCTTGGGACACAGCACCAGCAGCCAGTTAAAGGGGCTGGCCAGATAGTAGGCGTACAGCGCGGAGAAATTCACCCCCATGCCGATGTCCCAGCTGTACAGCAGGCTGCCGCCGTGGGTCAGTTTGTACTGGAATTCGGAAAAAAACGGAGCGTACTGGTGGTACATGTCCGTCCGGAGAAAACTCTCCTCGCCGAAGGGGAAAATTCCCCTCTGGGCGAATACGATAATCATCACAATCACCGGCACAAAAAATGCCGCCAGCAGGCCGTCGGATGGCTTTAAGATATGAAGGGAGCTTTTTATCCCCTCATAACCGGACCTGCGCCCCGCCATGCCGGAATTCTGCCGGTTATACTGGCGGTCACAATTCTGCACGCCGTTTTGTCTGCCGTCCTGTTCGTCGTCCCGTTCGTCCCAGACCGGGGCTTCGCCGGGGTAAACCGGGGAGTCATCGGCGTAAACCCGGGAGTCATCGGCGTAAACCCGGGAGTCATCGGCATAAGCCGGGGAGTCATCCGTGTAAACCGGCGAGTCATCGGCATAAACCGACGAGTCATCCGTGTAAACCGGCGAGTCATCCGTGTAAACCGGCGAGTCATCGGCATAAACCGGCGAGTCATCGGCGTAAGCTGGCGAGCCGTCAGCGTAAGCCGGGGTTCCATCCGTATATGCCTCACTCCTGTCATGGTAATCCCGAGATTCGTAGCCGTAATCCCGGGATTCACGGTCGTAATTTGGGACTTTCCCGGCATACATACCCTCAGAATCCGGTTCCGATCCGCCGTATTCCGCCTGTCCAAAGCTGACCTTCACGCCGTCAAACTCCACTTCCCCGCGTTCTTCCCACGCGGTTTCCCCGGCGTCTCCCGTTCCCGCCTCAACGCTCCTGCGCGCCCTGCGGGGCGGACGGTTTTTCCGTGAAATGCGCCTGAGAGCTTCTAAATCCGCGGCAATCCCCTCGTCCTCCACATCGGATCCGAAGAGAGGCCCCGCCGCCCGCTCGCCGGAGCCGGGTTCCAACCCTTCCGTATAATCTTCATCCAGCCACTCCGCCGGACGGCCGTCCGGCTTTGCCTTTTTCTTCTGCATATGTTCTCCAGTCAATCCTATATCGCTGCCCCGGGCAGTCTGATCCGGCTGGACAATGCTCAAAATTTCATCCAGCTCCCGCTCTACCCGCTCCACTTCATCCCGTTCCATGGCAGTCTTACCTTTCTTCACCGGTCGTTTTCTTGAAAATCCAAAGTTTGCTGAATATATAGTTCAAAACCAGATTCACCGCGGAAACCACTGCCTTGCAGAACATCTCATACAGGAAGCCCCTGTCTCCGCCCAGCCGGACCATCCCGACCATCATAACCCAGGTCAGAACGCCTGAAAATGCTCTGGCCGCCACAAACGCGCTGATCTCCTTTGCCAGATACCTGGGCCGCAGATTAAAATTGCGGAATACGATCAGCTTGTTCACCACGTAGGCGAACAGCACCGCCGCCACCCAGGAAAGCCCCTGGGCCAGCTCCACGCTGATAACATCGCCCTTGCGGAATATGGTATAAGAAATAAAATCGACCGCCGTGGTCAGCACGCCGCAGATGATATAACTGATCGTCTCGTAATTGAAACACTTTTCCTTCAGTTTCTGTAACATTTTAACACCTGATCCTTCATGTTTTTCCAGAAATTTCAAACACATTCCGGCACATATCGCTACTATTGTAGTATACCCTCCCCGAAAAGTAAAGAAAAAACGCCGTAAAAGGCGCTTTCTTCACGCCCGGAAAGGACGCCGTAAGGCCTCATTCCAGGAAATCCCTGGCTCCCCGGGAATAATGCAGTTCCCCGTCCTCGGTCATGAAAATACCGTAGACATCGTCCAAGGAATCCAACAGTTCGATCCCCCGATCCAGCCCCAGGGCAAAACAGGTGGTGCTGAGACCGTCCCCATCCACCGACTCTTTGGAAATGATCGAAACCTGGACCAGACCGTTTTCATAGGGGAATCCGGTCCGCGGATTGAGTATGTGATGGTAATTCACCCCATCCTTGACAAAATGCCGCTCATACACGCCGGAGGACACCACCGACATGTCCCGTATATTTAAGGCTGCCACCGCTTCCTGGTGGTCGGCAAAGGGCTTCTGCAAGCCGATCTTAAACGGCTCCCCGTCCGGCCGCTCGCCCAGGCAGAGAACATTTCCTCCCAGATTAATCACCGCGCTGGTAACCCCATTTTCTTCCAGATACTCCTTAAGCCGGTCCGCGATAAATCCCTTGGCAATGGCCCCCAGATCGATACGCGTGTCGTCCCGTTCAAACAGCACCTGGCAATTCTCCACCCGGATCGCCCGATAATCCACCTTATGCAGGTCCTTCTCAATCTCCGCCCGATCCGGAATCTGCGGATCATTGGACTTGAAATCCCACAGGGAGCTCAGCGGCTCCACGGTGATGTCGAAGGCTCCGCCGGACATGCGGCCGTATTCCAGCCCGCGCTCGATCACCCTGGCCGTATCCTCCGACACGGTCATGGACCTGGTTCCCGGTTCCCGGTGGTTGATCTGATAGATCTCGCTGGTATCCCGGGTGGTGCTCAGCAGGTCCTCATAGCTCTTGCACAGATCCATGCTGCCCTGCAGTATGTCCTGATTTTTCTGGGGGAAAATATGGCGGCTCCCGTAAATCGTCACCGTCACAAAGGTATCCAACAAAAAAGACGACTGGCTGAGCGGTGTCCCGCCCCCGTGGGCGCATCCCGTCAGACAAGCCGTTCCAATCAATATTCCGCTGATCCACGCCGCCATTCTGCGGCCAAATTTCATTTTTTTCATCATGGGAACCATTCTAGCATTGGCTATCACAAAAGTCAAGCCGGGCACCGGGCCCGGCTGTGTCTTACGCTTTGACCGCTACTCCGTCTGCGTCAAAAACTCTTCCTCCACCGCTTTCTGGATCGTTTCCAAAAGAGCTGCGGCCCTGCCGCCCACCGGCTTGCCGTCCACCTCGCAGGCGGAAAGGCAGAATTTGCTGGACGAGCTAACCAACACCTCGTCGGCCGCCATCAGCTCCGCAACGGTAAAGGGTCTCTCGTCCACGGGAACGCCCAGTTTTTCACAGATATTGATCAGATGCGCCCTGGCGATTCCCGGCAGAATCAGATTGTCCAGGGGAGCGGTGATCAGACGCCCGTCCTTTAAAATGTGGCAGTTGCTGTGCGCGCACTCCGTCACCCGGTCGCCGCGGTGGAAAACCGCTTCCTGACAGCCCTTTTCCTTGGCTCTCTGGGAAGCCATAACGCTGGGGATCAGGTTCAGGGTCTTGATGTTGCAGTGGTAGAACCGGGTGTCCTCCACAGTGATCAGCCGGATCTTCTCCGCCAGCTGCGGCGGCGCGGCGGGCTTCAAGGTCACCCACAGGTTTCCCGTTCCTTCCGTAAACGGGTGGTCCCGCATCCCCGTGCCCCTGGTCACCTGATAGTATACAAACAGGTCGCCTGTATCCAATTTCTGCACCAGCTCCTGGAGCAGCGCCTTTAACTCCGCCTTGGTGCAGGGCATGCGGATCTCCAGCAGAGCCGCATTGTTGAAAAAGCGGTCAATGTGCTCGTCGATGGCAAAGATGTGGTAGTTCCGGCAGGGTCCCGCGTCGTAAACCCCGTCCCCAAAATAGCAGACCCGGTCGTTCATGGGGACCATCATCCGGTCCAGCTCGTCGTACGTTCCGTTGTAATAACCCAGCGTTTTCATCATGTCTCTCCTCAGTTATGTATTTTGTCTGAACAGTTACGATTCCGCCGCTTCCCCGGGAATGGCGGAGTATGTATTCTTGATCTCCTTGAGCACAAAATGGGTCCTGGTGGCGGAGACTCCCGGCACGCTCTTGATGGTCCGGTGGATGCGCTCCAGTTCGTCGGAGGATGCGCAGGAAATCTTCAACACAAAGTCATAGTCCCCGGTCAAATAATAGCAGTCCAGAATGTTGGGATGTTCCATGATCACCTCGGTAAAGGAATCGTGATACCGGGGATGTTCCAGGCTGATCTCCATCAGAGCGGTCACGTCGTTGCCCATGGCCTTGGAGTCCACTACCACGGTATACCCCTTAATCAGACCGGACTCCTCCATCTTTTTGATCCGGTCCAACACCGCCGAGACAGACAGGTGCACCTTTTTGCTGATATCGGAGGCGGTCTCCCGGCCGTTGTCCTTTAAAATATGCAGAATCCTGCAATCCATTTGATCCATAAAAAGTCCTCACTTCTTTTCCTTTTCATTTTGCGGTTCGTGTATTATAATCAAATATACGTTTCTGATTTCTGATTTCCCTTGCCGGCAGCCGACAGCCACGGGTTGGCAATAACGGTGACGATAAGGGGTACGTTTCCTTATTATATTTTGTCGTCTGCCGCCAGGCTGACGATAAGGGATACGTTTCCTTATTATATTTTGTCGTCTGCCGCCAGGCTGACGATAAGGGGTACGTTTCCTTATTATACCACATTTTTCGGGGAGTTACACTATGAATCTTTCTTATTTAAAATATGCCGTCGAGGTGGAAAAAACCGGCTCCATCACCAAGGCAGCGCAGAATTTCTATATGAATCAGCCTCATTTGAGCAAAATAATCCGGGAGCTGGAGCGGGATCTGGGATGTCCCATCTTTGACCGGACCAGCCGCGGCATGGTTCCCACCAAACGGGGGGAGGAATTTCTCCGCTATGCTAAAGCCATTCTGGTCCAGGAGGAGCAGATCGAGGCCCTGTGCCAGCAGGATGCCGGGCGCACCCTGACCGTCAGCCTGGCGGCCCCCAGGGCCAGCTACATTTCCTACGGTTTTGCGTCCTTCATGCGGCAGATGACGGACTACCCCACCATGAAGGTGGATTACCGGGAAACCAATTCCCGGGACATCATCCGGGGCGTCTCCGGCAAAGCCTTTGACTTAGGGATCGTGCGTTTTCAGTCCCTCTACGTCCCCTATTACCAGAAAATGCTTCAGGACGAGAATCTGGAGAGCCAGGACCTCTGGGAATTTTCCTGCAACCTGCTGATGTCCGCCAGCCATCCCCTGGCGGAACGCGGCGATCTGACCTACCTGGATCTGGGCGATTACGTGGAGCTGGTTCAGGGGGACACCAAGGCGCCTTCCTTCAGCTTTGAGCCGGAGGACTCCCCCTCGGTCAGCGGAAGCTCCCGCAAAATCATTTCCATCTACGACCGCGGCAGTCAGTTCGAGCTTCTCCGCCAGCTCCCCGGCGCTTTCATGTGGACCTCGCCGGTCCCCTACGAGCTGTTAAACTCCCTGGCCCTGATTCAAAAGCCGTGCACCTACCCCGGGAACCTGCACAAGGACATTCTGGTCTACCGAAGCGGCTACCGCATGTCCCGGGAGGAAAAGGAGCTGGTGAACTGCCTGCGCCGGTTGGTCAGCCAGCTCTCGTGAGCTGTTCCTACCTATATAAATAGGAAGCCCCAAAGAGGGATACCGATAATGGAATACCGGTATTCCTTTTTTGTATCTACCCACAATCGCCCGGCCGTGGTATGATGTAATCGTTAAAGAAATAACGAAAGTGACGGACCTGGAAAGAACCGGCGATGTCACCGCTAATAAATTTTGTGCAGAAAAGGAGAGGTTGACAATGAGATTCACATTACCGAGAGATCTGTACCATGGAAAAGATGCACTGGAAGCGCTTAAGACGCTGACCGGCAAAAAAGCGATTGTCGTAGTGGGCGGCGGCTCCATGAAGCGTTTCGGCTTCCTGGACAAAGTCGTGGACTACTTAAAAGAAGCTGGCATGGAAGTCCAGCTGTTTGAGGGCGTAGAGCCTGATCCTTCCGTTGACACTGTGATGAAGGGCGCCGAGGCCATGCGGCAGTTCGGTCCCGACTGGATCGTTGCCATCGGCGGCGGATCCCCCATCGACGCAGCCAAAGCCATGTGGGCGTTCTACGAGTACCCGGAGACCACCTTCGAGGATCTGATCACACCGTTCAGCTTCCCGACCCTGCGCACCAAAGCAAAATTCTGTGCGATTCCCTCCACTTCCGGCACTGCCACCGAGGTTACCGCATTTTCCGTTATCACCGACTACAACAAAGGCATCAAATATCCGCTGGCTGACTTCAACATCACCCCGGATATCGCCATTGTAGACCCGGCCCTGGCCGAGACCATGCCCAAGAAGCTGACCGCTTACACCGGCATGGACGCCATGACCCACGCCATCGAGGCGTACGTTTCCACTCTTCACTGCGAATACACCGACCCGTTAGCACTCCATGCCATCGAGATGATTAACGAGTATTTGATCCCATCTTATAACGGGGATATGGAAGCCCGCGATAAGATGCATGACGCCCAGTGCCTGGCCGGTATGGCATTCTCCAACGCGCTGTTGGGAATCGTCCATTCCATGGCCCACAAGACCGGCGCAGCATATTCCGGCGGCCACATTGTTCACGGTTGTGCAAATGCAATGTACCTGCCCAAAGTAATCAAGTTCAATGCCAAAGAACCTGAGGCCGCTGCAAGATATGCTAAGATCGCCAGATTCATCGGTCTGACCGGCGCTACGGACGAGGAGCTGACCACCGCCCTGATCGGACGCCTGTTGGAAATGAACAAGGCGCTGGAGATTCCCACCTGCATAAAGGACTACGAAGGCGGAATCATCGACGAGAAGGAATTCATGGATAAGCTGCCCAAGGTTGCGGAACTGGCCGTAGGCGACGCCTGCACAGGCTCCAACCCCAGAACCATCAACCCGGACCAGATGGCGAAGCTGCTGAAATGCTGCTTCTACGACGAGGAAGTTGATTTCTGATCACTTCCATTCCGATTGGGAACAACCTATAAACGGTTTGTTTTTTACTGCCTCACGGAAAAGGCGGAAAGCGCAAAGGCTTTCCGTCTTTTCTAATGTCCGAAATGGGCCGCCGGCTGTGCCAGCGTCCCATTTCTATCATTTTTAAAATGCAGGCATCACGGTCATCGTGTAAATCACATAGCAAACCATCAGCACAACCGATATCAGCCATCCTTGCTTAAACAAACATTTGATATCATACCCGCCGGCCCCCATGCACATGGGAATCGCCGGAGTGGCCAGTGGAGTCAGAAACGCGGTCAAACAACCTGCCGTTACCAAAATCATCAGTCCCACCGGATTTCCACCGAGAGATTGGCAGGTAAGCAGACAAATTGGAACAAAAATATTCATAACTCCCTGATTTAACATAAACTGCGTTAGAATAAAGGGAATGATAAAGAACAGCGCTCCTAAAATGTAGTTGTTATGAGTTCCTCCCACCGCAGTCGAGAGCCATCCGCCCACTACCTCGCCGGCGCCTGTGGCCTGCAACGCATTTGCCAGCGCCAACGCGCCGGAATAAATAAATGCAACCGACAGATTCATGGATAGAATTGCCTCTTTCTCCGAAAGTACTCCAAAAACAACCTCCATCACACCTGCCACCAAACATACCTTCCACGGCGCGATTCCAATTTGGCTGTTGAAAATCAGCAGGATAATCGTAACAAAGAAAATGATAACGCCGGCCTTGTCCGCCAACGGCTTCAGGCATTTTTTCTCCGAGCCGGAGCCAACCTCATCCACAATCGGAATAACCGGCTGATCCGGAGCAATTTTCGGTGCGATAAAGTAGGCCCAGGCCGGAATAATCAAAAGCATAGGCCAACGGGCTTTTGTAAAATCAGTGGCCTGAATCGCAATTCCCGTAAAATTGTACGCTTCCAGATAGCCATTGTACTGTCCGGTTGCGGTAATGGAGTAGCCAAACGGAAGAATTGCGCAGCAGCCGATGCAGACAACCGCAAGGGCAAACATCACTTTAGATGGACTGATTTTATATGACTTGCACATCTGATTGCACAACGGACATACGATTGCAAAGGCAACCATCGGACTGGTAACAAAATTCGTCAGCAATACCGCAAGAATTATGTAACCCAGCCATGCCTTCTTGAAAGAACCGCCGGATATACGGATAACCCAAGTGGAAAGCTTGTCCACAAAACTTGTTTTTCCCAAGGCGGCCGATACCACAAACATACCGCAAATAATCACGGTATTGGTGTTGGAAAAACCGGCCAGGGCAGTGGCACCATCCAGACAATTTGTCAGAATCAGCGCCGCCATGGTGAGAAGCGCTGTGATCGCCATGGGAAACAAATTCAACGCATAGCATACAATCGAACATGCGAATATTATAATACACACTATCATTGGATTCATCTTATTTATCCTCCGTTAATTCAAACATTTTAATGATTTCCTGAAATACATCTCTCTGAGCATTCTTCCAATCAGCCATCTGGTTGACCAGAAACCCATGTACACTATCCGGATAATAAAACATTACCGCATGAACGCCAGCATCGCAGAGCCGGCGAAAGAACTGCATATTTTCGGAACGAAGTTCATCCAATCCCCCCTCAACAATGACCGTTGCCGGAAGCCTCTCCAGTTCACTTTCCGAAGCGAAAAACGGCGATATTTCCCAATCCTTGGTATTAGCCCCCATTACATAACAATCCTTATAAAAATCATAAAGCTCTTTACGCCCGTCCGGGAAGTTGTCTGCCTTATTTCCCGGATTGGTGTGAATATCCAGCCAGCTATAGCACAAAATCTGTCCCTGCGGCCGATAAATCCCATCCTTTAATCTCAGGGTGGTAACCAACGCAAGATTACCTCCTGAGCTTTGACCGCAGAGAATATAGCGGCTGTCGAGTCCCAGAATTTCTTGTTTTTCAAACAAATATCGAATAATTGCCTCGATCTCATCCAGTGCATACGGATAGGGGTACTGGGGCGCCAGATGATAGTCAATGGAAATCACTGCACAGCCGGTCTGAAAGGCAAGCCGACGACAGAATAAAATATCCCGTTCCCCATGATTCCGCACCATTCCACCGCCATGTAAGTTGACCACAAAGGGAAGGCTGCCGCTGGCTGCCTTTGGTTTCACAATATAAAAATGGATATCCTGAAAAGGGCTCAGTTCCAGGCGTACCTCATCCACTATTGTCACAGCATCTAATTCATCCATTCCCGCAAACTGAAAGATAGCCGGGATATTCGCCCGCATTTCATCTGCTTTCCGATATAAATCTTCCCGTCTCATTTTTCTCACCAGTCTCTTACAGATCCGTCGAAGCTGAAATGTGCGTGGTTCTGCGCCCGGTCCCGCGCCGGAAACAATTCCGTCACATTTTCCGCCAGTTCTATGCCAATGCCCGGCCGGTCAGGTACAATCAGGCAGCCATGATCCACCTGAATGGGTTCTTTTACCATAGCGTCTTCTGCACCATTCATCATAAAGCTGGGCAATTCCATAATCCCCACATTGGAAATGCAGGCGCACAGTTGCAGGCAAGCCGCCGTCGATACCGGTCCCAACGGATTGTGTGGGATCACCAACACATTATTAGCCTCCGCCATAGCCGCCACCTTGCGTGAGGCGTTGATTCCGCCGATTGCACATACATCCGGGCGTACATACCGCGCCGCATCCCTGCGCAGCAGGGCTTGAAACTCATTAAAGTAAACGAACCGCTCTCCGGTTGCAATCGGAATCGTCGTTTTTCCTGCCACATAAGCCATGGAGTCCACGTCATCCGGTGTAATCGGATCCTCCAACACCATTGGGCGCAAAGGTTCCACTGCTTTCGCAAATGCAACCGCCTCCGGAACGCTCATGCAGCGGTGGACCTCAAGTATCAGGTCAAAATCCATTCCCACCGCTTCCCTGACACCGCGGACCTTATCAACAGCAATCTCCACCTTGTTGGCAAAGAACTCTCGCTCTCCATGCTCTGTAGTAGCATCCTCCGGAAGAAAAATCTTGCTTGCCGTAAAGCCCTGCTCTTTAAGCCGCGCAAACTCTTCGGCAATTTCCCGGCTGCTCTTGTTAAAGTCACTGAGACCGCTGCAATAGGTACGGACTTTATTTCTGGTTTTGCCGCCGAGAAGCTCGTATACCGGCACCCCCAGTGCCTTACCCTTAATATCCCAGAGCGCAATTTCCAGCGCGCTGATCGCACTCATCAGTACACTCCCTCTGAAATACATTGCCCGATACATATTCTGGTAATGATGCTCAATCTGGAAGGGATCCTGTCCGATCAGAAATTCCGAAAACTTCCTGACCGCGCCTGCTGTCGCATCTAAAAATCCCCAGTTTCCTGCCTCCCCCAGCCCCGTGATACCCCTGTCCGTGTGAACCTTAACAAACAAATAATGTTTTGCCGCGATCAGTTCCACATCTGTAATTCTCATATACCAAACCTCCTGTCTTTTTCTTGATTATATGGGGAATTTATATATTTAACTATCCAAATTTTTTTTACTTTTTTCAAATTTTAATGGTGATTATTTAGGTGTATTATGTTATGCTTATTAAAGAAGATAACAACTAACCCTATATATTTCTAGCTTTTTCGGATAGGAATTTTTATTCTGATAGCAAATTTTAAAATGTTAAATTTAGAGATTAAATTTTTTATTCCAAATATTTCCCATCAGGAGGGAATCATATGAAAAAAAGCAAAACAGCAGTCAACACCATTGGAACCCTTCCGGTCGATGAAAGTGTCAGCGTGATTCTGACTGACAGCGAGGGGAATATCCTCCTTGAATCCTATGCTTACGAGGTAGGGTTTTTCCGTTTCAACTGGCACCCTTCACTTGAAATCATGCTCGTGCTTGAGGGAAAGCTGACCGCATATTCAGAACAGGGGGTTTTTGAACTGCAGGAGGACGACCTATTGGTAATCAATCCAAATATCGGGCATGCCAGTATGCTTCAGTCGCCGCGCACGGTCGCCCTGGTCATCCATATATCCCAATCCTACCTGGAACAGCTATGCGGGAACGCCGCCATTCCAAATCTGACTTGCTACAGCGCTTCAGAAGCGGACCGGTCATTTTTAAAACCGCTTCGCGCCGGCATCGCTGCTATCTATACCACACTGTCGGAAAAATCACAAACCGGAAGGCTATTCACGCAGTCACAAATCTACGCACTCCTTTCGTTTCTGTTGAGATACAATGCCGATAATGACCTCCGCCCGAAGGAACAGCGTCAAAAAGCCGAACAGCAGAAACTGATTCATACCATGATAAAATATATCAATCACCATTTTCGTGATAAAGTCACATTGAGTCAGCTGGCAGAATTATCCGGTATGAATCTCTGTTATGTTTCTACCTTCTTCAAGGCACATACCGGCGTGGGGTTTCAGGATTATCTGACGCGAAAACGTTTGGCCTACGCGGCGTATCAGATTAATAATACAGAGGATTCGATCGTTGATATTGCCATGGATTCCGGATTCCCGGATGTAAAAGCCTTCAATCAGGCATTTCGGAAATATTTTAATCTAAGCCCCGGTCAATATCGAAGTGAGCTTTCAAAAAAGGAGGATTCCAATGTAGAGAGTCTTTTTCCGGTAAGGATTTCCGGGACCCACCCACTTGTACGCCAAAAGTTATCGGAGTATCTGGATATGCCGTTAAAAATGAATGATTATCTCTCCTAAGCGTAGTTTCATGGATGACTTATTTTTCTGATTCCAGTATATAAAGAATGCGCCTGTTTTGTAAAATACGAAAAACCTGTATCGGTACAACCTCAGATTATTTCCGCTTGTGACATCTTGATCATGGAATAACCTCAGGTTAAACCGGTAAAGGTTTTATATATTTTACAAAGTGATTCAATTCTATGTATATTAAAAATAACGAATGTTATTGGAACAATAGAATAGTGGGAGGGACTTTTATGCTGAACAGTTATCTGATAAAACACGCTGATATTATGAATATTTTTACCGGTACTTGTGAACGGAAGGATATTCTTGTAGAAAATGGAATCATTACTGCTATGGGAGATTCTATCACCTGTACGGCCGGAGAGGTAATCGATGCTTCGGGATTTATCGTCACTCCCGGCTGGGTCGATGATCACGCCCATCTGTATTACGATTCCCCAAATCACATCGGAGTCAATCCGCAAACTTATTTTTTACCCTACGGTGTCACCTACGCTATCGATCCTGGCACCGCCGGTGCTGACAACTTCCGTTCATTCCGGGAATATGTACGTTGGAATACGGACTTAAAGTACCGATCCTACTTAAACATATCCAAAATCGGCATACCCATTTATGGATATGATCTTACAGATATGTCTAATCTGGATGAAACCGCGTGCAGGAATATTTTCCGCGAATTTCATGAGGAGCTCATCGGTCTCAAGGTAAGAATCACCAGCAATATGTGCACAAATCCTCTGAAAGCGCTGGAAACAATCCGCAAGCTGTGTGATGAACTGAATACTCATTTTTGTGTTCATGCTACAAGATGCGATCTCCCGGCAGAGAACATTTTTGAGTTTTTGAAAAAGGGGGACATGATAACGCACAGCTATGCCAGAACCTCATCCGGGATATTGGACGAGAACGGCCATATCAGGACATGTGTATGGGAAGCACGTGACCGGGGCGTTATTTTCGATATGGGTCACGGTATCAATAGTTTCAGCTTTTCCACCGCCCGCCGGGCAATGAAGCAGGGATTTCTGCTGGACACGCTTTCAACCGATCTGCACATATCGGATGTCAGCGGACCGGTATATGACATGCCTACCACCCTCTCTAAATTCTTAGCCCTCGGCTTAGATCTGCCCGAAGTAATTCGGATGGTTACCGTGAATCCGGTCAGGTTGCTGGGCCTGCCCGATAAATCCTTATCTGTAACTCCGGGAGAACCGGCGGACTTTACGGCCTTTGAAATTAAAAAAGGAAATTTCCGCTATGTGGATTGCCATGGCGAAGTTCTGGAAAGTTCTGTATCATTGGAATCAAAATTCACATGTGTCGCAAATAAAATATTCACCCCTAGATTGAGGCGGGAGTCAAACCGAGCTATTGGAAACGCCGCTATCCAAGAGCGGCTGCAACAAAAGGATGATAAAACAATATGACTATTATTCAACTGCAATACTTTCAGGCTGTCTGCGAAACCGGCAACATCAAAACTGCCTCCTCGCGATTACACGTATCACAGCCTGCCGTTTCAAACTCGATCCGCAACCTGGAACAGGAGCTTCATCTGACGCTCCTGACCAGGACCCCAAAGGGAACCGTTCCCACCGAAGATGGACTAAACTTTTTACATAGCGTAAACGATCTTCTGTTCCATTTTGAACAGCTATACAATATCGCAGCAGACATCTCCGCTTCTCATCAAAAACTGAGATGCGGCATTTCCCCTATGGTAGGGAGCTGCATTTTTCCTCATATCTATAACGAATACCATAAGCGTTATCCGGAAATTCAGGTGGAAATGACGACTGAGAAAGGCATCTACAGCCTGTATGATATGCTTCAAAAAGATCAGCTGGATGTGCTTCTGGTCCCCGGGCTGGATATCCCGGACACGTTTGCCTCCTACATCATTCGGGAAGAACGGCTGCTTTTTTGTATTAGCCAAAAATATATGTCCGAATGCCTGGATACGATAACGGCAGCCGAACTCAGCAGAATTCCACTGGTCATTATGCCGCCAGGACATTTACAGCATAAGCTGGTTATGAACTTTTTCCAATCCAATCATCTGGAACCCAATGTTTTATTATATACGCATCAACTGAACGTCATCCGCAATTTTATCACGGCCGGAACAGCCGGCGGCTTTTTATATGACAGTTATGTAACGGACGGGCTGCCACCGGATCTTATGACATTTGATATCCATATGCCCAGAATCCCCTTTACATTGGTATGGAAAAAGGAAGGCTATCTTTTTTCATCTGCAAAGGACTTTATCCGTACGGTAAAATCCTATTCGTAATCGCACCTTCTCAAAAAGTCCGGCCGGCAGATGCCCTCCGGACTTTTCGCTTCGTGATGAATCAACTGCGGGACAGTTTGCGTACGACTTCATTTCCAACCTGCTGTGTTGTGGCTGTACCGCCCAGATCCGGCGTAAGAACCCTTTTTTCTGAAAGTATTTCCTCTATAATAGCGATCAAGCGGTCCGCCCATTCTTTATGGCCGAAAAACTCAAGCATCTGACTGGCCGACCATATAGCCGCCAACGGATTGGCCGTTCCCTGCCCTGCAATATCCGGCGCAGACCCGTGAATCGGTTCAAACATAGACGGATATTTCCTCTCAGGATTCAAATTCGCTCCGGCTGCCAGCCCCATGCCACCGGATATCGCCGCTCCCAGATCAGTCAGGATATCCCCAAACAAGTTGGAGGTCACGACAATCTGGAACCGCTTGGGGTCCTTTACCATAAACATGCTTGCAGCATCTACCAGATAGGAATGGGTCTCCACATCCGGATATTCCTCCGAAATTTCTTTAAAAATCTGATCCCAAAATACCATAGAATAGTTTAAGGCATTTCCTTTACTAATACTGGACAGTGTCTTTTTCTGAGCGCGAGCCACTTCAAACGCATACCGGATAATTCGCTCACACCCAACCCGCGAAAAAACACCGTCTTGTATGACCACCTCATTCGGTTTTCCCTTAAATAGCCAGCTTCCGCTCCCTGCATACTCTCCTTCACTGTTTTCCCGGATAAATAACATATCGATGTCTTCCTGTTTAACGTCTTTAAGAGGACACGGAGCCCCTTTCAGCAGCTTAACCGGGCGCAAATTTACATACTGGTCAAAGCTTTTCCGAATAACCAGAAGGAGGTCCCACAGGGAGATATGATCCGGCACCCCGGGGTACCCTACTGCCCCAAGAAAGATTGCGTCAAATGCCTTTAGCTGTTCGATTCCGTCATCCGCCATCATACGTCCATACTTCAGATAATATTCACATCCCCATGGAAAATTCGTGAATTGAAAACGGAAAGTTCTATCCAATTCAGAAATTCGGTTTAAAACTTTTACACCTTCCGCTAAAACCTCCGGCCCAATTCCATCTCCGGCAATGACTGCAATTTTGTGTTCCTTCATTTGATATAGCCCCTTTCTTTGCGCTGTGCGCAAACATGCCTCTTACATTTCATAGTTTATAATTACCATATACCGATAATTTTGTAAAATACCAAAATGTAAGACCCTTCTAACAAGAGGCTATATCATCCAAATACCCGGTTTCCCTGCCCCAGCAACATCCGCTCCACATGCCGCAAAAACCCGCAGGTCCCGATCACCAAAAACAATTCCAGAAAGCTGGTAATAAACCCCGCCGCAAGCAGCAGAACCAGCGCCAGCGCCGCGATCCCCCACATGGCTCCCCAGGTTTCCCGGAAAAGCCGCCGGTTTTTCATGCTCAGATCCCGCAGGAAGGCCACCAGGGCAGCGGCCAGCAGCAGGGGCGAGAAAAACGCCAGAACCACGTGCAGCGCCGCCAGCTCCGGCTCCTGTTCCGGCAGGTAGGGAATCACCACTGCGATCATGATAAAGGCCCCGGCCGCAGCCAGCAGCCATCTCCCCGCCGCTCCCCGGTAACGGCCCAGCTGAAACAAATACAACATATACCGATAATAATAGAGTCCCGTGATCCATCCCCAGAGAATCAGCAGGCCCCGGCGTCCGCCGGTGTTTCCAAGCACCGACAGATTGGTGTCAAACCAATTTCCAAGGGAGGCCAGCAGGATGGTCAGCCCCGGTACGAGATATATCGTAAACAGATCGTATTTTCCCCGGAAATGCCGGTTTCCCGCTTCCATATCCGCCGCCTCCTCCCATTGCAATCAATTAAAGGAGCGGACCTGCCGGCATCAATTTGCCGGTCGGCCGCTCCTTATCATTATCTGAAGAAGACGTTTCTTTTACACTTGAATCATTTTCCTGAAAAGGCGATCTCAATCCATGGTTTTTAACAGTTTTTCCACGCTGGTCAGCTTCACGCACAGCGAGAACAGCTCGGTGGCGGTGATCAGGTCGCCTAAAGGCGGATAGGTGGGCGCGATGCGGATGTTGCGGTCGTCGGGGTCCTTGCCGTAGGGGTAGGTGGCGCCCGCTCCGGTCATCACCACGCCGGCCTTTTTACATCTGGCCACAATCTCCTTTGCACAGCCGTCCAGGGAGTCGAAGGAGATGAAGTAGCCGCCCTTGGGCATGGTCCACTCGCCGATTCCCAGGCCGCCCAGCTCCCGCTCCAGAATCTCCTCCACAGCCTCAAATTTCGGGCGGATGATGTCCGCGTGCCTGCGCATATGCTCCACCATGCCGTGGATATTCCTGAAGAAACGAACGTGGCGCAGCTGGTTCACCTTGTCGTGTCCGATGGTCTGGAACTTCAGCTGGCGCTTGATGTCCTCCAGGTTGTTTAAGGAAGCCGCGATGCAGGCGATTCCGGAACCCGGGAAGCTGATCTTGGAGGTGGAGGCAAATTTGTACACCAGGTCTGGATTCCCCGCGCGCTTGCACTCCGCCAGAATCTCGATCAGATGATCCTGGTCGTGGTCGTATAAGTGGTGCACGCCGTAGGCGTTATCCCAGTAAATCCTGAAATCCGGGGCCGCCGGTTTCAGGCGGGCAAAACGGCGCACCGTCTCGTCGGAGTAGGAATACCCCTGGGGATTGGAGTATTTGGGCACGCACCAGATTCCCTTGATGGCGGAATCCGTGGAGACCAGCTCCTCCACCATATCCATATCCGGGCCATCCTTAGTCATGGGCACGTTGATCATCTCAATTCCGAAATACTCGGTGATGGCAAAATGCCGGTCATATCCGGGAACGGGGCAGAGAAATTTCACCTTATCCAGCTTGCACCAGGGGGTGTTTCCCATGACGCCGTGGGTCATGGAGCGGGACACGGTGTCGTACATCACGTTCAGGCTGGAGTTGCCGTAAATGATGATCAGATCGGGGTTGACTTCCATCATATCGGCCAGAAGCTCCTTGGCCTCGTCGATACCGGTCAGAACGCCGTAGTTGCGGCAGTCCGTGCCGTCCTCGCAGGTCAGGTCGTCATTGCTGCTCAGCACATCCATCATTCCCATGGATAAGTCCAGCTGCTCCACGCTGGGCTTGCCTCTGGACATATCCAGCCTCAGATCCTTTCCCTGCATCTCGCGGTACTGGGCTTTCAGTTCCTTGCGCAGCGCAATCAATTCTTCTTTGGTCATCTCCGCATATGGCTTCATAATTTCCTCCTCATGATCATCTCTTCCATTTTTGTTGCCGGTGTACAGACATTTGTCCTCGCACCATCTACACTTTCCTGCATTGTAACCAAGCATATCACTAACCGGTTGGTCCGTCAATACAAAATTTTCTTATATTGATAAAAGTACGGCTTATAAGCTGATTTTATACATTGTCGTTTGCTTATGGCCGGGCGGACACAGACTGGGGCGGGCACGGCACGGTGTGAAACCCAGGGGACGGGCACGGCCTGGAATGGAGCCGTCCAAGGCGAGCGCGTCCCCCGGTGTTTCCCGCGCCGCAGCTATTCCGCAGCCCCCAGCAGTTCCCGCACCAGACGGTTGACCAAAGCCGGATCGGCTTTTCCCTTCATGGCCCGCATGGTCTGGCCCACCAGAAAGCCCATGGCCTTCTCCTTGCCGTTTCTGTAGTCCGTAACGGACTGCGGGTTGACTTTCAGAACCGTTTCCACCGCGGCCCGCAGAGCGCCCTCGTCGCTGACCACTGTGAGGCCCTTTTCCTTTACATACCGCTCCGGGTCCACGTCATTTAAAAAGACCTCCTCGAACACGGTTTTGGCCACATTCCGGTTGATCACATTCCGCTCCATAAGCCCAATCAGAGCCGCCAGGTGGGCGGGGGTAAACTGCATCCGGTCCGCATCCATTTCATGTTCCTTCAAAAGCCTCATGGCCTCCACCATCAGCCAGTTGGAAACCTCCTTGGGCCTGCCGCAGATCGCCGCCGTCTCCTCAAACAAATCCGCCATCCGTTTGGAGCCGGTGATCAGCTCCGCGTCGTAGCGTGGCAGGCCGAACGCTTCCATATAATAGGAAATCTTTTCCGTCCGCAGCTGAGGCTGTCTGGCCCTCACCCGGCTGATCCACTCATCGCTTATGACCACCGGCGGCAGGTCCGGGTCCGGAAAATACCGGTAGTCCTTTGCGTCCTCCTTGGAGCGCATGGCCTTGGAGCTCTCCTTGTTGTCGTCCCAGCGGCGGGTCTCCTGAACCACGGCCCTGCCCTCCTCCAGCAGCTCGATCTGGCGTTTCCGCTCCCCCTCGATGGCTCTGGCAATGGCCTTGAAGGAGTTTAAGTTTTTCATCTCCGTGCGGGTGCCGAACTCCGGCGCCCCAAGCTCCCGCACGGACAGGTTCACATCCGCCCGCATGGAGCCCTCCTGGAGCTTACAGTCCGATGCGCCCAGGTACTGGATGATCAGGCGCAGCTTTTCCAGGTAGGCGATGACCTCGGCCGCGTTTCGCATGTCCGGTTCGGACACGATCTCGATCAGAGGCACGCCGCTGCGGTTGTAGTCCACCAGGGAACAGTCCTCCCACTCGTCGTGGATCAGCTTTCCGGCGTCCTCCTCCATGTGGATCTCGTGGATGCCCACCTTTTTACTGCCGCCGGACTCCGTCTCGATCTCCAGCCAGCCGTCGTGGCAGATGGGCAGGTACAGTTGGGAAATCTGATAGTTCTGGGGGTTATCCGGGTAAAAATAGTTTTTGCGGTCAAATTTGCAATACTGGTTGATCCGGCAGTTGGTCGCCAGGCCCACGGCCAGGGCGTACTCCACCACCTGGCGGTTTAACACCGGAAGGGAGCCGGGCATCCCGGTGCACACCGGGCAGGTGTGGGTGTTTGGCGCGCCGCCGAACTCCGTGGAGCAGGAGCAGAATATTTTCGTCTTGGTCGCCAGCTCCACATGGACCTCCAGACCGATCACGGTCTCATACTGTTTGCTCATATACGTTCCCCCTTTCCCGCGGCGTCTGTGCCCGCCGCCGTCAAATCCGGTTTTTCCCAGGTTCTGGTGCGCTCGTAGGCGTAGGCTGCGCGGATGATCTCCTTTTCCCTGAAGCAGTCCCCGGTCAGCTGCACGCCGATGGGCAGCCCTTTGGAATCCAGGCCGCAGGGCAGGCTGACGGCGGGCAGACCCGCCAGGTTGGCGGAGATGGTGTAAATGTCGCCCAGATACATTTTTAACGGGTCTGACAGGGAACTGCCCAAAAGCGGCGCAGTGCCCGGCGCCGTCGGCCCCAGAATCACGTCAAAACGTTTGAATGCCTTGTCGAATTCCGCCTTGATCAGCGCCTTGGTGCGCAGAGCTTTTAAATAGTAGGCGTCGTAGTAGCCAGAGCTGAGCACAAAGGACCCAAGCATGATACGCCGCTTGACCTCCGGCCCGAAGCCCTCGGAGCGCGTTCTCTTGTACATGCCGTGGAGATCCTCATAGTCCGGGGTGCGGTAGCCGTATTTCACGCCGTCGAACCGGGACAGGTTGGAGCTGGCCTCCGCGGAGGCGATCACATAGTAAGCGGGAATGGCGTATTCCACCAGACCCAGGTCAAATTCCTCCACAGACGCGCCTTTTTCCCGCAGCGTCTGCGCCGCCTCCAGCACAGCCTTTTGCACCTCCGGGTCCAGGCCCTCGCCGAAATAATCCCGGGGCAGGCCAACGCGCAGCCCCCTTATGTCGTCCTGAAGCGCGGCGGTGAAATCGCAGTCCTTCCGGTCCATGGAGGTACTGTCCCTGGGGTCGTGGCCGGAAATGGCCTCCAGAGCCGCGGCGCAGTCCGAAATATTACCGGCGACCGGCCCCACCTGGTCTAAGGAAGAGCCGTAGGCGATCAGGCCCCAGCGGGACACCGTCCCGTAGGTGGGTTTGATGCCGGTCACGCCGCAGAAGGAGCTGGGCTGGCGGATGGAGCCGCCGGTATCCGAGCCGAGGGCCAGAAAGCACTCTCCCGCCGCCACGGCCGCGCAGGAGCCGCCCGAGGAGCCGCCTGGCACATGGTCCCGATTCCAGGGGTTACGGGTCTGGCCGAAATACGAGGTCTCCGTGGTGCTTCCCATGGCGAACTCATCCATGTTGGTCTTACCCAGAATCACGGCCCCGGCCTCCTCCAGTTTCCGCACCGCCTGTGCGGTGTAAGCGGGCACAAAATTTTCCAGTATTCTGGAACTGCACGTGGTCTTTAAACCCTTGGTGCAGAGATTATCCTTAACCGCCACCGGCACTCCGGCCAGAGGGCCGGTGAGTTCTCCCGACTCGATGCGGCGCTGGACTCTCCCGGCCTGCTCCATGGCCCGGTCGCCGTCCACGGTGACAAAGGCGTTCAGGTCCGGCTCGACCTGTGCAATGCGCTCCAGGGCCGCCTGGACCGCTTCCGGGACGCTCACCGCCCCGGCTCTTATCTGTCTGCCCAGTTCCAGGGCTGTTAAATCCAATATACGGTTCACGGTTTTTTCCCCCTATTCTATGGTCCTCGGCACCTTGAAAGCGCCGTCCTTCTGTTCCGGTGCGTTGGCCAGAATCTGCTTCCGGCTGTCCGCATTTATCACCTCGTCCTCCCGGAACACATTGTGCACGGGAAAGAGATGGGACATGGGCTCCACGCCCTCCGTGTCCAGTTCATTTAACTTGTCAACATAGTCCAGCATGCGGCTCATATCCCGTTTGGCCGCCTCACGTTCTTCCCCGGACAGCTCCAGCTTTGCCAGAATCCCCACATACTCGATGGTTGTATCGTCCACTCTATTAGCCATAATCGGATCTCCTCTCAGTCTGATCATTTTTCGGATAAGGTTTCAATCTGTCAGGGTTCCAGCCGCGTCACATCCCTTGGGAATAAGGCGGTCTCACGGACGTTCTGTTCGTCCAGAAGGCGCATGGTCAGCCGTTCCAGGCCGATCCCCAGTCCGCCGTGGGGAGGCATCCCGTATTTGAAAATCATCAGATAGGAGGCAATGTCCTCCGGGTCCATGCCCCGCTTCTCCATTTTCCTGAGAATTTCCCCGTAATCGTGGATCCGCTGGCCGCCGGTGGTCACCTCCAGCCCTTTGAACAGCAGGTCAAAGCTCAGGGTATACTTGGGGTCCGCCGGATCGTCCATAGCGTAGAAGGGGCGCTTTTTGGAGGGATAATGGGTCACAAACACAAAGTCGCTGCCGTACTCCTCCTTGAAATACCGCCCGATGAGCAGCTCCTCCTCCGGCTCCAGGTCGTAGGGGTTGCGGATTTTCCGGTGGTATTTTTCCGCGGCCAGTTCCTTGGCCCGGTCAAACCGGACCGCCGGGATTCTGGATACGTCGGGCAGGGTTACCCCCAGCAGATCCAGCTCCTTTTTGTACTCCCGGCCCAACAGCCCCATCACAAACTGAAGCATTCCGGTCTCCATGTCCATGATATCCTCAAAGCCGTCGATATAGCCCATCTCGAAATCCAGGCTGGTGTACTCGTTTAAATGGCGGGTGGTGTTGTGCTTCTCCGCCCGGAACACCGGAGCCGCCTCAAACACCCGGTCGTAGACGCCCACCATGGTCTGTTTATAAAACTGCGGGCTCTGGCCCAGCTCCGCCTTCTTGCCGAAGTAATCCAGCTTAAAGACATTGGAGCCGCCCTCCGCGCCACGGGCCACGATCTTGGGGGTGCGGATCTCCGTGAAGCCCTGGCCCAGCAGGTAGTCCCGAAAGCCTCTGACGATGCCCTCCTGAATCTTGAATTTTGCCCGTTCCCGCAGGTTGCGCAGGGAGACGGGGCGCAGGGCCAGCTTGGTCTCCAGGGATGTGTTCAGCTTCCATTTGCTCACCGCAATGGGGAGCGGAGCCGCAGGCTTTGACAAAACCCGAAGCTCCTTTAAGCGGATCTCAAATCCTCCCGGCGCGCGTTCCTCCCGTTTCACCGTTCCGGTTACTTCCACCGCGGATTCCTCTTTCAGGTCCCGGATGTCAAAATTGGTCAGACCTTCCTCGTACACGCACTGCACCAGGCCACCAGCCTTGCGCAGCACCACAAAGGCCACCTCGCCCATGCTGCGGATGGTGTGGATGGCGCCGTTTACGCGGACCTCCCTGCCCTCGCAGCCGCCGGACATAATCTGCCGGATCTCCGTTACCGCTTTCTCTCTGACTCCTTCGATGAATTCCATAGTGTCTACCTCATTTCTGCATACAAGTGGATTGGTTTCCTGTATGGATTCCGGGTGGGGCTGTAAGCGGCCCCCGGGGTCCGGCGCGGCGTCCCGCGCATCAAAAAATCCCGCCCCGGAATACATACAAAATCGTATTCCGGGACGGGATCCTGGCGTTTTTTCAAACATTCAAGAATTCCCGCGGTACCACCCGCATTGGGTTCCGGCTGACCGGCTCCCCACTCTTGGCACGTAACGTGTGCAGCGTGTATGCCTACTATCAACGCCCCTGCGCGCAAAACAGGCCTCGGTTCGACATACCAGCTCCGGAGTGTTCCCTTCGCCCAGTCCTGCGCGGCGGCGCTCTCAATCGGTGACGCCCCCTCCCTGTTACATTCCTCAGGCAAGAGTCTCCTTCATAGCTTTTCCCCCGGCGCGGACTCTCATCTTCGCCGGTTTGATTTAATACCATCTAAAATAGCGCAAGACGTCGGAAAAGTCAAGGCAAAAATGAATCGGCGGTTAAAATTGGAAAATAATTAAGTCCTGTGCTTCCGCTCCCGCCTCATGCGTGGGGAATATCCGTAAATTCTGAAATCTCCCGGCTGACGGTGCAAAGATCCTCCACGCAGAGCCCGTGAACGTCCTCATGTCCGGTTATCCTGGCAAAGGTTTTTAACTCTTCCAGCGTCACGTTCAGGAAGTTGGCCACCCTTTTAGCCGCCGCCTCCTGTGGGAACCGCTTGCGCAGCTGGGGATCCTGAGTCGCCACCCCCACCGGGCACATACCGGTGCCGCAGATCCGGTACTGCTGGCAGGCCGCGGCCATCAGAGCCGCGGAGGCGATGGCCACGGCATCCGCGCCCATTGCCAGCGCCTTGGCGAAGTCGGAGCTCACCCGCAGGCCGCCGGTGATCACCAGCTGGATCGGGCTCCCCGCCTTGTTTAAATAGGCCTTTGCCCGGTGCAGGGCGTAAATGGTGGGCACGCTGGTGGCGTCCCGGATCAGCTTGGGGCTTGCCCCCGTGGCTCCCCCGCGGCCGTCGATGGTCACAAAGTCCGGCTCCGCAAACACGCAGAATTCCAGATCCCGCTCGATGCGGCCCGCCGCAATCTTGATGCCGATGGGCCTTCCGCCGGACTCCTCCCGGAGACGGTCCACCAGCGCCTTCAAATCCTCCTTCGTGTCGATCCCCGGGAATTTGGAGGGGCTGATCACGTCCTGACCAAGGGGCTTGTTGCGGATGGCCGCGATCTCAGGCGTCACCTTGCTCCCGGGCAGGTGGCCGCCCATGCCGGGTTTGGTCCCCTGGCCGATTTTGATCTCGATGGCGTCCGCCCGGCGCAGGTTCTCCGTCGTGACGCTGTAGAGGTTGGGGACGTACTCGAAAATGTACTTGTAGGCCGCGTCCATCTCCTCGGGCAAAATCCCTCCCTCGCCGGAGCACATGGCGGTCCGGGCCATGGCGCTGCCCTGGGACAGAGCCACCTTGGTCTCCTTGGAGAGCGCGCCAAAGGACATATGGGAAATGTACACGGGGTGTTCCAACACCATGGGCTGTTTCGCGTGTTTCCCGATCACGGTTCTGGTGCTCACCGGCGCGTGCTCGTCCAGAGGCGGCGGATTTAACTGCGCGCCAAGGATCAGAATGTCGTCCCAGCCCGGCATGGGCATCCGGGTTCCCATGGCCGCGATGATGCTCCTGCCGCTCACCGCCATCTCGTGGATATCATCCATGAAACGGCTGTCCGTATTGACCCTGGCGTACTCGGGGTCGTAGGCGGGGGCCGGGGAGGGGCCGGGAGCCGGGGCGGACGGCGTTTGTGCCGGCTCAGCCCCGGACACAGCGGCAGTTCCGGCTTCCGGCGACGCATCCGCTCCGGGCGCAGCAGCACCCGATACCGTTTCGCCCGCATCCCCCATATCATCCACCTTCACCAGCTTATCCGCGGCCACCCGGCATACCGGGCACACCTTCAGTTCGCCGACCGGCACACCTTCCTTCTCCTCATCATACATTGACCCACAAAATCTACAGCGATAAACTGCCATACCCTTCTCCTTTCCGATTATTCCGATCTCCAATAATAGTAACTATTCTTATAATAACACAAAAAAATACAAATGTCCATGAAATCTCGTGAAGGATTCCAAAACATGATACCAGTATACAGCCCATTCACCCAAATGCCCCGGCACCGCTTCCGGCGCCGGGGCATACTCACGCTTCCGTCTCAGTCCGTTTCAATCATCGTTTCCAGCAATTCTAAAATCAGGATCAAATTCCGCGTGATGTGGAAGGGGTCTTTCACCGGAAGGGCCACCACCTTGTCCTGAGGGCTTCCATCCCGCTTGCAAATCTGCTTCCACTCCCGCACCTCAGGGTCGCGGTTTGGGAATGTCCGGAAGGTGTAGGAAAACACCTTCTCGTGCCACTCTAAAAACCGCGTTTCGCCGGTGCGGTGGTAACACAGCAGCGTGGTGTAAAGCGCCTCCGAGTGCACCCACCACAGCTTGTCGCCCCAGCCCTCCCGGACCTGACGTTCCACGGGCTCCATAGCGGACGCCGCTCCGTCCGGCAGCCCGGGCCCCGCTGCGGCAGCTCCCAGCACTTTCGCGCTCACGCTTTCCCGCCTCATCGGCGGCC
>OBXQ01000164.1_pt1 | contig 53947 bp, 47 predicted proteins | sample 1476641 | NCBI WGS metagenome assembly OBXQ01 (sample SAMEA2580174, study PRJEB22360) | human gut metagenome | biome: human gut; feature: human-associated habitat; material: faeces | place: Denmark | collected 2008/2010
CGCCACGGTCGAAAGTGGGGGGCTCCCAGCATCGCGGTCACTGTGGCGGGCAGCCTGATGATCGCTCTGTCGGATTACTCCGCCGGGGGGAACCACCTGTGGGGCGACGCCCTGGCCCTGGCGGCTGCCATGTTCTCCGCGGTGTACACCCTGATCGGGCGGCAGGTCCGGCGGGGGATGAGCACCACGGTTTACACCTTTATCGTCTATGTATTTTGCGCGCTTTCCCTGTGCGGGGCGACGTTTTTTTCCGGACAGAGCCTGACCGGGCACGGGATGAGCTCCGTGATGGTGGGACTGCTGTTGGCGGTGTTTTCCACCTTACTGGGGCACAGTATTTTCAGCTGGTGCCTGAAATATTTTTCGCCCTCTTTTGTCTCGGCCTCCAAGCTGTGCGAGCCGGTGGCGGCCTCCCTGTTCGCCGTGCTGCTGTTTGGGGAAATCCCGGCCGGGCTTCAGGTGGCGGGCGGTCTGGTGACAGTGGGCGGCGTGCTCCTGTACTCCCGGGTGGAGTCCGGGGAGGCGGGCCGCCGGGCCGCGGGGAAAGAGGCGGCCAGGGCCTGAGCGGATACAAATATATCAATATAGAAAGAGGGATAAAGGAATGGCAAAGGTGATAACACTTGGTGAGACGATGGTGTGCTTTTCGCCGGATTCGGCCGCGCCGCTGCGCTATGTGAGCAGCTTTCACCCGCGGATCGCCGGGGCTGAGAGCAACCTGGCGGTGGGACTGGCCAAGCTGGGGCACGAGGTGCTGTGGATCAGCCGGCTGGGGGAGGACGAGTTCGGTCACTACGTTCAGAATATGATCCGTTCCGAGGGCGTGGATACCCGGGCGGTGCGTTTTGACGAGTCCAACCCCACGGGGATCATGTTCAAGGAGACCAGCCGGGGAGAGACGGCGGTTTACTATTACCGGAAACACTCCGCGGCCAGCGCCATGGAGCCGGAGGACCTGGATGAAAGCCTGTTTGAGGACGCAGAAATTCTGCACATCACGGGGATCACGCCGGTATTGTCGGAGAGCTGCCGCCGGACCGTGGAGCGCGCGGTGGAACTGGCAAAGCGCTATGGGGTGAGGATCAGCTTCGACCCGAACATCCGCCGCAAGCTCTGGGGGGATCGGGATTACGCGCCTATGCTGAGGGATTTTTGCCGGGAGAGCCAGATCCTGCTCATGGGACTGGACGAGGCGAAGGTTCTGTACGGCGGGGAGAGCCCGGAGGAAATCTTTGCGGCCGTGTACGGGGACGGAGCGGCCCAGCTGGCGGTTTTAAAGGACGGCGGAAACGGCGCGTGGGCCTCCGACGGGAAGCAGATTCTGTATCTGGAGCCCTGGCCCTGCCGGCCGGTGGACCCCATCGGGGCGGGAGACGCCTTTAACGCCGCGTTTCTGGCCGGGGTATTGGAGGGACAGGATCTTCAGACCTGCGGACGCATGGGCGCGGTGGCCGGGGCAATGGCCACGGAGACGGACGGGGACACGGAAGGGTACCCGGACCGGAGAAAGCTGCAGCGGATTCTGGAGAACCGCGCGCAGATTTACCGTTAGAATCTGAAAATGGAGTTTACGGCGAAAGCCGTTTGCTGTGGAAGAAAGGAGAAAAGAAATTTATGGATATGCGGGAAGTATTTGCACAGCGCCCGGTGCTGGCGATCATGCGGAACGTGCCTCTTGAGGACACTCTTTACTATGCCGGGGCCGTGGTGGCCGGTGGGGTGAAGATTTTTGAGGTGGCGCTGAACTCGGTACATGGATACGAGCAGATCGCCATGCTGCGAAAGGAATTCGGAGAGGACGTGATGATCGGCGCGGGCACGGCGATTACCCCGGAACGGGCCGAAAAGGCCCTGGAGGCCGGAGCCGGATTTTTGCTGACCCCGTCCACACAGGCGGAGATGCTGGAGTGGTGCCGGGAGCGGAAGGTGCCGTTTCTGCCGGGGGCGCTGACGCCCTCCGACGTGGCTATGTGCGTGAACCACGGCTATCACACCATGAAGCTGTTCCCGGCCGGAGATATGCCAATGTCCTATATCAAGAGCCTGAAAGGCCCCTTTGACGATACGGAGTACGTGGCCATCGGCGGCGTGAGCGCGGACAACATTGAAGAGTTCTTCCGCCGGGGCTATCTGGGCGCGGGCCTGGGCAGCAATATTATGCCAAAGGAATCGGTTAAGGCTAAGGACTGGAAAGCCTGCGCCGCCTATGTGGCGGAGCTGGTGAAACGGGCCAACGCGGGCATCGCGGCTTACAAGGGTTGAGCGCCGGCGGCGGAAGCAAGGCAGCAGGGCTGTGCATGAGCGGGCAGAATGACTGCGGCCATGCAGGGGCAGGTCAGCCGCGCCCTTCACAGGGCCAGACTGCTCTGAAATTGTCAAAAGGAGAAGGGAAAATCGATGAAGATCAAGGCAGTGAACACATATCTGGTGCGCCCCCGTTGGGGATTTGTGGAAATTTGTACGGACGACGGCCTGTGCGGCTGGGGCGAGGCCGTGCTGGAGGGCCATGCGGCCACGGTGCAGGCCTGCGTGGAAGAGATGCGCGAGTACCTGATCGGGGCCGATCCCAGACGGATCGAGGACATCTGGACCACTCTGTACCGGGCCGGATTTTACCGGGGCGGCGGGGTGCTTATGAGCGCCATCGCGGGCATCGACCAGGCGCTGTGGGATATCAAGGGCAAATATTTTAACGCGCCGGTGTACGAGCTGATGGGCGGAGCCTGCCGTGACCGCATGCGGGTTTACAGCTGGGTGGGCGGCGACCGTCCCACGGACGTGGGCGCGGCGGCAAAGGAGCGAAAGGACGCCGGGTTCACAGCGGTGAAGATGAACGCAACCGAGGAATTGCAGTACATCGACAGCTACGAGAAGGTGGACCAGGTGTTGGAGCGGGTGGCCGCCATCCGGGAGTCCTGCGGCAAATATTTCGGCATCGCGGTGGATTTCCACGGCCGGGTGCACAGGCCCATGGCCAAGGTGCTGGCGAAGAAGCTGGAGGAGTTCGATCCCATGTTCCTGGAGGAGCCGGTGCTCTGCGAGCACATGGAGCTGTTTAAGGAGATCGCGGACTGCTGCAACATCCCCATCGCCACCGGCGAGCGCCTGTTCACAAAATATGATTTCAAGCGCCTGTTTGCCAGCGGAGGAGTGGATATTATCCAGCCCGACCTTTCCCACGCGGGCGGAATCACCGAGGTGAAGAAGATCGCGGCCATGGCCGAAGCCCACGATGTGGCTCTGGCTCCCCACTGTCCCTTAGGTCCCATTGCCCTCGCCTCCTGTTTGCAGGTGGACGCCACCAGCTACAACGCAGTGATCCAGGAGCAGAGTATGGGCATCCACTATAATGTGGGCAAGTCCGTTCTGGACTATGTGAAGAACAAGGAGGACTTCGCGTTCGTGGACGGCTACGTCCGGCTGCCGGTAAAGCCCGGTATCGGCGTGGAGGTCAACCGGGAGCTGGTGCTGGAGGAAAACCGCACGCCCCACAGCTGGAAAAATCCCGTGTGGCGCCACCGGGACGGCTCCATTGCGGAGTGGTGACGGGGCCCGGTACCTGGAAGCGCGGCGCTGTCGTTTGGCGGCGCCCTTTGGCGTGCTTTGGCGTCATTACTCCGGCGGCACACTGGCCACTGGCGAATTTTGTCAAAAAATGCTTGAATAATCCGCAAACCAGTGTATAATAGAGTTCGTAAAATCGAAAAGCGGGGAGCTCACAGTAGTGGGCTGAGAGGAAGCTGAGACTGCTTCGACCCTTGACCTGATTTGGATAATGCCAACGTAGGGAACCATAGCCATTTGTATCATATCGCTGTGATGCTGCCTTTCATTGGTTGCATCGCAGCTTTTTTATTGGATGCAATGGACCAATGGACCGCTGGCGCGGCTGAAGAGAAAGAGGAGGAAACACAATGTTTAAAACCTGTCTGGAAAATGTGAGGAACTCGGTGCCCCTGATTCACAATATCACCAACTACGTCACGGTCAACGACGTGGCAAATGTGCTGTTAGCTTGCGGCGCAAGCCCCATTATGGCCGACGACGAGGGGGAGGTGGAGGAGATCACCGCCATCTGCAGCGGTCTCAACATCAACATCGGCACCCTGAACAGCCGCACCATCCCGTCCATGCTGAAGGCGGGGAAAGCGGCGCAGGCCTTGAACCATCCGGTGGTTCTGGACCCGGTGGGAGCGGGGGCCAGCGCCCTGCGCACCGAAACGGCCAGAAGGCTGATCAGGGAGATCCGGTTTACCATTGTCCGCGGCAATATGTCCGAGATCAAGACGCTGGCCGCGGGCAGCGGCAACACCCGGGGGGTGGACGCCAGCGTGGAGGACGTGGTGACGGAGGAGAATCTGGAATCCGCAATCGCTTTTGTGAAGGATCTCTCCGCCAGGGACGGGGCCATCGTGGCCGTGACGGGGGCCATTGACCTGGTGGCGGACGCTAAGCGCTGTTATGTGATCCGCAACGGCCGCCCGGAGATGGGGAAGGTCACCGGTACCGGCTGCCAGCTGTCCGCCCTTACGGCGGCCTACGCCGCGGCAAATCCCGGCAACTGCCTGGAGGCCGCGGCTGCCGCGGTCTGCCTGATGGGGCTGGCCGGGGAGATCGGTTTTTCGCGCATGGCGCCCGGGGACGGCAACGCCGCTTACCGCAGCCGCATGATCGACGCGATCTATAATATGGACGGCCAGACCCTGGAAAGGGGGGCAAAATATGAGGTGCGATAAAAAGGATTTGCTGTTGTACGCGGTGACGGACCGCAGCTGGTTAAACGGGGCCACGCTGTATGAGCAGGTGGAGGCGGCCTTGCGGGGAGGAGCCACCTTTATCCAGCTGCGGGAGAAGGCGCTGGACCAGGAGCGGTTTCTGGCGGAGGCCAGGGAGCTAAAGGCGCTCTGCCGGCGCTTTGGGGTACCGTTTCTGATTAACGACAACGTTGAGATCGCAGCCGCGGTGGACGCAGACGGCGTCCATGTGGGCCAGAGCGACATGGAGGCCGGAGATGTGCGCGCCAGGCTTGGCGCGGACAAGATTATCGGCGTTTCCGCCCAAACGGTGGAACAGGCGCTGCTGGCACAACAGCGGGGCGCGGACTACCTGGGGGTGGGAGCTGTGTTTCCCACCGGAACCAAGCAGGATGCCACGGATGTCTCCTATGAGACGCTGCGGGACATCTGCCGTGCGGTGGACATCCCGGTGATCGCCATCGGCGGGATTGGCCGCGGCAACGTGGAACGGCTGGCGGGCAGCGGAATCTGCGGCGTGGCCGTGGTCAGCGCCATTTTCGCCCAGAAGCAGATCGAAGCCGCCACCGCGGACTTGAAAGCGGCTGTGGAGCGGATGGTGAAGAGATGATCGCCGGGGCCATTTTCGATGCGGACGGCACGCTGCTTGACTCCATGCCCATCTGGGACAACGCCGCGGCCCTGTACCTGGAGGGATTGGGGCATGTCCCGGAGCCGGGGCTGGGGAGAATTCTCTATCCCATGTCCATGGCCGAGGGGGCGGAGTACCTGATCGCACGCTACGGCCTGACCCAGAGCCGGGAGGAGATCGTTTGCGGCGTCAGCGCTGCGATCGAGGACTTTTATTTCCACCGGGCCCAGCCCAAAGCCGGGCTGGAGGCGTTTTTGCGGCAGCTGCAGGAGCGCGGGATTCCCATGGCGGTCGCCACCTCCAGCGACCGGCGTCTGGTGGAGGCAGCCTTAAAACGGCTGGGGCTGCTGCCGCGGTTCAACGGCATTTTCACCTGCGCCCAGGCGGGGGCGGGCAAATCCAGGCCCGACGTGTACCACCTGGCAAACTGCAGCCTGGGCGGACCCGATCCGCAGACCGTCTGGGTCTTTGAGGATGCGTTTTTTGCCGCCTCCACCGCCAGGAGCGCGGGGTATCGGGTGGCCGTGGTCCGTGATCCGTCTGCGGACGGGGACCGGGAAAAACTGGAACAGCTGGCGGATTACGCCATGAAGGATTTTACGGATTTCAACGGCTTTTACCAACAGGCCTTGAAATAGAACAACAGACCGGCGGCAGATCGGGGGCACCACCTTCTGTCGCCAGGAGCGCGGCGGACATCGGCGCGCTCTGACAAAATTAATGCGAAGGGAGAACAAAATGAACACAGCATTAACAATCGCTGGAAGCGATTCCAGCGGAGGCGCCGGCATCCAGGCAGATATCAAGACCATGACCGCTCACGGGGTATACGCCATGAGCGCGGTCACGGCCCTGACGGCCCAGAATACCACCGGCGTAACAGGGATTATGGAGGTAACTCCGGAATTTTTAAGGGAACAGATCGACGATATTTTCACGGATATCTACCCGGATGCAGTTAAAATCGGCATGGTTTCCTCCAGCCGTCTGATCGAAGTGATCGCGGAGCGGCTGGCCCATTACGGGGCCGCAAATGTTGTGGTGGACCCGGTGATGGTGGCCACCAGCGGCGCCCGTCTCATCGGCGAGGAGGCCGTGGGCACGCTGAAGCAGAGGCTGCTGCCCATGGCAACGGTGCTGACGCCCAACATCCCGGAGGCGGAGGTGCTTTCCGGCATGGACGTGCGCACGGCGGAGGACATGGAGCGGGCGGCGGCTTTGATCGGGGATACATACGGCTGCGCCGTGCTGGTCAAAGGCGGCCATCAGCTCAACGATGCCAACGACCTGCTGTACCGCAACGGCCGTTTCAAATGGTTCCTGGGAACACGCATCCACAATCCCAACACCCACGGAACCGGCTGCACCCTGTCCAGCGCCATCGCTTCCAACCTGGCCAAGGGCCGGGATATGGAAACGTCGGTGGAGATGGCCAAGCGCTATCTGTCCCTGGCGCTCTCCGATATGCTGGATTTGGGCAAGGGCAGCGGTCCCATGAACCACGCTTTCGCCATCCGTGGCGAGTATTGAGGGGGAGGGGACTATGAGCGGAACGAGAAAGGGAACTTCCATATTAAACAACGGCCTGATCTGGTTTGGAGCCGGCGTGTCCATCGCGGAAATCCTCACGGGCACCTACCTGGCCCCTTTGGGCATGGCGAAGGGCCTGGCGGCCATTCTGCTGGGCCACGTGATCGGCTGCAGCCTGCTGTTTATGGCCGGACTCATCGGCGGCTTCGCCCGGCGCAGCGCCATGGAGACGGTGAAAATGAGTTTCGGCCGTAAGGGCAGCCTGCTGTTTTCCACCTTAAACGTGCTTCAGCTGCTGGGCTGGACCGCCATCATGATCTACGACGGCGCTCTGGCGGCCGGGGGCGCGCTGGGAGCCGGGCAGACGGTTTGGTGTCTGGTGATCGGCGGTCTGATCCTGGTCTGGATTCTGATCGGGATCCGGAACCTGGGGAAAATAAACACAGTGGCCATGGCTGCGCTGTTTATTTTAACGCTGATTCTGTGTAAGGTGATCTTTTTTGGCCGCGGCGGGGGAGTTTTGGCCGGAGAAGGGGAGACGATGAGCTTTGGGGCTGCCGTGGAGCTGTCCGTTGCCATGCCCCTGTCCTGGCTGCCCCTGATCAGCGACTATACCAGGGAGGCCGAGAAGCCCCTGGCCGCCACCGCGGCCAGCGCCGTGATCTACGGCCTGGTGAGCGTCTGGATGTACGTGATCGGCATGGGCGCGGCGATTTATACCGGCGTGACGGATATTTCCCAGATTATGGTAAAGGCAGGGCTGGGCATGGCGGGACTGCTGATCATTATCCTGTCCACCGTGACCACCACCTTTTTGGACGCCTACTCCGCAGGCGTGTCCAGCGTGTCCATCTCCGGAACCATCCGCGAAAAGTGGGCTGCGGTGGCGGTGACCGTGATCGGAACGGCCGCGGCCATCGTCTACCCCATGGACAATATCACGGATTTCCTCTATCTGATCGGGTCCGTGTTCGCACCTATGATCGCCATTCAGATCGCGGATTATTTCTTCCTGAAGGCGGACCGCAGCGGACTCAGCTACCATGTGCCCAACCTGGTGATCTGGGTTCTGGGCTTTGCGGCCTACCGGCTGCTCATGCAGGTGGACACCCCGGTGGGCAATACGCTGCCGGATATGGCGGTCACCATTGGGATGTGCCTGGCGTATCATTGGCTTTTGAAGCCGCGGTTGGCCGCGGCGGGGGCTGAGAGCTGAGGCAGCCCATGAACTGAGCTAGCGGCCCGTTTTCTCAAACACCGCCACATACCGGTCCACTCGTCCGGTTTCCTCATAGCCGTCCTTTTCCAGCTGTTCCAGGGTCTGATCCAGATTCTTCTCGTAGTTTGCCCGCAGATCCACCACCGCGTACCCGGCCTCATGGCCGCTGTCCAGCAGGTAAATTTCATCCCGCATGGAGAGCTGTGGCACGAAAAAGGTGGAGGAGCGGACCGGCGCATCCTCCGGGATTTGGGCTAAAAGTTCCCGGGCCTGGGCCGCTTTCTCGTGATAGCGCCCGTAAAGCCGGATGTATTTGGATTTGGAGGACACCACCGTGGCGGTGATGACCAGGGCGCAGAGGAGGCCCGAGGCGAGAAGGCGGGATGTCAGCGCCCGCCGCCAAAGCCCGGTCCGGTTTAAACTGCGCAGATTGATCATTGCCAGGTAGAAGAGTAAGGCCCCGCTGCCGTAGGTATACTGGAAAAAAATGGAATGCTGATACTTGTAATTGGACATCAGGTTGATCAGCACAAAGGGAATGAGCAGCGTCAGGCGCTGCCATTGCTTCGTCATCAGGGGCAGAAATCCCAGGGGCAGCAGCATTTCCAGAAAGAAAAGAATCTTGTCCTCCACCGCGATCTGGGAAAGCACATAGGCCGGGTTTACCAGGATGGTTTTGAACATGCTGGCAAGCCCCAGGCGCTTGTCTGAGATGTAGTTGTCGAAGCGGTTGATCATGGCCCCGTCCCCGAAGCGGTTGATATACCACACGGCCATGACAAAGTACAGGCAGGAGGCGGCAAACACCAGCCCGCCCAGCCGGTATTCCCGTTTCCCCAAAAACAGGTAAAGTCCGATGCATGCCGCGTACACGGGCGCGTCCTCCTTCACCAGCAGCAGGAGCGCCAGGCAGGCCAGCATGGACTTGAAACGCCGTGTTTCCATAAAGTACAGAACCCAGAGAATCATCAGGGTCAAAAACTTGTTCTCATGGAAATCGTAAAAGCAGCCGCCCATAAACGCGGGGTAGGCGCAGTAGACCAGTCCGAAGCACAGAATCTGCGGGCGGGTGCATTTTAAAGCCCGGGCCAGCAGGCACAGGGGGATCAGCCCGCTGATTACCAGAAGGGCCTGCAGCACCAACAGGGTTTCCGGCCTGGGAACCAGCTTGTAAAAGGGCAGCAGGGCATAGAAAATCGGGGACAAATGCACGGCAAAATGGGACAAAAGTCCGTCCCGCTCCACAGTGGTCAGGGGCTGGAGGCATTTGTCCAGATAATAATACATTTGGGAAAAAATTCCAAAATCATAGGCCGGGGAATAATTCAGCCGGTAGCGCAGCACCGTCATGCCGGCTGTAAATGAAAACCAGAGAAAGGCCGCCGCGCCGAGCAGAACCCACAGCCTCCGCCCGGCGGTCAGCCTCTCCAGCCGGGCCCTCATAGCGCCAGAGCCCCCTTGATCATCAGGGCCGCCGCGTACATTGCCACGCTGGGGGCCAGGGGAAAGCGCAGCCGTCCGGCTCTTCCGGACAGAACCAGCAGAAGGGCCAGGCAGGCGTAGATTCCGGCCCAGAGCCCGAAATAATTGCGCAATGAAATCTGCCGCACAAAATCCAGCGTGAAAATGGCGGAGCTGTTCATGAGCAGGCACATGGTGTTGGTCATGAGCCAGCTGGCGGCCAGAAGCCGGAACAGATTGCGCCCGTTGTCCTTAAGGCAACCCAATACGGTATTTAACAGCAACATAAATCATTCCTCCCTTTTATACACAGTATACTATCCGCGCTATCCTCAAATGTAAAGATGGAGGGCGCAACCGTAAGAAAAATTAGGAGAATATTAATAAAAACTTGTCGGTTTATGGAAAAATCATAAAGTGCTTTACGCACTGCAAGGGGCAGTGGTACAATAGTGGCTGCGGCATGTGCCGCAGGAGAAGTATTCACTCAGAATTTAAAGGAAAAGGAATGATCGGACATGAGAAAATTGACGTATGCATTGTTGGCGGCCGCGCTGGCCGTGACGGTTCTGGCGGGCTGCAGCCGTAAAGCGGAGGCAGAGGGTTCCACACAGCAGGCCACATCCGCCGCCCAGGAGAAGCCTGTCAAGGCCGACAAAGAGAAGGAGACCAAGGCGGAGGATACGGCAAGCGCCGAAACCAAGGCGGAGTCCGGGACTGAGGCTGAAACCCAGCCCACGGAGCTGGCAACCGGCCGCCACCACGTGAAGATCGAGGTCAAGGACTACGGCACCATCTCCGTGGAGCTGTATGCGGACGAGGCGCCCATCAGCGTCACCAACTTTTTAAAGCTGGCCGGCGAGGGCTTCTACGACGGGCTGACCTTCCACCGCATCATCACCGGATTCATGATCCAGGGCGGAGATCCCCTGGGCACCGGAATGGGCGGATCGGACCAGATGATCAAGGGCGAGTTCGCCGCCAACGGCGTGGAAAATCCCCTGCAGCACACCCGGGGAGCCATCTCCATGGCCCGGTCCCAGTACCCGGACAGCGCCAGTTCCCAGTTCTTTATCGTGCACCAGGACAGCCCTCATCTGGACGGCCAGTACGCGGCCTTCGGCTATGTGACCGACGGCATGGACGTGGTGGACAAGCTCTGCGAGGACACGCCGGTGCAGGACAATAACGGCTCGGTGGCCAAGGAGGACCAGCCGGTGATTGAACGCATCGAAGTTGTGGATTAAACCGTAATTTTTTGAATTGATTGTGGATAATGCCGGAGGAAATGAATCCTCCGGCATTTATTTTCTACTTGCCAAATCCGTGGGTTCAGAGTAAATTTAGTATCGGTCAACGACCGGTAACAGAAACCATACGGAAGCGAGGAAAAAACAATGGCCAAAGGCGCAGGCGCCCGGGATATGACCGAGGGCAGCCCCATGAAGCTGATCTGGGGCTTTTTCGTCCCCATGGTGTTCGGTCTGCTGTTTCAGCAGCTCTACAACATGGCGGATACTATAATTGTGGGCAAATGCCTGGGGGTGCAGGCGCTGGCGGCCGTGGGCGCCACCGGCTCCATCAACTTTATGATCATCGGCTTCTGCCTGGGCGTGTGCAGCGGCTTCGCCATCCCGGTGGCTCAGAAGTTCGGTGAGAAAAATGACAGCGCCCTGCGGCGGTTTGTGGCCAACAGCGGCTGGCTCGCGGCAATTTTTTCCGTGGTAATGACGTTGGCGGTCTGCGTGCTCTGCCGGGACATTCTGTTGTGGATGGACACTCCGGCGGATATTTTCGACGGGGCGTACCGCTATATTTTTGTGATCTTTTTGGGCATCCCGGCGACCTACCTCTACAACCTCTTGTCCTGCACCATCCGTTCTCTTGGCGACAGCACTACCCCGCTGATCTTTCTGCTGTTCTCCTCCGTGCTCAACGTGGCCCTGGACTTTTTTACCATCCTGGTGCTGAACATGGGGGTGGCCGGGGCCGGGTGGGCCACCATCACCGCACAGGCGGTGTCCGGCCTGCTGTGCCTGCTCTACATGCGTAAAAAGTTCACGATCCTGAAAATGCAGGGCGATGAGTGGAAACCCCGCAAGGATTACATGAAGATCCTCTGCGGCATGGGCATTCCCATGGGCCTGCAGTATTCCATCACGGCCATCGGAAGCGTGATTTTACAGACCGCCGTGAATTCCCTGGGTTCCATGGCCGTGGCGGCCGTCACCGCGGGCAGCAAGATCGTCATTTTCCTCTGTTGTCCCTTCGACGCCCTGGGCTCCACCATCGCCACCTACGGGGGCCAGAACGTGGGCGCGGGCAAGCTGGACCGAATCGCCCCGGGCATGAAGGCCTGCCTGTATCTGGGCATCGTCTACGCGGTGGCCGCCCTGGGGGTGCTCTACCTGTTCGGCGACCAGATCGCCCTCCTGTTTGTGGACCGTGGGGAGACAGAACTGCTGCGCAATACGCGGATGTTCCTGCTGGGGAACGGCCTGCTGTTCATCCCGCTGGTGTTCGTCAACGTGATGCGCTTTCTAATCCAGGGCATGGGTTTTTCCAGGTTCGCGATCCTGGCTGGCGTCTGCGAGATGATCGCCCGCTCCTTTGTGGGATTTGTCCTGGTGCCCAGGTTCGGTTACATCGCTGTCTGCTTCGCCAGCCCGGTGGCCTGGGTGGCGGCGGATCTATTCCTGATTCCGGCCTACGGATATGTAATGAAACAGCTCCGGCGGATGTTCGCCGGGCGGAATGCGGATTTGGCATAAAAAATGTCCGGTGAAACCAGATTCTGGTCTCGCCGGACTTTTTTGCGTTTTTATGGCGTTTTATAGGGCAGCGTCCATCTCGCTTTTGCGCTCCCAGGGAAGCACGGGCTGCAGCCGGTGCTCGACGGAGAGGTCACGGCGGTTGTACTGCCGGTGGAAGTTGCCGATGATCCGTTTTAACACCATCTCCCCCTTCTCCGCGGTCACGGTGGGCAGAAGGATGATGTACTGGCTGACGCTGTAGCGGGTGTAGACGTCGCTGCAGCGCAGGGAATTGCGGATTGCGCCGTTTAAGTGTTCCATGGCTCTGTTCAGGACGTTCATCTTCGGAACCTGGCCATCCAGGTCGCAGAGCGTCAGCAGGCACAGGTAGATGGAATCGCCGGTTCGCTCGATGGCCCGGCGCTCCAGCTGGTACAAATCCCGGAATACCGGGTATTCGCAGTAGAACGCACCGCTGCTGGCTTCCTCCCGCAGGGCCTCCTGGATGGAGTCCAGATTGGTGTTGATCCCCTGCTCCTTGTTGCGGATCGTCTTGTAGAGCTCCTTGAAATGTTCGGAGGGGGAGATGGAAAACTCATTGTAAAACAGGTCCAGGGTGTGGTTGTAGTGATCGACCGCCTGGCTGATGTGGTTGTCTTTATATAAGGAATAAACCAGGTAATAGTGGAACTGCTCGTCAAAGGGTTCGATGCCGATGGCGGTCTGGCACACCGACGTGATAGCCCCGTAGTCCTCGCGCTCCATCAACAGCTCGATTGTTTTGTAAACCAATTTCTGGTAGAGGGAATGGTAGTAGGTGCTGATGGGGATCACCCAGGACTCATACTCCGACTTGGGGAGAAAATCGCCTTTGTAGAGATCTAAGCCCTTCATGCACATAGCCAAAAGCTGGTCCGGGTCCTTAACCGCTCCGCCGGAGCTTAAAACCTGATTGCACACGGACTCGAACTGGTCGATGTCCATAACCGTGGGAATGTCCTGAGTCCAGGCGTAGGAACCGCGCTGCTGGACCAACAGCCTCTGAGGCGGGATTCCCAGGGGATCAAGGAGCTTGCGGGAGCGGAACATCAGGGTCTTTAAGGCCCCGCCGGGGTTGGCGCCCGGGTCGTCCGGCCAGATCGTCTCGATCAGCTCGTTGACGCTGATATCTTTCTTCTGAAAAACAACCAGATATTCCAGAAGGCTCCACGGCTTTTTGGACTGGTTGCTGTTGTCGTTGATCTCTTTACCGTCCACTGTGATGGAAAAACCTCCCAGCGTTCTTACATATATAGTTTGCGGTGATTCATGAGCGGACGTTTCCATTTTAATCGGATCTCCTTTTATCATTCTGTCAATATAACCAGTATACCTATGGAATCGAAAAATGTCCATATAATTTTATGAAAAGCCGGCGAATTGTAATCGGTTTGTAACCGGCGTTTGCTATACTGAACCTAAAGTAGGATCTATAATCGAGCGAATAGGCTTAATTTTACAGAAAAGTAGGTGAACCGATGTCTGTAGCGAGAACAGGAGCATTGCCGAATTCATACAAATTTTACACAATCGCGGTAAATCGTTTTGAGAACCGGCGGCTGGAGGGACTGGTGTTTCATGAGAGCCGGGAGGACGCGGTTGTTTTCAAAAGTCTGACCCAGATGGCGTGCGTGTTGAACCGTATGTTCGACGAGAACCATTATCCCATGAAGAGCGTGGACCAGCGCTGTTTCCGGAGAAAGCAGTCGGAGGCAGACGGTGAGGAGACAGGGTTTGCAACCGCGGAAGCTCCCGGGACGCACTGTGGGGAGTTAGCCACCTTCCGGCTGCATGTGAAGTACCGCTATCACGCCACGTGGCAGGGGAATATCACCCACCTGGAGAGCGGCACGGTGTATCCGTTTGAGAGCTTTATGGGGCTCATGCGCATTTTCGACCGCGTGCTCGGACAGCCTACCGGAGCGCCCGACCCGCTAGGGAAGAAGATGTGCGAGGTGGCGGTCTGCAATTATCAGGACAGCACCTTTGCTGGAGAGGTATCCCACCCGGCGGTAAAGGACCGGTTTTTCTTTGAAAATGAGTTCCAGCTCCTGGACCATTTGGAGCTGATGCTGGGCGAGCGCCCGGCGGATGTACAGGATGATCCGGTGATCACGCCGCGGCAGGGAAGCGTCTGCCGGGGGAGCATCGGCCCCATGACGTTCCTGGTGCGCGTGCTCTTTCGCAGGAACGATACCTGGCAGGGTACGGTCTGCTGGAAGGAAAAGGGCGAGCAGGCCAGCTTCCGCAGCTTTTTGGAGCTGCTGATCATGGTGGATTCAGCGGTACGCAGGGCGGGCTTTCAGCGGGAGTCCGGGGCGTCCGGGGAAGTGACGGCGTAAGGAAAGGAATTTGACGGAATGAGAGACAAACTGCATCGCCTGGTGATCATCGTGCTGGTCCTGGTTTTAGTGGTCAGCGGGGGGATGGTGTTCAGCCAGTGGCTGGAGAACAAGCGGGCACAGGACGAGTACAACCGTCTGGCGCAGCTGGCAAGCCAGACTTCCGAAGAACCGGAGACAACTGAGGCGCAGACGGAAGCCCAGACGGAACCGGAGACGGAGCCTTACAAGTCGCCCATCGATTTTGAAGCACTTTGGGCGGAGAATCCGGACACCGTGGGCTGGATTACCATCGAGGGGACCAACATCAATTATCCCATCGTCAAGGGAACGGACAACGACTTTTACCTGAACCATGATTTTAACGGCGAGGAGAATATCGCGGGTTCGATTTATCTGGATTTTGAGAGCCAGGGCGATTTCGACGGCCGCAACAATATCATTTACGGCCATAACATGAAAAACGGCTCCATGTTCAAGGACGTGGTGCGGTACAAGGACGAGGCGTATTTTAAGGAGCACCAGTTTTTCACCATCTATACGCCGGAGCGGGAGATCCGCCTGAAATCGGTGGCGGCCTACTACGGCGAGGCCAAACCCATTGTGCGCAAGACGCGGTTTAAGAGCCAGGAGTCCTTCGACGCCTTTGTGAAGGAAATGCTGTCGCCCTGCGCCTACGCAGAACCGGTTCAGTATCCGGCCAGGACGCTGTACACGCTGGTGACCTGCAGCTACGAGATCAACGACGCCCGCACCTTTCTGTTCGCGGTGGAGGTGGATGAGGACGGGAACGAGATTCCGCCGGACGAAGCGTTTCAGGAGCGCCAGCTGGATTTGGTCCGGCAGTACGCCGAGGAGCGGGCCAAACAGGAGTCTGCGGCGGAGAGCAACCCGTAGTTGTGAAAAGTGACGTCAACGAGCGATGAATATTAGTTGACATTTGTCGATAATTGTGGTAATATGACGATGAAATCAGGGTGGAATTATATATGATTCCATCCTGTTTTTGTCCTGTTTTAGAATGGCGCGGCGAAGCCGCAGCCAAATGTTTTTTACACAGCTCTTAATTCGGGCAGCTATGCCCAAATTTTATAAACCCCTTGCACCCGGCACGGCTGCTGGAATTAAGAGGCGGGATATTCGATTGGAATATCCCGCTTTCGTTTTGTCCGGAGCCGATGGAATTATGCATGTTTAATCGAAAAATGTTAAAATTATAACGGTATATTTTGGGCTTATTTTAGCGCAACTTGTATAGTTTTCGGCAGAAAGAACCATTCTTTCCAGGAATTAATGGGATTTTAACGTGCACAAATATGCAAAAACACGAATTGGGGTATTGGAAAATAACCGAAATTATGCTATACTAGGCGCGTTAAAGCGTGCCCTGGCGGGAAGTAGATTCCGGACACGCTCTGGGCGCCGGTTTCATTTTTCGATCATATGCAGGCCCGGCAGGAGAGAAACTTGGTACCGTCCCATGGTTGACAATGGAGTCATGCCGATTGTGAGGCATGGCTTTTTAGTTGCAATTCCATTTTTTTCCATACGGGCACAGACAAAGAGGAGAGAGTGTTATGAAAATGAAAACGAAGAAAGTAATGAGCCTTATGTTAGCCGGGCTTCTGGCCGCGGCATCCTTAACCGCCTGCGGCGGATCGTCCTCCGGCGATACCACGGCCGCTGCGGCGAAGGAAGAGACCACGGCGGGAGAGAGCGCGGCTGCCGGGGAGAGCAAAGCGGCTGAGAGCGATACCGCCGCCGCAGCTGAAAACGGTGAGAAGAAAGTGCTGCGCGTGGCGATGGAGTGCGCCTATGCGCCCTACAACTGGACCCAGCCCGACGACGCCAACGGCGCGGTACCCATCGCCGACAGCAACGAGTTCGCCAACGGATACGACGTGATGATGGCCAAAAAGATCAGCGAGGAGCTGGGTTACGATCTGGAGATCGTGCGTCTTGACTGGGATTCCCTGATTCCGGCCGTGACCACAGGCCAGGTGGACTGCGTGATCGCGGGCCAGAGCATCACCTCCGCACGCCTTCAGGCCGTGGATTTCAGCGAGCCGTACTATTACGCCACCATCGTGACCCTGACCAAGAAGGACAGCCCCTTTGCGGCCGCCAAGAGCGTGGCGGATTTAAAGGGAGCCACCTGCACCTCCCAGCAGAGCACCATCTGGTATGACACCTGCCTGCCCCAGATCGAGGATGCAAACGTGCTGTCTGCCACCGCCAACGCGCCGGACATGCTGATGTCCTTAAACGCGGGCAAGTGCGACATCGTCGTGACCGACCAGCCCACCGGAAAGGGCGCGCTGATCGCTTACCCGGATTTCGTGATGCTGGATTTCGGCGGCGCTGAGGGGGATTTCCAGGTGACCAACGAGGAGATCAACATCGGAATCTCCATGAAGAAGGGGAACACCGAGCTTAAGTCCGCCATCGACGGCGTTCTGTCCAAGATGACAAAGGACGACTATTCTAAAATAATGGATGAAGCGATCGCAGTTCAGCCGCTGGCCAACCAGTAAAGCGCGCCGGATCGATCAGTTAAGGAGAGAATGTTATGCCAACAGATTTTTTCGGCCGGGTAATGCTCGTATTCAGCAAATACGGAATGTCCATGCTCCAGGGCGCGTTGATCAGTATGGAGAGCGCTCTGGCGGGCACCGTCATCGGCTGCCTGATCGGGTTTGCGGTGGGTATTGTCCAGACCATCCACACGGAGAAGGGGGACAACCCCATTAAGAAGGGAGTTGTCTGGGCCGTGAAGCTGGTGCTCAACGCCTACGTGGAGTTTTTCCGCGGCACGCCCATGATGGCCCAGGCTATGTTTATCTACTACGGTTTATTTCCGTTGCTGAATATCAATATGACCATGCTGAAGGCCGCGATTTTTATCCTGTCCATCAACACGGGCGCCTATATGGCCGAGACCGTGCGCGGCGGTATCCTTTCCATTGACCCCGGTCAGACGGAGGGGGCCAAGTCCATCGGCATGACCCATGTTCAGACCATGATTTACGTGATTCTGCCCCAGGCCCTGCGCAACATCATGCCTCAGATCGGCAACAACCTGATCATCAACATCAAGGACAGCTGCGTGCTCTCCGTGATCGGCCTGGCCGAGCTGCTGTACAAGACCAAGGCGGCCGCGGGCGCTCTGTACATGAACTTTGAGACTTACACCATCACCATGATCATGTACTTTATCATGACCTTTACCTGCTCCCGCATCCTGCGCCGTCTGGAGAATAAAATGGACGGGCCGGACAACTACGATCTGGCGACCACGGACACCCTGGCCTACACCAGCGGTATGATGCGGTTCCCGGATGAGAAGAAGGAGGAGTCATGATGAAGGGCGAGAAAATTTTAGAGATCCGGCATCTGAGCAAGATGTTCGGCAAGAATCCCGTGCTTCGGGACATCGATTTTTCCGTCAGCAGCGGAGACGTGACCTGTATCATCGGGGCCTCCGGCTCCGGCAAGTCCACCTTGCTGCGCTGCCTCAATATTTTGGAGACGCCCACCACGGGCGAGATTCTCTACCACGGGGAGGACATCGCGGATGGCAAGGTCAACGCGGCCCAGTACCGCTCCCGGGTGGGCATGGTGTTCCAGAGCTTTAACCTGTTCAACAATATGAACGTGCTGGACAACTGCATGATCGGCCAGACCAAGGTGCTCAAAAAGAGCAAGGAGGAGGCCAGGAAAAACGCCATGTACTACCTGGAAAAGGTGGGAATGGCCCCCTATATCAACGCCAAACCCAAGCAGCTTTCGGGCGGCCAGAAGCAGCGGATCGCCATCGCCAGGGCGTTAGCCATGGAGCCGGAATTACTGCTCTTTGACGAGCCGACCTCGGCCCTGGATCCCCAGATGGTGGGCGAGGTGCTGGAGGTTATGAGAAAGCTGGCGGGCGAGGGCCTGACTATGATCATCGTGACCCACGAGATGGCCTTTGCCAGGGACGTGTCCACCCGCGTGGTGTTCATGGCCGACGGCGTGATCTGTGAGGACGGAACGCCGAAGGATATTTTTGAAAACCCCCAGAATCCGCAGACCAAGGAGTTTTTGGGGCGGTTTATGCGGGGATAAAATGGAATAGACGAAATGAAGGAACCTCTCCCGGGCGGTGTGAACGCTGCCGGGGGAGGTTTTTTTGTTGAATGTAATGGGCCGTTTGCGGCCCTATGGCGCAGAGAGGCATATCAAACGAAAAGAGCCCGGCCGTTTGCCGGGCCGGACTCTCGGAACCCTTGGCCTGGGTTATCTGGCCTGGTCCTTTGGTTTAACCGCCTTGGTAATATAAGGATATAAATCCTCATACGCCTCCCGCTCGGCCTCGGATTGGGGCAGGGACGGGATCAGGCCGGTACAGTCCATGGTGGAACAGGCCTGTACGTCAATGTCACAGTCTTCTTTGTGGTTCATACCGGATCACCTCCTGAACATTTTACAATGGGCCGCTTCAATCCGCACTCTTAGTGTGCGCCCCGGCGGCTCTTTCTGAGCAGGAAATTACCGGTGGTTCAGGGAATTAACGGGTTTTGAGGGCAGCCTCGATAAAGCCCTGAAACAGCGGGTGAGGCCGGTTGGGCCTGCTTTTTAACTCCGGGTGGGCCTGGGTGGCCATAAACCAGGGATGGGACGGGATCTCGATCATCTCCACGATGCGGCCGTCCGGGGACAGGCCGGAGAGCTTTAAGCCGTTGTCCGTCAGGATTTTCCGGTAGTCGTTGTTCACCTCGTAGCGGTGGCGGTGGCGTTCATGGATGGTTTCGGCCCCGTACAGGGAGAAGGCTTTGGAGTCCTTGTCCAGCACGCAGGGATAGGAGCCCAGGCGCAGGGTTCCGCCGATGTCCTCCACGCCGTTCTGATCCGGCATCAGATGGATCACGGGATGAGTGGTGGAGGGATTTAACTCCACGCTGTGGGCGTCCTCAAGGCCTGCCACATGGCGGGCGAACTCCACGATGGCCAGCTGCATGCCAAGGCACAGCCCGAGGAAGGGGATCTGCTGTTCCCTGGCGTACTGGATGGCGCAGATTTTGCCGTCGATGCCCCGGTCGCCGAAGCCGCCGGGCACCAGGATTCCGCTCACGTCCCCAAGGAGCTTGGCGGCATTTTCCCGGGTGACGGTCTCGGAATCCACCCACTTGATGTTCACCGCGGCATGGTTGGCCACACCGCCGTGCTTTAAGGCTTCGACCACGGAAATGTAGGCGTCGTGGAGCTGGATGTATTTGCCTACCAGGGCTACGGTCACCTGGGACCTGGGGTGTTTCCAGGCGTCGATCATGGATTTCCAGTCCTCTAAGTCCGGCACGGGGCATTCCAGATTGAGGCATTCACAGGCGACCTGGGCCAGATGTTCTTTTTCCATGGCAAGAGGAGCCTCGTAGAGGACGTCCACATCCAGATTTTGGATTACGTGAGAGGAGGGAACGTTGCAGAACAGGGCGATTTTGCTGCGGATATTGTCGTCTAAGGGGAGTTCGGAGCGGCAGACCAGGATGTCGGGCTGAATGCCCATGCCTTGAAGATCTTTGACGCTGGCCTGGGTGGGCTTGGTTTTCAGCTCGCCAGAGGCTTTCAGATAGGGGATGAGGGTGACGTGGATCATGCAGGTATTTCCCGGACCTGCTTCGCGCTGGAACTGGCGGATGGCTTCCAGAAAGGGCTGGCTTTCGATGTCGCCCACCGTGCCGCCCACCTCGATGATGGCGATTTCCGTCTCCTGGGTGGAGGGGTTGCGGTGAAAACGGCTCTTGATCTCGTTGGTGATATGGGGGATCACCTGGACCGTGCCGCCTCCGAAGCCGCCGCGGCGCTCCTTCTGTAAAACCGTCCAGTAGACCTTGCCGGTGGTCACATTGGAGTTCTTCGTCAGGCTTTCGTCGATGAAGCGCTCGTAGTGCCCCAGGTCCAGATCGGTCTCAGCGCCGTCGTCGGTCACGAAAACCTCGCCGTGCTGGACGGGATTCATGGTGCCGGGGTCGATGTTGATATAGGGATCGAACTTCTGCATGGTTACCCTGTAGCCGCGGGCCTTCAAGAGACGGCCCAGGGACGCGGCCGTGATGCCTTTGCCAAGGCCGGAAACCACTCCGCCGGTGACAAACACGTATTTAACTGGCATAACATAAACCTCCTTCTTCAGATACTATATAGTGTGTCGTGTGGGGTAAAAAAATAACCCATATATTATACAACCAGTCTTTTTATAATGCTAGGAGTTTTTTCAAAATTTTTAAGAAATTTCATTGTTCTTTTCTTGATTTATGGGGAGACTGACACTATAATGGTAGAGAATGGGTTTTCGTGGATATTTCGCTTAGTATGACCCATTCAGAGGGAGATTTACACATATGGATAATAACAAGAAGACAGACCCGAACGCGCCGAAGACGAACTGGCAGACCATATCCATGCTCGTTGTGGCTGCGCTTATCACGTTCACTCTGGTCACGTTTATGCAAAACATGATTATGGACAAAAAGACCAAAGAGCTGACGTATAATGAGTTTGTATCGATGATCGACGAGGGTAAGGTGGAGTCCGTGAGCATCGGCAACACCAAGATCACGCTGGTGCCAAAGCCTGGGAACGCCGATTATCCCCGGGATTTAAACTACTATGTGGTGCGGCTGAACAACGATTTTGATTTTGCCCCCCGTCTGCTGGAACACAACGTGGATATCCTGGTGGAGTCCCGGGACAACAGCGTGATTCTGGCCACGGTGCTGAACTACGCCATCCCCTTCCTGTTTCTGGTATTCCTGATGAATTTCACCATGCGCCGCATGGGTGGAGGCGGAATCATGGGCGTGGGCAAGAGCAACGCCAAGATGTATGTGCAGAAGGAGACCGGCGTCACGTTCAAGGACGTGGCAGGAGAGGACGAGGCCAAGGAGTCCCTGACCGAGATCGTGGACTTCCTGCACAACCCCGGAAAGTACACCAAGATCGGCGCCAAGCTGCCCAAGGGCGCGCTGCTGGTAGGCCCGCCCGGAACGGGTAAGACGCTGCTTGCCAAGGCGGTGGCCGGAGAGGCCCACGTGCCGTTCTATTCCCTGTCCGGTTCCGATTTTGTGGAGATGTTTGTGGGCGTGGGCGCGTCCCGTGTCCGCGATCTGTTCAAGAACGCGGCGGAGAACGCCCCCTGTATTATTTTCATCGATGAGATCGACGCCATCGGCCGCAGCCGCGACAGCCGTATGGGCGGCAACGACGAGCGGGAGCAGACCTTAAACCAGCTGCTCTCCGAGATGGACGGTTTTGAGTCCTCCAAGGGACTTCTGGTGCTGGCCGCAACCAACCGGCCGGAGATTCTGGATCCCGCGCTGCTGCGCCCGGGACGTTTCGACCGCCGGGTGGTGGTGGAACGGCCGGATTTAAATGGACGTATCAACATTTTAAAGGTGCACTCCAAGGACGTGCTGCTGGACGACTCCGTGGACTTTAAGGAGATCGCCCTGGCTACATCAGGGGCCGTGGGCGCGGACCTTGCCAACATGATGAACGAGGCGGCCATCAACGCCGTCAAGCACGGTCGCCAGGCAGTGTCCCAGAAGGACCTGTTCGAGGCGGTGGAAGTGGTGTTAGTGGGTAAGGAGAAGAAGGACCGGATCATGAACCAGGAGGAGCGGCGCATCGTCTCTTACCACGAGGTGGGCCACGCGCTGGTCAGCGCTTTGCAGAAGCACTCTGAGCCGGTGCAGAAGATCACCATCGTGCCCCGGACCATGGGCGCTCTGGGTTACGTGATGAACGTGCCCGAGGAAGAAAAGTATCTGAACACCAAGAAAGAGCTGGAAGCCATGCTGGTGGAGGCTCTTGCGGGGCGTGCCGCCGAGGAGCTGGTATTCGACAGCGTGACCACGGGCGCGTCCAACGATATTGAGAAGGCCACCAACCTGGCCCGGGCTATGATCACCCAGTACGGTATGTCCGAGAAGTTCGGCCTCATGGGCCTGGAGACCCGGGAGAACCAGTACCTGTCCGGCCGCAACGTGCTCAACTGCAGCGAGGCGACGGCGGGCGAGATCGACCAGGAAGTGATGCGAATTCTCAAGGAGTCCTACGAGGAGGCCAAGCGCCTGCTGGCTGAGAACCGGGACGCCATGGATAAGATCGCGGAATTCCTGATCGAGAAGGAGACCATTACCGGCAAGGAGTTTATGAAGATCTTCCGCCAGGTGAAGGGAATCCCGGAGCCGCCGGAGGAGGAAGAGGACGAATCCAACGGTGGAAACGGTGGAAATGGAGCCGGCGGTGCTACCGCGGGCGCTCTGCCGGAGGGAACGGTTCCGGGCGGCGCAGGGCAGCTCCAGGACGGCGCGCAGCTTCAGGGCGGCGCAGGGCAGCTCCAGGATGGCGGTCAGCTTTCGGGCGGTCAGGGATACGCCCCTCAGGGCTACGGTCAGCAGGGCCAGTGGCAGCAGCCGGGTGAAAATGGCTGGGGCCAGCCTCAGGGCGGCCAGGGGTATGATCCCCAGGCAGGTCAGGGATACGCCCCCCAGGGCTACGGCCAGCAGGGCCAGTGGCAGCAGCCGGGTGAAAACGGTTGGGGCCAGCCCCAGGGCCAGTGGCAGCAGCCGGAGCAGAACGGATGGAACCAGCCCGAAAGCGGCAGGGAGCAGCAGAACCAGTGGTCCCAGCCGGGGGCCAAAGACTGGAGCCGTCCCCAGGGCGAGCCGGATTCAAGCGGCGGGTCCCAGACAGAAGCGGGAACGGACCCCAACGGGGGAAGCCAGCCGTAGACAGTCGTAAACAAACCGCAAACCAACTGGAGATTTGCAGCATAATTTGTAATGACAGAGCTTAAATGTGGGCTTTTGCCCCAGGCCGGAGACGGCCCGGGGTGAAGGCCCGCTTTCTGCATAGAAAGAAACGGGCGGCCGGATGCCGCCTCAAAAACAGGAGGGAATGGGAATGAAAATCATTGACGCGCATCTGCATTTTTGCCCGGGGCGGGAGTATTTCGACGGGATCGCCGTGGCTGCGGGCCACGAGAACACGGAGGAGCATTTGCGGGAAGAGTACCGCAGGCTTGGAATCGTCCACGGCATCGTGATGGGAAACAGGGGATTGGACTGCCGGGAACACCGGTATCCGAAGGAGCTGCGCTATTGTGTGGGGATCGATACGGAAGAGCTTGAGAAAGGTTATCTGAACCGGGAGGAGTTGGACCGGATTGAGGAGAATCTGCGCCTGGATACCTGCGCGGGGATCAAGCTGTACCCCGGCTATACGAGCGTTTACGTGTCGGATCCCATCTATGACCCGGTGTACGAGCTGGCCGCGTCCTACAAAAAGCCGGTGGCCATCCACACCGGAGCCACCGCAGGCAGCAACGCCCTGCTCAAATACAGCCATCCGCTGACCCTGGACGAGGCCGCGGTGGCCCACCCGGACGTACAGTTTGTGATGTGCCACATCGGCAATCCCTTTCTCATGGATGCAGCGGCGGTTCTGGAGAAAAATGGAAATATGGCGGCGGACCTGTCCGGGCTCTGGGAGCAGCGGATGGACGTGGAGACCTTCTGCCGGGAGAAGCGAGGGTACGTGGAGGCCCTGCAGACCTGGATCGAGTATGTGAACAATTACGACAAATTCATGTTCGGCACCGACTGGCCGCTGGTGAACCTGGAGGATTACATTGGGTTCATCAAGCGCCTGATTCCGGAGAAGGCGTGGGAGAAGGTGTTTTACGGGAACGCGGTGAGGATATACGGGGAAATTCCGTCCCGGTTTACCTGCTGATGGTGGAGGTGGTCAGAAACTGGAACCTTCCGTCCCGGATCACCTTGATGAAGGCCAGGTTCTTGTTGGCATCGCCTGTCCCGTTGAAGGTGATGGTTCCGGTGGCGCCCTCAACCACCACCGAGGACAGGGCTTGGCGGATGGCGGCCGGATCGGTGGAATCCGCGGCCTCGATGGCTTTTATGGCGGCCAGGTAGGCGTCGTAGCCCAGGGCTGAGACAGCGGGGATGGACTCGTCCTGTTTCTCAGCCCTTAAATATTCCCGGAAGCCTTTGATGAACGCGGCTGCCTCGTCGTTGGCGGGCTCGGACTCATCGAATGCGGCCGTTAACACCACGCCCTCGGCAGCCGCGCCCGCCTCACTGATCACGGCGGAATTCTCCCAGGCGTCACCTCCCGCGATCACCGCGGTGATGCCCAGTTCCCGGGCCTGCCGGATGATAAGCGGGGCGGCGGTCAGGGAGCTGGGTGCGAAAATGATGTCCGGGTTTTGCGCTTGCAGATTGGTCAAAATAGACCGGAAATCCGTCTGGCCCGCCTGAAACTGCTGGTCGTATACGATCTGTCCTCCCAGGCTGGAAAAGGCATCCTTAAAATATCCGCCCAGGCCGGAGGAATAGTCGTCTCCCAGCTGCGTGATCACGGCCGCGCTTTTGGCGTTGTTCTGGTAGGCGTAGTTTGCCATGGCCGTCCCCTGGAGGGGATCGCTGAAGCAGACGCGGAAGTAGGAGTCATTTCCTTCCGTAACCTGGGGGTTGGTGCAGGAGCAGCCGATGGCCGGGATTCCGTTCTCAGCGAACACCGCTCCGGCGGCCATGGAAAGGTCTGAGCCGTAACTTCCCAGCGCCACGCTGACATGTTCCCCGGCCAGTGCGCCGGCGGCGTTTACAGCCTCGGCGCAGTCGGATTTGTTGTCGGCCTCGACCAGCTTTACGGTGTAGGTTTCACCGCCGATGGTCACGGTGGGATAAACCTGATTGGCGTAGCGGATCCCCAGCATTTCCTGGAAACCGGCTGCGCCGTTTGCGCCGGTGAGCGGTTCAATCACACCGATGCGGATGACCGGTTCATCGGCTTTTCTTCCTCCACAACCGGCCAGTGCGCTTGCTGTCAGGCAGGCCGCCAGTGCGGCTGCGGCAATGTTTCTCCTGTTCATCATTTTGGATTCTCCTTTTATCTCGTGCGCAGGTGCGCAAGGTACCTGTGCGTTCATTTGTTTCCTGTACTTCCATATTGAATTATACTTTGTCACCAGCCGCCAGGCTGATGACAAGAGATACGTTTCCTTGATTATACTATGTCACCAGCCGCCAGGCTGGTGACAAGGGATACGTTTCCTTGATTATAGCAGAAATAACGGACATCTCAAGTACAAGATGCGCCTGGCTGCGGCCCTCCCGCGGTTCGTCCTGCTCTCAATGCGGGCTTCCGCCCGGGCGGGACTTGCGGGGCGTTGAGCCGAATTGCCGCTTGTACGCCCGCAGAAAGGTGGAGTAATTGGAAAAACCGGCCGCAAAGCAGGCGGAGGTGGCATTTTCCCGCCCGGAGAGGATCAGCTCCCTGGCCAAGGCCAGGCGCTTCTGGTTGATATAATTGCCGATGGTGCAGCCGGTTTCCTGGCGGAACAGGCGCATCATGTGGTAGGGGCTTAAGCAGCACTCCTCCGCCAGCAGGCCGATGGACAATTCCTCGCCCAGATGGCCGTTGATGTAGGAGATCAGACCGGAAACCCGGTAATCCATGGCGCCGGTGTGCACGTAAGCGGTCTGGGTGTCCAGGGCGGTCCGGTTCAGGAAAATGAGAAATTCCAGCAGGAGGACGCGGGCGTAGAGAGGGCCTGCGAACTCTCCCGGCCGGTCCAGGGCGCGCTCCAGAGTTTGCAGCAGGGACAGAAGGGCGGTCCGGTCCTCCCCGCCGGGCCGGATCACGCTGGAATGCCGGTACTGGGCAGTGCGAAAGCATTGGTCCAGGGGATCGGACAGGGAATACTCCTGGAGAAACGCGGGGGAGAGGTAGAGGATCACCCGCTCGTAGGGCTGCCCGTCCTTCACGTGGGGGCAATGGATCTCCCCGCGGTTCACCAGCACCAGGTCCCCAGGCTCCGGCTCATAGGTCCGGCCCTCCACGATGTAATCCACCGAGCCGGAGATGAGGATCAGAATCTTGCAGAAGTCGTGGTAGTGGGGATCGAAGTCCCTGGGACCGCTGTCCGTCAAATGGAACAGCCGGTAGTCCCCGGATAAATAGCCCTGGCGCGGGGCGGCAGAGCCGTTCTCAATGTATGTTCCATATTCCATATCCCGCCACCTCCTCACTGTGTGAATGTCCGCCGTGGTGCGGCCTGCCCTGGGCTGACCCCACGGCTTTTTCTTACATTATACGAGGTATAGAGCAGGATTTGCAATATTTTTCCGCATAATCCTTATATATTTTTAAAATGCTGCCGGTTATAATGGAAGAAATAGGTCACAGTTCATCAGCGGTCGGAGGTAACGTACATGAAAGCGGTTGTAGAAAAATATCACGGTTTAGGAAATGATTATCTTGTGTTTGATCCCAATAAAAATAAGCTGGAGCTGAATCCGCACAATGTTGCGCTTTTGTGCAACCGGAATTTCGGCGTGGGCGCGGACGGGGTGCTGGAGGGACCGGTCCTGGAGAACGACCGGATCTCCATGGTGGTCTGGAATCCGGACGGAAGCATCGCTGAGAAGAGCGGAAACGGGGTCCGCATTTTCGCTAAGTATTTAAAGGACGCGGGGTATGTGCAGAAAAAGGATTTTCACATCCACACCGCGGGCGGCCAGGTTTCCATCCACTACCTGAACGAGGAGGGCACGCGGCTGAAGGCGTCAATGGGGAAGGTGTCCTTCTGGAGCGACGACGTGCCGGTGGAGGGGCCCAGGCGGGAGATCATCAACGAGACCATGGTGTTCGGGCGCATCCCCTATCCGGTCACCTGCCTGTCCATCGGCAATCCCCACTGCGTGATCCTGATGGATGAGATCTCAAAAGATCTGGTCTGCCGCATCGGACGTTATTCCGAGAGCGCCAGGCAGTTTCCGGAAAAGATCAATACCCAGATCATGAAGGTGCTGGACCGCACCCACATCCAGACCGAGGTCTATGAGCGGGGCGCGGGCTACACCCTGGCGTCCGGTAGCGGCTGCTGTGCGGCCGCGGCCGCAGCTTACCGGCTGGGCCTGACGGATCCCAAGATGCTGGTGCAGATGCCCGGCGGAACCATGGAGCTGGAGATCGAAGAGGACGGCACGGTGCTGCTCACCGGGGACGTGGGATTTGTGGGGACCATGAAGCTGGGAAGTACGTTTGTGGAACAGCTTCGCTCATTCACGTAAAAAAGTGCAGGAATAACGCAGGAAAACGCATTGACAAATAAAATAACTGCTGGTATTCTTTAGAAAAAGAATAAAACGAGATCATCATTGCAAAGGAGCGAACTGCCGGAATAACCGGCCCGTGTTGACGGCTGCATGGTGGTCTCGTTTCACTTGTTTCAGACGAGAAAGGGAGAAAACAATGAGCAAATACAGTAAGGAAGATATAATCCGCCTTGCGGAGGAGGAGGATGTGGAATTCATCCGTCTGCAGTTTACGGATATCTTCGGAATGCTGAAAAATGTGGCTATCACGTCCAGCCAGCTTCAGAAAGCGCTGGACAACCGCTGCATGTTCGACGGCTCCGCCATCGAGGGCTTTGTGCGGATCGACGAGTCCGACATGTACCTGTATCCCGACCTGGACACCTTTGAGATATTCCCCTGGCGGCCGCAGCAGGGCAAGGTGGCGCGCTTGATCTGCGACGTGTACGGCGTGGATCAGAAGCCCTTTATCGGGGACCCGCGCTATGTGCTGAAGCGCGCCATGGAGCGGGCGAAGGAGATGGGGTACGTGTTCAACGTTGGACCGGAGTGCGAGTTTTTCCTGTTCCACACCGACGAGGAGGGCCGTCCCACCACCCAGACCCACGAGACGGCCGGGTATTTCGACGTGGCGCCCATCGACCTGGCGGAGAATGTGCGCCGGGACATTGTGCTGAATCTGGAGGACATGGGATTCGAGGTGGAAGCCTCCCACCATGAGATCGCCCCGGCCCAGCACGAGATCGATTTCCAATACGAGAACGTGCTGCGCTCGGCGGACAATATCATGACCTTCAAGATGGCGGCCAAGACCATTGCCAAGCGCCACGGCCTTCACGCCACCTTTATGCCCAAGCCCAAGGAGGGCGTCAATGGCTCCGGTATGCACATCAACATGTCCCTGGAGGACGCCACCGGGCGCAATGCCTTTGTAGATGAGAGCGATTCCCTGGGCCTCAGCTCCACCGCCTACTATTTTATGGCCGGAATCCTGCATCACATGAAAGCCATGACAATTCTGACCAACCCGCTGGTAAACTCCTACAAGCGGTTGATCCCGGGCTATGACGCGCCCATCTACATCGCATGGTCCGCGACTTCCAACCGCAGCTCCCTGATCCGCATCCCCTCCTCCAAGGGGGCCGGAACCCGGATCGAGCTGCGCTGCCCGGACTCCGCCATGAACCCCTACCTGGCGCTGGCCGCCTGTCTGCGGGCCGGTCTGGACGGCATCGAGAAGCAGATGAAGCTGCCGGAGTGCGTGCAGGGCAACATGTTCATCATGGCCCCGGAATGCCTGGAAAAGCGCGGTGTGGAGCGGATTCCCGAGACTCTGGGCGACGCCATCGAGGCCTTTGAGCACGACGGCTTTATGCGGGATGTGCTGGGCGAACACATCTTCATCAAATATCTGGAAGCCAAGAAGAAGGAATGGCGTGAGTTCCGGGCGCAGGTGACGGACTGGGAAGTGAGCGAATATTTATACAAATATTGACGCCTGTGTTCTGACGCGGGCTCCGGGGGAGAGACCCCGGAGCAAAAGGGCCGGCTGACCGGGAGGTGAGGCATGTGACAAATATAATCGTGGCGTTCTCCAAGCCGGAGGATGGGAAAAATATAAAGGGCATCCTGATGCGCAGCGGATTTCAGGTGGTTGCGGTCTGTGCCTCAGGGGCGCAGGCCATCACGGCCGCCGAGAGCGTGAACAGCGGGATTGTGGTCAGCGGATACCGGTTTGAGGATATGATGTACGATGAACTGCGCCAGTGTCTTCCCGCCGCTGTCGATATGCTTCTGATCGCCTCCCCCAGCCGGTGGAGCGGGCAGAACATGAAGGGCATGATCTGTCTGCCGATGCCTCTTAAGGTGCACGACCTGGTGGACACTCTGGAGATGATGGTGCAGTCCCAGGCCCGCATCCGAAGGAAACAGCGGCTGCGCCCCAAGGAGCGCAATATGGAGGAACAGAACCTGATCATGAGAGCCAAGGAGCTTTTGATGGAGCGCAACAATATGACGGAGTCCGAGGCCCACCGCTACATCCAGAAGTGCAGTATGGACAGCGGCACCAACCTGGTGGAGACGGCGCAGATGGTGATCAGCCTGATACATGTGTGAGGAGAGGGATATGAGATTTACAAAAATGCAGGGAATCGGCAACGATTACGTTTATGTGAACTGTTTTGAGGAGACGGTGGCAGACCCGGCCGCTGTGGCGCGGTTTGTCAGCGACCGGCATTTCGGCATCGGCTCCGACGGTCTGATTCTGATCGGCCCGTCCGGGACCGCGGACTGCCGCATGGATATGTACAATATGGACGGCTCCCGGGGCGTGATGTGCGGCAACGGCGTGCGCTGCGTGGGTAAGTACGCCTATGACCACGGTCTGGTACCCGGGGACAGGAGAAGCCTGACCGTGGAGACTCTGGCCGGAGTCAAGACCATCGAGTTTACGGTGGAGGAGAAAAACGGCCGGTTTACCGCAAGACTTCTGACCGTGGACATGGGGGAGGCCAGGCTGACCTCAGAGCTTCCCGAGCCGATCAACGTGGACGGGAGGGATTACTCCTTTGTGGGGATCAGCGTGGGTAATCCCCATGCGGTGTATTTCATGGATTCCATCGACGATCTGAGGCTGGACCGGATCGGTCCTTCCTTTGAAATGCATCCGCGTTTCCAGCCGGACCGGGTGAACACCGAGTTCATCCAGCTGGTGGACCGCAACCATATCCGTATGCGGGTATGGGAGCGGGGCAGCGGGGAGACCTGGGCCTGCGGCACCGGGGCCACGGCCAGCGCTGCGGCTGCCATTCTCATGGGCTACACGGAGGACGAGGTGGAGGTGGAACTGCGGGGCGGGAAGCTGCGCATCCGCCTGGACCGGGAGAGCGGCCACCTGTTTATGACCGGGCCTGCGGTGGAAGTTTTCCGCGGGGATATTGACATTCCGGAAAATTTATAATATGATACCACATGTGAAATTAGTCTAAACAAACTCTCAGGGATCAGCGGCACGACGGGGTGCGGCAGGTTCCTGGGAGTATTTAATTGGAGGCAAGGGGACCTGGCGTTGTCTGCGGGCCATTGCCGGGGCGGCGTACCGTCCGGACAGCATGTCCGGCGCAGCGGGCCGCGTCACAAGATATCCAAGGAGGTAAGAAAATAATGTTAACGATCAATGAGAACTACTTAAAGCTGCCGGGCAGTTACCTGTTTTCCGATATCGCCAAAAAGGTGGCGGCTTACCAGAAGGCCCACCCGGATCGCGAGATCATCCGCCTGGGGATCGGGGATGTGACCCAGCCCATTGCCCCGGCCATTGTGGAAGCGCTGCACCGGGCGGTGGACGAGATGGGGGATGCCGGTACCTTTCGCGGATATGCCCCGGATCTGGGGTATGATTTTCTCCGGGAAGCCATTGTGGAGAACGACTACAGGGCCTGGGGCTGCGCGGTGGAGGCGGACGAGATCTTCGTCTCCGACGGGGCCAAGAGCGACTGCGGCAATATCCAGGAGATTTTCGGGCCGGACTGCCGCATCGCGGTGTGCGACCCGGTGTACCCGGTCTATGTGGACTCCAACGTGATGGCGGGCAGGGCCGGGACCTACGATCCGGCCACCGGGAAATGGAGCCGGGTGATCTACATGCCCTGCACCGCGGAAAACGGCTTTGTGCCGGAGCTGCCTAAGGAGCGCCCGGACCTGATTTACCTCTGCGTGCCCAACAATCCAACCGGCACTGCCCTCACCCGGGACCAGCTGGCGGTGTGGGTGAATTACGCCAATGAAAACGGTGCGGTGATCCTCTACGACGCGGCCTACGAGGCCTACATCACCGAGCAGGACGTGCCCCACAGCATCTATGAGATCAGCGGGGCCAGGACCTGCGCCGTGGAGTTCCGGTCCTTTTCCAAGAAGGCCGGCTTCACGGGCCTGCGTCTGGGCTTTACGGTGGTGCCGAAGGATTTAACATGCGGAGGTACGGCGCTGCACGGGCTTTGGGCCAGACGCCACGGAACCAAATTCAACGGCGCGCCCTACATTGTCCAGCGGGCGGGGGAGGCCGTGTACTCGGCGGAGGGAAAACGCCAGGTGGAGGCGCAGGTGGCCTGCTATATGGAGAACGCGCGGGTGATCCTGCAGGGGCTTAAGGAAGCGGACTGCACCGTGTTCGGCGGCGTAAACTCCCCCTATATCTGGCTGAAAACGCCGGAGGGTATGACCAGCTGGCAGTTTTTTGATTTCCTGCTGGAGAACGCCAACGTGGTGGGAACTCCGGGCAGCGGCTTCGGACCCAGCGGCGAGGGATATTTCCGGCTCACCGCCTTCGGCACGGCTGAGAACACCGCGCGGGCGATGGAGCGCATGCGGAAGGTTTTGGGGAGACCCAAATCATTTTCTTAGAAAATTAGGTTGACAAGCGAATAAAATCAGTTTATGATACCAAGTAAGAAAATTTTATAAGATTTTTTCGGGCAAAAGCGTTCGGACCAGAGGTTCGGGCGCTTCTCTGCTTATTGGGCGCAGTGAGCCGCAGGCGCTGTCTGCGGGCCGCTGCCCGGCAGGCTGCCACGGAAAACGGAGTTTGGGAGGATTTGAGTGATGGATGACATTGACCGCAAGATACTGAAGCTGCTGCAGGCGAACGCCCGCATGTCCTTAAAGACCATTGCGGAGAAGACGTTTCTGTCCTCTCCGGCCGTGTCCGCCAGAATTGAGCGGCTGGAGAAGGACGGGATTATCGCGGGCTACCACGCGTTTGTGGACCCCATGAAGCTGGGCTACCACATTCTGGCCTTTATCAACCTGGACGTGGTGCCGGAGGACAAACCGAAATTTTACGCCTACGCCAACGACGTGCCCAATGTATTGGAGTGCAACTGCGTCACCGGCGAGTATTCCATGCTGATGAAGGTGGCTTTCCAGAGCACGATGGACCTGGATATCTTTATCGGCCAGCTGCAAAAATTCGGAAAAACCAGCACGCAGATCGTATTTTCCACCCAGGTGGGGCCGCGGGGCGTGGATGTGGATGAAATTTAGGGCATTCCAGTCCATTTAAACCGCAACTTTCGGCGATTCTTCACATATGGTATAGGGAGAGAATATTTAATTCTCCAAGGTGAAATGTGAAGGAGTGACCGAAATGGCAGAAAGAAAGACGGTTATTATAGATGCAGGCCACGGAGGGGCGAACCCCGGGGCCGTTTACATGGGACGGCAGGAGAAGGACGACGCGCTGCGCCTGGCGCTGGCAGTGGGAAATCTGCTGGAGCAGAGCGGCGTGAACGTGCTCTACACCAGGGTGAACGACGTGTTTGACACGCCCTTAGAGAAGGCGCAGATGGGCAATCAGTCCGGTGCGGATTACTTTATCTCTATCCACCGCAACGCCATGCCGATTCCCGGCAGCGCGTCCGGGGCGGAGGTGCTGGTGTACCAGGACGAGGGCGTTCCGGCTCTTTTGGCCGAGAATATCAGCCGGAACCTGACCGAGGCCGGGTTCGCGGACCTGGGGGTCAAGGAGCGGCCGGGCCTGATTGTGCTGCGCAGAACCCAGATGCCGGCGGTGCTGGTGGAGGCCGGATTTATCGACAATCCCGAGGATAACCGGTTCTTTGACGACAATTTTGAGAACATAGCAAAGGCCATAGCAAACGGCGTGCTGGAGACGATCCGGCAGCAGCAGATGGCGCGGCCTGAGTATTATCAGGTGCAGGTGGGGGCGTACCGGGACCGGGTTCCGGCGGACCGGCTGCTAAAGGAGCTGGAGTCCAGGGGCCTTCCCGCCTTCATCGTCCACGACGACGGCTACTACAAGGTCCGGGTGGGCGCGTTCCTCAACATGGACAACGCGGCCAACATGGAGCGCATCCTGCGCAACATGGGATATCCCACGCTTATGGTGCGGGAGCAGGCGGTGTATTGACTGGCCTGGATCGTGCAGGTTTGAATAAATGGAATGAACAGGTCGGCAAATGGGCTGACGTCTGCCGCCGCGGGCGCTTAAAGCGTTCGCGGCCTTTCGGGAATGGATCGCGGGACAAGGGATAAAATGGGCGGGATGGGGGATTTTAGTGATATGGGGAGGTACGGGAGATGGAATATTTAGAAGCGTTGCTGGCGATGGTCGCCAATGGGGCGATTATAATTTTTGAGTTTATGGGCGTGGGAATTATCATTTATTCCGGGTTTACAGGTTTTATCAAGTTTCTGCATAAGGCGCCTGAGACGAAGATTTATCTCGCCAAGGGCCTTGCCATGGGCCTGGAATTTAAAATGGGGAGCGAAATTCTCCGCACAGTGGTGGTGCGCGAGTGGAAGGAGATCGGAATTGTGGCGGGAATTATCGCGTTGCGGGCCGCACTGACATTTCTGATTCATTGGGAGATTAAGGAGGAGGAGAGGAGTAGGGAGTAGCGGGGGCGAATCAGGCATGCTGATCGCGCCGAATGAATGAGAACATGGAGGCTGCCGGGAGGCAGAAAGGAGGCACATATGAGCAGGAATTTTCCGGAAAAGCTGGATCGGAAGGTAATCTATGAGAGCGATTGGATTTCATTGTACACGGACAGGGTGCGGATGCCGGACGGGGAGATAATCGAGTCTTACCACCGGTTGCATTATCCTCATGAGTCGGTTTGTGTGGTCATCTGTAATGCGCGCGATGAATTTTTGCTGATCCGGTCAAAACGGTACACCACGGGACGGATCGAGTGGGAGATTCCGGCCGGCCGGGTTGAGGAAGGCGAAAGCCCTGTTGAGGCGGCCAAACGGGAATGCTTCGAGGAGACGGGCTGCGTGACCACGGACCTTACCTTCCTGTGTACCCAGAACCCCAGCAACGGGATGTCCGATCTGGCGGTACACAATTATTTAGGGAAGGTGGAGCGCGAGACCGATTGCTTCGATGAAAATGAAGTGGACGGAAAGCAGTGGATCAAGCGGGAAACGGTTTTGGAAATGCTTCGGAAAAACGAAATCTTTTGCGGCGCCTCCATGCTGGCTCTGATGTATGCCATTCAGTTTTATATGCCGGAAAACAGCCGGTGATATTGACCGGGGCGGGAATTTTCCGGCGCGCTCCAGGTTCTGCGCGGGATCTGTGATATCGTATAAACATTTGACGAGGTATTTCTTTCACGAGCTTAGTGCTTATGGTATAATGAAAGCAGCAGTACAAAGCTTGTTGTCAGCAGGTGAAGGCGCGGAAAACCGCGGAAGGAGGGCGACGCTATGAAGGATGGAAGACGGCTTGTTATCACCATCGGGAGGCAGTTTGGCAGCGGCGGACGGGAGATCGGTTCCCGGCTGGCGGAGGAACTGGGAATTGGCTTTTACGACAAGAATATTCTCCGGATGAATTCCAATGAGAGCGGAATCAAGGAGAGCTACTACCATCTGGCCGACGAGCGGCCGGGGAGCAGGCTGCTGTACAAGATCATCAAGGGCCTGACGCCGGAGCTGGGAGCACCTTCCTTCGGCTCGGATCTGGTTTCCGCGGACAATCTGTTCCGCTTTCAGTCCGAGGTGATCCGCCAGCTGGCCGACGGGGAGGACTGCGTGATCATCGGGCGGTGCGCGGACTATGTGCTGGAGGGACGGGACGGCCTGGTGCGGGTGTTCCTGTACGCGGACCTGGATTACCGGGTCAAACGGATCACGGAGCTGGGGTACTACGAGGATAAGGACGTTAAGAAGAACATCAAGCGCATCGACCGGGAACGCCGGGACTACCACCGGTATTACACCGGACGCGACTGGGAAAATGTGGAGAATTATGATTTGATGCTCAACACGGCCCGGCTGGGAACAGAGGGCGCGGTGAGAGCGATCCGGGAGTACCTTAAGATCAAGGGGCTGGCGGAGGAATAGAGGTTGAGGGAGAGCGGCTCTGCGCAGGGAGATGAAAATGCGCAGAGCCGTTTTTCGTTGAATGCAATGGGCCGCCGGCGCAGCCTGCGGGCGATTGTTTCAGAAAAGCCAGATGCACGGCAATGGTTGCGCGCAGTTACAGTCTGCCGTGTTGTTTTTCAGCCGGAAAAAATGTTTTCCAGCCCCAAGGCCTGCACCCTGTCCTGTACTTCTGTGGGTGAGGTGAGATAAAGGCCCAGCTCCTTCATCCGCTCGAAGAGACAGCCGCCGGAAAAGGTATATTTCCGGCAGAGGCCGTCCGGGGTGCGCATCTCCTCTCCGGTCCAGGCAATGGCCTCCCCTGAGGCCAGGGAGCGTGGAAGGATGAGCGGCGGTTTTCCGGAAATGGCTGCGGCGCAGTTGTAACCGGCCAGTGCGCCGGTGACCATCGCCTCCGTGTGGCCCACCAGGGGACCGGCCTTTTCACCCGCGCAGTAGAGGTTGGACAGTCCGTTTACCTTCAGGTCATCGCCGCGTGGGCACATGGCAAGAAAACGTACGGAATTTCCGTTGCCACCGGCGTAGGGGTCCTCATAGCGGGCGTTTTCCAGGCCGGGAATGCGGCGCAGCTTGTCGAGGGGGAAGAAGGGCGCCATCATTTTGGCGTGGCCGCTGTCCAGCAGCACCAGATTTTCTGCAAACTCCGGCAAAGCGTACTGCTGGCAGGCTTTTAAGGACAGATGGTCCTCCTGCAGACCGGGAGGAAGAGGAATAACGGCGGCTCCGGTTTCATTCAGCTGGCGGACAAGGTCCGGGGCAAGGGAATCCTTCATCAGCTTGCAGGAACCGCTCATAGCTCCAGGAGTACCGTCCGGCCGCCGGGCCTCCAGCTCACGGACGCCTGCCAGAGCGGCCAGGCTCACACGGCCGCCAAAGCTGGGACAGCGCAGAATGCACATGGAGCAGCCGTTTCCGTAACGGGCGCAGTTGGCGGTGGGACCGGCTGTGCCCGTTGCGTCGAGGAACGCATCGGCGGCATAGGTATTTCCATGGCCGTCGGTGACGGACTCAATGGAGGTTTTGTCCGCCGACATGGAGATTCCGGTGATCCGGGTCTGGGTGCGCAGCGTCACGCCCCAGCGCTTCAGACAGTCCAGGACCGCGCCGGGGGCCAGGGCGATGTCGTAAAGATCGGCGTGGTCATGGCCGGGGAAGGAAATGTTCCGGTGGCGCAGGGCGGGTTCAAGGGCATTGAGCAGGTCCGCGCCGCCCATGGCCTCCAGCTCCAGAGCGGCGGTCAGCCGGCCGTTGTTTCGCAGGATGCCTCCGACCAGCCCGGTGCCAAGGATCATATCGGTCCGTTCCAAAAGTCTTACCCGGGCGCCTTGTTTGGCGGCGGCCACCGCGGCGGCGCAGCCGGCCCAGCCGGCGCCCACAATTACAAGATCAGTCAAGTTGATATACCTCCTTTTTACGGCCTGACGGCTGCGGGGTGAAAGGTCTATGTTAGAATTTATGCCCGGGACGGCATTTCATGCGCATCCCGATGGGATCGGAGGTGGAAAATCGCGCGGGACTGGCATGAAACGGCGGTGTGCGTATTATATTGTAGTAATCATAAAATACGAGGTGTTACATGCCAAACAATGCGGAATCAGGCTACAGGGGCCTGCTTCAGGTAAATGTCGTCAATATTCAGAATAATTTTCCCATTCAAAACGCACGGATTACCATCAGCTACAAGGGGGATCCCCAGTCGCCGGTGGAGCAGGTTGTGACCAACAGTTCCGGCCAGACGGAGCAGGTGGCCCTCTCGGCGCCGCCGTTGGAGCTGAGTCTGGAACCGGGGGACGTCCAGCCCTACTCGGAGTACAATCTGCGGGTGGAGGCGGAGGGCTTTGATCCGCTGGTGGTGTCGGGAACGGAAATACTTGCGGATTCCACCGCGATCCAGCCGGTGAGCATGACGCCGGTGGGAGAGGTGCCGCCGCCGGAGGATCCGGTGGTGATCCCGGATCACACGTTATATGGAAATTACCCGCCAAAAATCGCGGAGCCGGAGATCAAGCCCGTGGCGGAGAGCGGGGAGATCGTGCTCAGCCGGGTGGTGGTGCCTCAGACCGTGGTGGTCCACGACGGAGTACCCACGGACCGGACGGCGAAGGACTACTATGTGCCTTACCGGGATTATATTAAGAACGTGGCCTCCAGCGAGATCTATTCCACCTGGCCCAGGGCCACGATCACGGCCAATGTGCTGGCCATTATGTCGTTTACGCTGAACCGGGTGTACACGGAGTGGTATCGGAATCAGGGGTATGATTTTACCATCACCTCGTCCACGGCCTTCGATCATAAGTGGATCTATGGCAGGAATATTTTTGAGAGCATTTCCCTGGTGGTGGATGAGATTTTTGATAATTACTTGTCGCGGCCTGGGGTGCGGCAGCCGATTTTGACGCAGTATTGCGACGGGCGGCAGGTGCAGTGTCCGAATTGGATGACCCAATGGGGCAGCTGCGATCTCGGCCAAAGAGGCTACAGCCCCATTGAGATACTGCGGTATTTTTATGGGGATTCGATCTATGTGAACACTGCGGAGCAGATTTCCGGGATTCCGGCGTCCTGGCCCGGATATGATTTGACCGTGGGGAGTTCGGGGCCCAAGGTGCAGCAGATGCAGGAGCAGCTGGATACCATCGCCACAGTGTACTCGGCGATTCCCCGCGTGAACCCGGATGGGATTTATGGGGAGAGAACGGCGGAAGCGGTCAGGGAGTTCCAGTCGATTTTTGGGCTGCCTCAGACCGGAGTGGTGAATTTTGCGACATGGTATAAAATTTCGCATATTTATGTGGGGATTACCAGGATTGCGGAGTTGGTATAAAGGATAGTGGGAGAAGGTACGCGCCCTATCATACATTTGTATATGAGTTTATCTTATATGAAGTATTCATATCCTTTATTGTCGCTGTTATGGCTGGTGTGGTTTGCCACCTTATCAACAAATGGTTAGACGGCGACAAATAGCCGGTAACGGGCCTATGGCCTGAGCCGCCATACAAAAAAGGGAATAGAAAAGCCACGAGGTCCCGACTCGTGGCTTTTCGTTGTTCCGAATGGAATGTAGCCGTGACAGGATTTGACGGTGGGGAGTTCCAGCCGATCATCAAGGTATTTTAATAAATATAATTGAGAATACTTATAAATAGAATCTCTCTCGTGGGGTTTACATAAATATAAAAAATATTTAGTGATGGACAAAAAAATTTAGCCTTTAAAGCCATTGCAAATTAATACGAAATACAGTATAATCTTTACAATTTGGGCTGAAATAGCGGTAACGCTTCAGACAGCCCAATGCAGACACGCTATTTGACGCAAAAGAAAGGACAGGTACCCCATATGAAAGCATACCTCATACTGGAAGACGGAACTGTTTTTACCGGAACCAGCATCGGTTCGCAGAGGGAAGTGATCAGCGAGATCGTGTTTAATACCTCTATGACCGGTTATCTGGAAGTCCTGACAGACCCGTCCTATGCGGGACAGGCGGTGGTGATGACGTATCCGTTGATTGGAAATTACGGCATCTGCCACGAGGACATGGAGTCCAAAAGGCCCTGGCCCGACGGTTATATTGTAAGAGAATTATCCAGAATCCCCAGCAATTTCCGCTGTGAGGATACCATTCAGCATTTCTTAGAAAAATATGATATTCCCGGTATCTGTGGTATCGATACAAGAGCCCTGACGAAATTATTAAGAGAAAAAGGAACCATGAACGGCATGATCACCACCAAGGCGTATGCCGATTTTGCGGAGCCCATCAGCCGGATGAAGGGGCATTCGGTGGCCGGCGTGGTGATGAAAACCACCACCAGAGAAACGTATGTTCTGCCCGGCGAAGGCAAGCGGGTGGCGCTTATGGATTACGGCGCGAAGGATAATATCGCCCGTTCCCTGAACCAGAGGGGCTGCCAGGTGACGGTTTACCCGGCGGACACGCCCGCGGAGGTGGTGCTGGCGGAGAACCCGGACGGGATTATGCTGAGTAACGGCCCCGGGGACCCCAAGGAGAACGTGGAAATCATTCAGGAAATCAAGAAGTTGTATCAGTCCGACGTGCCGATTTTTGCTATCTGCCTGGGACATCAGCTGATGGCGCTGGCCAACGGGATGGATACCTATAAGCTGAAGTACGGCCACCGGGGCGGAAATCATCCGGTGAAGGACCTGGCCACCGGGCGGGTGTATATTTCCTCACAGAACCACGGCTACGTGGTGGACACGGACAACCTGGACCCGAAGCTGGCCGAGCCTGCGTTTGTAAACGTGAACGACGGGACCAACGAGGGGTTAAAGTACACGGGCAAGAATATTTTTACGGTACAGTATCACCCGGAGGCCTGCCCGGGCCCCCTGGATTCCGGATACTTATTTGACCGTTTCCTTAAAATGATGGAGGTGAAGAACTGATGCCTAAGAATCCTGATATCAAAAAAGTTCTGGTACTGGGCTCCGGTCCCATCATCATCGGCCAGGCGGCGGAATTCGACTACGCCGGTACCCAGGCCTGCCGCTCCTTAAAGGAGGAGGGCGTCGAGGTTGTGCTGCTGAACTCCAACCCGGCCACCATTATGACGGACAAGGATATCGCGGACCGCGTTTACATCGAGCCGCTGACCGTGGAGGTGGTGGAACAGCTGATTTTAAAGGAGAAGCCGGACAGCGTGCTGCCTACCCTGGGCGGACAGGCCGGGCTGAACCTGGCCATGGAGCTGGAGGACGCGGGTTTTCTGAAGGAGCACAATGTGCGCCTGATCGGAACCACGGCCCTGACCATCAAGAAGGCCGAGGACCGGGAAATGTTCAAGGAAACCATGGAGAAGATCGGCGAGCCGGTGGCCCCCTCGGATATTGTGGAGGATGTGAAACACGGTCTTGAGATCGCGGAACAGATCGGATATCCGGTGGTTTTGCGCCCGGCCTACACCCTGGGCGGCTCCGGCGGCGGCATCGCTCAGAATCCCGAGCAGTGCGCCGAGATCCTGGAGAACGGCCTGCGCCTCTCCCGCGTGGGACAGGTGCTGGTGGAGCGCTGCATCGCGGGCTGGAAGGAGATCGAGTACGAGGTGATGCGCGACGGCGCGGGCAACGTGATCACGGTCTGCAACATGGAAAATATCGACCCGGTGGGCGTGCACACCGGCGACAGTATCGTGGTAGCTCCTTCCCAGACCCTGGGCGACAAGGAATATCAGATGCTGCGAACCTCCGCTTTGAACATTATCAGCGAGCTGGGGATTACCGGCGGCTGCAACGTGCAGTACGCTTTAAACCCGGACAGCTTTGAATACTGCGTCATCGAGGTGAACCCGCGCGTGAGCCGTTCCTCGGCCCTGGCTTCCAAGGCAACGGGCTACCCCATCGCAAAGGTGGCGGCTAAGATCGCCCTGGGTTACACCCTGGACGAGATCAAAAATGCGGTGACGAAAAAGACCTACGCCAGCTTTGAGCCCATGCTGGACTACTGCGTGGTGAAAATGCCCCGGCTGCCCTTTGACAAGTTCATAAGCGCCAAGCGCGCCCTGGGCACCCAGATGAAGGCCACCGGCGAGGTGATGAGCATCTGCACCAACTTTGAGGGCGGCCTGATGAAGGCCATCCGCTCCCTGGAGCAGCACGTGGACTGCCTTCTGTCCTACGATTTCACGGATCTTGACGACGGCAGCCTGCGGGAGGAGTTAAGCCGTGTGGACGACATGCGGATCTGGCGGATCGCCGAGGCCCTGCGCCGCGGTTTCACCTACGAGGAGATTCACGGGATCACCAGAATCGACGTGTGGTTTATCGACAAGCTGGCGATTCTTGTGGAGATGGAAAATGAGCTAAAGGCAGTGGGCCGGGGCGAGAAGGAGCTGACCACGGAGCTTTTGGCCGAGGCCAAGCGCATCGAATTCCCGGACAACGTGATCGCGCGCCTGACCGGCATTTCCCAGGATCAGGTGAAGAAGCAGCGCTACGACAACGGCATCCGCGCCGCCTACAAGATGGTGGACACCTGCGCGGCCGAGTTCGCGGCTGAGACGCCCTACTATTACTCCTGCTTCGGCAGCTTCAACGAGGCGGAGCAGACAAACGGCCGCAAGAAGGTGCTGGTGCTGGGTTCCGGACCCATCCGCATCGGCCAGGGAATCGAGTTCGACTTCTGCTCCGTGCACAGCACCTGGGCCTTCAGCAAGGAAGGTTACGAGACGGTTATCATCAACAACAATCCGGAGACGGTGAGCACGGACTTCGACATCGCGGACAAGCTGTATTTTGAGCCGCTGACCCCTGAGGACGTGGAGAGCATCGTGGACATTGAGAAGCCGGACGGAGCGGTGGTGCAGTTCGGCGGCCAGACAGCCATCAAGCTGACCGAAGCCCTGATGAAGATGGGCGTGCCGATCCTGGGAACCGCGGCCGAGGATGTGGACGCGGCGGAGGACCGGGAGCGCTTTGACGCGATCCTGGAGCAGTGCGATATTCCCCGCCCGGCCGGACACACGGTGTTCACGGCCGAGGAGGCCAAGAAGGCGGCAAACGACCTGGGTTATCCGGTGCTGGTGCGCCCCTCCTACGTGCTGGGCGGCCAGGGCATGCAGATCGCCATCTGCGACGAGGACATCGACGAATTTATCGGCATCATCAACCAGATCGCCCAGGAGCATCCGATTCTGGTGGACAAATACATTATGGGCAAGGAGATCGAGGTGGACGCCATCTGCGATGGCACCGATATCCTGATTCCCGGAATCATGCAGCACATCGAGCGGACGGGAATCCACTCCGGGGACAGCATTTCCGTGTACCCGGCCCAGGATATTACCCAGAAAAACGTGGACACCCTGGTGGAGTACACGGAGAAGCTTGCCAGGGCGCTCCACGTCAAGGGTATGATCAATATCCAGTTCATCGTGGACGGCGACGACGTGTACATCATCGAGGTGAACCCCAGAAGCTCCCGCACGGTGCCCTACATCAGCAAGGTGACGGGAATCCCCATCGTACCTCTGGCCACGCAGATTATCTGCGGTCACACCATCCGGGAACTGGGATATACCCCGGGATTACAGCCTGCGGCCGACTATATCGCCATCAAGATGCCGGTGTTCTCCTTTGAGAAAATCCGCGGCGCGGATATCAGCTTAGGGCCGGAGATGAAGTCTACGGGCGAGTGCTTAGGCATCGCAAAGACCTTCAACGAGGCTCTCTACAAGGCCTTTGAGGGCGCGGGAATCCGCCTGCCCAAATACCGGAAAATGATCATGAGCGTGCGCCATTCCGAGCAGGAGGAGGCGGTGGACATCGCCCGCAGGTTCGCGGCGGTGGGCTACCAGATCTTCGCCACCCGGGGCACGGCCAGAACTTTGAAGGCAAACGGCGTGAAGGCCTACGAGATCCGCAAGATCGAGCAGGAAAGCCCCAACGTTCTGGATCTGGTGCTGGGCCATCAGATCGACCTGATCATCGACATCCCGCCCCAGGGCGCGGAGCGCAGCCACGACGGCTTTATCATCCGCCGCAACGCCATCGAGACCGGCGTGCACGTGCTGACCAGCCTGGACACGGCCGCGGCTCTGGCCACCAGCCTGGAGAACCGGGCCAAGGAATTGACGCTGATCGATATCGCCACGGTGAAGAACGCATAACTCAATAACAGAGCGGCAGCCCGTCTCCGGCCGGTATGGCTGGGCGGGCTGTTTTGCAGATCAGACGGAGAAAAATGGATTTGCGGTTGACAAACCACATACAACGTGATAATTTGGTTTTAAGGTAATACTTTATAAAGGCGGTTACTGCATATGGAGATGCGTCCATTTTTAAGGAAAAATTTGAGCGATACGGTGAAAGCCGAGCTTTACGAGTATATTGACAACCTGGATCTGGATAAGGGGACAAAACTGCCGCCGGAGAATACCATCGCGCAGAATTACGGCGTGAGCCGTGTTACGGTCAGGCGCGCGCTGGATGAGCTGGAGCAGGAGGGCGTGATCATCCGCATCCACGGCAGAGGAACCTTTGTCAATCCCCAGGCCAAACAGTTTAAGATCAACCTGGGCGTGTCCCAGGAGCTGGGACGGCTGGTGGATCAGAGCGGATATGAGATGCGAATCTGTCTGACGGCGGTGGAGACGGCCCCGGCGGACATCATTGTGGCCAAAGCGCTGGGGATACCCGCGGAGAGCAAGGTGATCTGCGTGGAGCGCGCGTACTACGCGGACGGGAAGCTGGCCATCCTGTGCCAGGATACCGTGGCGGAGGATATCTTCCCGGAGCCGGTGTCGCGGGAGGATTGGGAGGAAAGCTCCACCTTCGATGTGGTGAGAACCAAGGCGGGCAAGCTGGCGGTCCGCGACTGGATTCAGCTGAAAACGGTGCTGGCCCAGGAGGTCAAGAGCCTGAGCAATATTGAGGGGGAATTTGACTGCGGCTCGGTTCTGGAGTTCTTCGGACTGGTCTATGGCCAGGACAACCAGCCGCTGATCTATGGCCGGACCTATTACAACACCAACTATATCCGATTTAACCTGGTAAGAAACATTAGTGCATTTTAGAAGTGAGCTGCTTTTGGGCAGCTCACTTTTAAAAATTTTATATAAGGCAATACCATAGCGCCATAATATCATAATAACAAAGGGGAAAGGCAATGGAAAGGATTGATGGAGCGCGTGTTTCATATTGCCGGATTCATCACGTCGGGGGTCAGGGGGAACCGGCTTAAAAACCGTTCCCGCCGCGTTCCGGGTCCGCCGTCCCGCCGTTCTGCACATCCACGGGAGGCTCGTCCGCATGTACCAGGATGTTTCCTTTGGCCGCCAGGCCGCGAAAAAGCTTCAGCCAATTCCCGAGATCGGAATCTGCGAATGGCTGAAAGAAGACCAGGGCGGGTTGGTCCTGGGAGCCGCTCCTGAATTCAGGGAAAGCGTTCGAAACCCAGAGCGGCGCCCGCAGCACGACCGGCAAGAAGACGGACAGCGGGGCCTCCTCCCTCTTGCTGTAAACCATTCTGCCGTCCTTCAGCAGACAGAAAAAGATGCCGCACTCGTAGGCGTCCGGCCAATCGGCCGGGGGAAGACAAATCTGCTCCGGCCAGCCCTCCCGGTTCCGGTCCAGCGGGCCGTACAGGAGCTTCAGCCCCGCTTCCTTCAGCTCTGCCTCATACTGTTCTAAAAGCGGGAGATGGCGCGCATACTCCTGTCCAAAGAGGACAGCCGCCGAGCGCGGGTCGGCGTAGCGGCTGCGGAGGCCTGCCTGCATGTCCTCGCTCAACTGTTCCAACCCGTCGAGAGGAACGCTGCAATCCGCCAGATGTATGAGCAGGGCGATGATGGACAAATCGCTGCCCGGACTGTGGGGGCGGGACAGCTCCAGAAAACGCGATCCGTCCCTACGGTACAGCCGCAGGCACAGTTTGCCGTTTCGGTGCTGCCTCAACCGTCCTTCGCCGAGTTCGCCTGCGCGCAGGGCGGCATCCCTCCGAAACGGGCGGTGCAGCGTCAGACGCCGCCCATCGATTGTCAGCCGGTCGCCCAGACGCCCGGGGAAAGAGGAGAGGAGCACGGAGAAATGCCTCCGGTCCGGATCCGGGTGGAGGGCGGAGAAATGGGCAGTGCTGAACATTCTCGCTCCCACATCGACCCGGATTCCGCGCCGTTCCAGCTCCTGCAGAAGGAAAATATGTCCGGGATTGACAGGGCTGTAATCGTAGAGCCGGAATAAAACGCCGTCCCTGCCCTTGGCGGTGCAGATTTGCAGCCGGCCGCAGCAGACCTCCTGTATCTCATCGATCCGGTAGCTGCGGGTCCTGGACAGGAAATCCCGGATTTGTATGTCCGTGTCCGTCAGCCGGATAAAACGGCGGCTGTACCCTATAAAACCCAGGCCCGATCCAACGAACAGGACAAACAGGCACAGGGCGATTCCGCCGGTGGGATTGGCCTCGGTGCCGTCCGCCAGGCAGGAAAGGGTGATCCACCATCCAAACACAAACTCAATGACTCCCAAAATTCCAAAGAGGGGATAACCTTTTACGATTATCCCCTCGCTGTCTGTTTCTGTTTTACGTCTGTTCATCTCAACCCTCTTGCTGTTATGCGATCGTCGTACCCGCTTCCCCCTTCAGGCTGGCCTTGGCTTTATCCAGGGAAGTGATGATAGCGCAGCGGCCCTTGCCGTTCTTAATGAAATCCACAGAGGCGGACACCTTGGGCAGCATGGATGCGAACTCGAACTGGCCCTGATCCATGTAATCCCTTGCTTCCTGAATATTCATGCGCAGGATGGGCTTCTCCTCGGGAGTGCCGTAGTTTAACGTCACGTTGTCCACGCTGGTGAGAATCATCAGCACGTCCGCATCCACTTCCTTCGCTAAAAGTCCGCTGGCCAGGTCCTTCTCAATGATGGCGCTGGCGCCGTGGAGATTGTAACCCTGCTCCATCACCGGGATACCGCCGCCTCCGCAGGCGACGACGATCTGGTCTGCATCCAGAAGCGCCTTGATGGCGTCGATCTCCACAATGGCCACGGGATGGGGGGAGGCCACGATGCGGCGGTAGCCGCCGTCCACCTGGACTACGTGGTTGCCCTTCTGTTCCTCCTCCTGCGCCTCGGCCTCGGTCATCACACGGCCGATGGTCTTGAGCGGCGTGTAGAACGCCTCGTCGTATGGGTCGACGGTCACCTGGGTCAGAACGGTGGAGACCGGTTTATAGATTCCGCGCTTGATCAGCTCGGCGCGGATGCCGTTCTGCATGTCGTAGCCGATATAGCCCTGGCTCATGGCGGAGCAGACGGACATGGGAGCCTTGCTGTAGCCGTCGTGCTGCTTGCCGAATTCATTCATCGCAGTGTGAATCATGCCCACCTGGGGGGCGTTGCTGTGGACGATGGCCACCTGCCATCCATCCTGAATAAAATCAGCGATCACTTTGGCGGTTTTCGCCACCGCGGCCTTCTGTTCCGGGAGATTGGTGCCCAGGTCCTTGTGACCGACTGCTATGACGATTCGTTTTTTTGCCATAATCCATACCTCGCTTGTCTGTTGATTGTTGTGGCCTGAAATGCCGTTTGTTTTCTGAAATTAAGTTTATTATAGGTTAAATTGGAGAAAAATGCAATTCAATTATCGAAATCCCTATAGTAAAACAAAAAATAATGTGTTATGATTTTCATAGTGTTGAAAGAAGCCTATCAGTAGGAGGAAAAATTGTGAAGCTATTATCCGTTGCAATTCCATGCTACAATTCGGAGCCGTATATGGAACACTGTATTCAGACGCTCCTGACCGGCGGCGAGGAGGTGGAGATCATTATCGTGGACGACGGTTCCACCAGGGACCGCACCCCCGAGATCGCGGACGAGTATGCCCGGAAATACCCCACCATCTGCAAGGCGGTCCACCAGGAGAACGGCGGCCACGGCGAGGCGGTGAACGCAGGCCTGAGAAATGCCACCGGCATCTTTTTCAAGGTGGTGGACAGCGACGACTGGGTCAACGAGGAGGCCTACGCCAAGGTGCTGGAGACCCTGCGCCGCTTTGTGTACTGCGGGGAGAACCTGGACATGCTGGTGTCCAACTTTGTCTACGAGAAGGAGGGGGCAAAACGTAAAAAGGTGATGAGCTATCACACTGCGTTTCCCAAGGACAAGGTATTTGGCTGGAGCGACGTGAAGTTTTTTATGAAAGGGCAGTATATCCTCATGCACTCCGTGATCTACCGGACGGCTCTGCTGCTCCAGTGCGGTCTGCAGCTGCCTAAGCACACATTTTACGTGGATAACATTTTCGTGTACCAGCCCCTGCCCCATGTGAAGCACATGTATTATCTGGATGTGAACTTTTACCGGTATTACATCGGCCGTGAGGACCAGTCGGTGAACGAGAAGGTGATGATCGGGAGAATCGACCAGCAGCTGTTGGTGACCAAGCTGATGCTGGGATATTACGATGTGACCAAGATCGCCAACCGCAAGCTGCGCCACTATATGGTCCAGTACCTGGAAATCATGATGACCATCTCGTCGGTTCTGGCCATCAAGTCGGGGACGGATGAGAATCTGGAGAAGAAAAAGGAACTCTGGCAGTACCTGAAAAAGCAGAATCTGCCGCTGTATCTCCGGCTGCGCACCGGATTTTTGGGCCAGGGCTGCAACCTGCCGGGAAAAGGCGGGCGCAAGCTGCTGATCGCCGGCTACAAGATCACCCAGAAATTCTATGGATTCAACTGATATTAAACAGAAGCCGGACTCCGCCGGAGTCACGCGGCGCGGACGGCGCGCCGCCGCCTGCCGGATGGTAACGTGAACGTTTGGAACGGTAATAAAAACGCGCAGGCCGCGGAAACGGGGATTCCCCGGATTCCGCGGCCTGTTTACGCCGGTTGCGGCTGGAACGCGGAGCGTCCCGGTCATAGATTGTATTTCTTGTAGAGCTTTCTGCGCAGCTCCCGGTTACAGGCCACCTGCTCCACCAGGTCGATGCGCTGCATTTTGATCAGAAGGGAGATCAGGCTGGACAGCCGCTCCTCGCCCTCATCATTTCCCTGCCGGACTCCGTCCGCGATCAGATCGTCGATTGCCTTGCACAAATTAAATCCCTCCCCGTATTCTGTCTGTTCCATGATTTTTTGCAGCCGCTTCTGCTCGCCGATCAGGGAGAAGAGGGCCATCAGATCTGTCTGATCCAGTGAGCGAAGCTCCTCCTGCCGCTCCCGCACGAAGTTGTACAGCGCCTGCTTGTCTGTATTATATTTTAACATGCTGAAAATCAGTTGTACATGGGTGCGCAGATGTTCCGGTATCGCTGCAGGACGCGCCGGCCCTTTTTCGGGTCCGCGATCATAACCCCGGAGTGTCCGGGAAGAGTCGTGAGGTCCTCCGGCCGGATGATCTGCTTTCCGTCGAAAATGACGGCGTTGCACAGGTTCGCAAAATAGACCGGTTTTGAGATTAAACAGTTTACATAAAGATTTTGTTCTGCCATTACATCCCTCCTCTTTAACAGCAGAAGCAGTTGACAGGTAAATGGCTGCGGGATATTCGGCAGAAACGCCGGATTTCCAGGACCGGGAGTAAATTCCCGGGAAGAATCGGTACTGACACCGTTTTCTTATTATATCATATCGGAAGGAAAAGACAAGCGGATTTTGGCCGCCAACGGCCTGCCACATTCAAAAAACCGCCCTCCCAACCGGAGCGCGGTTTTTCAATCTGCCAGTATATTTATCCCAGAACCTTCTGCGTAACCTTTTTGTTTTCCGTGGACCAGCCGTAGCCGTAGACCACCCAGTAAATCACGTAAGCCATCACCACGGACCCCACGCCGTCGATCACGGAGTGCTGCTTCAAAAATACCGTGGACAGGCAGATGGCAGTCATCAGGATGCCGGATCCGATGCGCACCAGCCGGTGCTTTTTCAGCGCTTCGCTCTTCATGATGGCGATGTGCGCGCCGATGGAGTTGTACACGTGAACGCTGGGGAACACGTTGGTGGGTGTATCCGTCCGGTACAGGGCGGCCACCGCCGCTGTAAATATATTTTTGTCCGGATCCAGGGCCGGGCGGAAATCCGTACCGTTGTGGAAGAAGGTACAGATAATCAGGCTGATGGTCATGCCGGAGAATAAAAACAGGCATAGACGGTAATAATCTTCCTTATTAGTAAAGAGGAAGTAAAGGATTGTGACAGCCACATACAAAAACCACATCAGGTATGGCACGATGAAATATTCGTTGAACGGGATATAGTCGTCCATCGCCACGTGCATCACATGGTAATTGCGGGTAACCGTGCGCTCCAGATAACAGAACCAGGTCAGATAAATCAAGCCGTAGGACAGAATCCACACATGACTGTACTTGCGGAGAAACGCCGCGATTGTTTTCATAAAACCCCATCTCTCTTTCTTCTAAAGAAACCGCAGCCAAGGCCGGTATAAATGGGCCAGGCCATGTAAAAAAACCGTTAATTCTTTAGCATTTTCGGATTATAGCACATTAAAAATGGAAATACAAGGGGGCTAAGGAAAAGTTAATAATTTTTGAGAAAGTCTTATGGATTCGAATCGGAAATTCTTTTTTTTTAGAGCATTGTGTGCTATAGTAGTTGCATGAAATAAATTTACACAGAAATGATGGAGGATGAAATGCAAGAAACGCGCAGTGTTTTGGGGGCAATCTGTTCTTCCTATGATACGTTTTTCGAGGCGGAGAAGAAAATCGCGGACTATATGATGGAGAACAAGGCGGCGGTGGTGGATATGACCGTGGGGGAGCTGGCCAGGGCCAGCGGCACCAGCGATGCCACGGTTTCCCGGTTCTGCCGGCGCTGCGGCTTTAAGGGGTTCCATAACCTGAAGCTGACGCTGGCCAGGGAGGTGCTGGAGGACGAGCAGAAGGATCAGAGCGTGTCCAACGACATTGACCGGGGCGATATCCGCCAGTCCCTTCAGAATATTCTGGCCAACAAGGTGGCGGAGCTGACGGAAACCGTGAACATGATGGATGCGGACAACCTTGAGCAGATTCTGCGCAGGCTGGAGAACGCCCGGATGGTGCAGCTGGCGGCGGTGGGCAATACCATCCCGGTGGCCATGGACGGGGCGTTCAAGCTCAACCAGTTAGGCATCCCGGCGGTGGCCGGCGAAATCTGGGAAGCCCAGGCGGCCTATACCTTCAATCTGGGCCCAGAGGACGTGGTGTTGATCATTTCCAACTCCGGCTCCTCCAGGCGGCTTCAGTCCCTGGCCCAGGGAGCCAGGGAGAACCGGTCCACGGTGATTGTCATCACCAACAATCCGGATTCCCCTCTGGCGCGGATCAGCGATTATCGGATTGTCACGGCCACCCGGGAGAAGCTTCTGACCGAGGAGTTCTGGTTCTCACGGGTCACAGCCACGGCGGTGATGGAAATCCTTTACCTTCTTTTGCTGAACAGCAAGAAAGACGCTGTGGAGCATATTCGCAGGCATGAGAAGGTGATTTCACCGGACAAACAATAGCGGGCAAAATGCACAAAAACAGGCGGCTTTCAGGCGGAAAGTGCGCCTGTTTTTGTGCGCAGTGATGAAAGTGCGCAAGAAATAAATTTTCGCACAAAATACTATTGACGAAAATTAAACATCATACTATGATAGAGACAGAGATGAGAAACGAAATTTCATAAAAAGAGAGGTATGCGATATATGATTTACACAGTAACGTTCAACCCGGCTTTGGACTATGTTGTGAACGTAAATCATTTCACGCTGGGGCAGGTCAACCGCACGGTGGGGGAACACATTTTCTACGGGGGCAAGGGCATCAATGTATCGGCCCTGCTGGCTAATCTGGGGTATGAGAGCGTGGCCCTGGGATTTGTGGCCGGATTCACCGGCGACGAGATTGAGCGGGGGGTGAAACGCCTGGGCTTCTGCTCCGACTTCATCCATGTGAAGCGCGGCATGTCCCGGATCAACGTGAAGCTCAAATCCGACCAGGAGAGCGAGATCAACGGCATGGGTCCGGAGATCGCGGACGGGGATGTGGGTGAGCTCTTTGGCAAGCTGGAGGACTTAAAGGAGGGGGATGTGCTGGTGCTCTCCGGAAGTATACCGGCCTCCATTGAACCGGACATCTACGAGCGGATCATGGCCCGTTTGGATGGACGCGGCGTGCGCATCGCGGTGGACGCGGAGAAGGACCTGCTGCTCAATGTGCTCTGCTATCACCCGTTTCTGATCAAACCCAACAACCACGAGCTGGGACAGATGTTCGGCGTGGAGCTTGCGGGTGAGGAGGAGATCGCGGCATATGCGCGCAGGCTTCAGGAGCGGGGCGCCCGCAACGTGCTGGTGTCCATGGCCGGGGACGGCGCGCTGCTGGTGACGGAGGACGGACAGGTACTGCGCCAGGGAGTGGCAGAGGGTGTGGTGAAAAACTCCGTCGGAGCCGGGGATTCCATGGTGGCGGGCTTTTTAGCCGGGTACCTGGAGACAGGAGATTACGGCTATGCGCTGAAGCTGGGCACAGCCTGCGGAGGAGCCACGGCATTTTCCGACGGGATTGGAACCAAAGACGAGATTATGCGGCTGTTGGCAACGCTGTGAAAGATGAAGATGGAAACAGAAGGGCAGATTATTTTATAAGGAGGGGCAATTTTCATGCGGATTACCGAATTACTGAAACAGGAAAGCATCGGTTTAAATGAGAAGGCTGAGAGCAAGGAGCAGGCCATCGACAAGCTGGTGGCGCTTATGGAGGCCGGAGGCCGGTTGAAGGACAAGGACGGGTACAAGGCTGGAATCCTGGCCCGTGAGGGGTTAGGCAGCACGGCGATCGGCGAGGGAATCGCCATTCCCCACGCCAAGGTGGAGGCTGTGGCGGAGCCGGGCCTGGCGGCCATGGTCCTGCCCGAAGGCGTGGACTACGAGGCCTTTGACGGCTCACTGGCCAACTTAATCTTTATGATCGCGGCGCCGGCGGAGGGCGCGGACGTGCACTTAGAAGCTCTGGCGCGTCTGTCCACCCTGCTGATGAACCCGGGATTCAAGGAAGCTCTGATTGCGGCTAAGTCCAAGGCGGAATTTCTCAAGGTGATCGACGAGGCGGAGACAGCCCGGTTCGGCACCCCGGAGGAGGAGAACGGGCCGCAGGGCGGTGAGGCGCAGGAAGGAAACGGGCGGCAGAGCGGCGCGGAGCTGGAAGGAAACGGACCGCAGACCGGCGCGCCCGCAGAAGAATCCCGCACCGGCAAAAATGCAACCGCAGAAAGCGCCCCCTCCGGCTATCGGGTTCTGGCCGTGACGGCGTGCCCCACCGGAATCGCCCACACCTACATGGCGGCGGAGAATCTGGAAAATACTGCAAGAAATATGGGAATCGCCCTGAAGGCGGAGACCGACGGCTCCGGCGGCGCGCAGAACGTGCTGACCAGATCCGAGATCGCCGGGGCGGACGCCATCATCATTGCGGCCGACAAGAACGTGGAGATGGCCCGTTTTGACGGCAAGCCGGTGATTATGGTTCCGGTGGCGGACGGCATCCACAAGGCGGAGGAGCTGATCAACCGGGCGGTGAGCGGCACGGTTCCGGTGTACCGCCACGACGGACAAAAGACTGCCGATTCCGGGGCAGAGGAGAACAAGGATAGCCTGGGCAGAAGCATTTACAAGCATCTGATGAACGGCGTTTCCCACATGCTGCCCTTCGTGATCGGCGGCGGAATCCTGATCGCCCTGGCCTTCCTCTTTGACGATTACTCCATCGACCCGTCCAACTTCGGCAAGAACACGCCCCTGGCCGCCTATTTAAAGACCATCGGCGAACAGGCTTTCGGCATGATGCTGCCGATCCTGGCCGGTTTCATCGCCATGAGCATCGCGGACCGTCCCGGCCTGGCGGTGGGCCTGGTGGCCGGGCTGATCGCAAAGATGGGTTCCACCTTCGCCAATCCGGCGGGCGGCGACGTGAATGCCGGTTTCCTGGGCGCGCTGTTTGCGGGTTTTGTGGGCGGCTACATTGTGCTGGGCCTGCGCAAACTCTTTGAGAAGCTTCCCAAGTCTCTGGAGGGGATCAAGCCGGTGCTGCTCTACCCGGTGATCGGCATTTTTCTGGCAGCGGTGGTGACCACCTTTGTGAATCCCTACATGGGAATGATCAACGACGGCCTGACCCATTTCCTCAATGGAATGGGCGGGACCAGCCGGATCGTGCTGGGCATGGTATTAGGCGGCATGATGTCCATCGATATGGGCGGCCCCTTCAACAAGGCGGCATACGTGTTCGGCACCGCCCAGCTGGCAGAGGGCAACTTTGAGGTGATGGCCGCCGTGATGGCAGGCGGAATGGTTCCGCCCATCGCCATCGCCCTGTGTACCACCTTCTTCAAAAAGAAATTCACGGCCAAGGAACGTCAGTCCGGCATTGTGAACTATGTGATGGGGCTGTCCTTTATCACAGAGGGAGCCATTCCCTTTGCGGCTCAGGACCCGCTGCGTGTGATTCCCTCCTGTATCGTGGGCTCCGCCCTGGCAGGCGGTCTGTCCATGGCCTTTGGCTGCACGCTGCGCGCGCCTCACGGTGGGATCTTCGTGCTGCCCACCATCGGCAACCCGCTTCTGTACCTGGCCGCCGTTGTGGCAGGGGGGGGGGGGGGCGCGGCCGGGGGGGGTCTGTTAAGT
>OBXQ01000167.1_pt1 | contig 52336 bp, 41 predicted proteins | sample 1476641 | NCBI WGS metagenome assembly OBXQ01 (sample SAMEA2580174, study PRJEB22360) | human gut metagenome | biome: human gut; feature: human-associated habitat; material: faeces | place: Denmark | collected 2008/2010
CCGCCCGCAGCCCCTGCATCCGCACGTCTTGAACGGGCGGCGTCCGGCCTTGCCCCGGCCGCGTCCGCCGGTCTCCTTCTGGCCGCGTCTCCCGCCGCCGTCTGACCCGCGCTTCCCGCCGGACGTCTGGCTGCGCCAGCTTCTCCCGCACCATACTCCGCCCGGCCCGCCGTTCTATCGGTCCCGGATGTACGGCCGGCCGAATCCCCGCCAGCCGCCGGCCTCGCCGCGCGCTCTATTCCCGCCGGCCTGCCCGCGGCAGCGTGATCCGCCTGCCGGCCCGCCGCCTGCCTGCGGCGGCTCTGCCCTGCGCCGTTCATCTCCTCCTGATCAAATCCATTTCCACTCTCAAACTCACGATTCATGCGTCATCCTCATTCCATTGCGCGTGCACCATCTTCCAGTCGCGCACACCACTTAGGTATCAATAGTATGTGTTTTCCCATACAATTAATATGCGTTTTTATTGATAAAGCCTTTAAAGATCGTTAAAAACATAATTTTGAAATCAAACCCCAGGCTCCAGTTTTCGATATAATAAAGGTCGTGTTCAATCCGCTTCGTAATCGAGGTATCCCCCCGGTAGCCGTTAACCTGCGCCCAGCCGGTCAGTCCCGGCCGCACCTGGTGCTTGATCATATAGCGCGGAATTTCTTCCTTAAACTTCTCCACAAACAGCGGCCGCTCCGGCCTTGGCCCCACCAGGCTCATGTCCCCGACCAGAATGTTGAAAAACTGCGGCATCTCATCGATGCTTGTCTTGCGGATAAACTTCCCGATGGGAGTCACTCTGGGATCATGGGGAGTCGTCCACTGACTCCGCTCCTTTTTAGGATCCTGGACCTCCATGGAACGGAATTTATACATTTTAAACGTATGGTTGTGCAATCCCACCCGTTCCTGGCTGTACAGCACCGGTCCCGGAGAAGTCACCTTGACCAGCAGGGCCGTAAGCAGCATAATGGGCGAAAAAATAACCAGACCAAACACAGCCCCCGCAATATCCACCAGCCGCTTCATGGTGGCGTTGAACATATTGGTCAGCGGCACATGGCGGATATGGATAATCGGAAGGCCCTGCAGGTCCTCCATAAACGGTATGGTCGGTATCATATTATTGTAATCCGGAATAAATTTGGTGTGAACCCCCGACTTCTCGCAGGCGGCCACAATCTCCTCCAGATTCATATATTCCTTGATGCTGAGGGTGATCGCGATCTCATCCAGCGTATTGGAAGCCAAAAACACCTCCAGGTTGGCAATCGGTCCCAGGACCTCCACTCCCTTGTAGGCATAACCCGCCGGCTGATGGTCGTCCAAAATTCCCCGGATCTGATATCCCCACTCCGGGTTCACGCAGACCCGGTCCACGAACCCTTCCGCCGCCCGGCTGTAGCCGATCAGCAGAATGTGTTTCAGATTAAAGCCGTTGGAACGCATGGAACGCAGGAACAGGCGGATCGCATTCCGCTCCAGGGCCTGCATCACAATATTCAGCGCAAAGAACGCCAAAATCATTCTTGTGGAAAAATGGTACAGGTAGCCGTTCTTACGCGCTGCAAACAGCACAAATGTAATCAGCATCAGGCCGATAATATTGGCCTTACAGATATTAGCAAACTCCAGGCGCCGTCCCTGGACCCGTTTCGGCGCATACAGGTGAAATCCGCCGTACAGCAGCAGATACACCGGAACAATAAAAAGCAGCGCTGCGAAATAATACTGCGCCGGGACAACGCCCTCCGTCACAGGCAGCACCTTACCGCTGATCATAATCAGCCACACCAGGCTGTACGTCACCACAATAAACAGCGCGTCCAGCACCACATGCAGCCGGTTCAATGTCTTTTGATTATCCTTAATCATTCTATCTCATCTCACCCTAATTCCCGGCCAACCCCCGCCGCCGCAAAATCCGCTCAAAAAACTCCGAATATCCTGTATATTATACATGATCTGTCAAGGCTTGACTATAAAAAATATCTTAATTTTTTCCGTCTACGAGCCGGGCAGGGGGCCTTAGGAAAGGGTCCGGGAGCGTGCTCGCACGTTCCCGGGCACTTTTCTAAGGTTCCCTGTGTGGCGACAGCCACAAAGCCTGGGGCCGCGCGCGGCCCCAGGCTTCCCGGCGGACTCTCTCCCGCCAGTACCTCATTTCCAGCTCCCGCCAATCCCTTCCCCGTCAGAATCACTCTCACTTCCCCCTAATCTTCCCCACCTGTCTCCACCCAAACTCCCACAAATACACCATCATTCCCGCCATCATCTCCCCCTGAGCTCTCCAGCAGGCCCCATTCTTCACCTTCCGAAAATCCACCCTCTTACACTTCCCCCTACTCTCAATTCCTTCCTTCACCCCATCCCAATAAACCTTCCCAAACCCCAACCGCTTAAAAAACCCATACTTCACCCAAATCCCCACTGCCAGAGGAACTGCATTCAGCGCCAGCTGCCAGTCCGGCATATTCTTATAATTCAAATATACATTATTCCTTGCGGCCAGCCTCACCTTAAACTCATTATACTTCGACCCGCTGGTCCCGCTCCCCACATGATACACCACCGCATCCGGACAATACACATTGTCATACCCGGCCAGCTTCGCCCGGTATCCCACATCCATATCCTCCAGATACGCAAAATGCATCTCATCAAAATACCCAATCTCCTCAAACACGCATTTCCGGTAAATTCCCGCCCCCGCGCACGCCGAAAACACCCTGCAGGCCCGGTTATACTTCCTCGCCGACCTCCCCACGCCTCTCTGAAACGCCCATCCCAGCACGCAGTACATATCCCCCGCGTCGTCCATCAGCTCCCGGTTAAACATCTGCACCATCTTAGGACTCACCGAAAAAATCCGTTCCGACCTTCCGATGGCTCTCACCAATTCCCCCACATAATCCGGCTCCGGCTCCGTGTCATTATTTAACAGGATCACATAAGGCGTATCCGCCGCCTTGATCCCCACATTCACCGCCCCGGAAAATCCCGTATTCTTCTCCAGAAAAATCGTGGGAACACCGCGCTCCTTCAGCCATTCCACGCTGCCGTCCGTAGACCCGTTGTCCACCACCAGCACCTTAAAATGCCGGTACACCTGTAAATCCAGCGCCGCGAAGCAATCCTCCATGAACCGCAGTCCGTTATAATTCGGTATCACCACCGTCACCATCGTCCGCTTCATGCCTGTTCCTCCGGCGCAAACCGGTCATACACGCTCAGATCATAGGGTTCCCCGATTTTCTCCTTCAGCAGATCCCGCAGCGCGAAATTAGACTTGCGCAGCGTCAGATTCGGATTATAATACGGATCTCCATTTTGAATGATATCCGGCCACTTCTTAATAAAAACCGCCACCTCCCGGTTAAACCGCTCGATCTTCTCCGGCGTATCCTCCAGCCCTCTGGACTTAGACTCATAGTGATACAGCAACGCATACGGCGCATACACCACCAGTTTCCCCAAACTGCGCACCTTCATGCAATAGTCGATATCATTAAAAGCCACGGCCAACTCCTCCGAAAGCCCGCCCACCTGATCGAACACCGACTTTTTCGTCATCATGCAGGCCGCCGTCACCGCGCTGTAATCCTGGGCGCACATCGCCCGGTGGAAATAACTGTTCTCCGCCTTATGCAGCCCGATAAACGTGTGCCCGGCAATCCCGCCGAACCCGACCACCACGCCCGCGTGCTGGATCGTATCGTCCGCATACAGCAGTCTCGCGCCCACAATCCCAACGTCCTCGCGCTGACAGAAACCCAACATTTCCTGAATACAATCCGGCTCAATAATCTCCGTATCGTTATTCAGCAGCAGCAGATATTCTCCCGCTGCAAACCCGGCCCCAAAATTATTAATGGCCGAGTAATTAAACTCCCGCTCCCAGGTCACCACCCGCACATTCCCATGCTCCGCCTGAAGCCGCTCATAATACGCAAAGGTTTCCGCCTCCGTGCTATTATTCTCCACAATCACAAATTCCAGATTCCGATAAGTCGCCCGCTCCATCAGCGACTTCACGCAGACATCCAGATCCTGCCAGTGATCCTTATTGGGAATCACTACCGACACCAGCGGTTCCCCCTGAATCTTAAACTTCGTGCGATAAATCCCAAAGTCCACACCCTTCACCACGGACTCCGCCTCGATTCCCATGCGCTCATAGTGCGCCATAATGGCTCTGGCCCCTGCCTCAAAGGCATACCGCTTGCTCTCCGGGTTGCTGGCCGTGGAATTCTGATGGCAGCGCCAGTGGTACAGCACCTTGGGAATATGGTAAACTTCCTTCGCCGCCTCCGTGCACCGGAAAATGAAATCATAGTCCTGAGCCCCATCAAACTCCTGCCGGAACCTTCCCACCGTTTCCAGCAGATCCATCCGCACCACAAACAAATGGCAGATATAATTCACGCTGGTCAAAAGATCCGGGTTGAAATCCGGCTTGAAATGCGGGTCGAACAGCGCCTTCCCGTCCATGTCCAGCTTGTCCTCGTCCGAATAAATCACCTGTGCATTGGGCCGCTCGTTAATCGCCTTCACCACCTCATACAGCGCATGAGGCGGAAGCGTGTCGTCGTGGTCCGCAAGCACCAGAAAATCCCCCCGCGCCATATCCATGGCCGCGTTGGTATTTCCCGCGATCCCCTTATTTTCACCCAAAATCTGGTAACGAATCCGTGAATCCTTCTCCGCGTACCTGCGCAGCACCCGCTCCAGGCTCTCGCCCTTGGGGCTGCCGTCGGCGATGCAAACCTCCCAGTTGGTATACGTCTGGGCCAGGATGGAGTCCAGCATCTCCTTCAAATACCGCTCCGGCGTCTTGTAAGCCGGAATGGCGATGGACAGCCTGGGCTCAAAATCGAACAATTTCTTCCTCTGGGCCTCCAGCTCCTCCTCCGTGGGTTTGGTCAGCTCGTACCACTCCCCGTAATCATAGTCGTTGTCCAGCCCCTGAAGCTTGTGTTTGGACTTGACCACCAGGGCCTTCAGGCCGTGTTCCTTCCAGAAATCCATAGCCACATGGACCGTTTCCATGTTCATCAGGTCCTTGAGTTTCTCGATGCGCTTGTGGGCCACGCTGGAACGCCTGGCGATCAGCTCCTCATTATATTTGATCTTCGCCTGCTTCCCCTCGCAGCGGATCAGCAGGAAATAGTTTTTTCCGCGCTCATAGGGAAACCGGATATCAAACCCGAAGTCCCTGTCATAACATTTTTTATAATAAATCTGGCTCACATCGTCCCGTCTGGTGGGGACATACTTAAATTTCACCGGGTTGTGCCGCTCGTCCTCCACACGGAACGTCGCCTTGCTCTCCGGGGATTTGCCGATCACCCAGCCGTTTAAGGTAATGGAATTTTCCCGGATCCGGACCACATCAACTTTATATTTCATCGTTTACTCACCATCCTGTATCTGCCGCGCCCCGGACTTCTCATCCCCGCCAAAATTCAGCCGCTCTTCCTCGATCACCAGAGGCCGTTTCATCACCCGCTGGTTGATGCTCATAATATATTCCCCAAGCAATCCAATGAAGAAAATCTGAATTGACCCAAGAAACAGCATCCCGATCAGCATGGGCGCCATGCCGGCCGGAAAACGGTCCCACCAGATCAGCTTCATCACCAGGTAGACGAGGGCCACCACCATGCTGAGCCCGGCGCAGATGCTGCCGAAAATGGTAGCCAGCCGCAGCCCTACCTTGGTGTAGGAAGTGATACTCAGCATCGCCGCGTCGTACAGGCGGTAGAAATTGTTGCTGGTCTTGCCGGCCCGGCGCAGGGGCTGCTCGTAGGGTATTTCCTTGCGCTTAAAGCCCAGCTCCGCCACAATTCCGCGCAAAAACGGCGTGGGATCATTCAGTCCCCGCAGAACCTGGATAAATTTGGCATCATAAAGGCCAAAGCCGGTAAACTGCTCGATCTGCTCCACGTCGGAAAGCTTTTTGATCAGCTTGTAATAACATCCCCTGAGCCAGTACATAAACTTGTTCTCCTGGCTGCTCTTCTTGATGCCGATCACAATTTTATACCCGGACTCCCACTCCCGCACGTACTGGGGAATCATCTCCACCGGGTCCTGGAAATCCGCCGCCATGAGAATGGTGCAGTCCCCGCTGGTCTGCAGCATGGCGTAATAGGGGGAATTAAACTGGCCGAAATTCTTGGCGTTAAAAATCGCCTTGATGTCCGGGTCGCTCTGACAGAGCCCCCGCAGCAGCTCCCGGGTCCGGTCCCTCGAATCATTGTCGATAAAAATCAGCTCGTACCGGTAATCCGCCAGCTCCTTCTCAAACAGGGCCGTGATCGCGCGGCTTAAGGGGATTACATTCTCTTCTTCGTTATAACAAGGCACTACAATACTTATGGTTTTCATATTATCTCTCGTTTACTCCAGGATATCGTATTTGCGTTCAATCGTTTTGTACCATGACCTTGACCAGGTCTTTGGGCTTGTGGTGCATGAGCTCCAACGCCTCCTCCACCTTGTCCAGGCCGTGCAGCCGGTGGGTCACCATTTTCCCCGGGTCCACCCGCTTGTACTGAACCATTTTCAGCATACGCTCGATGCGGGCGCGGCCGCCTCTGGCCAGCTCCATGTGGATGGTCTTTCCGGCCATGCCTCTGCCGCCGGAAAATTTCGGATAGCCGATGGAGCCGGTTCCGCCGTAATAATTCACATTGGAAACCGTTCCAATGCCGTAGCGCACCATGTCCACGGCCTGGGTGAACACCTCGTCCCCGCCGCCGCAGATGATCACGCCGTCCGCCCCGAGACCGTCCGTCATGTCAAGGACCTGCTCCACCACGTCCCCGTCCCGGTAGCTGATGACATCCGTGGCTCCGTACTCTCTGGCCAACGCGGCGCAGACCGGGCGGGTTCCCACGCCGATGATCCGCGCCGCGCCCATGTGGGCCGCCCCGGCCACCGCCATCAGGCCGATGGGCCCGATGCCCAGCACGACCACGGTATCGCCGGCCTTGATATCCGCGTATTCCGCTCCCGTAAAGCCGGTGGTCATGGTGTCCACGCACATCAGCGCCTGCTCCAGCGTGACCCCCGGGGGAATCTTCGCCAGCGTGGTGTCCGCGTCCGGAATCAGAAACCGCTCCGCAAATACCCCCGGCTGGGTTCTGCCCAGCTGGTGGCCGGAAAATGGCTTCCCGGCGTGGCGGTCGTTGCCCTCCTGGATCGCCAGAGCCCGCCAGTCCGGCGTGATGGCCGGAACCGCGACGATCTCTCCGGGAGAGAAATCCCGCACCTGGTCCCCCACCTCCAGAATCCGCGCCACGCACTCATGACCCAGAATCAGATTGGGCGCCTTGGGCGAACCCCCGCCGTACACGGTGTGCACGTCCGACGAGCAAGGCGTCATGGCCACCGGGGCGAGTATTGCCCCGTAAGGGACGAGAGACGGCTCGGGAGCGTCATGCCAGCCGACTACTCCTGGTTTTTTTAGTACGAATGCTTTCATAGAGGGAGGGATCCTTTCTTTTTATGTGTTTGGTAGGGGGAATTCGCGGGCCGTCCTAAGGAATCCACCAGGCTTTGCCTGGTACCCCTTAGGACAAGGGAACTCTTATAACGTCTCCAGGTGATTGAACCGCATCGCGCGGACTTCCACGTCTTTGCCGAACCGCTCCCGGATACTTGCTGCGATCTCGTCGGTATACCCTGGTGCGGTGATCACGATGGCGTCCACCGGGTGTTCTTCAAAATGTTCCGGGCCTACGATGGGCAGGTGGGAGGCGGGTGCGAATTTTCCCTGCTTGAACGGGGCGGAATCGATGATGTACTCCGCCTTTTTCCCCAGCTTGGTGGTGGCCGCCAGCGTGAAGCCCTGGTGGCTGGCGCCCCAGATGGCGACCTTCTTATTCCACGCCTTGAGGTATTTCAGGTACGTGTCCATTTCCTTGCGCAGGTTCACATAACATTCCAGCAGATTCCCCGTCTCCATCTGCGGACGCTTTTTAACCACTACTGACAGGGTGTCCCGGTTGATGATCTCGCATTCCTCCACCACAAAACCGTTCCGCTCCAGAAGCGGTGTCAGGGTGTCAAAGGTATAGTAGGCGATGTGATCCCGGATCAGCTCGTAATAGCTGTTGTGGTCCATGATATACTCAAAGCTGGGCACTGTAATCAGGCCCATGCCGTCGTCGTCCAGATTGCGGTGGATCGCCTGCAGCATGGCGCAGGGATCCGGCTGGTGCTCCAAAAAATTGAAGGACAGAAACACATCGTAAGGCCCGTCCGGAAAAACCGTGTCCTCCGTCTCCGTAAACCCTTCCGTCACATCCAGACCGCGCTCCCTGGCCAGGGCCACCAGCCTGGGATCGTGCTCGATTCCGTGGACCTCCACCGGGAACTCGGACAACACGCTTAAAAATTCGCCCTGTCCGCAGCCCACCTCAATAAACCGTTTTCCTTCCAGGTGGTAGGTGTCGATCAGATGCCGGTACTGGTATCTGCGCAGCTCCACCATTGTCTTGGAAAATCCCCCGGCCCGGATCACATCCCGGTAATAATCCACCGGCTCACAGTCAAACTGAACCAGCCCGCAGCCGGCGCATTGACATAAGTCCAGAGTCAGCCCTTCGTCCGTCTTAACGCCCTCTGCCTCCGGCATGTGCTGGGCCGAAGCGGGCATGTTATCTAGCGTAAGCAGCGGCGTCTCCCACAAAGGGGCGCCGCAGGCGATGCATCGTTTCATTTGCTATTCTCCTTATAAAACTCATGGTTGGCAATCATTTCCCGGATTCCCTCCTCAAAGGAGATCCTGGGCTGAAAATTCGCAGTCCGGTATAATTTCCCCGTATCCGGGTTCAGCGACACCACGCCCTCCGCGTTGGGCGGACGTTTTCCGTACTCAAAGGTGCCGCGGCCTCCGCAAAGGCGGTGGATTTCCCCGATAAACTCCCGCAGCGGCCTGGTGTCGTTACCCGCCACATTATACACGCCGGAAGGGGATTTTGCAAGCAGCAGACCGGTAATCGCCCGGACCGCATCTTTAATATAGAGATAATTCCACAGCTGGGTGCAGGCTCCAAACTCCATATGCCCGCCCTTTAAAAAGGTGTCCACGCAACTGGACACCAGAGACCAGGGATGGTCTCCCGGCCCGTAAACGCTGAAAATCCGGGCGTGCAGATAGGTGATTCCCAGCTCTGCAGCCCTCTCCCCGACCCGGCGGCAGACCTCTAACTTGTCCTTGCCGTACTCCGACACCGGATGGCAGGGGGAATCCTCGCGCATAAGACCGTCCGCAATCCCGTACTCCGCCTGGGAACCGCTAAACAGAAAGCGGGTGCAGCCCAGACGCGCGGCTGCCCCCAACGCCTCCAGGGCATAACCAATGTTGCGGGCCTGAATCTCAGGATTCGTGCGGTTGGCGCTCCCCGAGCCCTCCCAGCCCAGATGGAGCCACAGGTCCGCCCGTCCCTCCAGGGCCGGGTGGCGGTCCAGCGTCCCGCAGGCGCTAAGATCCACCGGAAGCACAGTCAGCTGCCCGCCGGTCTCCCGCTGCATTGCTTCCAGTTCCCCCCGCCCGGCCGAATCCGGGCGCACCGCCGCAAACACCTGATGGCGTTTTTCCAGCAGTTCCTCCACAACGGCCCTGCCGATAAAACTGGTGGCTCCGGTCACAACAATACGCATGTCACATACTCCTTCACAGTCCCGGACCTTATTCCTTGATCCTGGGAATCATCATATTGGCGTCCATCTCTTCATCCGGCAGGAAGGGAGACAGATCCTCCAGGGGCGGAGACACCATAGTCCCGTCCGGCAGGCGCTTGGCCGAGGACTTGGGCTCGAAATTCTGGTCCCGGCTGACAAACACCTCACAGATCACCGGTCCGTCGATGGCCAATGTCTGCTCCACCGCCTCCGGCAGCTGGCTGTTGTGGTAAGCGGCCACATAGGGATAGCCGTAGGCCGCGGCCAGCTTCTCCATGGACGGGAAGCTCAGATCCCCGCTGTCCACACCGATGCCCACCAGGGGCTCCCCGAAAAAATTCTTCTGGGTCTGGCGGATGGAATGATAGCCGCCGTTATTGATCAAAAATATCTTAATATTCATCTCATGGTGAATAATGGTCTGCAGTTCCTGCAGATTCATCTGGATGCTGCCGTCCCCGGTGAGCAGGATCAGGTCCTTCCCGGTCGCCCGGTCGCCCTGGTGGTAGCACTGCTGATCCCTGGAAGCCGCCCACACGCCAATGGCCGCCGGCAGGTCGTAGCCCATGGCCGCAATGGCGGAATTGGTGATAAACCGCTGGCCCTTCTTAATCACCCAGGCGTGACCGCCCACCACGCAGGCGGAGCCGTTTCCAACCACCGTGATCTGGCCCTCCTCAAGGCGGCTGCTGATCTCCTTGATCATGGCGTATACATTGGCCGGTTCCTCATCACTGTGCGCAAAATGCTTGGGCAGCACCACCGGATATTTCTCCTTCCACATCCGGCAGGTCTCGATCCAGCTCATGCCGGCAAGCCCCTGGCCGCCGCCAAAGAACGGTTTCCAGCCGGCTTCTCCCCCGGCGCTTCCCCCCTCCGCGGTCAGAATCTCGTCCAGCACCTTGTCCATCTGCTCTAAAAGGTCCCTGGCGTCCCCGTGAATCCGCATATCGCTGTGAACCGAAGGCTTCTTTAACTCTTCCTCATCGATGTCGTTGACAATCACGTAAGCTGCTCTGGCCCAGGTGCCGTAGTTGTAGCCAACCTGGCGGATGCTCAGGCGGCTGCCGATGCTCAGCACCAGATCGCTGTTCTGGATGGCAAAATTCCCGGGGCGGTCGCCCATATTGCCCGCGCGGCCCACGTACAGCGGATCGTCGTCGCACATCAGATCCTCGCTGTCCCAGCCGGTAATCACCGGAACGCCCAGCTTGTTCACCACACGTTCAAACACGTCGAAGGCTTTGCCGATGCGGATTCCATTTCCGGCGTTGATCACCGGACGCTGCGCAGCGCGGATCTTTTCGATCACGGCCATCGCCGTCTCCCGCGCCACCGGCGGGGGCAGAACCTGGCGTTTTTCGCCTTTTCCGGCAAAATCCCCGGGAATGCCGTGGGAATCCTGGGCTTCTTTCGTGCCCCAGCCGGTCCCGCCCGCCTCGTAGGCCGCAGGGTCGAATCCTACCAGCGCCTCCGTCTCGATCTGAGCGGACTGTACATTTAAAGGGATGTCCAGCCAACAGGGGCCCGGGCGGCCGGACTGGGACAGATACAATGCCTTCTCCAGGCAGAACCGGATGCGCTCCGGATCGATCACCATCTCGCTGTATTTGGTCATACAGTCGATGGACTTGCAGATGTCAAACTCCTGATCACCCATGGCGCGGATTCCCACGCCGGACCAGCGGGCCGTGGTGTCATAGCGCACCTGACCGGAGAGCACCAGCATGGGAATGGAATCCAGCCAGCCGCCCACAACCCCGGTGATCGCGTTGGTTCCGCCTGGGCCGGTGGTCACGCAGAGCGCCGCGATCCGGTTGTGAATCCGCGCGTAAGACTCCGCCGCCATGGCGCTGGCCTGCTCATGATGATTGTACAGGCAGTGAAGCCCTTCCTTATGTCCCAGGGCGTCATTCAAATGCATGGCTCCCCCGCCGGTCACCGTGAACACCTGGCAAATTCCCGCCTCCACCAACCGATCGGCAATATAGTCGGACAATCTTTTTTTCATAAACATCTTCTCCTCTGATTCTGCGGTCAATTTTGTATAACGTGAGTATAGCATAACTTCCCGCAAAATCCTACTGTTTTTCGTGGCCGGAGGGCATACGGGACACGCCAAAAGCTATTAAAATGTTTTGTGCGCGCTGCCGCGCCCGGATGGACAAACCGTTTTCTATGCCGGACTGCAGCGGGGCAATCCGCTGTTTTCCATGTTAAGCCGCGCCCGGCGGGGGACCCCTGCGGATCTCCTCGCATACCCGCGCACACCGTTCATTTTCTCCCCTCCCCAGCCGCTTCCAGAACTTCCAGCAACCCTCACTATCCAAATGCCCCCGCGTCCGCTATAATCATGATCGTAATGCAACGACGGATTTTCGGCCACATACGAATCCAAAACAGTATATCAAAAAGGAGAGACATCAATATTATGAAAAAACACACAAAAGTACTGGCTGTATTATCCACTACCGCGTTCATGGCGGCATTTGCCCCGAACTTCTTATCCAACGCTCCCGTATCCAGCGTATACGCTGCAAGCGCAGGCTGGACTCAGGAAAATGGGGGTTGGGTGTTCTACGATTCCGACGGCGATCTGCTGACGGATACCTGGAAAAAGAGAGGCGACGACTGGTTCTATCTGGATTCCGAGGGAATGCAGGCGATCAATGCGCAGGTAGATGAGTATTACGTAGGAGAAGACGGAAAGCGCGTCACCGAGAGCTGGATCTCCGTGGAAAACGAAGATTACGGCAACGATGAGAGCGAGCCGGAATATTACTGGTACTATTACGGAAAAAACGGAAAAATGACCACATCCCGCTGGATGACCATCGAAGGAAGCACCTACTACTTCAATGAGGACGGCCACATGATGACCGGCGAAATCAGCCTTGACGGCTTCAACTATTACCTGGGCGAAGAAGGCGACGGCAAAATGAAGACCGGCTGGATCCAGCTGGAGGATGAAAACGAAGATTCCGATTACACTGAGTCCTGGTTCTACTATGACCGCAGCGGCAAACGCGTGGAAAACCAGGTCGATAAAAAGATTGACGGTGCATACTACACCTTTGAGGACGGCCGTATGCAGACCGGCTGGTACAAGCTTCCGGTAACGGAGACTGCCAGCGCCTCCGAGGCAGCTCCCGCTAACAACAGCGTGGCAGGCTACCAGTATTACGACGAGGACGGAAAACGCGCCTCCGACTGGAGAACCATCGAGGGCGTTGAGGGAATCAGCGAAGAGGGGGAAACCTACCGCTTCTACTTCAAGAACGGCAAGCCCTACTACGCCGAGAGCGGCCTGGAGCTGTTCTCCATCGATTCCAAAAAGTATGCGTTTAACACCAAGGGTGAAATGCAGACCGGCAAACAGGTTGTCAACACCGGCGACGGCGAGGTGGCGAATTTCTACTTCGGCGAGGACGGCGTAATGCGCACCGGCAAGCAGGTAATCTACGATGAGAAAAACGACGAGAACCAGAACTGGTACTTCCACACCGACGGCTCCAGAAAGGGCCAGGGTTACCACGGGATCAAGGATAACGTTCTGTATATCTACGGCCTGCGCCAGGAAGCCGACAAGGACCTGCGCTACGTTCCGGTAGAGCTGAACGGCAATCAGTACCTGGTAAACGCCAACGGCGTTGTGCAGAAAGCCAGCTCCTCCTCCAAATCCAGCACCAAGCCCGAGTTAGGCAACGGTTTCAAGGATTACAAGGATGAGAACGATAAGATCTGGGTTGTCAGCACCGAGGGCGTTATCCAGCAGTAAGGCGCTCGCGCCCTACCTCTTTCCATGGCTGCCGCGATGGCAGCCATGAAAAACCAACCATCTCCCTCCTGATACACACATCCGTTCAAACACATTAAGACGACATCCGATAAAAAGGGAGACGAAAATGCGGCAGACTTGCTAAAAGTCTTGCCGTATTTTTGTATATTTTGCCAAAAAATTGTATTTTCTCTAATCACGAGGTATATTTTGACGATTTCAGCGTTATAAATAGTATGTAGGGGGGCTATGCCTCCGGCAATCGGCATTACATATGTAAGCCCAGTGCCGGTTTGAAAACGCTTTGTGCCGCGGTACGACCGGTTTCAAATCCGCACTGGGATCCGGAAATAGAAAGGGAGGATTCATTTATGCGCGAACTAGCGGTATTTTATTGCCCGGATTGCGGTCATTACGCATACTACCAGACATCCCGGCATCCGGTCTGTCCCAAATGCGGCGACGGCCGCACAGCCATGTGCATGTTAAAGATGTACTATACCGAATTTATGAATATGACATGTGAGGAACGTGACAATTATCTCTCCATGGAAATGTTAAAACGGAATCCCTCCATCATGGCCCGCATCACAGAACCCCACAAGCGCTTCAACAGCCGCGAGACCATCGCAGAGCTGTGCAACGTTATCATGGATCTGGACGCGGAAAACAAAATACTCAGCGACACGGTCAGCTGGATGCACGATACGATTTGGGATATGCTGCGTGCGCAGAAGGGGTTGGAGAAGAGGAGCGTGGAGACGGCGGGGAAGGTGGACGGAGCGGTCGATAACCATCCGGGAGACGGTGTGGTGAAGGCTGAGGCAGGGGTGGATGTAGTTGGCTCCGGCACGGAGGCGAATCACTCAGGGGTAGAGGCCGCAGCCACACGGGAAATTCCGGGACTGCAAAAGGAGCATTGAGGCGGGAAATCAAATTATTGATATAGGGGCCGGTGGGGGCGGGTTTGTCAAGTAAATCATGCATTCTCACCGCGCATATTTTCTGACATTTCGCTATCTTTTCTTCATGTTATGCATTATAATAGAAGTATATCTCACTATATTCCCACACTTGTCAGAAAGGAGCGCGCTTATGAGTCATAAGATTATCACCATCGCCCGCCAGTTCGGCAGCGGCGGACACGAAGTCGGGGAACGGTTGTCGAAACTTCTGCAGATCCCCCTTTATGACCGGAGCCTGGTTGAGATGGCCGCAGAGAAAATGGGCCTCTCCCCCATCACGGTAGAGGAAGTGGATGAAGCTGCGCTTCACTCTTTCCTGTCCACCTACCGGATTCCCAAAACCCCCAACGACGTAACCGGCTACGGTCTCCCCTTAAACGACAGCACCTACCTAACCCAGACCGCCATCATCGAAACCCTGGCCAAGGAAGGCCCCTGTATCATCGTAGGCCGCTGCGGAGACTACATACTGCGGGACTACCCGGATCTCATCGATGTCTTCCTCTGCGCTTCCATGGAGGACCGCATAAGCCGCATCATGGACCGCTACCAGATCCCGCGCAAGGAAGCCGCCAGCGCCGTCCGCCACACGGACAGCCAGAGGCGGAAGTATTATGAAAATTATACCAAGCAGGAATGGGGAAGCATTGAATCCCATCAGATGTTGTTTAATTTGAGTAAGTTGGGGGTGGAGAAGGTGGTGGGGGTGATTGCGGGGATTTATAAGGGGTAAGGCAAAAGCCCAGTAAGTTTAGGAGTAGCATTTTATAAACCACCAGGCATGATTGAATGATTGGGAAATAATTGAGCGAAATGGACCGGAGCAGGGCATGAAACTGCTCCGGCTTTTGTGGTTACATTGGTGCATAAATAGACTTTTAAGATGAGTGTGCGAAAAAAAGTCCGTAAATGCTGATCTTCTATGATAATCACTGGGCTGAAAGTTCCTTTTTGGACTTTCAGCCCTTGTTTTATATATAACAGCAACTATCGTTGTATGTCAAGAGCAGGCGAATATTCCGCCTGTGAAAAATAAGACAGATTGGCTTATTCCGGCAGACGGCCCTCATACATGATGCTCAGTTCACCATATACCTGTCCCCAATTCCTGATTGGCATGGTCCATTTCTTTGTAGCTTCAAACGTAGACAGGTACAAGGCTTTTAGCAGTGCGGTATCGCTTGGAAACACGCTTCTCTGACGGTTCAGCTTACGATAAGTGGCATTCAGGCTCTCAATGGCGTTGGTCGTATAAATGACCCTTCTGACCGCTGTGGAAAATTTGAAAATCGGGGAAATGGCATCCCAGTTTTGTTTCCAGCTCCTCATGCAATTGGGATATTTTTCGCTCCATTTTTCCGTCACCCGCTCCAGGGTGTCCAGGGCTTTTTCTTCCGTTGGCGCCTGATAGATTGTTTTAAGATCCGCACAGAAGGGCTTCCTGTCTTTGTCCGACACATATTTCATGGTGTTACGCACCTGATGCACGATGCAGCGTTGATATTCCGTCTTTGGATACGCTGCGGCGATTGCCTCTTTGATGCCGCTAAGTCCATCTGCGCAGAGAATCAAGATGTCTTTCACTCCCCGGTTCTTTAAGCCATTTAGTACAGACAGCCAGTATTTAGAGCTTTCGTTTTCGCCAACCTCGATGGTCAGGACTTCTTTGCGTCCATCCGGATTGATGCCAAGAATCACATAAGCCGCAAGCTTGCGGATCACCCCATTATCACGAACTGAGTAATGGATGGCGTCTATGTAGAGTACCGGATATACCTCGGAAAGCGGGCGATTCTGCCAGTCTTCAATCTGCGGCATGATTTTATCGGTCACATCCGAAATGAACCCTTCGGATGCCTCAAAACCATAAATATCCTCCAGCGTATCAGAAATCTGCCTTGTAGTCATGCCTTTGGCATACATGGAAATGATCTTCTGGTCGATATCGGAGATATCTTTCTGGCGTTTTTTGACCACCTGCGGCTCGAACGTGGATTTACGGTCCTGGGGGACTTGAATGTCCATACTGCCATAGCTGCTATTGATGCGCTTAGGCTTATAACCATTACGGTAATCATCCGTGTCCGAACGTTCTGATTTTTCATAGCCCAGGTGCTCATCCATCTCTGCTTCCATCATTTCTTTGATTGTGCCGCCAAGCAGATCCTTGAGAGCATCCTGAATATCCTCTGCGGACTGGATGTCATACTCCTGAAGGAGCTGCTGGATAATGTTCCTTTTCCCATCTGTCATTTGTACTTTGTGTACGGGTTTCTTTTCTCTTGCCATAATAAAAGGCCTCCTATGATTTTTATTTTACCATAGAAGACCTTATAAAACCTTAGTTACAGAAAAACTTTCACATACTCTTTAAGGTTTGGATTAAGGCGTTTCCATTCATTCCCGCTGTTAAGCCAACCTACAAAATCTCACAACGCTCCGAGTTCCATGGCCCGGTACAGTGCTGCCACATGCACAGCCTGCTCAAAACCACCTTCCCGCAGAAGGCGCCTGACCTCACTGCTCTCCAGTATCACCACCTCCAGTGATTCCGTCTCATCCAAATGTTGAGCCTCCACCTGTTCCGCATCCCATGCCAAATAGCACTGTGCATAGCTGGTACAATTTGTCGCGTTGGGGGCAATCTGAAACATGAATTCCATATGCCCGGCCTTATAACCAGTTTCTTCCAGTAGCTCCCTGGTGGCAGCATCCTTGGGATTCTCACCAACCTCAATGCAGCCGGCCGGCAACTCCAGCAATACCTTCTCCACCCCATGACGGTATTGGCGCACTAAAATCACTTTTCGCTCTGGATCTGGTGTCACTGCTACAACCACTGAAAAATCCGTCAAATGATTTACATAAAACGGAGATATGGTCAAACCGGTTGGCAACAGACAAGTGCTGGCACGAAGGTCGATCCAAGGATCTTTAATAATTGTCTCCTCAGACAACATTTTCCATGACAGGTTTTTACTCATATTAATGCCTCTCTCTGATCATTTATAGCTTCCCTGATGATACATTGTCTATACAACCGATGAGGATCCGAAAACTATGCCATTCATGCAAACATTGCTTCAAGCTCCTTTACAAAATGCCGCTCCAAATCGCCCGCCTCTTCCCGGCTTCCTGCGCTAACAGACATATACATTTTAAGCTTCGGTTCAGTTCCGGAGGGGCGCACCACCACCGAAAGATTATCTTCGAGTTCAAATTTCAACACGTTTGAAACCGGAAGGTCAATTTTCTCCACCCTCCCATCATTATAGCGTGTAATTGACATCTGATAATCACTAACGGAAATTATCTTACGTCTCATCCATGTTTTTGGACAGTTGTCTCTTAATTTTTCCATAATATCCTGCATTTTTCGGAATCCGGAAGCGCCTTCAAATTCATAACTGTGAAGGGTATTCAGACAATATCCATATTTTGTATAAAGTCCGTTCAATACATCCAAAAGACTTTGTCCCTTAGCCTTATAATAGGCAAACATTTCGCAGATCATAAGCGAGGCATTGACTGCGTCCTTGTCCCTCACATAACTCCCCGTCAGGTACCCATAGCTTTCCTCAAATCCCAGGATATAGCGGTCTTCCTGCCCCTTTTTTTCCAAGAATCCAATCTGTTCGCCAATAAACTTAAATCCAGTCAGCACATCAATAACCTGGACTCCATAATCCGCCGCGATACGCTTTGCCATATCAATGGTCACAATAGTTTTTACTACAAGCGGGTTCTTGGGCATTCGCTTTAAGGCCAAACGGCGTTTGCAAATATAATCCAAAAGCAGCATTCCAACCTCATTGCCGCTGAGAAGAACAAAGTCATCTCCCGATTTAACGGCAATGCCAACCCGGTCACAGTCCGGATCCGTTGCCAGCAGAAGCTCGCTGCCCAACCTTTTGGCCTCTTTTAGCCCCAGCTCCAGCGCTTCTCTAATCTCCGGATTGGGATAGGGGCATGTAGGAAAATGGCCATTCGGTTCTGCCTGCTCTTTGACCACAGAAATATTTGTGAAACCATTTTCCTTCAAACAGCGCAACACGCATTTTAATCCTGTTCCATTTAAAGGCGTATAAACAATGGATACACTCTTATCACAGGCCGCATCACCACACAGGGACTGCGCTGACACCGCACGAATAAATGCCTCTACTGTCTCTTCTCCGATGTAAGAAATACGTTTCTGCTCAATTCCCTTGGCAAATTTCATACTCTTAACTCCGGAAAAAATATCGACAGCGTTGATCTTTGCCAAAATCTCTTTAGCTGCTTTCGTCGTAATCTGACAGCCATCTGCACCATATACCTTATAGCCATTATATTTTGCTGGATTATGACTGGCTGTTATCACAATTCCGCCAGAACAGCTCAGATTTCGAACTGCAAAGGAAAGAGCCGGCGTGGGCATTAGTTCCAGATAAATATAAACCTGAATGCCGTTTGCCGCCAATACCTCGGCTACAACCTCTGCAAACCGCTCCGACTTTATCCGGCTGTCATAGGCAATAGCAACTGATGGAGATGCAAAATATTCATTGAGATAATCAGCATATCCCTGAGTCGCCTTTGCTACCGTGTATATATTCATCCGGTTGGTCCCAGCGCCAATCACGCCGCGCAGCCCTCCGGTCCCAAACTCCAATTCCTTGTAGAAACAGTCCTCAATCGTTTTCTCATCTTCTGCCATCGCTTGGAGTTCCGCTGTTAGATCAGCGTCTTTCAGGCTTTGGGACAACCAGTTTTTCCATCTTGTCTGTACGATTGTATCCATTTTAATCTTGTATGGTGTTTATAGAAGCAAAAACAACATATTTCCTTTCCTTTTTGATCTATGGTTTAATACATTCAGAAACAATAAATTATTGATTTTCTCTCCCCCCCCCCAACCACCCAATCCCCCAATAAAAAAACAGTTAAGCTCTTCCATCATATCTTTAACCGCCCTATTTACAATCTGACAGCTATCCGGACCTACATTCATATTTATCATTTTCTTGATTTTATAAATTCACCTATGAAACTTATGAACTCTATAAGTGACATTAACTCCACTTTTGTTTGAGGCTTCAAATAATACCTTCTGCGAAATAAAATCAATTTCTGAAAACAATATTTTCGATGGAACCTCCATACTCGCTCCCCATCCAATCAAAAAAATATCATCTGCCAACTTCTGCGACGACCCCATTACCTCACTCTGTTTTACTTTATAGTCGTATGATTTATAATCTAAAATCGTTTTTTCTCTCTCATCAAGAGAAAATTCTATAGTCCTGGGAAAACCGGTCCCATTTCCAATATAATTTTCGGCACTACTTACAACATAATTTGTAGAGTTATCAAACAGCGTTAACGTTCCACTATCCGTAAAACGCGCAAAATGCTGCCTAGTAAATTTCTCTTCTTCCTTCAATTTAAACATATCATGTTTTCCGCCCAGTATCCAAACAATATCTCCGGTTTTCCGGTCAATCTCAACCACAGAATCAGCGTGGCGCATTGAAAGAACTAAATTACCATCATTCGGACAAATATCAATACTGTTTATATGGATATAATCGCACCATCCTTCATTAGTAAAGTCAAACTGATTACCTTCTACGCTCATATCATAAAACTCAGGATAATCTGTACTTTTCCATTCAAATGCTACCTTTCCATCTCTCACCTCCTGTATATAAGCAGCATAAACCCTTGACGGGTAACCTCCTCTTCCTGTCAGTTTTTCAGGAATATTATCTACATAAGTCGGAATATAGGACAATGTAATATAATTCATTTCATCAAACATCAGAAACTCGTGCATATCTAGTTCTATATTAGTAAATTTACCATCCTCATCTAATGTGCCCAAAATTTCTTTTACCACCTGGTAATTACTATTCATTATGACAGCTTTACATTCAGTAAAAGAATTTGTAACTACTTTGATTTTTTCATCTGGATCAGAATAGGGCGTTAAATAACTATAATATAATTCTCCATTTTTTGTCTCAATCGGCTTAAAATCATAAAAATTATCTTCACAATAATTAAAATATATGATTTCCGAATTAGTATTCATTTTGACAATCCAGTCTTGTGTAGGATCAAAATAATAATACCCGTACTCGGCACCATTATTAATCGTAATGAATTCAGGAAATCCTTCATTTAAACAACGCACAAATTGTTTGGTTACTAATCCACTTTTTTTATTAGTAAACTCAATTTCAATTCCATCGCTTTTTTTAAGATATCCTTTATCTATCATCACTTCTACAGTATCACCGCTCTGAACTTCAATATTATTACATTTTATTTTATAACCAGAAAAAGTCGAAAACACAAAAATATTCGGAGCATCTGCAGCCATTGACATCGGTTCTATCCAATTATCAGAAATAGTTGGATTTAAATATACCGTATATCCATTTATTGTTAACCCAATTGAAGCTGAAAATGATTCTTCAGGACTTTCATCTCGTGAAGCTGTTTCTGACGTACACGCGCAAAGTAGTAAAAAACAACAAAAAAACAATATGCTAATTTTTTTCATCATTCTGACCCCCATATATTATTGTAAACGCCAAGTGTTAGGGTATCCCAACACATTTACCCTAGCACCAACATTTGATGCCAGGGTTGCGAGCGTTTTACTCTGATTTTTTGTTACATTCTATCCTGACTTTTTCACTCCACGGTGCGAGATCCCAGAACTCTGCATCGAAATATCTTTACCAGGGCGGCTATCGAGCAGGTATTGCAGATAGTTGTATGGATGCCGCCCTTGCACTTTCGCTGTCTCTACATGGTATAAACCTCCATACTCGCATTCGCACCATCCTGGCTGTCGCTGAACAGCCAGTTTTTGCAGCCTAAGGTTAGCGGCCTGATTAAATTCCCTGATGGATTATTACTCAGGCTGCATCAACTGTCTTTGAGATAAGTCATTATCGTGTCTTTTCGATTTCGGAGATAAGTCACTGCTTCATCCATGCGGCTTCCCTTTTCTTGGTGCTGCGCATCCCGCCAGTGCATGAAATCTTCCACTGCAGCCATCAGGAAATACCATTTCAGCAGCTCACATTGAAAGTAGTCAGTCATACACAGATTTCAAATGCTTCTTGGAACAGGTGATGATCCAACTCACTATGGGCGTTCTGCTGCTGACACAAAGGAGTCCAAATCCTTTTTTCTGTCGATACAATGGAAGCGCACCTATGTACTTTTCATACATAATGTGCGACACAAGGGGTGATGGGACGTAGCCACCAGGTATCAGTGCCGGGACTCCTTCATCTTTGATAAACTATGGTTCTTCCGTATCCTTGCAGACAGGGCGGCTATAAGTGGTTACAACGCACACAATACGTTCCAGCTTTGCTTTGGTATAGCACAGTTCTGTCCTGATTTCTTTATGACCGGCTGGAATCATCATGGCTCCACAAGCAGGACACGGTTTTCTTCGTCTGTCAGTGTATCCATCTCTTCATAGTGGGTTAGCAGATTTATGAACATCTCGTTATAGTTCACTTTGGGCTTACGTCCTTGTTCGCTGTTCTTAACTTTGATGAACTCTGGTTCAATGAGTTCCGGAAATGGTTCTTCCTCTGAATCATAACCGAAGAAAAGATTCATCTGGCCAGGCATGTCACTACATCGTTCACTGGCGCTGTCAAAAAGCTTCTGCTTAAAGTATTCAAGCTATGCCTGTAGATTTGAAATGATCCAGTCTCTTTCATCGTCCTTTGCATTGCGTTCTTCCAGCACCTTCTGCAGGGATATTACCAGATCATTTGGGGTACGGGTGGTTGTATTCAGTTGTGAGATCGTATCCTTCAGCTCCTTGAACCGGATGTCCTTTGCACCGGCTACCATGGCCTTTCACCCCTTTGTTTCGTTACTAGTATTTTACCATAAATTGAAGAAATAAACGAATTCGTCACTATCGGGAGTTCGTCATAATGACGGTGGATAACTGACGCGGATAGCAGTCATAAGATAGATAAACTGAGGTGTTTTCTGTTATGGCAGTCTCAGAACACAATGATAAGCAATGAAATATAAATCACGCATGAGTTATCCCATCCACATTTTCATCAGAAATATCACTGGAAAATTTCATCCACTTTACAATTTACTTATCTTGCCAAGAGTCCTTGGAGACTTATAATAAAGTTCGTAGGAACTATTCTATCGATACTGCTACACTCCTATACAAGTTATGCAACTGTACTTCTCTATTCACAAATTTTCTTATTTCCCAAAAGTCGCAGGCTATAAATAAATTTCAAAATTTCGGGCAGCGCCCCAGAAATAATCACTTCCGGCAAAGTATTGTTGTCTTAGTATAAAATATAATAATATAATGCTAGGTCGATATTCCCCTCCTCAATCACGCAACTACTTAATTTTATTATAGTATTTCTTCTCACTAGTATAAAAAGAAAAACCAACCATCCAACATCTTATTATTTTCTAATATTAATAATCTACTCTATACCAATGTCATCATGTAGCAATCGGTGAAACCCCACAATCTTCCTAGTGCATCAACTAGTTCTCATTAATGGTTTGGTTATATAAAGTGCCATATTTGCGATATCACCACCTTAGGATAAAGAGACTAGAAATTTATTCTTACATTTGCTGTCGTAAACTGCCAACCTCCGGTTCCTTTTCCCCTATTCCGTACGCTTCCCCAAGCGTTAGTTCTGCAGACAGGCTATCTATATTGGGTATCCGACGCTTTAAACACTGACGTGTCATTACATTAAGTTTGATTTCCGCTATATTCAGCCAATTGCCATGCTTGAGGGTATAACAGGTGTTCAACCGTTTTGCCAGTTCCCGGCTTTTTCAGGTGGGAACGCCTTATAAAACGGCACATATGTATGGGTGTTTAAATTGTCCATAACCAGTATGACCTTTTTCTTATCAGGGTATATGACTGTGAACGAATATTCAATTTCCTTCGCCCAATCGACCATTGTGCGGTTTTTTCTCACACTGATGTGGCGATAATTTGCCCGGGGCTGTACAAAGACAGCGATACTGCAGGTTCCTTTCCGCTTATACTCGGCCTCTTCCTTCCGAATACTTCCGTGCTTCACTTGGAAGGGCTTCTGAACCTGATCCAGCAGCTGATATGGCTTCTCATCCATGCACACACCAGGAACCTCTTCTTTGTAAGGTAGTTTATAAGTATCCAGGATTTCTTCCATACAGGCTACACAATCTACGTTTTGCTTTGAGGGAATGCAGCAGTATTCGTTTTTGTGAGGCTCAAGTTCATTTTTTTAGCGGCGTATACCGTCTCCACCGCAACCGGCTCAACTATTTTAAATTCAACCGCCCGATCACGTAAGAGCTGCCGGGACCAGATGGAATGGCCTTTGGATGCTGTACTGCAGGCCAACTGGATCAGGCGAGCCTGCTGGTCGCCCTGTATTTTACAGATATTATTCTGTCTGGGGTTGCGATGAATCGTGATTCATTCACCAAACTCCAGGTCCACCAAATGTTTAGTCGTACGATGTACGGTTGAAGTAAAAATATCCAGACTTTCAGCAATCTGGCAGTGGGTAAACTTTTTACCGGAAGCATTGTAGATGGCAAGAAGGATTAAGGCACGCTTATTAATTGTAAGTGTTGTTTTATCCGTGGAAAGTAATGCTCTCAAAAAACATATCTGCTCATCACTAAGGAGGTCTTCATTCCTTGAGTTATGTTTATTATTTGAACTTGTTTTTGCCATGTGCGATGGCCGCCTTTTTTGTTTAACATTATCACAAAAAAATCTGTTTAACAACTAGATTCTACACTAGTATCTCGCCTTTACAATTTTCAGTTTCTTATAAATGCGTATAAGAATATGAAATATCCTTTTAGGAATATACCCCCATTTGGAATCACCAAACCGTTGAAGTTTTTGTACTAACTTCCAGGTATTGGAGTTTGAATCATACCCCATCCGTTTCATTGCTTCCTTGGTGGTATTCAATTCTTCAGTCACACGGTTGTATTCATTAAATGTTCTATATGAGGATGAAATTCGTAAGGCATCTTTTGCAAAGGGATATGGCCCACGTTCGATAATTTTGTACAAGAACTCTTTTGCTTTCTCTCTACGGTCAAAGTCAAAACTTTCTTGCATAGGTGGTTGAGATAGCATCTCAAGATACTTATCGTTATCGTTATCCAGCTCTTTTACTCGCTCAATAATGGAATCAAAGTCATTTCCGTATTCATTACAGTTAATAAACGCCTTCGGATTAAATAAGCTTAATATATCTGGATTTCCCCAATAAATCGGAATAGAAAAGGCCTGAAACGGCTGAATAATCTTTTCTGTTGTGTAGCCTGATAGTGCAGTATTCTCAAACGCAATGGTGAATTTATATCGCCTTAGAAATTCTAATTTTCCATCACTCCACCCTGATGATACAGTACCGTTGCCACAAGATAAACCTGTCCAACGATCTGAAATAGTACCACGGGGCATATTATTCATCACATAACTTGGGCAATCTACATGCTTATAGCCCATAAGGACTTTGCAGAACTCTCTACGTAGGATAGCCCCTTCTCCCATCCAGTCCTGGGAATAAACAAAATTACAGAATTTACGTTCCAACAAATCAGCGCTTACAGCAGACCGGTCCTGTATGGATCGTGTAATGTCATAAAGGCCTGGACTATCACTATCTCCTAACGGATATTGACAAAAGCGATCATTATAATAGATAGGTTCAAATCCAAAGGCAAAATCACATTCATTGAAATTAGGAGAAACAGCCTCCCCACCACAAAAAATTTTAACAGAATTCGGATAATTTCTAAAATTGAGTCCCCACGTGCTATAAAAGATAAACTCTGGTTCTTCCGAAAACTCAACATTATATCGCTCTCTTAATACTTTTGTAACCCACTGATTTTCTGCATCAAATGTTGGGGCATTAAAATCTACAAATTTAATTTTTATAGTCTTCATTTCCTATCCCTTTTCCACACAACTTAATTTCATCTGGTCCTTTATAGCACAAACATACTCATTATCAATTTATGATATTAATTCCTCCTACTACAATATATTTATGGTTAATATCCCTTACAGCAAGTAAGGAATGATCCATCTTGATGCTTAAGCTGTTAGAATGCAGAACGCAATCGGTATATCGGAGTCCTCCTTAGACTTAGCGTCCGTAGATTAGTCTAATAACCAGCTCCTCATTCACAGCGTTCATCTTTTGTGCCCCCCATCCCGGTGCGTTCGCGTTATACCCCAGTAGATTGAATAGGCAATAAGTAAAACTGGTACTTGCCATTGCCACTATTATAAAGGCGTGATATTGTTATGATTATGGACGCAGTAGATATTGATGTCTCTAAATGGAAAAGCACTATGGCCATCCCGTTCAGGCGGTAAAGTTGTGGCTAAACCCTCCGACGTGTCCCATCTGTCCGCTCATATCCAGTCATTGGCCAGCCGTATCTCATCTCTTGATGGCAAGTCCCGTATCATCATGGAATGCGCCGGGCGATATTATGCCCCATCGTATGGGAGCTTACGGCATTTAGCCTTTTTTCGGCGCTATGAACCCACACCCCATATACAATTACCAGGACAAGGCCCACCACTTCGCAAAGTCAAGTCCGACAAAGCGGATTCCCTTTAAATCGCACGGTACACGCTTAATAGGTGAGTCAAGTTGATACAATATAGTCTTATAGATGAAATACACAACCAATTAAAGACTTTGACGATGTCCCTCAATGCTTTTACTGACCATTATCAGAAAGGTACAGCCATAAGAAGTGCAACTTCAGCAAAGCAACGGCTGAAGAAATCTACAGAATCGCTAGGGAGCTGGCCCCTGTACTTCCAAAGGACAATTTTACCAAACGCCTCACCCACCAGGAAGTCAGTCAGTTAAATGCGGCTTCCCTGTCCGTTGAACAGTTCCGTTTTCTGATGAACGAGACTGTCTCCACGCTTCCGGGGTATCCGGTGGTCATGGCTATGAGGGGTGTCGGCCCTTCCCTTGGGCCCCACTCATGGCTCAGCTCGAAGATGTAACACTTTTACTCTTAAAGGCACCATTACCGCATTTGCCGGCGTAAATTATTCCGGCGATTATTCACAGAAAATCGTCTATGCCTCGAAGCATACCTGCACTGCGCAAGCCTCTGCTCCAGGTCATGGATGTCCTGATCAAGACAAAGCCATAGAATGCCTCTGTTTACCTATTCATAGATAAGCGCAAGGTAAACCCTACTATGTATACATGACTGCCAATGCAAACAAGTTTCTCCATATTTATTATGGAAGAGCCAAAGAATACTTAAATGCTCTTCCTCAGCAGCCAGTAGCTTACATAACTTTGTCTGGTTGACGGACACCGACAGCCTATTTGTTGTACTCTTTTTTCCTGCACGGAAATTTTTCAAAAAATCTTCAATTTCCAATTAACTTTTTATTTGCAGGTTAATTTAATAGGCTCTTCTACCATTATTATCAAAACTTGGAATATAACTATAAGTGCCAAAACGCTATTCTCCATGTATTGCTAACTGTATCAAGAGCAAGCAACTTCATTTGACAGCCCTATCCTCAACGTGCATTTCCCACATTTTAATCAGCACTTATTTGAAATTAATGCTCCAGATAATCCTCTATCCTGCCCTCCTTCAAAGCTTATCTTTTAAGTTTTCTATTAATCTTAAAAGTCATCCATCCTCTAGCCGCTTTCATTATAACTTTCATACCTACATTCCCAGCATATGAGTCATCTATAAATATTTTTTGAACATCTGTATTCAAATCTTCTTTTACTTCTTTAATGCTAGTAGCCAGTATATATTCTTCGTAACTTAATGCCATAAGAGTTGGGTAATCAACCCCAAACACTTCTCGAATTTTCCAAAACGCAGTTTCAGAAAGTAAACTACATATTTCATTATCTGAAAGTACAGTTATAGTATCCCGCATTATATTCCATGCGTTTTTCTTTAACTCAATATTCTGTATTGGTGCCCATGTATGTCTGACTACTAATTGCCATTCAGTCCAGTATGTTGATTGAATTAGCTTTTTTTGATAAATATATTTTGTACTTAAATATCTTGCTTTTATATCATTAATTTGTTCTATCAACTTATCATAAAGCACTTTGTCAACGTCATTTGATTCTTTAATATTGATTTCACTAATTATTTCATGCAACTCCTGTAAATTTACACCACTAAAATTGCATCTTGCTCTTTCCCGAATAGAATCCAATATTAAAAACTCTCTATATGTTAAAGTCTGAAAAGTCGCAAAGTTCATATGCATTATATCTACGAATTCTCTATATGATTTTGCATCTGACCAGTCAAGTACACCTGGATTTGCTTTAGCAATCTTAATTATTTCATCCTTCATACATGTATACGCTTCTTCTTTCTCTTTTGGAGAATTTATAAGCCTAAAAACACACTGATAATGCCAATTTAGATTGTCTCGATACAGAATTTTCCATTGCTCTATATTCTTTGTTAGCGGTTTTTCAAAAACATGGCTATAACAATACATACCATTTTGCATACACAGTTTGTTGGCAAATCGTTGAACACCAATGATAGATTCATCAATTTCTACATTTTGTGTTGGTTCTGTGTATATGTATACATTAGCATCAGTATACCCTGCCTTTGGATTTCCTAGCATAAACTCCATGTAAAACAACAAATCTTCACTATATCTAAGTGTCTCATCAAAACGCAAGCCATGCTCTTCGATAAATGAACGTCTATATAACTTATTCCACAATGTTGTATTACTTTTTTCAAAACAGCGTTCAATCGCCGTATTTGAAGTATATTGCGAAAAAGGCCTTACCGCATTTCTTTCATTTGGATACATCCTCATATAGTTCCCTGTAACTATATCGACATTCTCTTTTTCCGCTATCTCAAGCATTATTTTATAGCTTTTTGCCGGAATAGCATCGTCTCCATCGCAAAAATGAATATACTTACCAGTAGCCACTTCCAATGCGGCATTTCTAGCTCCTGATGGCTTTGATCGTTGATTCATATGAATAGGTACTATGCGCTTATCACTTTTTTGATATTTTTTTATCAATTCCCAAGTGCCATCGCTACTCAAATCATCAACGACTATTACCTCCATATCCTTTATTCCTTGTTTTAAGATAGAATCTAAGGCTCGCCCCAAGCAGTCCTCCAAATTGTATGCTGGTACAATAACACTTATTAATGGTTGCCGCATTAGTTTCTCCCCCACTCGTTTATTATATTAGTATAATCATATTCATACTTTTTCTTGTCGTGTACAGTAATCCCTTCCCCCATCTGAATCTCTATTATTTCAAGCTTTGTTTTTGCAATTACTGTATGCCTACAAAAACAAGGCAGGTTGACTACTACACCTGGTCTTAAAGCTACCTTTTTTGAATCTATGACGGCTGTTCCCTCTCCAGAAACTACAGTCCATACTTCATCTCTATACTCATGACTATGATAATTCATATTACAGTTTCTATGTAATGTGACTTTAACTGTTATGCTATTTGAGGTATAATCTATGACTCTATAATATCCCCATGATTTCTCAGCAAACATAATCTGTTGATCTATAGAATCAACAAAGGGTTTTATATAACTAGACTGTTCTTTATTTGAGACCAATATTCCCTCATTACTTGCTGCTACTACCATATCTTTAAGTCCCATACATAAAATTGGTATGTTTAATTCATTTATTATATTGGTATTTTCACATGTTTCATCAAGAATACCTTTCCCAAGTATACAGTTAGACATTTCCTCTGTCAATGTATTCCACGTACCAAGATCTTTCCATTTTCCTGTAAATCTCATCACTTTGATATATTTTTCTTTTTCCGCTACAGCATAATCAAAACTGATTTTTTCTTGAAATTGATATTTATCATAAAGATCTTGATAATTCCTAAATTCCATTAATTGATGGGCCTTATTAACTATATATTTGAGTTTAAATGCAAACACTCCACTATTCCATAGCGCACCATTACTTATATATAGCTGAGCAGTTTTAGCATCAGGCTTTTCTCTAAACATTTCTACATCGCTAAATTTATCTCTAGTTTTAGGTATAATATAGCCATACTTTTCACTCGGATATGTTGGCTCTATACCCATTAAAACCAAGTTTGTATCTGTATCCTGTACAATTATGTCAAGCTCTTTTAATGCTTCGAAATATTCATCATTTACATAAGGATCCACTGGGCAAACTACTACCGTCTCGTCATCTGGTATCTTTTTAATATCATGAAGATACATCCCCGCCAACGCAATCGCCGGGAATGTATCTTTTCTGCACGGTTCTACTGATATACCTATATTATCTCCCAGTTGATTTATAATAGAAGATACCTGCGATTTTGCAGTCGCAATTGTTATCTCTGCTTCTTCATCAACGAGTTTTACCTGTCTATAGATTCTTTGAATCATAGATTCATATTCGTTTTGCTCTGTTTTAAACAGCTTTATAAATTGCTTTGACCTAATATCATTAGATAACGGCCATAGCCGCTTCCCCGACCCACCTGATAATAGAATTATATTCATAGTTCTTTCTCCAAAAACTGCGCTAACTTATCATTTATATTTCGTGCTGTCAATCCAAGGTGCATATCTTTATCTTCTTTAGTCCCATAAGTGCGTATAACCTGTCTAGGCACTCCAACTCCATCGACAGCAATTCTGCTTTTTGACAAAATAGGCATAATATCTGCCATAAATGTTCCTTGGTAAAACGGTTCACATATAAATATTCTGTTATTAACAATATTGCTCTTTAACGTTTCAAGATCAAAAGGCTCCGCCGTTGTATAGTATAGTAATGTTATATCCAAGTTTTCGCAAGCCGCGATAGTTGCGTCTAGCGCTTCTGCAAAAGCTATTACCGTACCTCTAGTACCCTTTTTTAATACTTTAGCTTTACCAAATTCTATATCCACTTGTGTTTTATTACAGTGATCTATCATTCTAAAATATGAGAGTTTTCCATTCATATAGCACTGTTTAAACAACGTTTCAAACTGTTTTGGCGTTCCAGGCGTAAGTATCTCTATACCCGGCAATGTCTTTAAGGTTTCAACATCTTCCGGACAATAATGTGAATACCCAAGTTTTGAAAAATCATATGCAGCCCCTGTCGTTATAAAATTTCCTCCTACATTTTGGTAGATATAATCAAGTTTCAGTTGTTCGAGTGACCGTTGCACAATAAAAGGTGTAATTCCATATATAGTAGGTACCAGACCAGACAAAGCCAGCCCTGCGGACACGCCAACTAGACCATCTTCAAAGATACCAATATTTTTCACCCTCTCTGGATAACTTTTCATCAAATCCTTAAATCCAAATGCACCTATATCTATGAGTATACACATAGTATTACTGTGGTTACGAATCATATCTATAACACATGACTTCATTGCTGTTCTCACTTACGTTCTCCTTTATACCAGTCCCATATATTGAGCTTTGTTCCAACCGGCTATCCCGATCAATAATTTAAACTGATTACTAAATATCAATTCTTGAAACTGATTGATCGGTATAAGTTTAGTTTTTATAAATTCCGTCTTTTCTCGACATTCCTCTTTTTTGTCTATGCATTTTGCAAAAAACAAATCGCATTTCGCTGAAGATATCCCTTGATTCATATAATATTCGCCCAAATAAATAAGTTTTTCTGAAATATAACCTGTTTCTTCTTCCAACTCTCTCTTAGCCGCTGCCTCGCTTGATTCTCCATCATCTACACTACCAGCCGGAAATTCAAGCATCCACTGATCCAAAGTATATCGGTATTGTTCAATAGCAATCACCTGATCTCCTACTATAGGAATAATACACACACTATCCTTATTAATTACATATGTATATGGATACTCGTCTCCTTCAATAAGGAAAGTATCCTTCACCACGGTTACTCTCCCTATATTATGTACCTCGGACTTAACTACCTTGTACGGTGAATTTTTTCTATTCAAAGTCATCAACTTCCTTTTTGAGTCTAGTCAATTCCTCTTCTGACGGTGCTCTATGAAACCATGCGTCATCTGTCATAATTGTAGCAGAACCATACCCTCTTTTCGTTTGAGCAATTATTGCTACAGGCTTATTACTCTGCCGAAATAACAATGCCTTTCTCATGTCTGTTATATCATGTCCATTCGCAATAATTACCTCAAATCCAAAAGCTCTCATCTTATCCTGTATATTTCTTATATTAATCATAACATCTATAGAATGATTGTCATCTATAATTAATGTTAAGTTGTCCAGCCTTTCGCTACCGCAATACAATGCTGCTTCCCACATAGTGCCTTCATTCATCTCTCCGTCACCAGCCAGAACATATACATGTCCATCTTGACGCTGCACTTTTTTCCCATAAGCCATCCCTACTGCAATGGGGAAACCGTGTCCCAAGCTGCCCGCGGACACTTCAAATCCTGGAACCTTTGTTCTATCTGCCTGCATACTGATAAAGGAATCATATTGACAGGATTTTTTGAGTTCTTCTTTATCAAAAAAACCTTTCTGAGCAAGGATTGCCAAAACTCCCATAGTAGATTGACCTTTACTTAAAACAAATACATCTCTATTAGGATCATTCATATTATCTATATTATAATTCATAACCTCATAGTATAGTGTCCACAAAATTTCTACTGAGGAAAAAATACTCTGTAGATTCGCATCCTGTCCATAATACGCCATATCCAGTATGGATTTTCTCAATATTTTAATTTCATTTTTCATCCGTTCTCACCCCGGATTTTTTTTACAACTTCTGAAGCCTCATCTTTCATCAGCGCATATTTTGAATCGTCCGAAATCATATCAAGCGCTTTATTTAACCGCACAATGTCATTAATACCATTGTTCATAAAATACCAACTATATACTGAGTTCATATCTTTACTGGCCGTCAAGTAATACGGATGTGTATAACCCCAAAAATACTGTTCAAAAATAGGTTTTATATAATCTTGGTATGTTTTTAATAAAACTTCCAGATTATATAGCTTCTCCTTTTTATTGAGGTAATCCATAAGTAGCTCTATTGGCACATTCCCTGCTCCTCTGCCCATTCCATATATACTTCCATCAATATATATATCACGGTCGCTCTCAACATCCATAAAAGTTATTGCATTCGAGAACGCCATCTGAATATTATTATGCGCGTGAAAACCAAAGTCTATATCTTTATCAAGTTTCAGCAACACCTGTTTGGCCATTCTTGCAATATCCTCAGGGAATAAATTACTAAAACTATCAACAATATAAAATGCTTTGGGTTTCATATCATTAATTTGCCTAAGCATATCATTCATTTCATCATCTGAATACATAAATGTTGCCATGGCCTGTAAAAAGACTTCATAACCTTTATCCTTCAGTGACTTAGCTAATACAATAGCATTTTGAAATTCTGACTTAAAGTAAGCCAGTCTTATCATATCCACTGTTTTTTCACTTCTAGCCGGTATATCAAAACTCGCTGCTTCTGCTTGATTAAGCATAATTGCGTATTTACAATCCTTTTTTCTATTTTCCAATAACGATTCAGCCTCTTTAAAAGAGGCAAATTTCGTGCTTTTCCCTACTTTCCCACCATGTCCCATAATTCCTATCTCTATAACATGGATGCCACTTTTATAAAGACCATTAACGATCTCTTTAGCAACGCCATTGTCAAATTCCCAGTTATTTACATATCCGCCATCTCTAAGCGTACAATCTAAAAGATGAATTTTATTCATTATTTTATCCTCCTTAAAACGATTTATTAGATACGTCCTTTTTGTTTCAATTCTTTTTTCCAGTCATTTCCAATTTTTTTTCTAACAGTACTCTTATTTAGATCTAATCCGTCCATATTTATCCCTTTTGAAATTCTAATAAAATCATCAAAACATTCTTCATTTGCTTTCTTTATAATTTGCACTATGAATCCTACATAACTCATACCACATACAAATCCTCTACACGCAGCAAGCGTATAAACATCTCTAATTATTTCTAAACCTAGCAGATAGTGATGATTTTCTCTCTTTTCTTCTATAAAACAGTTCATAATAGTACTGGTTGACCTTATAACATCTTCGTAGTATACAAGCCTATTTCCAAAAGCATTCTTAAACTGATCCAACATTACTTGATCGTCTGTCGCTAAGAATATCATATCTGCTTTGAATTTCTTTACCATTTTCTCGGTCTCATTTATATAATCTTCCGATGTCACGATAGTTGGATGTCCTTTGTATCCTATCTTAGTGTCTGCCCCTCTAGCATGAACACCAATCACATTGGTTTTTCCCTGAAACAATTTTTCCACTTGGTCTTTTATGCTAAGTTCAATCTCTTTATGCAAATGTATATACTTTCGTTGTATCTTCGCAAATTGCTCCACGTCTTTATCTGTGAATCTGTAATCATTATTATCACCTACATGAAATGCATCATTATAGCCGTATTCAGGACTATTCCAATCATAAACCACAAAATTACTTTTTCTAGCATCCGCAAGGGATATTCCTGATGGCTGTTCAAAATAATATTCAAATATACTGGTTGATCCATGTATCGGGTGATCTTCTTGGTAAAACTCGCTTTCTTCCCAATCTATAACATGATAAAATCCCATCTTATCTGAAAAAGAAAGCCTATTTAAAATATACACCCATATAGCGCAAAAGCCGGCATGATGCGATTGATTCTCCAAAAGCATTATTACTTTCCCTTTATTATTGTCACCAAGAACATGTACTTGCATATTAATTACTTTATGTCTTTCTTCGTCAATGCTTTTATAACCATATGGGCTTCTATAACTATTAATATAGTTTCTAAAATACATTTCAGGCAATCTTCGCAAGAACTTACATATTGCAAAAACATATCCTCTTGTTCCAAAGGTGCGTCTAATTGCATTACTAACCGGAACATACAAAGGCCTCAATATATGAATATTTTTTTCTTCTTTCTTGTCTCTCACCATCTTTGTAGTTACCCTATTTTTTCCACCATACAATCGGCTTAACTATCATTTCATTTTCAAATTCTTCTCGATCCATGAATGGGGCCATGTCCTCCAAAGGCATCGCTACTTTAGTCCCATCCTCCATCCTTACTTGCGCTTTAGCTATAGGATTAAATTCCTCAATCCAGCATTTTACATCAACTATAACAGGTTCATCTCTGCCTATTACACTTTTCATAACTTGATCAAGTTCTTTTAATGTAGCAGCTGACTCATATCTAATTCCATATGCGGCAGATATCTTTTCCAAATTCGGAAACGCCGTACCACTTGCCTCGTCTACACCGACATACCGACCTTTAAAAATGGTCTTCTGATGCCCTCTTATTGTTCCATACCCATTATTATTCCAAACAAATATCTTAATTGGAAGTTTTTGGGTCACGATTGTCTGGAGTTCCTGGATATTCAGCTGTAAACTGCCGTCCCCAACTACGCATAATATCTCTTTCTTATCTCTTCCCACTGAAGCTCCCACAGCGGCTGGTATAGAATATCCCATTTCACACTGGGAAGCACTACCAAGATATCGTTGTCTAGCACTTGTAAAATTAAGTGCCTGCATGGGAATCTCAGTTGTGGCTCCCGCATCAGTCGTAATTACGCTATCCAATCTAAGATGTTTGTTCAACACACCAATAAATGCAAACTTACTGATTCCACAGTTATCATCCTCATGGTCCTTTGTAATCATAGGCCATTTCTGTTTCCAATACAAGCACTTATTACGCCATGCACTAATGTCTTTTAATTTAATCCCTTTTAATTTAGATATAAAATCTTTAGCATCCGCATTGATAACCTTATCAATATGCACTGTATCCTTCTTATGTTCTTCTACGTCTATATCAACTACTATGAACTTTTTAGCCCCTCTAAGGAACAGATTATAACTATATCCAGTAGTCATCATAGACAGCCTGCTTCCTATACATACCACTATATCTGCATTTTCTGCTGCAAAGTTACCGGCTCTAGTTCCCCTTGTATCTACCAATCCAATATTAAGATCGTTATTTCTTGGATATATATCCCACCCCATACGTGTTCCGACCATTGGTATCTGATATTTATCGATGAATTCAGACAATTCTTTGCAAGCACCTGCAAGCCTAACACCCTGTCCAACAATAATAATCGGTCTCTCTGCCTCTTCCAGCGCTCGAATCACATAACTAATCTCATCTTCAGTACATTCTGTTTTTATTTTTTGTTCTGGCACAAAATGTTTAAGCTTATTGGGATCTATCTCTGCTTCCTGAATATCCATAGGTATATCAAGCCAAACCGGCCCTGGGTTACCACTTTTCGCCTCATATAAAGCCTTTTCTATACAATACACTGCATCATCTGGCTCCATAATTGTCACTGCATATTTTGTTATAGACTCAACTATAGAGACTATATCCGCTTCTTGAAGTCCTATCTGCCGAACTTTAGACTTAGCGATTGACATCATTTCGCTTCTATTACACTGTCCTGACACAAATATTACCGGAACATGATCTTGCCATGCATGCAACACACCTGTTATAGTATTAGTTCCTCCACACCCCGTAGTAACATAGCAGCAGCCATATCCTTCTCTTATTTGTGCGTAAGCGATAGCCGACATGGAAGCTGCCTGTTCGTGAAGACACGGTATAGGGGTAAGATTTTTATTACATGCTACTCCATCGGTCAGGAACATAAGTCCTCCACCAGTTAATATAAACACATCTTCTATTCCAACACTATTCAATTTTTCTGCAAGAAAATCTGCCACTCTCATGTTACTATATCTCCTTTTATGTAGTGCAGTCAATACATTTGTTGTCGTTTATAGCTCCATATATCCAGATAATTCGTATTAGTGTTAAGCTCATCTATCTTCTTCATATCTTCCTTGGAGATAGTAAAATCCAAAAACTTATTATTAATTATATGTTCTTTTGTCTTTGACCTCGATAAGGGCGTATATCCCTTTTGCAAACTCCATCTCAGCGCAAGTTGTCCCACATTACAGTTGTACCTATCCGCCATATCCATATACACTTTACTATTTAGTTCTCCTCTACCCATAGGAGACCATGCTTCTATATCCATTCCCATTTTTTGAGAATATTGTACCAGACCTATCTGTTGATATCCTGGGTGTATCTCCAACTGGTGAACTGTAGGCTTCACCTTACAATTATCCAAAATATCTGCAAGGTGCCTTTCTAAAAAATTGCATACACCAAGATTTTTTACTTTTCCAGCTTTATATAGATCTTCAAAAGCTCTCCATATCTCCACATTCTCATGATGATATGTTTTTTCACTGCCTCTGTTTACCGGCCAATGGATAAAATATACATCTACATAGTCAACTCCAAGATTTGACAACGACTGTTCAAAATCATCCAAAACAGCCTGATATCCAACCACGCCAGGCGTTACTTTTGTCTGTATGATATAGTCTTCTCTTTTGTGTTCGCCATCACTACACGCTTTCTTCAGCGCCCGCCCTACTGCCGCTTCACTTCCATATGCTCTGGCCGTATCAATCACTTTGTACCCATGTGTCAAAGCAGTATATATGGCTTCCTCTGCATCCTCCGCCAAATCCGCAGTTCCAAATCCCACTTCTGGTATCAGCATAATATCATCCTCGTTTACTTATATAATCCTCATACAATTCTTCAAGTCCATCCCGAAGCGCCACGGATGAACTCCATCCAAGAGCATGTATCTTCGTAGAATCCAAGATCCTGCGTGGCATACCATCAGGTTTGCTGATATCACATTCTATACGGCCATTAAATCCAACTATATCTCTAATCATTTCTGACAACTCTTTTATTGTTACCTCTTCATCGGTGCCCACATTAATTGTTTCCTCGGCAGAATAATTATTCATCAGAAAAATACTAGCTGACGCGATATCCCTTGTATTGATAAACTCCCTCTTTGCGCTTCCTGTCCCCCACAAAATCACTTTATCATCACACTGCTCTTTTGCCTTTTGATACTTCATAATAAGAGCCGGAATTACATGCGACTTATCCGGATCAAAACAATCTCCTACCCCATATGCATTAGCTGGTATTGCAGATATATAATCTACACCATATTGCCTATGGAGATATGAACACAATCTCGTGCCAGCAATTTTAGCTAACGCGTATCCTTCATTTGTAGCTTCAGGATATCCTGATAAGATCATCCTCTCCTTCATTGGCTGCTCACACTCTTTTGGATACATACATGCACTACCAAGATATAATAATTTTTTCACTTTATGCTTATAGCTTGACCAAATTACATTATTTGCTATTTGCATATTAACATAATAAAAATCTGCTGGAGCTTCGCTATTCGCCTTGATCCCCCCCACTAATCCAGCACCTACTATCACGTAATCTGGCTTCTCTTTATCAAAGAACACCTCTACCGCTCGCTGATCGGTAAGATCAAGCTCATTGTGCGTACGCAGCACCAAATTGGTATATCCCTGCTTTTTTAATTCTTTAACAATCCCACTTCCAACTAACCCTGTATGTCCAGACACATATATCCTATCTTGTTTATTCATCTGCTTTTCTTTCTATTGTTTAATTGCCTCATCCAGTACCTTTATAAAATAATCTATTTCTTTATTATTATTGGAACTATGATTCCCGATAAAAAACCCATTAAAGTGAATGTCGTCAGCATTAACCAGTTTTTCTGGTATGCTATAGTCCATATATTCAATCACTTTATTTCTGGTAAAGTTTCCAGCCACGATCGGCCTAGTTTCAATACCATTCTCCCTTAACGCATGAACGATCTTATCCCTCTGCCCTAAGAGTTTTCCCTGAAGAAGCAATGCAAATCCAAACCAAGAAGATTCCCCTATTTCTTTTTGGATTCTTATATCTTCGAATTTCTGCATTCTATTCTTAAAATACTCTGCATTCTTTCTTCTTTGTTTTATCATACCATCCATCTTCTTGAGCTGTTCCTGCCCTATAGCCCCTTCCATTTCTAGCGGCCTTATATTGAATCCCGGAATTATAAAGTTGAAACTCTCATAGAATGGATCTGATCTTTTTTCATATATAGTGCTATTATCCGGAAGGTTTCTGGTCCATCCATGTGCTCTGACTGCCAGCATATACTCGTATAATTGATCATCATCCGTTACCACTGTTCCACCCTCCATAGTACAGATGTGATGGGAGTAGAATGATGAGTACGTTCCGACTATCCCAAATGTTCCGGCCTGTTTGTCGTTGTATTTGGCTCCTAATGACTCACAGTTATCCTCCATAATTATTATATCTTTACCCTTACACATATCTCTTATAACATCAAAGTCATTCGGATTACCTAATAAGTTGACCAAAAGTATCATCTTAGTTTTATTTGTTATATTTCTTCTAAGCGAATTCAAATCGATGTTTAACGTTTCTTTATCTATATCAACAAACACCACTTTCATGCCAAATTGTTCCAAGGGCGCATATGTAGTACTCCACGAAACCGCTGGAACGATAACTTCGCTCCCTCTTGGCAATCTATGTGAATACACTAACGCTGCTATTGCGAGCAAATTGGCAGTCGAACCCGAACTCACCATAATAGCATATTTTGTACCAAACCGCTTTGCGAAATCTTCCTCATACTTTCTCACTTCCTGGCCCATAGTATACATATTAGACCTTATCACTTTTTCTATTGCGGCTATTTCTTCGTTCCCCCATGGATTGTCACATAATTTAAATTCCATAATTATTTATTCCTCATTTCCCTTTCTGCTATTTTCATGTCATGATCTACCATTATGTTAATCAGTTCTTCATAACTGGTTTGCTGCGGATTCCATCCAAGAACAGTTTTAGCCTTAGTTGGATCTCCCCATAAATTATCAACATCTGTTGGTCTAAACCACCTCGCATCTACTTCAACAATCACCGTGCCACTTTCGCTGTCGATTCCCTTTTCATCTATTCCAGAGCCTTCCCATATAATATTTTTTCCGACCCGTTTAAAGGCTCTTTCTACGAAATCTCTAACCGTATGTTGCTCCCCAGTAGCTATTACAAAATCTTCCGGTTTTTCTTGTTGTAGCATTAACCACATACATTCAACATAATCTTTAGCATACCCCCAATCTCTCAGTGAATCCATGTTTCCCAAATACAATTTTTCCTGCAAACCACACGCTATTCTCGCCACCGCTAATGTTATCTTTCTTGTAACAAAATTTTCTCCTCGTCTTTCCGACTCATGATTGAACAAAATTCCATTTACTGCAAACATCCCATACGCGTCTCTATACTCCTTAACAATCCAAAAACCATATTGCTTAGCCACCGCATATGGACTATACGGATGAAATGGTGTAGTTTCTCTTTGCGGAACCTCTTCAACTTTACCGAAAAGTTCCGATGTAGAGGCTTGATATATCTTACAAGTTTTTGATAACCCAAGTATTCTGACCGCTTCCAACAGCCTCAAAACGCCTATCGCATCTACCTCTCCAGAATATTCCGGTACATCAAAACTGATCTGCACGTGACTTTGAGCTGCCAAATTATAGATCTCATCCGGCTGAACCAATCCAATAATTCTAATCAGGCTGCTGGTATCCGTCAAATCCCCTTCATGAAGGGTAACACATTGGCTTTCTATCAAATGGTCTATCCTTGCAGTATTAGAAATAGACGCCCTACGTATAATTCCATGGACATCATACTCTTTTTTTAGTAAAAATTCCGCCAAAAAGCTCCCATCCTGACCCGTTATTCCTGTAATCAATGCCTTTTTCATCTTATCTCTCCTTTTTTGCAACTTCCAATTCTTGATTCCATATTGCCTCTACTCTTTTTATAGTGAAAGGATCGGTGAGATTCATTCCCGTTGTCCTTATAGTTGAAGTTATATTATTAACTGTTTGGTAAGTCTTTCCTGAGGCCATTTTAACTATTCTTGCCATATAACTTACATACGAGGAGCTACATACAAGGCCTTCACACGCCGCCAGCGTATATACATCTTTTACGATTTCTTTCCCCAATCTATAATGGTGTTTTTCACGTTCTACTTCACCATAACAGCTCATTCTCATCCCATCGGATCTCTCAACATCCTTATAATAAATTAGACTTTCTTGGTACTTATCTATAAATGCTTTTAATATATTATTATCATCTGTAGCCAAAAATATCTTATTCGCATTTATCAAAGCCATACTTTTCGCTGTCTCTTCTATATATCTATCTATCCCAATAGGTATAGGGTGATTCTTATAATGAACCTGTGCATCTGCACCTCTTGCATGGACTGCCAAAACCTTGTCCGTGCCTATCATCTGGGATATATCCCTGTCTATCTCCTCCTTTATCTTTGCTTCCAAGCGTATATATTTTTTTTGCATCTGAGCCAACTTATAAAAATCCTCATCTGTTATCATATAATCGTCATCACGGCCGGGAGCAAATACATCATAATATCCGTAATCTATACTATTTTTATCTAAAATCACGTATTTGCTTTGTTTTACATCTTCAACATCCAATCCATAAGGTTGTACAAAATAATGTTCAAATATATTGACGTTTTGCATAGTATTCTCTACAAAAAATTGGCTATTTATCCAACTAATACAATGCAAAAAACCCATCTGTTCAGAAAAGCACAGCCTATTAAGCCAATATATCCATTCTGCACAAAACCCTCCTGATCCCGAATCTCTTTCTGTCAACACAATTACTCTATTAGGATTTTTTTGTCCAAATGTCACTACAGATATATTTCTAGTTATAATAGTCTTCCCATTCACACATATAGTCGGTATATACCTTGCCACATATTCCTGAAACTCCCTATGTGGTAATCTATATATAAATTTGAGACAACATTTAAGGAATGGTCTTTTTTCAACCAATCTTCTTGTAGAAACAAAAAAATGTTTTAAAATTTTCATTAGCACTCCAGAAATTCAATATAATGATCCATAACCTCTTCTGCATTTCCAATCATAACTGACTCTCCTTTGTTTAGCCACAAAGCTCTCTCACATACAGATTTAACTGATTCTGCTGAATGTGAAACATATAATAATGTTGTTCCAGAATCCCGCATATCCTGCATCCTCTTTTCACATTTCTGCTGAAATGCATAGTCCCCAACCGCAAGGACCTCATCACATATCAATATATCTGGTCTAGTTACAGTTGCCACAGCAAATCCCAATCTCGCTGACATACCAGAACTATAATTTTTTATTGGCATATCCAAAAAATTCTGCAACTCAGCAAAATCGACTATTTCCTCAAAATGTTCTTGCATAAAATATTTATCATGCCCGAGCACTGCACCATTCAAAAAAATATTCTCTCTGGCTGTAAGATCAGGGTCAAAACCAGCCCCCAATTCAATCAACGGCGCCATTGAACCATTGATAGTTACCGTTCCCTTATAGGGTTTAAGGATACCACAAATCAGTTTCAAAAGAGTAGACTTTCCTGATCCGTTAGTACCAACAATCCCCCATGCCTCACCTTTTTTCACTTTTAAAGAAATGTCCTTTAAAGCTAAAAATTCTTTAAACATAAGTTCTCTTTTTGCAAGCTTTACAAAATACTCCTTTAAGTTGTCGATTCGTTCGGAAGCCATATTAAATCGTACTGTTGTATGATCAACAATTATTGCATAATCTTCATTCTTCATTGACACACTCTTTCTTATATATATAATATAAATTTATCTTGATTTTTAAAGAATACAATAGTTCCCACAATCAGCACTGCAAATGCAACAGCAAAACCGTACAATATTAGTCTCGGATCCGGAAATGCTCCCTCCAATACTATAATTCTAAATTGTGTAATATATGAGTAAAGCGGATTAAAATGCTTAATGATTTTTTGAAGTGATAATGGTAACTGCTGTATTGGATAAAAAATAGGTGTGAGATACATCCATGCTGTAAGCACTGCTGAATAAATATATTGAATATCTCTAAAAAAGACTGTCCCTTGAGCCAATATCATTCCTAATCCTGTACAAAAAATATACATCTGAAAAAGTATCACCGGAATAAATAACATGTTGGTATTCGGTTTTATCTTACATATAACAAATACTATAATCATCGCTCCCAAAGAAAACACAGTGTTAACAAACGAACTAGTTACCTTCGATAACGTAAAAATATATTTAGGAACATATGTTTTCTTCATCAATGCTGCATTCCCCGTAATTGACCACATTGCTTGATTAGTTGATTCTGAAACAAAACCAAAAAGTGTCTGCCCTATAATCAAATATACTGGATAATTAATTATATCGAAACGAAACATATTAGAAAAAACTATTACCATAATAACCATTATCATCAACGGATTTAAAATACTCCATAAATATCCCAAAAAAGATCTCCGATATTTAAGTTTAATATCCTTTAAAACCAGTTGTTCTAGCAATGGTTTATATTGTTTAAATGTATTAATTCTGTCTATCATTCGACCCATATTTTTGTGCCTTTCTTTTTCAATAAAGTTACATTTAATTAGATTATTTATATTTCCGTCTGACTAATATACTAGCTGCCGTATAAAGTAAGTAGTGGGAATATCTAAGGAGCCTTAATGATGAGTTTACATTATTATAATATATCGCAGGATAACTGAGTTTCAAGTAATTATCAAACTCTATCAAAGATGCTTTTTTCGAACTTGTTGGCGGAAAACTCAACATAATCTTTATTTTCCCAGCAGCAACTCGTGCAATGACTCGTGCAATATATTGTCTTTTCTTTTGAGAACATGAAGATTGACACTCTAAGTTTGCATAAAATGCTAATAACGATTCCATTACCCTATCATAGTTTTTTTCATTTGATTGCATTTTCTCCATACTAACGCTTTGCCCTTGCCTTCCCAAACGGTACATATAGACAAATCCATCCACAAACTCTATTGTATTTACATACGGAATCGGATATGTAATATACTCTGTATCTACATAATAGCAATGCTCATCAATCTCAATTTTATGTTCCTTTAAAATTGCAGTTTTAATTGTCATATGATGCATTTTAATATATAGCTGATCTGCGATTTCATCGAATACATATTTTTTTTGATAGTCGACTCCTAAAAACGGGACTTTCATCTCCGGTTTTCGAGCGAATTCCGCCTTATCCGCCTGCCCTTCATCATACACCCAGTAGAACCCCGAAGCCACGATATCTGAATCGCTTTTTCTCAGAGTCTCAACCAGCCTCACAAAAGGTTCTTCTTCGACCCAGTCATCTGCATCTACTATCTTAAAATACTTTCCCGTTGCATTCAATATACCTGTATTAATTCCAGAGCCATGCCCACCATTCTCTTTTGTAATTAGTTTATAGGTGTATGGATAGCGTTTCACATATTCTTCTGCTATATCTGATGAACGATCCGTAGAACCATCATTAATAACCAAAACCTCTAAATATGGTAACAGTCTTGGAATACAGAATGATGCTAGATTATCTCTTAAATACTTCTCAGCATTGTATGTTGGTACTACAATAGTTAATATTTTTTCCATAGCCATTCCATTCTATTCTTTTAGTGCTGGATCTTCCCATTCTCCCTCTTCGAAACCATCTGTAGACTCTTTCATTAACAACACTTTGGGAGTCATAAAAATAAGTTTAATATCCATCCAAATAGAGTAATTGCGAATATAGGTCAAATCCAGTTTCAATTTATCATAGCTAGTTGTACAGTAGCGCCCATAAATTTGAGCATAGCCTGTTAACCCAGCCTTTACTTTTAAGCGAAAATCAAATTCCGGTATATTTTTTGTAATAACATTAGCTAATTCCGGTCTTTCCGGCCTTGGCCCCACAATACTCATCTCACCTTTTAAGATATTTAGCAACTGCGGTAATTCATCCATGCGCGTTGCCCGAAGCAACCTTCCAACCGGCAAAATTCTTGGGTCCCTTTCTCCTGCCTTTATCGGTCCACTCTTTTTTTCCGCATCTACCACCATTGTTCGGAATTTGTAAATTCGAAATATCTTCCCGCCTTTAGTTAATCTATTTTGCGTATAAAACACCGGACCTTGGTCTGTACATTTAATCGCAAGTGCAATAACTGCGAAAAATGGGCCTGATATCACCAGCATAAATGTTGCTATTACAATGTCTACAATGCGTTTAATCACTCGCTGGTCCCATGCTAAGCCACCATAATTCCTTGACAGATATAGCGGCGAATCAAATATATTTAGTTCTATAGAGCTGCGAAGAAGAATATCACTAATTTTAGGCACTGTATAACTACGAATATTATTTGCATAACACAGCTTCAACAGCTGATTTCTGGCTCTCGCTGGTATATCGCCAATAATAATCCCATCATATTCTTCCGCCCGTTTGATAATTCGCTCTATTCCCTCATCAATCGGTAGTACCATAGCTATTTCATATTTATCTTCTCTCGTGTCAATTCGATTCATCAAGTGAAACATAGACTTCTTTCCATAAACTAACAATAACTTTTTTGGGGGGAATAATATTGCATAAAACTTTTTAAATCCAAACGCCCACAACATCACCCCCAAAAACTCTAATACTGTCATTAGTATAAGGGCCATAGGATTATGTATCTTCTTATCAAATAGGACAACCTGAACATAGGAAAATACATTAACACCCAAAATAGATATCATATGGGAATAGACCAGATTCCAATATTTAAAAACACCTATCTTCAAACCACCATACATCCGATGCAAAATTAACAACAGCACCAGATATTCACCTACAATTAACCAGTTTCCTCTTCTCCAAAAGGAAACGGTCATATTTATGTTATAATAGTTCATCCACACATAATAGTAGATGATTAGCTCTGCAAGAACAATAATAGCGGAACTTAAAAACTTTACAATTCGCTTATATGGTTCGAATCTAGCGTTGTTCTTTTTTTCACCCATATTCTAATGTTTCCTTAACCCGGTCTCGTACAAATACTGTCTAGCTTTAGCCGGTATTAGACTTATTATTACCCGAATTCCCACTGCCGTCAAAAACTGGGACATGGTAATGAGTTTATTTGTGTACATCTTTTTGTAAAACATTATAATTGCCTTTGCATACTTTAATCCTCCACGTCGCTCATACATATGATTAATTCTCATATATAAAAGAACATTAGGAACATTAGCAAATACTGCACCTCTTTTGAACATCCTCATCCACAAATCATAGTCCTCAAAAAACTGGCACGCTTGATATCCCCCTGCTTCTAAAACACTTGATTTTCGGAACATAACACATGGGTGATTGATCGGATTACGGCAGTATATATATTCTTTTAACTCACCGTTAGATTCTGGAAGGAACTTATAAGATGTAACCTTTCCCAAAACCTCTTCTTCTGTACAAGCTTCTCCCTCAAATTCTGCTATCGTACCACTTAACACATCTATTTCTGGATGCTTCTCAAAATAATCCATTTGAAGAGAGCAACGATTATCAGCCGAAATATCATCACTATCCATTCGAGCAATCCATTCATTTCTACAAAACTTAATACCCTCTGCTAGTGCAGTTCCAAGTCCTTTGTTACATTCTAAGCGCAACACTTTCAAGCAATCCAAGTATTCACCTATTACTAGATTCTGCTCATCAGTTAATGGCCCGTCACAAACTAGAACTATCTCATCTGGCGCTTCTGTTTGGTTCAACATACTCTCAATTGCTGCCTGTAGATACGCCGGACACTCCTTATAATAAACCGACATCAATACCGAATATCTTCTATTCATTATACTCTCCGACCCTATACACCATACTTCCTCAAAAGGTACGATAAACCTTTGTATAGTATAGCATTTCAAACTGGAATATGCAACTTATGTTACGGCGAAAACAACTGGAAATCCTTTAAGGTTTTATTAAAAATTGACATTATTAATTTAAATTTCATGCTATAGCTAAAAGAGGAAAACTTTTTCGCTTTATATTTCTTTCATTAGTATGTACTGGTCAGGGCTCATATACGAACACACAGCCACCCAAAATGCATAACTCTCGAAAATACTAGAAGGTAAAAATATTCGCCTCCGAATCAGGAATAGATTTGATACAAATATAGATAATGTGATTACTATAAACTTCATTACGTCAAGCTGGAATATGATCTTGCTTAGTCCATTACCATCATCCGCAACGCCGATTTTGCCCCCCCCCCACCCACAACCAAAAAAACCACAAAAAAACACATCACAATCTTCCTTGTTGCCGTCGTTTGCCCTCTGCTACCTCGTCACAATCAGATGGCCAGCCGTATCTAGCGGAGCTTACGGTGCAAACGTTTTCCGTTTATATTGAGTCCATCAGCATTCCTGGTAACGCTCCACAGTCTCCTCCAGACTGATATTTTTGTTACATGGTTTGAGGGGTTCTTTTTCACTTCCGACGCGTTCATCTTTCCCCAAATAATCGTGTACAATCACAACCAGCCAAGCTCACAATTCTTCATTCCACACAGTTGGTTTTGTATTATAGCTAGCTTCTTGCTACTCGTAAAGCTTCATAATGATATATTTTTTTGCAATCTCTTTGCTGTTTGACTCACCGCCTCCCGATAGGGATACTCCGTTATACCCCAAATCCCTGTAGGCACTGAAACCTCTAGCATTGTAATGTCCTGTATACCTAGACTGTTTTCCCTTTACAAAATACCGTATAACCTTTCTCGCCCTTCCATCTGTACCTCTGCAGCCGGATACCCATAGGCTTTACAGAAATCCGACTACAATAGATTATAGATTTTCGCATTCTTTGGTTCACAAGTGAACGGTCCTACAGACATCTAATGTTTTTTCAAAGTGAAGGATATACCACCAATCATAGCGTCTTCAGTTCCAGCATCTTTCTCAGTTCGTCGTCTCCAAATATAGCGGGCAGTTCTAGTTTATCACTATCATGCCTGTCAAAAATCATACATAAGATAGGCAACCTGATAATAAACGTCCTAATTATAGGAATCCCGCAGGAGCAGCACCACCACATGAACCCAGAGACCATACTTGTGATGGTCAACAACCAATCATTGGCAGATACACTGACGCGAAGAAACAGCGGCAGGAATCTACTTTAGCGATTCTACCGCTGTTTTCAGTTTGAACGATACAAATAGTGCTGTTGGTGGAGAATAAAATGTACTGGCTAGCGCCGAAGAATACCTTCCAGAACCAGGTCATACACAATATGGACAAAGATAACGCCATCCGTTAGTTGAACATATGCTATGATGACCCTATGCAGTTCATAAGTCAGAAGGCGAGGGTACATTTTCTGGTCGGAGCGTCTACTTCCCCTATAGCGGGCAACATTACCCCCACCCCCAACTAACCTACACAACCACCTCCAAAAAACACCACCCAACCTATAAAGCCAACGGATCGGGGGGCAAACAGACAAATCAATTCCCGAAAAACGTCCGGGGGATCAGCAAGTTATGCCCCAGCTATAAATGGACAGGACGTATGTTCTACGATATTTTATGAACAACCCGAATACCAACCATTAATCATTACATGGACACCATAAAATAACTTCACGCCTTTTACATCATGTGTTGATACCACAGTTAGAAGTTCCGTATTTCCCTGTCTTATTCCATCCTTCTGCAACCAGCCAATCCAATCATCAAAATGGTCCACATCACAGGCGTCGCAATTGGTAAATTAATATTCACCAATGCCTGCGCTCCATAACATAATACTGCAAACAGTGTAGCCATCATGTATGGATTATCCGCCGCGTGCCTTATCATTCTGACTCCCGATGAAATCAGTAAGGCAAGGTATGCCAGTAGTCCAAACGGGCCAATCGTAACAAAATACTGTAAATACTCATTATGCGCGCTATCAAAAATCTCGTGATAACGACTAGTCATTTCATTATAATTGTTTTTAACGGTGATGATGCCGAACGTATCCGGCCCTGAGCCAAATATCTTATGGACTGTGGAGAATTCTTTATAGTTTCTCATCGCTAATTTCCAGATATAGCCTCTGTGAGTCCCCCATTCATCATCGATCACTACATAATTACTTAATGCGCCATAACGCTCACCATTACCTGCTATATTTGCATCGAACAATATCCATAAAACGATTACTATCCCTGTCAAAAATACAATTCCCCATATTCTACAGGGCATTTTTCCAACCGGCGTTTCCTGCCGCTTTATAATATATTTTCGTGCATAAAATGCGGCAACCGCTATCCATAAGCCAATAACAATATACGCTAAACCTTGAAAATTCACGATAAAATTAAATATCCCCTGTATTTCCAATACCTGATCCGACATTGTCTGATTAATAATATCAACTGCCTGCACCACTGAAAAAAAACTGGCTAAAATTATTAGATATCGCTTGATTCCACCCCAACTTCGGAACATATAAAAAGGCAGGGAGGCAAACAATGCCAGTAAAGCCAAATATGCATTATCACTCTGTCCGGTAATAATTGCCAAAAAACCCATAACAAGGCATATATAATACCAAACACACTTCCCATTCTTTTTCTCTGCTGCAAACAGTACACTCGATACGCCAAGCACTAAACTGAGGTAAGCTGTATACGTGTTAATATTTCCCATAAAAGACATGAATATATTGTATTGTTTTGGATCAATATTCTCCTTAAAATGTAAAATATCCAGATTGAAATAGTCTGTAATTCCAAATGCGCATACCAGAACAGATGATACTAAAAAAACATCCAGATACCAAGATCGAAAATGTAAAAATTTACTGACAATAAAAAATGAACCACCATATAACAACAGTAAAAAAAGACCGGTATAACGACCTTCATTTCCCCAAAATGATTCGTAAATATAATCCGAAAAAACCGTTGATAACACAGCAATAGCCAAAAAACAAATTAATGAAACATCGGGCACAGATAACGTAGTTCGTATATTTTTTGTACTGAACTTTTGCAAAAACCCCGTTGTAAATTTCCCTTCATACTGCACCAGATCTATGATTAACATAAAAATGCCAGTTAATACAACCCCACCTATCAACGTTAAAGTGCTGATATAATAAAATTGGTATTTCGCACCCAGGATATCAAAATAAAAATTTCTATAGTAAATAGGAAATACAAATAATATTGCAACCAAATAAAGTGCTAATAAAAAAGAAATTATTCTCTTACCGTTTCGAATAAAATCAGGAGTCTCTTCCAATATTGGTTGAGATGATGTATGATCATAATTATCATGCATAATTTCCATCGCAGTGTTTCTCCCTTACATATGTTTTAATATACCGGATAAATCCCTTTATACAGTATATCATTACGAATCCGGTTCGACAACTTTATATTTTTACAAAAAAGACCGATTTCTTTTAATGCTTTATTAATTTAATACACTCCCCTTTCTTTTATCCCTCCAAACTAAAACTGCTAATAATTTCCCTTATTGGAAGTATAATCAACTCGTAATGCAATTAGGAATTTCAAAAAGTATTTCAAAAAGAAAAAGGAGAGTGCATTAATTATGAGAAAGCAGACAAAATTAGTTGCTGTATTATCCACAGCAGCACTGCTCGCCATTGGTGCATCCATGACCTCTTTTGCGGCTCAGGGTTGGGCTGAGGAAGATGGGACTTGGGTTTATTATGACAAGAATGGCGACAAGGTTACCGAGTCCTGGAAGAAATCTGGGGACAACTGGTATTGGTTAGATGACAACGGCGAGATGGCTGTTGACACCCTGGTTGAGGATGACGACAACTATTATTATGTAAACGAGAACGGCGCCATGGTTTCCAATCAGTGGGTAGCGATTGAGAACGAAGACGCTGGTGAGGATGATGAGCCTGATCACTATTGGTACTATTTCCAGGCTAATGGTAAAGCTTACAAGAGATCTGACAGCGCTTCTGATACATCTATTTCCGCTAAAACCATCAATGGCAAAAAGTATGCTTTTGATACAGATGGCAGAATGCTGTATGGTTGGGTAGATGCTGGTGAGCGTCAGACTGATGATGATGCTTGGAAGACCTGCCAGTACTACTTTGGCGATGAAGATGACGGCGCTATGTCCGAAGGCTGGAGACTGATTTCTATTACTGATGACGAAGCTGAGGATGCACAGCCTGGTGATGAGTTCTGGGATGAAGATCAGGATCGTTGGTTCTTCTTCCAGGCTTCTGGTAAGAAAAAAGCAGCTAAAGACGGCGAGAGCTACACCGACAAAACCATTAATGGTAAAAAGTATGGCTTTGATGAGTTTGGCCGTATGGTAGCTTCCTGGTATACAGAGGCTACTGCTGCTGTAGCTTCTCAGGGTACTGCTACTTACAGTAATACATTTATGTATTTCAACAATCCCGAGGACGGAGCTCGTTATACTAAGGGATGGTTTAAGGTAGTTCCTGGTTATTACCTGCAGAAGTCTAAGTACGAAGATGGAAGCGAGTATTGGTACTACGCCGATGGCGATGGCCAGATTTACTCTAATGAAATCAAGACCATCAAGGGCAAGAAATATGCGTTTGATAACTATGGCAGAATGATCAGCGGACTGGTATTCTTGGAGATGGCTAATGGTACTACCAGCAACGAGATCCAGAATAAGTTAGCTGATGATGATGACCTTCATCCGTATGATACCGAGGATAACTTTGATCAGTTTGTAAAAGACTTTGCTACGGAAATCAACGATCATACTATCAGAAGCTACTACTTTGGTGGATCTGATGATGGCGCTATGAAGACTGGCAAGCAGACTGTAACGATCGATGGCGAGTCCTTCACCTTTAAGTTTAAGACCGGTAGCAACCTGAAGGGTTCCGGCTTAGTTGGCGAAGATGATGATAAGCTGTACATGGCTGGTAAACAGGTTAAGGCCGATAAGGACGATAAGTACACTGTTTATAAGTATGATAAGACCAATAACTCTGTAACCGAGATGACCACGACCGACTTTATTGCTACATGCACCGATGGTGGTAAGCATGATGATGATAAGGAAGAAACCGTATACACTGTTACTACAACTAATACGGACAGCGTTAAGTATTATCTGGTTAATACCTCCGGTACTATTCTGAAGAATAAGACTAATGCTAAGGATGCTGATGATTACAAGTTTAGCGTTAGCAAGCGTCAGATTACAAAGGTTGTATTAGAGGACTAATTAATACTTTAAGTTGAAGAAGTTCTAATTGCGAAATGAGCAGCTGCCGCACTTAATGATTGAACATCATAGGTGCGGCAGTGCTTTTGATTTAAAAAAGATTAACCAGATGGGAATACTACTTCTGCCCTTTTACTAAAAATGCCATGATGTTAATATTTTAGTTTAGAATATATTCTTAATGATTAACGAGTTATCCTTGTTAATCAAATGGGATTGGATTATTTAGTCTACAAGTAATTATTATGAATCTATAAAAAATACCGAACTGTTGCAAAAATGGATAAATGATCTAGTAGAGCATTATTTCCTTTTCTGCGCCCCCAAAACGGAAAAGCGGACTTCGAAGAGTCCGCCATTCCGTGGTATAATTAAGTATGCGAATAAATAATTATACTACTAAAAAATCAATATTGCACTTATCAACTGGTTTTACCATTAAGTTTAAAAGGACTGGTCCCAAATGATGATTTTCTACTGATTTTTTATGCAGAGCGAGGGTGCCGCTGAATCATCTATGTTTGATGATTTTACGACACCCTCGATATCTCTAGCAATTAGCCTGCAAATGAAAAGTCAATAGAGAATAGAGGATATTTGCAAAAAAGTT
>OBXQ01000174.1_pt1 | contig 50772 bp, 44 predicted proteins | sample 1476641 | NCBI WGS metagenome assembly OBXQ01 (sample SAMEA2580174, study PRJEB22360) | human gut metagenome | biome: human gut; feature: human-associated habitat; material: faeces | place: Denmark | collected 2008/2010
TTACAAAACGGGATTTTCATTTACAAAACGGGACTCTCGGTTACAAAACAGGATTTTCATTTACAAAACAGGATTCTTGAGTTACAAACGGGACTCTCGCCTTGCTATTTACCAACGTGCATTCCAAAACAAACAAAATGCAAAATATAATTGACATTTAGAATTATATATATTATAATATGCAATATAGAGGAGGTGGCAGCCATTTGAAGAATCTGAAATTAAAATCCGCCCGTGCGGCGCTGGACTTATCCCAGGAGGAGTTGGCGGAAAAGGTTGGAGTGACGCGGCAGACCATCGGCATGATCGAGGCGGGAAAGTATAACCCCACGCTGAATCTATGTGTTGCGATCTGCAAGGTATTGGGAAAGACACTGGACGATTTGTTTTGGGAAGAGTGAAAGGATGGAACGATATGAAAGATGAGAGAGTAATGCAGTCGATGAATAAAATCTGGGGAGAGATCGGACGTTTGGCCTATTATCTGGCGGCGGCCTCCTTTGTTGTGAAGTGCTTGTTTTTCGGCTTTAAGCTGGAGGACTGTATCCTGGAGTACGTGATCATGATCGGAGCGCCGATCTACCAGCTCTTTCGCATGCACCAGCTGAAGCTGGCGTATAACATGATGACCGACAAGCGCAGATACTGGAAGCGCGAAGCGGTGGTGATGCTTGTCGTTGTGGTGGTATACATTGTGGTGATGCTCACCCGCTCGGAGCTGGATGTAAAGGAAGCTCTGATTTCACTGGTGGCCTTTATCGTATCCTTCCAGGCGGTCCGCCTGCTGATTGTCACCCGGGAGGAAAAGCGTGCCAGGCGGCTGGAGAAGGAATTTGAGGAGGATACACAGGACTGAGGCCGTTCGTCGGGCCGTCAGGGAAGAAAATTGCAGACTGAGATTGTGACGGGCGCCGCGGCAGAAGGCGCCCGTTTTCCGCTGTGTCCATGACGGAATAAACCGGAATAGACGGCGGCAGCCAAGGACCGCAAAAGGCAAATCGTGAAAACCGGCAACCTTTCAGTTGAAAATCCCTGGCAAATGATCTAAAATAGTAAATTATGATTACGGCTCACCGGTGATGGAACGCCAAACGTGCTGCTTGCCTCAGGCTGAACCGTAACAAATCTTGTGTGAGGGTGGACAGATGGGGCGGTTGCAAATATGGAATCCGAATAAGGTGGAACGCAGATGAATGTATCGATTATTGCAAATCAAATGATGGTCCTGTTCCTGATGATGGTGGCAGGCTATGGCGCATACAGGCGGGGAATGGTGAGCAGGGAGGGGACCAAAAGCCTTTCCTCCCTGATTGTGAACATCTTAAATCCCTGCCTGATTTTGAGCGGCGTGATGAACAAAGAGGTGACCTACGGGCCAAGGCTGATTCTGGAAAATCTGCTGCTGGTATTTTTGATGTTCGCCCTTCTCATTGCCCTGAGCCTGTTGTTTGTGCGCCTGGCGCGGCCGGGGAAGGATCGGGAGAACACTTACCGGCTGATGGTGATTTTCCCGAACCTGGGTTTTATGGGGATTCCGCTGATCACCAGCGTGTACGGCCAGGCGTCGGTGATTTTTGTGGCCTTTTACATTGTGGGCTACAATCTTCTCATCTACTCCTACGGGATTCTGTTGAGCACCGGAAAAGGCGGGAGAACGGAGCGTTTTCCACTGCGCCGCCTCATCAACCCCGGCATGGGGGCCAGCGTCCTGGCGATTCTGATCTTCGCCCTGCGCCTGCGACTTCCTGAGGCGGTGGGCTCCTTTTTCGGATACATGGGGAACGCGGCGGTGGCGCTGTCCATGATGACCGTGGGGATGACCGTAGCCCAGGCGGATTTAAAGTCCATTTTCATGGACCGCTGCCAGCTGGGATTTACGGCGTTCAGCCTGCTGCTGGTGCCGCTCGTCTGCATTCCCTTTCTTCACCTGCTGCCCATCGATCCCATGTCCTACGGCATTTTTATTCTCCTGATCGCCATGCCGGTGGGAAGCACGGTGACGCTGATCGAGATGGAGTACGGGGGCGGCGACGGGCGGGTGTCCGCCGGCGGCATCGCTCTGACATCCCTGGTGTCCCTGGTGACCATCCCTCTTATTTCCTTTATCGCGTGAGGTAGAACATGAAACGCATTGTGACGCAATATCTGCGGCCTTATTACGGCCGCATGCTGGTGGGGTTTGCCATCAAATTCAGCGGGACCTGTCTGGATCTCTGCCTGCCCTGGGTTCTGGCCCGGATGATCGACGTGGTGATCCCTCAGGGGGAGAGGCGCGCCATCTTTGCCTGGGGCCTGGTGATGCTGGGGCTTGCGGCCGGGGCGGCGATCTGCAATATCACGGCCAACCGTATGGCCGCCCGGGTGGCGGCCGGGTCCACTCAGGCGGTGCGGGCCGATTTGTTCAGCAAGGTGATGTATCTGTCGGACAGCCAGTCGGGAGAGCTGGGAAAGCCGTCCCTGATCTCCCGGCTGACCACGGACACCTACAATGTTTACAACGTGATCGGGAGAGTCCAGCGCCTGGGGGTGCGGGCTCCTCTTTTGCTGATCGGAGGTCTGTGCATCACCATGACACTGGACGCCCACCTGGCCTGCATCCTGCTGGCCGCTCTGGCGATCCTTGCCGTGGTGGTGGTGACGGTATCCCGCAGGAGCGTGCCCATGTACGGGCAGCTCCAGAAGGCCCTGGACCGCCTGGTGATGTCCGTCCGGGAAAATATCGCCGGCATCCGCGTAATCAAGGCCCTGTCCAAGGAGGACTGGGAGAAGGAGCGCTTTGCCGGAATCAACGACCAGGTGGTGCAGCGGGAAAAGGCCGCGGGCCTGACCATGGCGGTGATCAATCCGGTCATGAACCTGGTGCTGAACATCGGTCTGGTGGCCGTGGTGGTGGCCGGGGCCTACCGGGTCAATGCCGGGGACACGGAGATCGGAAAAATACTGGCCTTTCTGACCTATTTTACCATCATCCTGAACGCGCTTCTGTCTATTTCCAAGATGATCGCCATCATTTCCCGGGGAATCGCTTCCGCGGACCGCATCGAGGCGGTGCTTTCCATGGAGGACGTGCTCCCGGTGACGGAGGAGGCGGATGGAGAAACGGAGAGGGAGGAGTCCTGGCATATCTGCTTTTCCCATGTGGACTTCTCCTACACGCCGGGAAAGAAAAATCTGGAGGACATCAGCTTTTGCCTGAAGCGCGGGGAAACCCTGGGAATCGTGGGGGCCACCGGCGCGGGTAAATCCACGCTTCTTAAGCTGCTTTTGCGGTTTTACGACGCCACCGGCGGCACGGTGAGGATCAGCGGCCGGGATATCCGCTCCTACGGCCTGACCCAGCTGCGGGAGAAGTTCGGCGTAGTGTTTCAGAACGACGTTATTTTTAAGGACAGTATCCTGGAAAATGTACGGCTGAGGCGGGACCTGACCCCGGAAGCGGTGGACAAGGCCCTAAAGACGGCCCAGGCGGAGGAATTTGTGCGGGGCAAGTCCGGGGAACTGGAGGAGGAGTTAAATATCCGCGGCGCCAATTTGAGCGGCGGACAGAAACAGCGCCTGCTCATCGCCCGGGCACTGGCCGGAGCGCCGGAAATCCTGATCCTGGACGACTCCTCCAGCGCACTGGATTACCGCACGGACGCCAGGCTGCGGGCTGCCCTGGCCCGGCTGTATCCGGGAACCACCAAGGTGATCGTGGCCCAGCGGGTCAGCTCCATCCTCCATGCGGACCGCATCCTGGTGCTGCAGAACGGAAGGGCCGCAGGACTGGGAAATCACGAGCAGCTTTTGGCGGACTGCGAGGCATACCGCAGGATTGTCCGCTCGCAGATGGGAGCGTGACGGACATGGGTGAGAGAAAGAAACGGGAACGAATCAACTGGAACACCTTAAAAAAGCTGGGACATTATCTGGCGGCGGAGCGGTGGTATCTGCTGGCTGCGGTCTGTCTGGCGGTGGCGGGGAACCTGCTGGCCCTGGCCGGTCCCATGCTCAGCGGTTATGCGGTGGACGCCATCAGCCCCGGTCCCGGCCGGGTGGATTTTAACCAGGTATTCTACTATGCGAAATGGATGATCGTCTGCTATGGGGCCGCCTTTGTCTGCTCCTACAGCCTGGCCGCCCTGATGATCCATGTAAGCCAGCGCATCGTGCGGCGCATGCGCAGGGATGTGTTTGACCATCTGATGGAACTTCCGGTGGGATATTTTGACACCAGGGCCACCGGAGATGTGATCAGCCGCATCTCCTACGACATCGACACCATCAACGGCTCCCTGTCCCACGACGCGGTACAGATGATGACCACCGTGATCACCGTGGTGGGCGCCCTGTCCATGATGGTGCGGATTTCTCGGCAGCTGGTGCTGGTGTTCGCCTTTACGGTTCCACTGTCCATCTTCATGACCCGTCAGATCACGCGCAGGACGCGGCCCCTGTTCCGGGTGCGCTCCGCCTCACTGGGGGAGTTAAACGGATATGCGGAGGAGATGGTCACCGGCAAGGAGACCCTGGCGGCCTACTGCCGGGAGGAGAGCACCATCCGAACCTTTGAGGAAAAGAACGGGGAGGCCACTAAGGCCGGCTACCGGGCGGACTATTATGGAAATATTGTGGGCTCCTGCGTCAATTTCGTCAACAACCTGTCCCTGACGCTGATCAGCGTGTTCGGCGCTCTGCTGTATCTGGGCGGCTTCCTGACGGTGGGGCATATTTCCTCCTTTGTGCTGTACTCCCGGAAATTCTCCGGGCCCATCAATGAGTTCGCCAATATCATCGGCGAGCTGCAGTCCTCCCTGGCGGCCGCGGAGCGGATTTTTCTGCTGTTGGACGAGCGGGCGGAGACCGCGGACGAGGCCCAGGGCGTGGAGGTACTGGACTGCCGGAAGGGAGAGGTGGACTTTGAGCAGATCACCTTCGGCTATGAGCCTGGGCGGCCGGTGATCCGGGACTTGTCCCTTAAAGCGCCGTCCGGGGCGCTGGTGGCCATCGTGGGACCGACGGGAGCGGGAAAAACCACGCTGATCAACCTGCTCATGCGTTTTTACGATGCGAACCAGGGGCGGCTTCTGGTGGACGGCAGGCCGGTGAAGTCGGTGTCCCGGGCCAGCCTGCGGGCCAATTTCGCCATGGTGCTTCAGGACAGCTGGCTGTTCAACGGGACGGTATACGAAAATCTGGCCTACGGGAGCAAAAACGCCACCCGGGCGGATGTAAAGCGGGCCGCGCAGATGGCAATGGCGGACGAATTCATCGAAAAGCTGCCCCAGGGCTACGATACGGTGCTGACCGAGGACGGGGCCAGCCTGTCCAAGGGGCAGAAGCAGCTCTTGACCATCGCCAGGGCTATGCTGCTGGACGCGCGCATCCTGATTCTGGACGAGGCCACCTCCAATGTGGACACGGAGACGGAGCTGCAGATCCAGGCCGCCATGCGGCAGCTCATGCGGGGCAAGACCTGTTTTGTCATCGCTCACCGGCTTTCCACCATCCGCAACGCGGACACGATTCTGGTGGTGGACCAGGGGCAGATTGTGGAACAGGGCCGCCACGGGGAGCTGATGGAGAAGAAGGGATTTTATTACCGCCTGTACCAGGCGCAGTTTCAGATATAGAGACCGGAGGGCCGTACAAGATGGAGAGAGCGCATGAACGGGAATACGATCTGCTGCGGGTGATCTGCTGCGCCGCAGTGGTGGTGCTGCACACGGGCAGCATCTATCTGGCCGGGTGGCAGCCGGGCATGCCTGCGGTAAACCGCACCGCGGCGGCTCTCATGCAGAGCCTGACCCGGGACGCGGTTCCGTTGTTTGTGATGCTCAGCGGAGCCTTTCTCCTGCCGGACCCGAAAAGCCGTGACTTCCGGCAGTTTTACCGGAAGTCCTGGAAGAAAATGGGAGTTCCTACACTGGTATTCAGCGCACTGTACGTGGCCTACGCCTACGCGGTGCTGCTGGCAAAAATCTACATCAAGCACACCGCCGGAACGGGCCAGCTGGGTCAGCCCCTTGCGATGTGGCTGAACGGCGTGCCGTACTTTCACATGTGGTTCATGTACATGCTGGCGGGGCTTTACGCGGTGACGCCGGTTTTAGCTTCCCTGAAGCAGCGGATGGGGGAACGGGCGTGGCTGGCCGCCGGAGTCCTCTGCACCCTGGCCGGGATGGCGCTGTCGGCACGCACGGCTCTGCCCTGGTATCTCCAGTGGCTGTTGTACCTGGGATACTTTATGATGGGGGCTTATATCCGTTGCTACTTCCGGAAAAAGGGAGAAAACCCTCTGAGAAACGGATATCTTTGCGCGGGTCTTTTCTGCCTGGCCGCGGCTGCCCGGCTGTTTCACCGCAAGCTCTGGTACGGGATTCTGCCGCAGTATGAGGTGATCCATCCCCTGTCCGGCCTGATTGTGTTAAGCAGTATGCTGGTGTTTGCCGGCTTTGCCGGGCGCAGGGTGACGGTGGATTTGAGCCGGCAGAGCCGCCTGACCTTTTATCTCTACCTCTTTCACGGCGGAGTGCTGTCATTTCTGGACATTCTGATGAGAAACGTGTTTTTGTGGGAGCCGGGGATTCCCCAGATGTTGTTTGCGGCATCGCTCACCTGGCTGATTTCCCTGGCCCTCTCCGCGCTGTGCGAGACCTATATCCGGCCGGGAGCGCGGGGGGCGGGAGGCGGGGGCGCGCTCCGGCGCTAAAACCGGTTGCCCCCGCCCGAAAATCCGCTTATAATAGTGATAACAGATAACCAACCACCGAGGACAAGCAGACTATGGAGCCCAGCGTTTTTCCGCAAAAAGCGTCAGAGAAAAATCACATCCGGTTTTCGATCAATAAAAAAATCCTGATCCTCTCGGCGGCGATTGTATTGCCGTTTCTTATTTTCGTGGCGGTTCTTCTGGTATCCATGACCCGATACAACCGCCGATTCGATAAAATCGTGGGCAACATGACAATCGCCAACAATTACAACTTAAACTTCAAGGAGGAGATGGACGAGAGCCTCTACAAGCTGGTTGTGGGGTACGTGGATTACGAGGAGATCTCAGAAAATGGATCGCTGAAGGATCCCTACGCGCTGATTGGCGAGCTGCGGGGCGAATTCACCACCCTGCGGGACATCACCACGGAGACGGAGAGCAGGTTGTGGCTGGAAAGCCTTCTGCGCAACATCGACACCCTGGAAAAGCGGGTGGACGACATCATGGAGAACATCCGCATCGGCGGCCGGTACGATGAGAACATTGAGGAGCTGGACAACAACATCTACATTCTCACCGAGCTGATTCAGGACAACATCCAGTATTACATCTACTACCAGACAAAGAGCATGGAGGCGGTGACAACGGACTTAAACCGCCAGATCCATAACTTTGTCATCGCCTGCGGCCTGCTGGGCATGGTTTTGCTGGTTCTGACCGTATTGGTCACCTACCTGATCACCGCGGATATTCTGCGCCCCATAAAGGTCCTCTACGACGCTACCCAGAGGGTTTCCCAGGGAGACTTAAGCGCCAGGGCCGACGTGGCTTCCAGGGACGAGATAGAGATTCTGGCCCGGGGGTTCAACGACATGGCGGGAAATCTCCAGCTTTTGGTCCAGAGGACAAAGGAGGACGAGCAGAAGCTGCGGAAGCTGGATCTGCGCCTGCTGCAGGAGCAGATCAATCCCCATTTCCTGTACAATACGCTGGACACCATCGTCTGGCTCATCGAGGACAACAAGGCCGACGAGGCCGTGAACATGGTGGTGACGCTGTCCAACTTTTTCCGCCTGGTGCTCAGCCGGGGAAGGGAGCTTATTTCCCTGAGGGAGGAGGAGCAGCACATCAGGAGCTACCTGGAAATCCAGGAGATGCGCTACCACGACATACTGGAGTACGACATCCGGATCGATCCGGCGCTGTACGATTACCAGATTCTGAAGCTGACGCTGCAGCCCCTGGTGGAGAACGCGCTCTACCACGGCATCAAGTACAAGCGGGCCAAGGGTTACATCCGTGTTTCAGGGGAAAAGGAAGGGGATGTGCTCCGCCTGTCGGTCAGGGACGACGGGGTGGGGATGGACGAGCGCGAGCTGGAACAGCTGCGCCGCGAGATACGGCGTCCCTGCCGGGAGACGGAGAAGGGGTTCGGCCTCGCCAATGTCAACGAACGGATTCACATGTACTTCGGCCCCGAGTATGGGATGGAGATTCAGTCCCAAAAGGGCGGGGGGACGGTTGTAAATCTGACGATTCCGGCGGTCAAAGAGGAAATAGAACCGGCCGGGATCGGGAAAAGGTGAGATGAGAGATGAGAGTTCCAGGAATGAAAGCAGGAATAAAAGCAGGCCGGATTGTGATCACGGCGCTCCTTGTACTCCTTTTGACCGGCTGTGCCGGAACTCACGGGGTGGAGCAGCCGGAGGACACCCGCACTCCCGTGGACGACAACCTGATCGTGGTGGGCGTGTCCCAGGTGGGCAGCGAGTCTGTTTGGCGGACCGCCAACACGGCGTCCATCCAGAATATTTTCACAAAGGAAAACGGATATTTTCTGATCTTCAACAACGCCCGGCAGAAGCAGGAGAATCAGATCAAGGCGCTGCGCAGCTTTATTTCCCAGCGGGTGGACTACATCGTATTCTCGCCCATCACGGAGGACGGCTGGGACACGGTGCTCCAGGAGGCAAAGGATGCGCAGATTCCAGTGATTCTGATCGACCGCAAGGTGAACGTGCCGGACGACTCGCTCTACACCACCTGGATCGGCTCCGACTTCTACAAGGAAGGCCGGATGGCCGCAACGGCGCTGGACGAGTGTTTAAAGCGCCAAAACCGCGGTGAGGACAGGATTCGGATTGTGGTGCTTCAGGGCACCCGGGGGGCCACGGCCACAATCGGCCGAACCAGCGGTTTCAACGAGATCGCCGGGGAGCATGAGAACTGGGTGATCCTGGATCAGGTGGACGCGGAGTTTACCACCGCAAAAGGGCAGGAGCAGATGGAGCGGCTGCTGCGCCTGCATCCGGACATCGACGTGGTGATCTCACAAAACGACGATATGACCTTCGGCGCACTGGAGGCCATCCGCGGGGCCGGGTTGACGCCGGGGGAGGAAGGGGACGTGATCGTTATCTCCTTTGACGCCGTGAAGGCGGCCCTGGAGCTGGTGGAGAGCGGGGACATCGCCGCGGATGTGGAGTGCAACCCCAATCAGGGCGAGTACGTGGAGACGGTAATCCAAAAAATGGAAAATAACGAGGCGGTGGCGAAAATGTATGTTGTCCCGGAGACGGTGTTTACCAGGGAGAACGTGACAAAAGCCCTGGAGGAGAGAACCTATTGACAGGAAAGAGGAAGCGGAATGTTAAAAGTATTTCTGGTTGAGGACGAGCGCGTTATACGGGAGGGATTCCGGGATAAAATACCCTGGGAACAGTACGGCTTCCGGCTGGTGGGGGAAGCAAACGACGGGGAGATGGCCCTGCCGCTGATCCGGAAGTTGAAACCCGACGTGCTGATCACGGATATCAAAATGCCCTTTATGGACGGCCTATCCCTGAGTGAGATCGTCAAGGAGGAATTTCCTAAAATCAAGATTATCATCATCAGCGGATACGACGATTTTGAGTACGCCCGCCAGGCGATCACGGCGGGGGTGGACCAGTATCTGTTAAAGCCGGTGACGCGGATGACCCTGCGCAACGTGCTGCTGGAACTGAAGGAAAAGATCGAGCAGGACATGGAGCAGAAGGATTATCAGACCCGATACCGGGACGAGGTACGGGAGTTCGAGCAGTTTTCCCTGCGGAGGTTTTTTGAGAAGCTTCTGGACGGTACTCTCTCCGTGAAGGAGATTTACGAGGAGGCGGCCGCCCGCTCCCTGCAGCTTACGGCCCCCTGTTACAATCTGCTGCTTTTTTCCATCTACGAGAAGGGGGAACGGCCGGCCAGCGGGGCAGGGGAACAGCTGATCCGCAGGCAGGAGGAGGTGTTTCACTTTTTCCTGCGCCACCCCCAGTATATCCTGTTCCGCCTGAACATCGACAGCTACGGGGTCCTGATCAAGTCGGAGCCGTGGCAGATGGAGGAGTTGGTGGAGAACAGCCTGGCCCATTTCAAAAAGGTCTGCGGGCCGGAGGAGGCCCGGCTGGAGTGGTACGTTGCGGTGGGATCGGCGGTGGAGCGCTTAAGTCTGCTGCCCCAGTGCTACCGCGGGGTGAACCATTATTTTGCCTACCGCTTTATCCTCCCGGGCCTGCACATTCTATCGGGCGCCACCCTGCCGGACCATCTGCCGGAGCAGGAGGAGACGAGCATCGGGTCCGTGGACTTTCTGCAGATGGACCCGGAAATCATCCGGGATTTCCTGGCCCGCGGAGGCGAGAAGGAGATCCACGATTTTGTGGAGGCCTACCTTGAAAATATCCGAAACGCTTTAAAATCCAGGATGTTCCGCAGCTATGTGATCCTCAACATCCGCTTCGCGGTGGTGGCGTTTCTGGAGTCCATCGGCGCAGAGCAGGCGGAGTATCTGGAAGAGATTGAAAACGCCGTGCGCCTGATCCGCAATGAGGACACGGAGGTGTTTGAGTATTTCGTGGACATGCTTGGAACCGCCATGGGCATCCGCGACCGGATCAACAGCTATCAGGGCGGGAAAATGCTGAAAAAGGCCCTGGAATACATTGACACCAACTACGACAGGGACGCTCTGTCCCTCAATCTGGTAGCCGAGCAGACCGGCATGAGCGCCAACTACCTCAGCGCCATCTTCAGCCAGAGTATGCAGAAAACCTTTGTGGAGTACGTGACGGAGAAGCGCATCGAGAAGGCCAAAAAGCTGTTAAAGCAGACGGACAAGACCTCCGGCGAGATCGCCAAAGAGGTGGGGTACAAGGATTCCCACTATTTCAGCTTTGTGTTCAAAAAACTTCAGGGCTGCAGCCCCAGGGAATACCGCGGGGAGAAGAAGCGCTGAGGTTTTCCGTGACGTTTGCTGCGCGCCACTCACAAAAAACACCTTGCGTGATGTTATTTGTGAACAGTAACGCGCTGAGTGCTACATCTGAGTCTGCGTGCTCTCCTTCAGATTCAGCTTCCAGCGGGCTTCCTGTGATGATACGGGGAGCCCGCTTAACTGCCGGATCATCGCTTCTGCGGCCCGGGTACCCATCTCGTGAGGCTGATGGGAGAGGGTGGTCACCGTGAGAACATCGGAGTTGCTGAAATAGGTATTGTCAAAGGCGGCGATGGCCATACCCGAGGGAAGCTCGTAGCCTGCCAGGAGCAGCTCGTCCACCAGGTAATAGGCGATGATATCGTTGTAGCAGACCACGGCGGTGCAGCCGGATAAGCAGTCCGTTACCATGTTCCGCAAAAACCTCGTGTCCCTGCTGTGGAGCAGCCGGTCCAGCTCGCGGGAGCCGTACCAGCAGACCCGCTCATCGGAGAGGGGGAGGCCCAGATCCCGCATAGCCTCCATGTAGCCCTGATACCGCTCGGCGCCCTGCAGATCGTCCGCCTTGAAAATGCCGCCGATTTCCCGGTGCCCCTGGGCGGCCAGATACTGGACCAGAAGGGTGCTTCCGTAATAATTGTCGTCCTTGACGCACAGGCAGTCCGGCAGGGCGGGGTAGTAGTTGAACAGGAATACAAGGCGGCAGCCGGTTTTCATCAGCCTGCGGTACAGGTCCAGATTCGGGTTGGGCAGTGCGCTTTTGGAGCCCTCCACGATGAGGCCGCGCAGAGGATTTTTCAGAAGAGACAGCAGGATTTCCCGTTCCCTGGAAACGCTGTTGTCCGTGGTGAAAACCCGGTCGGTAAAGCCGGCCGGGGAAAGGATGCTGCGGATATCGGTGATCACGCCCGGGTAAATGTACTCCTGGTCGCTTGAGATCAGGATGCCGATGACATTTCCCTGGGGCTTGGCCGACCGGCCCGTGATGTAGTAGCCGCTTCCCTGTTTCCCTGCGATCAAACCCTTCTGCTCCAGCAGTTTTAGGGCCGTGCGCACGGTCTGGCGGCTCACGCGGTACCGGCCGCAGAGCTCCTGTTCCGTCGGCAGCTTGTGAATCCCCTTTTGAATCTGCCGTTCGATCATCAGTTCCAAACGTTCCGCAACCCAGCGGTATTTGATCGCCATAGGCACCTCCCCATTCATATTAAAAAATCGCACAAATTCTTCCTGGTTCAAATATAAAATTTGTATACCTGTCATAAAAAATCTGCGTTTCCGGCCGGAAATGTCAAGATGCACAAGGGCAAAATTCCTCGTTTTCACGGGAAAACCGGCGCAAATCTAAAAATTTTCAACCATTCCGGTAAAAAAATCACATCAGGCTCAAATTTGTATTTATATTGAATTATAGCACGTTAAATTTGTATTGTAAAGAACTTACAAACCGCATATATAAAGGGAAAACTGAATTGAAAGAAACTCTCCGCCCTGCTAAGATTGAGTCATAAGGAAACAGCAGTTTTAAGTCAAAAAATATAAAAGCGGAGGTAGTAAAATGAAAAAGAAAGCTCTTGTTACAATGTTGGCAGTATCCATGATGGCGGCAGGGCTGGCGGGCTGCGGCGGCTCCACCACGGCGGCTACCCAGGCTGCGGCCACCACCACGGCAGCGGCGGCGGAGGCAGCGGCCACTGAGGCCACCGAAGCCAAATCCGAGGCGGCCACCGAAGCTGAGAAGGCTCCCGCGGTGGCCGACGGAGAGTTGATCCGTGTGGGAATTATCAACAACGACCCCAACGAGTCCGGATACCGGACCGCCAACGACGCGGACATGAAGGCGATGTTTACCAAGGAAAACGGTTATGACGCCTCCTTCGCTTACAGCCTGAAAAACGACGAGCAGATTACGGCGGGGCAGAAAAATATCTAGGACGAGGTGGATTACCTGCTCCTGTCCGCGGCCGATACCTCCGGCTGGGACAGCGTGCTCAAGGATGCCCAGGATGCAGGCATCGGCGTGATCCTTTTTGACCGCACCATCGACGCCAGCGAGGACCTCTACCTGGCCTCCATCGTGTCCGACATGAACAAAGAAGGCGAGACCGCTGTGAACTGGCTGGCCGGACAGGGCCTGGACGAGTACAACATCATCCACATCCAGGGCGTGATGGGCTCCGCCGCGCAGCAGGGAAGAACCGGCGCGCTGGACGCCAAGGTGGCTGCCGAGGCTTCCTGGAATCTGGTAACCCAGCAGACCGCTGAGTGGAACTCCGAGAAGGCGCAGCAGATCGTGCAGTCCGTCATCGATTCCGGCACCAGCTTCAACGTGATCTATGCTGAGAACGACGACATGGCCAAGGGCGCTGTGGCGGCTCTGGACAAAGCCAACATTTCCCACGGCGTGGGCAAGGACGTGATCGTGATGGGATTTGACTGCAACAAGTGGGCCCTTCAGGAGCTGCTGGACCAGAACTGGAACTACGACGGACAGTGCAACCCCTTCCAGGCTTCCTACATCGATGAGATCATCAAGAAGGTGCAGAGCGGCGAGGAGCTGACGGAAAAGACCATCATCATGGATGAGAAGGGCTTCGACGCCACCACCATCACGGCGGACGACGTGGAAAAATACGGGATCTAGGAACCGGTTATCCGGGAGTTTCTGTGATCGAAAACGGAAAGAGCGCGCTTACGCGCTCTTTCCCCATAAAAAGGAGTGAATATCGCTGGTGAAAGAGAATTCTGTACTGGAAATGAAAAATATACACAAGAGCTTTCCGGGGGTGCGCGCCCTGCAGGCGGTGGATTTTACACTGTGCGAGGGGGAGATCCACGCGCTGATGGGCGAAAACGGCGCGGGCAAATCCACGCTGATCAAGGTGCTCACCGGCGTCTACGAGAAGGACGAGGGCGAGATTTATCTGAAGGGCATGGACAAAGCGGCGGCGATCAAGTCCCCCAAGGATGCCCAGAACTTAGGGATCAGCACGGTGTACCAGGAAATTACCCTGTGCCCCAACCTCACAGTGGCGGAGAACATGTACATCGGACGCGGAAAAAAACGGATTATGGACTGGAAAAAGGTGAACGAGGACGCGGACCGGATTCTCCAGAATCTGGGAATACCGGCTCGGGCGCAGCAGCAGCTGTCCGACTGCTCCATCGCGATCCAGCAGATGGTGGCCATCGCCCGGGCGGTGGACATGGACTGCAAGGTGCTGATCCTGGATGAACCCACTTCCTCCTTAGACGAGTCGGAGGTGGAGAAACTCTTTGGGCTTATGCGGGACCTGCGGGCCAGAGGCGTGGGCATTATCTTTGTCACCCATTTCCTGGACCAGGTCTACGAAGTCTGCGACAAGATCACGGTCCTGCGGGACGGCCAGCTGGTGGGAGAGTACGTCATCGAGGAGCTTCCGCGGGTGAAGCTGGTGGCGAAGATGCTGGGCAAGGAGCTGAACGACCTGGAAAATATCAAGGAGAAGGCAGAGGGGTATTCCGGAGCAAAGGAGCGCGTGCTGGAGGTTTCGGGCCTGCAGAGCGACGCCGGGATCAAGCCCTTCGACTTCTACATCAACAAGGGCGAGGTCAACGGTTTTACCGGGCTTTTGGGGTCCGGGCGCAGCGAATGTGTCCGCGCCATTTTCAGCGCAGACAAGGTGACGGGCGGAACGGTTAAAAAGAACGGAAAGACGGTCAAAATCACAAAACCCCTGGACGCCATGAAAAACGGGATCGCCTATCTGCCGGAGGACCGCAAAAACGACGGCATTGTGGGAGATCTCTCGGTGCGTGAGAACATTATCCTGGCGGCACAGGTCCTGAAGGGATTTTTCAAGCCCTTCTCCAGGGCGGAGGCCAACCGGCTGGCGGAGGAATATATCAAGCTGCTGGAGATCAAGACCGCTTCCGCGGATACGCCCATCAAATCCCTTTCCGGCGGAAACCAGCAGAAGGTTATCCTGGCGCGCTGGCTTCTGACCCACCCGGAATACCTGATTCTGGATGAACCCACCCGCGGCATCGATATCGGCACCAAGATCGAAATTCAAAAGCTGGTGCTCAAGCTGGCCGCGGAGGGGATGAGCGTGACCTTTATCTCCTCGGAGACGGATGAGATGCTCCATACCTGTTCCCGGCTGATCGTCATGCGGGACCGGAAGATGGTGGGAGAGCTCTCGGGGGATGACCTCAATCAGGTGAAAATCATGGAGACAATCGCAGGAGGTGAGATGGGATGACGGACAGGAGAAAAGCGGATGCATCCGGTGCATTTGCAGATTTATTCAGAAAACAGATTTTTATTCCCATCGCCGCGCTGCTGCTCTTGACCGTGTTTAATCTGGCGGTGGACCCGTCCTTTTTCAAGGTGACGCTGGGGACCAACAGCGCCGGAAACCCGGTTTTGACCGGCTATCTGATGACCATTCTGGACTACGGCTCCGAGGTCGCCATCCTGGCCATCGGCATGACCTTAGTCACAGCCGCTTCCGGGGGGCAGGACATCAGCGTGGGCGCCGCGGTGGCCATCGCCGGTTCCGTGATCCTGCGGGTCCTGGTGGGCCTGGGCGGGGACGGCGCCCTTAGGGCCCCGATTATCGTGGGATTTCTGGCCGCCTGTCTGGTGGCGATGTTCTTTGGCGCGTTCAACGGCGTGCTGGTGGCGATCTTTAAAATCCAGCCCATGGTGGCGACCCTGATCCTCTATACGGCCGGGCGCTCCATCGCGGCCTGGATCAACAACAACGAGCTGCCCATCGTGACGGACAAAACCTTTACCTATTTCGGCGGCTTCATCCCCGGGATTCCCGTGCCCACGCCCTTTTTCCTGGCGGTGGTGTGCGTGATCATCACGATGCTGGTGCTAAAATTCACCAACCTGGGCCTGTACACCCAGGCCGTGGGAATCAACGCCAGCTCCTCCCGGCTCAACGGCCTGAATCCCACCTTTATCAAGTGGCTGAGCTTTGTGATTCTGGGCCTGTGCGTGGCGGTGGTGGCCCTGATTAAGACGAGCCGGCTCTCCACCATCAACTACTCGGTGATCGCCAAGGACATCGAGATGGACGCCATCCTGGCGGTGGCCCTGGGGGGAAATGTGCTCAGCGGCGGCCGGTTCAACATTATGGCCTCCATTCTGGGCGCCTACGTGATCCAGTTTCTGACCACGACCCTTTACAAGTTCAACGTATCCTCGGACGCGCTTCCGGCCTACAAGGCCGTGGTGGTGATCGTGCTGGTGGTGATCAGCGCGCCGGCGGTAAAAGAGAAACTTTCGGGCCTGGGGAAGAGACTTACAAAGCAGAGGGGGGTCGCTTGATATGGTAAAAATGAAAAATGCGGGCGGCGGGGCGCAGCCCGGCCGGACCAACCGTCTGACGGACACGAATTTGCTTCTGGCCATCACGGTTGTGGTATTCCTGGTCATGTACATCGGAGCGATGCTGTTTCTGAAGAAAGGCTTTTTGAAGCCCCAGACGTTCTTTAACATTCTCAACGCCAACGCGGCCCTGATCATCACCTCCTGCGGCATGAGCCTGGTGATGATCACCGGCGGGATCGATATCTCCGTGGGCGGCGTGGTGGCCCTGGTCAGCATGAGCTGCGCCGTGTACCTGGACTATCACGGAGGCAGCCTGGTCACATCGCTGCTCATTGCCCTGGGAATCGGCCTGGCCTTTGGCGCGGTGCAGGGCTTTCTGGTGGCGTACCTGGATATTCAGCCCTTTATCGTTTCCCTGGCCGGCATGTTCTTCGCCCGGGGCATGACGACCATCGTCCACACGGCTCCATTCAACGTGGCAAATGAAGCCTTCGTGGGGTTAAAGGATACCCGGATCAACGTGCCGGGTCTGGGTACGGTCAATAAATTGGGGAAATATGTAAACGCCTATGTGGAAATCGGCGTGATCGTGGCGCTTTTGATTGTGGTGATCTTGTTCTGTGTGTTAAAATGGACGAAACTGGGCCGCAATTTCTACGCGGTGGGCGGCAACCGGCAGAGCGCCCTGATGCTGGGCGTGGACGTGAAGAGAACCCGGTTTTTATCCCACCTGTTCTGCGGGCTTCTGGCGGGGATCGGCGGATACGTCTATTTCCTCCACGTGGGGTCCGGCTCCGCCTCCCACGCCATGGGTATGGAGATGAACGCCATCGCGTCCTCCATCATCGGCGGAACCCTGCTGACCGGCGGCGTCGGCAATATTTTCGGAACCTTTGTGGGCGTGTTGTCGCTGAGCACCATTCAGAACATCGTATCCTCCATCGGTCTTGACCAGGCCTGGTGGACGGGAATCACCGTGGCGGCCATGCTTTGCCTGTTCCTTGTGATCCAGAGCGTCATCCTGGCCCGCAAGCGCTGAATCGAGAATGAAAAGGAGAATCTATCATGCTGAATGCAAAAAAATATGAATTTTGGTTTTGTACCGGGTCCCAGGACCTGTACGGGGACGAGTGCCTGGCCCATGTGGCGGAGCACTCCTGGGTGATCGTGAATGAGCTCAACCGTTCCGGGAATCTTCCCTTTGAGGTGGTCTTAAAGCCCACGCTCATCACCAACGAGCTGATCCGCAAGACCTTAAACGAGGCCAACAACGACGAAAACTGCGCGGGCGTGATCACCTGGATGCACACCTTTTCCCCGGCCAAATCCTGGATTTTGGGACTTCAGGAGTACCGCAAACCCCTGCTGCATCTGCACACCCAGTTCAACCGTGAGATCCCCTACGACACCATTGACATGGATTTCATGAACGAAAACCAGGCGGCCCACGGGGATCGGGAGTACGGCCACATTTTCACACGGCTGGGTATGGAGCGCAAGGTGGTGATGGGCTATTGGGCGGACGCGGACGTTCAGGGCAGGATCGCGGCCTGGATGCGGACCGCGGTGGGCGTGATCGAGAGCAGCCACGTCCGGGTGATGCGCATCGCAGACAATATGCGCAACGTGGCCGTCACCGAGGGCGACAAGGTGGAGGCTCAGATCAAATTCGGCTGGGAGGTGGACGCCTACCCGGTGACGGAGATCGCGGAGGCGGTCGCAGCGGTATCCCAGAGCGACATCAACGCCCTGGTGGATGAATATTACGGGAAATACCAGATTCTCACCGAAGGGCGGGACGCCGGGGAGTTCAGGCGGCACGTGGCGGTTCAGGCGGGCATCGAACTGGGATTTGAGCGCTTTCTGGAGGAGAAGAACTACCAGGCGATCGTGACCCACTTCGGAGACCTGGGCAGCTTAAAACAGCTTCCGGGGCTGGCGATTCAGCGCCTGATGGAAAAGGGCTACGGCTTCGGCGCTGAGGGCGACTGGAAGACGGCCGCCATGGTGCGCATCATGAAGATCATGACCGGCGGAATGAATGAGACCAAGGGCACCTCCTTTATGGAAGATTACACCTATAACCTGGTGCCCGGCAGGGAAGGCATTTTGCAGGCCCACATGCTGGAGGTGTGCCCCACCATCGCCGACGGGACGGTGGGCATCAAGGTGCAGCCCCTGTCCATGGGCGACCGCGAGGACCCGGCCCGCCTGGTGTTCACCGCCAAGGAAGGTCCGGCCATCGCCACCTCCCTGATCGATCTGGGAGACCGTTTCCGCCTGATCATCAACAATGTGGACTGTAAAAAAACGGAAAAGCCTATGCCCAAGCTGCCGGTGGCCACCGCCTTCTGGACTCCGCAGCCGGATCTGCGGACCGGAGCGGAGGCATGGATCATTGCCGGCGGAGCCCATCACACGGCATTTACCTACGATCTTACGGCGGAGCAGATGGGCGACTGGGCCGGGGCCATGGGCATCGAGGCGGTTTACATCGACGAAAATACCACCATCCGCCAGCTGAAGAACGAGCTGCGCTGGAACAGCATCGCCTACAGAAAATAGTTGAAGGAGAGAGACATGAAAACGCAGAGAGAAATCATTGAAAGCGGAAACGCGGTCCTCGGCATCGAATTGGGTTCCACCAGAATCAAGGCGGTTCTGATCGGAGCGGACGGCGCGCCCCTCGCCTCCGGCAGCCACGAGTGGGAGAACCGGCTGGAAAACGGCTTCTGGACCTACTCGCTTAATGCGGTCTGGGCGGGGCTTCGGGACTGTTACGCCGACTTAATCCGGGACATCCGCTCCAAATACGGCGTGGGAATCAAGCGGCTTGCCGCCATCGGATTCTCCGCTATGATGCACGGCTACCTGGCCTTTGACGGGGAGGGAGAGCTGCTGACGCCCTTCCGCACCTGGCGCAACGGCACCACCGGCCCTGCCGCCTCTGCGCTGACGGAGCTGTTTCACTACAACATTCCCCAGAGATGGAGCATCGCCCACCTGTACCAGGCCATCCTGAACCGGGAGGAGCACGTGCCCGCAATCCGTTACATGACAACCCTGGCCGGTTACGTCCACTGGCGCTTGACCGGCCGCAAGGTGCTGGGCGTGGGCGACGCCTCCGGCATGTTCCCCATCGACATCCGTACCCAAAACTACGACGCTGTTATGCTGGAGAAATTCGACGTCCTGACCGCGCCTGAAAACTTCCCCTGGAAGCTGCCGGAGATTCTTCCCCAAATCCTTCCGGCCGGCGCCCAGGCGGGCTGCCTCACCGGGGAGGGCGCCCGGCTCCTGGACGCCAGCGGACAGCTGGAAGCCGGAATCCCCCTGTGTCCCCCCGAGGGCGACGCGGGCACCGGCATGACGGCCACCAACAGCGTGGCCAAATGCACGGGCAACGTGTCCGCCGGAACCTCCGCCTTCGTCATGGTGGTCCTGGAGCAGGAACTGAAGAAAATCCACCCGGAGATCGACCTGGTGACCACGCCGGACGGCAGCCTGGTGGGAATGGTGCACGCCAACAACTGCACCTCGGACATCAACGGCTGGGCCGGTTTGTTCCGGGAGTTCGCCGCAGGTCTGGGGCTGGCGGTGAACCCGGACCAGCTTTATTCCACCCTCTACACCAAGGCCCTGGAGGGAGAGGACGACTGTGGAGGCCTGCTGGCCTACGGCTATCTGTCCGGTGAAAACCTGGTGGACGTGTCCGAGGGCCGCCCAATGGTCCTTCGAACGCCGGAGAGCCGTTTCACCCTGGCTAACTTCATGCGCGCCCACCTCTACGGAGCCGTGGCAGCGCTGAAAATCGGAATGGACATCTTAGTCAAGGAAGAGCAGGTGCAGGTGGATCAGATCTATGGCCACGGCGGTTTCTTCAAAACGCCCCTTGCAGGCCAGCGCATCATGGCCGCCGCCATGGGCGCCAAAATCTCCGTCCTGGAAACCGCCGGAGAAGGCGGTCCCTGGGGAATGGCCCTCTTAGCCGCCTACATGAACGGCAGGGAGGAAGGCCAGAGCCTCCAGGACTACCTGGCCTCCCGCATCTTCAAAAACAGCCGCAGCGTAACCGTGTCCCCCCTGGAAACCGACGTGGAAGGCTTTGAAGCCTACATCGGGCGCTTCAAAAACTGCCTCCCCCTCCAGCGGGCGGCCGCCCAATACCTCACCACCCCCTAAAGGAGGCTCCCAATGCTTGAATCCCTCAAAAAGCAAGTCTACGAAGCAAATATGCAGCTGCCCGCCCACGGCCTCGTCACCTTCACCTGGGGCAACGTGAGCGCCATCGACCGTGAAAGCGGCCTTTTCATCATCAAACCCAGCGGAGTCGATTATGACAAGCTGACGCCCGAGCGTATGGTGGTCATGGACCTCAACATGAACAAAATCGAGGGCGACCTAAACCCGTCCTCCGACACCGCCACCCATTGCCAGCTCTACAGGGCGTTCCCGCAAATCGGCGGCATCGTGCACACCCACTCCCCCTGGGCCACCAGCTGGGCCCAGGCCGGGCGCGCCATCCCCTGCTACGGAACCACCCACGCCGACTACATCTACGGCGAAATTCCCTGCCTGCGCTGTCTGACCCCGGCCGAGCTGGAAGACTACGAGGCCAACACCGGCCGTCTCATTGCCGATCATTTTAAAAACCTGGACGTAAAAGCCGTGCCCTGCGTCCTCTGTCAAAACCACGGCCCCTTCGCCTGGGGCAAAGACGCCCACGAGGCCGTCCACAACGCCGTAGTCCTGGAAGAGGTAGCCAAAATGGCCGCCCGCTGCGAACAAATCAATCCCCAAGTCCGCCCCGCCCCCCAATCCCTCCAGGACAAACACTACCACCGCAAACACGGCCCCAACGCCTACTACGGCCAACCCCACTAATTTTTCGATATTTTTCATATTTTCCAAAAATCCCCAGTCCTCCAGGTGCACCTCCGCTCATGCACCTCGTCCGCCGGGGATTTTTTCTTTCCCCACCCCAAAATCCCAGCGGCTTCCTCCAATCCGCAGTGGGTGAGAGGCAGGGGGACGGGGGCGGAGGTGACTTTGGAGCGGTTTGGAGCGGCTTAGGCGGAAGGGCCTGGAAAGGGCGGGATTGCGCAGGGCTCTCAAAGCCCGGAGCAAAGCGCAGGCGGAGGGGCCGGCATAAGGCCGGCGCTGTAGCTCGGAGCGGTGCCCGTCCTTTCCAGGCCCTTCCGCCTTAGCCGCTCCTACCGCGGAAACCGGAACCTCAGCCCCCGTCCCCCTGCCTCTCACGAACGGCAACCCACCCCCCAAAACCAGTTGACTTCCACCCGATTTTAAAGTAAAATTCAACTGTCAATCCAAAATTACAAATGGCTGGACCGCGTGGTCCAGCCTCCTATACGTTAAGGAGCATATGAATGGAACCAACCGCTATCACGATAAATGGGACGCCTGAGTCCGCTGCCGCAGCTCCGATTCAGGAACCCCAGCGCCAGCAATACTACATGGAAAAAGCCCGTAAACAGCTGTCCGCTTTTTCTGCCGCCCTGGGCCGCCCCCTCACCTGCTGTATCAATACCTTCGGCTGCCAGATGAACGCCAGAGACTCCGAAAAACTCCTCGGCATCCTGGAATCCATCGGCTACAAAGCCACGGACTCCGAGCACGCCGATTTCGTGCTCTACAACACCTGCACCGTGCGTGAAAACGCCAACCAGCGCGTGTACGGCCGTCTGGGCCAGCTGGGGGCTTACAAGAAAAAAAATCCCCACATGATGATCGCCCTGTGCGGCTGCATGATGCAGGAGCCGGAGGTGGTGGAGCGCATCAAAACCAGCTACCACTTCGTGGATCTGATATTCGGCACCCACAACATTTTCAAGCTGGCAGAGCTGGTGAGCACTTGTCTGGACACCCGGCAGGGGAAAAAGCACCGGACCGTGATCGACATCTGGAAGGACACGGACAAGATCGTGGAGGACCTGCCGGTGGAGCGCAAATACCCCTTCAAATCCGGCGTCAACATTATATTTGGCTGCAACAACTTCTGCAGCTACTGCATTGTACCCTACGTGCGCGGCCGGGAGAGAAGCCGCAGGCCGGAGGAGATTTTAAAAGAAGTCAAACGGCTGGCGGCCGACGGCGTGGTGGAGATCATGCTGCTGGGCCAGAACGTCAACTCCTACGGCAAAAACCTGGAGGAGCCCATGACCTTCGCCCAGCTTTTGCGGGAGGTGGAGAAAATCGACGGCATCGAGCGCATCCGCTTTATGACCTCCCATCCAAAGGACCTCTCCGACGAGCTGATCGAGGTGATGTCCCAGTCCAAAAAAATCTGCCGCCACCTGCACTTGCCCCTGCAGTCCGGCAGCAGCCGCATCTTAAAAGAGATGAACCGCCGCTACACCAAGGAGCAGTACCTGACGCTGGCGGAGAAGATCAAGGCCGCCGTGCCGGGGATTTCCCTGACCACGGATATCATTGTGGGCTTCCCCGGGGAGACGGAGGAGGACTTTTTGGAGACCATGGACGTGGTGCGGCGGGTGGAATTTGACAGCGCATTTACCTTCATCTACTCCAAGCGCACGGGCACCCCTGCCGCTTCCATGGAGAACCAGGTGCCAGAGGACGTGGTCAGGGAACGCTTCGACCGGCTGTTAAACGAGGTCCAGTCCATTTCTGCAAAAATCTGTGGCCGCGACGTCCACACGGTGCAGCAGGTCCTGGTGGAGGAGGAGAACGACCACACGCCGGGTTATATGACCGGGCGGCTTTCCAACAACACGGTGGTCCATTTCCCGGGGGATCCGTCCATGATCGGAACGCTGATGGATGTGTATTTGGAGGAGAGCAAAGGATTTTACTACATGGCCCGTCCGGTTTAAAACCGGCCCGGCAACCGATAAAATGGAAAATTACGAGAGAAGAGAGGCATAAAGTTGGTACAGTCACAATTATCCCCGATGATGCAGCACTACATGGAGACCAAGAAACAGTATCCGGACTGTGTTCTGTTCTACCGTCTGGGAGACTTTTACGAGATGTTTTTTGACGATGCGCTGACCGTATCGAAGGAGCTGGAAATTACGCTCACCGGGAAGGAGTGCGGCCTGCCGGAGCGCGCGCCCATGTGCGGCGTGCCCTTCCACGCGGTGGATTCCTACTTAAACCGCCTGGTGCAGAAGGGCTACAAGGTGGCCATCGCCGAGCAGATGGAGGACCCCAAGCAGGCCAAGGGCCTGGTGAAGCGGGAGGTCATCCGGGTGGTGACGCCGGGTACCATCACCAGCGCCCAGGCTCTGGATGAGACCAAGAACAACTACCTGATGGGCATCGTGTGCACGGACGGCGGCTACGGTGTGTCCACGGCCGACATCAGCACCGGGGATTTCCTGGTGACCGAGGTGTCCACGGACCGGGAGCTGTTCGACGAGATCAATAAGTTTTCGCCCTCGGAAATCATTTGCAACAACGCCTTCTATGTGTCCGGGGTGGACATCGAGGAGCTGAAGAACCGCTACCACGTGGCGGTCTCCGCTCTGGACAGCCACTTTTTCGGCGAGGAGTCCTGCCACAAGGTGCTGCGGGAGCATTTCCGGGTGGGATCCCTGTCCGGGCTGGGGCTGGAGGATTACGGCACCGGAATCATCGCCGCCGGAGCGGTGCTGCAGTACATGTACGAGACCCAGAAGAGCACCCTGGAGCACATCACCACCATCAAGCCTTATTCCACCGGCCAGTTCATGATCATCGACACCTCCACCAGGCGGAACCTGGAGCTGGTGGAGACCATGCGGGAGAAGCAGAAGCGGGGGACCCTGCTGTGGGTTCTGGACAAGACCAAAACCGCCATGGGCGCCCGCCTGCTGAGAGCCTATATCGAGCAGCCCCTGATCCACCGGGAGGAGATCATCGCCCGCCAGAGCGCCGTGGAGGAGCTGAACATGAACTATATTTCCCGGGAGGAGATTCGGGAGTATTTAAACCCCGTCTACGACCTGGAGCGCCTGATCGGGCGCATCAGCTACAAGACCGCCAATCCCAGGGATTTGATCTCCTTCTGCAATTCCCTGGAGATGCTGCCCTACATCAAACGACTTTTGGAAGAATTTTCCAGTCCGCTGTTGAAGGCTCTGGCGGATGACATGGATCCCCTGGAGGACTTGTTTGAGCTGATCCGTTCCGCCATCGTGGAGGAGCCGCCCATCACCCTCAGGGAGGGAGGAATCATCCGGGACGGCTACAACGAGGAGGCGGACAAGCTGCGGGCCGCCAAAACCGAGGGCAAGACGTGGCTTGCCGAGCTGGAGGCCAGGGAGCGGGAAAAGACCGGGATCAAGGGTCTGAAGGTCAAGTTCAACAAGGTGTTCGGCTACTATTTCGAGGTGACCAACTCCTTCAAGAACATGGTGCCCGACTATTTTGTGCGCAAACAGACTCTGACCAACGCGGAGCGCTTTACCACCGACGAGTTAAAGCAGCTGGAGGAGATCATCATGGGGGCCGAGGACAAGCTGGTGTCCCTGGAGTACGACCTGTTCTGTCAGGTCCGGGACCACATCGCCTCCCAGGTGGTGCGTATCCAGAAGACCGCCAAGTCCATCGCGGGCACCGACGTGTTCTGCTCCCTGTCCACCGTGGCATCGCGGCGCAATTACGTGAAGCCCGCTATCAACGAGAAGGGCACCATTTCCATTAAAAACGGACGCCATCCGGTGGTGGAGCAGATGATGCGGGACGATTTGTTCGTGGCAAACGACACCTATCTGGACAACGGCAAGAACCGGCTGTCCGTGATCACCGGCCCCAACATGGCCGGAAAATCCACCTACATGCGCCAGGTTGCCCTGATCGTGCTCATGGCCCAGCTGGGCAGCTTCGTGCCCGCCGACGAGGCGGACATCGGTATCTGCGACCGCATTTTCACCCGGGTGGGGGCCTCCGACGACCTGGCCAGCGGCCAGAGTACCTTTATGGTGGAAATGACCGAGGTAGCCAATATTCTGCGAAACGCCACCCGCAACAGCCTGCTGGTTCTGGACGAGATCGGACGGGGGACCAGCACCTTCGACGGGCTGTCCATCGCCTGGGCTGTGATCGAGCACATCAGCAGCACCCGTCTTTTAGGGGCCAAGACGCTGTTCGCCACCCATTACCACGAGCTGACGGAGCTGGAGGGCACCATCGCCGGGGTGAAGAACTACTGCATCGCCGTCAAGGAGCAGGGGGACGATATCGTGTTCCTGCGCAAGATCGTCCGGGGCGGCGCGGACAAGAGCTATGGAATCCAGGTGGCCAAGCTGGCCGGGGTGCCGGAGTCGGTGATCCTTAGGGCCAAGGAGATCGCCGAGGAGCTGAGCAACGCCGACATCACCGCCAGGGCCAAGGAGATCGCCGAGGTCAGCGCCAACATCGCCCAGCGCAAGGCGGTGCCCAGGCCCGACGAGGTGGATATGCAGCAGCTCACCTTCTTCGACACGGTAAAGGACGACGACATTATCAAGGAACTGAGTGAGCTGGAGATCAACAGTATGACTCCGGTGGACGCCATGAATACGCTGTACCGCCTGCAGAACAAGCTGAAAAACAGGTGGAAGGACAGCTGACAATCAGGAGATGCCATGAACTTTCATATATTGACACTGTTTCCCGAGATGGTGATGGGGGGCTTAAGCACCAGCATCACCGGCCGGGCCATGGAAAAGGGAATCATATCCGTGGAGGCCGTGAACATACGGGATTATTCCAAGGACAAGCACCGCCATGTGGACGACGCGCCCTACGGCGGCGGAGCCGGCATGGTCATGCAGCCGGAGCCCATCTGCGACGCCTACGAGGACCTGTGCGCCCGCACGGGCCGAAGGCCCCGGGTGATTTATATGACGCCCCAGGGCCGGGTGTTCACCCAGCAGATCGCCGAGGAGCTGGCCCGGGAGGAGGAGCTGGTGTTCCTCTGCGGCCACTACGAGGGAATTGACGAGCGGGCTCTGGAGCTGGTGGCAACGGACTACCTGTCCATCGGGGACTACGTGCTCACCGGCGGGGAACTTCCCGCCATGGTGATGATCGACTGTATTTCCCGGCTGGTGCCCGGGGTGCTCAACAACGAGGTCAGCGCCGAGGTGGAGTCCTTCCACGACAACCTGCTGGAATACCCCCAGTATACCAGACCCGAGGTATTTAACGGGCTGGCGGTGCCGGAGGTGCTGCTCAGCGGACACCACAAGAATATCGAAAAATGGCGCAGGGAGCAGTCCATAAGGCGCACCCTGGAACGCCGTCCGGACCTGCTTAAAGGGGCGAATCTCTCGAAAAAAGAGCAAAAATACCTGGAAGAGCTGATCCGGGAGCAGGAAACCGGGGAAAACGAGCCGGATAGCCATTGACAGAAAAGCGCAAATGTTGTAGAATCGGATGAAAACACCGCCCCCGGGCGGTAAAACCCTCCCGGAAGGCCGGGATTAATAAAATTGAGAATAACAGGAGTTGATGATGGACTTGTCCAGTGACACAGTAGGCATACGATTGTTTGTGATTTTGATTCTTTTGGCGCTGTCCGCCTTTTTTTCTTCCTCGGAGACAGCATTGACCACGGTCAACAAAATCCGCATCCGCAATCTGGCGGAGGCGGGGGATAAGCAGGCCGGGTACGTGATGAAGTTGGGAGAGAACCAGGCGCGCATGTTAAGCGCCATTCTGATCGGCAACAATGTGGTAAACCTTTCGGCCTCCTCCATGGTGACCGTACTGGTGACGGACGTGTTCGGCAGCAGCTTCGCCGGTATCGCAACAGGCGTGCTGACCCTGCTGATTCTCATTTTCGGCGAGATTACGCCCAAGACCGTGGCGACCTTAGAGTCGGAGCGCAACGCCCTGCGCTGCGCCCATGTGATTTACACGCTGATGATCGCGCTTACGCCCCTAATTCTGCTGGTAAACTGGATGTCCTCCGGGGTTTTAAAGCTGCTGCACGTGGACCCCAACAAGCGCAACGACGATATGACCGAGGATGAGCTGCGCACCATTGTGGAAGTGGGCCACGAAAAGGGCGTGATCGAGTCTGAGGAAAAGGAAATGATCAACAACGTGTTCGATCTGGACGACAGCGTAGCCAAGGACATCATGGTGCCCCGCATCGACATGGTGTTTGTGGACGTGGACGCCTCCTACCAGAAGGTGATCGAAACCTTCCGGGAGGAGCACTACACCCGTCTGCCCGTCTACGAGGAGACCACGGACAATGTGATCGGCATCATCAATGTCAAGGATCTGCTTTTAGTGGAGGACCGGGAGCACTTTCACGTGCGCGATTATCTGCGCCAGCCCATCTACACCTACGAGTCCAAAAAGATTTCCGACCTGCTGCTGGAGCTGCGCAAAACCTCCAACAACATCGTGATCGTGCTGGACGAGTACGGAGCCACCGCGGGTCTTGCCACCCTGGAAGACATTCTGGAGGAGATTGTGGGCGACATCCGCGACGAGTACGACGGGGACGAGGAGGAAGAGCTGGTGGAGGTGGCTCCCGGCGAGTATGTGGCCGAGGGCGCCATGAAGCTGGACGACTTAAACGACCGCCTGAACCTGGGGCTGGACTCTGAGGACTACGACTCCATCGGCGGCTTTATGATCGAGCAGCTGGATCACCTGCCGGAGGCCGGTGAATCCATGGAATACGAGGGAATCCGCATGGTGGTGGACGCCGTGGACCGCAACCGCATCGACAAGGTCCGCATTTACCTGCCGGCAAGCGAAAAACAGCAGCAGGCTTCTTAAAAAACGCTTGCTTTTTAAGACAAGATATGGTAGAATTAATTGTTGTGACTAAGAAAGAGATGGTCCTCTGTTACAGATTGGGCGGTGAATGGGAAACTTACCGCCGGACGTATTAAGAACATCCAATATAATAAGGAGGTTCACACGATGAACGAAATTATCAAGAAGATTGAAGCAGCTCAGTTGAAGGAGAGCGTGCCGGAGTTCCACGTAGGCGACACCGTGCGCGTTTACAACAAGATCAAAGAGGGCGCTCGCGAGAGAATCCAGGTATTTGAGGGAACCGTGATCAAGAGACAGAACGGCGGCGCAAGAGAGACCTTCACCGTCCGCAAGAACTCCAACGGAATCGGCGTTGAGAAGACCTGGCCCTTACATTCCCCCAACGTAGACAACGTAGAGGTTGTCCGCAAGGGTAAAGTAAGACGCGCGAAGCTGAACTATCTGAGAGACAGAGTTGGTAAGGCTGCGAAGGTAAAAGAGTTGGTAAAATAATTGTAGTTCAGTAGGTCTGCGCACTTGCTGCGCTGACCGTACGAAAAACTAAGCTTGCAGGCAAAAATCCCATCGACGAAGTCGATTTTAAATGGATTTTTGCTCGTATCTGTGAAGGTACTGAACAGATACAAATAATTCAGCAGTGCAGTACAAGGGACAATGAAAATTGTCCCTTTTTTGAACAGAGAACAGGTGAGCACGGTCACAGGCAGGTGGTGGTTACGTGGAATATTTTATGAATGAGGATACGGCGTGGCTCAGGCGGATTGTGCATTGGGTCGTGGACCTGGTGGTGGCGGTGGCGCTGGCGTGGTTTCTGGTGTACGGCTTCTGCGGGCAGGTGCGCATTTCGGGCAACTCCATGCAGCCGCTTCTGGATGCGGAGGATGTGGTTTTAATTAACCGTCTGGCTTATGATCTGGGCAAGCCCCAGCGCTTCGACGTGGTGGTATTCGAGCGCGAGGACCAGCAGAAGAATGTCAAGCGGGTGATCGGACTGCCCGGCGAGACCGTACAGATCAAGGGCGGCATGGTGTTTATCGACGGCGAGCTGCTCCCCGCCGAGGACGGGCTGGAGCAGGTGTCCCTGGCCGGAATGGCGGACACGCCGATACGCCTTGGGGAGGACGAGTATTTCCTTCTGGGCGACAACCGGGACAGCAGCGAGGACAGCCGTTTCGCCAATATCGGCAATGTAAAACGCGGACAGATTCAGGGAAAGGTATGGTTTCGCATCCTGCCCCTGCTGAAGCTGGACCTGATCCATTCTTAGGAACAGCCGTTTTAAAGAACAGGAGAATTCAGAATGAATATACAATGGTATCCCGGACATATGACAAAGGCCAAACGGGCCATGAAAGAGGATTTAAAACTCATTGACCTGGTGATCGAGCTGGTGGATGCCCGGGTGCCGCTTTCCAGCCGTAACCCCGATATCGACGATCTGGGGGCCGGAAAGGCGCGCATCGTGCTGCTGAACAAGGCCGATCTGGCGGACGAGGCTTTAAACCGCCGCTGGGCTCAGTGGTTTACGGAGCGCGGCATGCACGTGGTGAAAATCGACGCCAGGAACAAGGGGACCTTAAAGCAGATCCAGGCGGTGGTCCAGGAGGCCTGCAAGGAGAAGATTGAGCGCGACAGGAAGCGGGGTATTTTAAACCGCCCCATCCGCGCCATGGTGGTGGGAATCCCCAACGTGGGCAAGTCCACCTTTATCAACTCCTTCGCCGGAAAGGCCTGCGCCAAGACCGGCAACAAGCCCGGCGTGACCAAGGGAAACCAGTGGATCCGCCTGAACAAGACTCTGGAGCTTTTGGACACTCCGGGAATCCTCTGGCCCAAGTTCGAGGACCAGCAGGTGGGACTCAAGCTGGCGCTGATCGGTTCCATCAACGATGAGATTTTAAACCGGGACGAGCTGGCGCTGGAGCTGGTGAATGTTTTGAACCGCAGGTATCCCGGTGTTCTGGCGGAGCGCTATCAGCTGGAAAACGCCGGGGACTGCGATACGATCCAGGTGTTGGAGCAGGTGGCCAGACAGCGCTCCTGCCTGGCAAAGGGCGGAGAGCTGGATCTGCCCAAGGCCGCCAGACTGCTGTTAGATGACTTCCGCAGCGGACGGCTGGGCCGGATCACGCTGGAGGAACCGGAGATTGCACAGGATAAAGGGGAGAAGAATCAGGATGGCAAGGACGTTAAGCGGTGAAAAGCTGGAAAAAGAACTGGCGCGCCTGGAGCAGATGCGGGAGTATGAGAATACCTACGCGGCCTGCGCCATGATCTGCGGCATCGACGAGGCGGGCAGAGGCCCCCTGGCGGGCCCTGTGGCAGCCGGAGCGGTGATTCTGCCAAAGGACTGCACCCTGCTGCATTTGAACGACTCCAAGAAGCTCTCGGAGAAGCGCAGAGAGGAGCTGTTTGTGCAGATCAAGGAGCAGGCCGTGGCATGGTGCGTGGGCATCGTGGGGCCGGAGCGCATCGATGAGATCAACATCTTGCAGGCCACCTACGAGGCCATGCGCCAGGCGATTGCAGGTCTCGGCGTAAAGCCGGATATTCTGCTCAACGACGCGGTGGAGATACCCGGCGTGGACATTATGCAGGTGCCCATCATCAAGGGGGACGCCAAGAGCGTGTCCATCGCCGCCGCCAGCATTTTAGCCAAGGTCACCAGGGACCACATGATGGCGGAGTACGACCAGCTGTTCCCGGACTACAGCTTTGCCAAACACAAGGGCTATGGCACCGCGGCCCATATCCAGGCCATCAAGGAGCTGGGGCCCTGTCCCATCCACCGGCGCAGCTTTATCCGGAATATATGGAGTGAAGGTAACTGATCAAAAATGGATTTTTGCCCGTATCGGTGAAGATACGGAACCGATACGAGCGAAGCAAGTGGAAGAAGCGATTGACCGCTTCGGTTATCGCCAGAGAATGTGAGCGGGAAAATGGGGGCCAGCGATGAACAACCGCCGGACGGGAAGTGAATACGAGGCCAGGGCGGCGGAATATCTGACCGCCAACGGCTACCGGATACTGGAGCGAAATTTCCGCTGCCGCCAGGGAGAGATCGACCTGATCGCCCGGGACGGCAGCTATCTGGTTTTTGTTGAGGTGAAATACAGAAGCAGCCTGGCAAAGGGAGCGCCGGCGGAGGCCGTAGGGCCGGCAAAGCAGAGGCGCATCCGCCAGGCCGCTTCGTTCTATCTCTACAGCAAGGGTCTGGGCCTTGAGAGACCCTGCCGTTTTGACGTGGTCTCCATCACGGGGAATGAGATCCTTTTGATTCAAAATGCGTTCTGAGCTGTCAATGAATAGAAAGGAGACCGGACAATGAAGATACAATGGAAGTATAAAAACGACCTGGAGATATTTGAAACCAAAGGACAGGAGAGCACGCCCTACCTGTCGTTTCGGGCCCTGGATGACCTGGGAATGGTGAAAAATGGATTTTCCACCCGCATGGGCGGAGCCAGCCGCGGAAAGTTTGCAACCATGAACTTTTCCTACAGCCGGGGGGACGATCCCGATCACGTGCTGGAGAATTTTACGCGCATGGCCGCCGCCCTGGGGGTGGAGCGGGACCGGATGGTGGCGTCCTACCAGACCCACACCACCAATGTGCGCCGCGTGACAGAAGAGGACCTGGGCAAAGGCGTGGTGAGGACCCGGGACTACCGGGATGTGGACGGACTGATCACGAACCTGCCCGGCGTCACCCTGGTGACCTTCTATGCGGACTGCGTGCCCCTCTACCTGGTGGACCCGGTGAAAAAGGCCATCGGCCTAAGCCATTCCGGCTGGCGGGGCACCGTAGCGCGGATGGGCCGGGAGACGGTGGAGGCCATGAAGCGCGAATTCGGCACCGATCCCGGGGATCTGGTGGCCTGCATCGGCCCCAGCATCTGCGAGGACTGTTTCGAAGTGGGCGGGGAAGTGGTGGAGGCCTTCTGTCAGGCCTTTGCGCCGGAGCAGCACCCGGCTCTCTTCCGGCAGGGCGTGGGGCCCGGCAAATATCAGCTGGATTTGTGGGCTGCCAACCGGATCATTCTTAAGGAGGCGGGCGTGCCCGCAAAACAGATCCACACCACAAACATCTGCACCAAGTGCAACAGCGATTATCTGTTTTCCCACCGCACGGTGGGAGAGGAGCGGGGAAACCTGGCGGCCTTTTTGTGCCTGAAGGGCGGAGCGCTTTAAGACGGGAATGGGCGGGCCGGCGGGGGAAATGTCCCCGGCCGGTAAAAACGGGAGATACCGGATCTTTGTGGTCCGATATCTCCCGTTTTTATGAATTCATCTGATTTTTATACCAATTTCTGGAAATACTCATAACCGCCGGCCTGATATTTTGCCACCAGGCGCTGGATTTTCTCCGTGGGGGAGAGGGTTGCGCTGATGGAGCGGTCGTGGTTCAGGGAGTTGATGATGGCTGCAATGTACTTGCTCATATCGGCTTCCAGATACCACTCGCGGTTCAGCAGCTCCGCGGGGCGGTAGTTTAAGTTGGTGGTGATCACGTAGTCCAAGTAGCCCTTGGCGTGGAATTCGTCGAACTTGTCCAGACCGTTGGTGAACAGGCCGAAGGTACAGCAGACGATCACCTTCTTGGCTTTGCGCTCCTTCAGTTCCTTGGCGGTGTCCAGCATACTCTCGCCGGAGGAGATCATGTCGTCGATGATCAGTACGGTCTTGTCCTCCACGGAGGAACCCAAAAATTCGTGGGCTACGATGGGGTTGCGCCCGCCGATCACCTGGGAGTAGTCCCGGCGCTTGTAGAACATGCCCATGTCCACGCCAAGGTTGTTGGCCAGGTACACGGCGCGGTTCATGGCGCCCTCGTCCGGGCTGATGATCATCAGGTGCTCCTGATCGATCTCGATGTGGGGATCGTGGGCGAACAGGGACTTCACGAACTGGTAAGTGGGCATGAAATTGTCAAATCCGATCAGGGGAATCGCGTTCTGTACGCGGGGATCGTGGGCATCAAAGGTGATGATGTTGTCCACGCCCATGTTGGCTAACTCCTCAAGGGCCATGGCGCAGTCCAGGGACTCGCGCTTGCTGCGCTTGTGCTGGCGGCTCTCATAAAGGAAAGGCATCACCACGTTCACCCGGTGGGCGGTGGAGACGCAGGCTCCCACAATCCGTTTCAGGTCCTGGAAATGGTCGTCCGGGGACATGTGGTTGGTGTATCCGCTGACCGTGTAGGGGATACTGTAGTTCATCACATCCACCATCACGTAGATGTCCGTGCCGCGGACCGACTCGTTGATCACCGCTTTGGCCTCGCCGGTGCCGAATCTGGGGCAGCGGCAGTTTAACAGGTAGGAATCCACGTCGTAGCCGCGGTAGTGGAGATCCTCCTTGCGGCGCATTAATTCCTCCATATCATTTCTGCGGAAGCGGACGATGTGGTCGTTGACCATACCGGCCAGCTCCTTGCAGCTTTCCAGGGCGGCGATTTTTAAGGGCGCCACGGGAAGCGAATCATTGAAAACAAAATTGTTTGCCATGAGAGCGTGCTCCTTTATGTGAATTGTAAAAAAGTTTGTGTTCCGACAATGAGCCATAATCACATATGATTTATACCATCGATCAATCGGAAACGTCAAGTGGTTGTAATAATTTTCTTAAAAAATACAAAAGCTTTTCCCGTAGAACCCGATATTTTGGCGGAATTCGGCCGGTGGGAAAAATCCTAACCATTCAGACGGCGTATCTTCTTGACCGAAAAAGATCGGTCAAGAAGCATCGGATGTCCATCCGATGGAAAAATTGACACGAGAATCCGCTTACAAGCGAGCTTGACGCGGCTTCCCGCGCCAATTTTCCCGCCGTCTGAACTGTTACGAAAAATCAGGCATTTACAAAAATGTGCGGAATTGGTATGATAGAAGTTACGACAGCGCGTTCCAATATCGGAAGAGGAGCGCTGCAAACGGCCGGGCGTTTGTGGAAAAGGCTTTACAAGTAAGGCGCAATATAGTAAAATCAAGCGGATAATGCCTGGCAGACGGAGGAAGATGCCGGATATGAAAAGACAGAGTGCGAAGAAAAACAGTTGTGAATACTGTGGCAATTACGCATATGACGAGGAAAATGACTATTATGTCTGCGAGGTGAACTTAGACGAGGACGAGATGGTGCGCTTTTTAAGCGGAAGGGATTTCGCCTGCCCGTACTACCAGCCGGGCGATGAGTACCGGATCGTGCGAAAGCAGATGTGATGGACCGAGAAATTGGAGGAAGATTAGAATGAGTAAACCAGTGGTAGCAATCGTGGGACGCCCCAATGTGGGCAAATCCACGTTGTTTAATGTTTTGGCCGGGGAGACGATCTCCATCGTGAAGGATACGCCCGGCGTGACCAGGGACAGGATTTATGCGGACTGCAGCTGGCTGAATATGAATTTCACGCTGATTGATACCGGCGGCATCGAGCCGGATACCAGTGATGTGATTTTGTCGCAGATGCGGGAACAGGCGGAGATCGCCATCGCCACCGCGGATGTGATCGTGTTTATCGTGGACGTGCGCCAGGGGCTGGTGGACGCGGACACCAAGGTGGCGGACATGCTGCGCAAGTCCCGCAAGCCGGTGGTTCTGGCCGTCAACAAGGTGGACAGCTACGAGAAGTTCGGCAACGACGTCTACGAGTTCTACAATTTAGGCATCGGCGATCCGGTGCCGGTGTCCGCGGCCTCCCGCCTGGGAATCGGCGACCTGCTGGATGAGGTGGTCAAGTATTTCGACTGCGCCAAGCTGGAGGAAGAGGAGGATGAGCGCCCCCGCATCGCCGTGGTGGGCAAGCCCAATGTGGGCAAATCTTCTATTATAAATAAACTGCTGGGAGAGAACCGCGTGATCGTCTCCGACATCGCAGGAACCACCCGGGACGCGGTGGACACGGAGATCGTCCACGACGGCACGCCCTACGTGTTCATTGATACCGCGGGACTCAGGCGCAAGAGCAAGATCCACGAGGAGCTGGAGCGCTACAGCATCATCCGCACCGTGACTGCGGTGGAGCGCGCGGACATCGTGGTGGTGGTCATCGATGCAAAGGAGGGCGTCACCGAGCAGGACGCCAAGATCGCCGGAATTGCCCATGAGCGCGGCAAGGGCATCATTGTGGCCGTGAACAAGTGGGACGCCATTGAGAAAAACGACAAGACCATTTACGAGTACACCAACAAGCTGAAGGAAATCCTGTCCTTCATTCCCTACGCGGAGTACCTCTTTGTCTCCGCCGCCACGGGACAGCGGCTGCCAAAGCTGTTTGAAGTGATCGACGCGGTCAGACAGAACCAGAACCTGCGGGTTTCCACCGGCGTTCTCAACGAGATTATGGCGGAGGCCGTCGCCATGCAGCAGCCGCCCTCCGACAAGGGCAAGCGCCTGAAGATTTACTACATGACCCAGGTGGCCGTGAAGCCGCCGACCTTTGTGGCTTTTGTCAACGACAAGGAACTGATGCATTTTTCCTATGTCCGTTATCTGGAGAATCAGATCCGAAGCGCCTTCGGCTTCCGGGGAACTTCCTTAAAGTTCGTCATCCGTGAGCGCAAGGAAAAGGATTAATAAAATGTGAGGTGTGTATTTATGGAGCGAATCATTTGCCTGGTGGTGGGATATGCCTTTGGATTGATTGAGAGCGGTTATCTTTACGGGAAAATGAACGGGATCGACATCCGCCAGCACGGCAGCGGCAACTCCGGCACCACCAACGCGCTGCGGGTGCTGGGCAAAAAAGCCGGTCTGGTGGTGTTTATCGGCGACGTGTTAAAGACCATGATCCCCTGTGTCGCGGTGCGTATCCTGTTCCGGGACGACCCGCCCATGGGGTATCTTCTGACTCTGTACACCGGCCTCGGCGTGATCCTGGGTCACAACTACCCCTTTTACCTGAAATTTCAGGGCGGAAAGGGGATTGCGGCCACGGCCGGGATTCTCACCTCCCTGGACTGGCGGCTTATGGTGATCTGTCTGATCAGCTTCGTGCTGGTGGTGGCGGTGAGCCGGTATGTGTCCCTGGGCTCCCTGGTGGTGGCGACGATCTTTCTGGCCTGGAATTGTGTGATGGCCGGGTCCTACGGAATTCCTGAGGCCGGACTGACGGACTACTACATAGTTGCGGCGGCTATATCGGTTCTGGCGTTCTGGCGGCACAAGGCCAACATTGTCCGCCTGGTCCACGGCACGGAGAACAAGCTCTGGGGCAATAAAAAATAATATCACAGCAATATTTTGACGCCGGGGCGCAGAATGCCTTCCGAAGGGTGATGGACCGGACGGAAGGCACGGAAATCACAAGCGCCGCGGCGTATGTTATATCAGGAGAGGAGCGAGCGTATTATGGCAAAAATCAGCGTAATCGGAGCGGGAACCTGGGGAACGGCCCTGGCCATCCTGCTGCACGGCAATGGAAATCAGGTGACCATCTGGTCGGCTCTGCCCGGTGAGGTGGAGGAACTGAACAGCACCCGCGTTCACCGGAACCTTCCCAAGGCCAAGATCCCATCGGAGATCGAAATCACCGGGGATTTAAAATCCGCCATGGAGGAGCGGGATCTTCTGGTGCTGGCGGTGCCCAGCGTGTTCGTGCGCTCCACCGCCCGCCGCATGCGTGAATTTCTGCGCCCGGGCCAGATTGTGGTCAATGTGGCCAAGGGAATCGAGGAGGACACGTTAAAGACGCTCACGGAGATCATCGAGGAGGAGCTGCCCGGAGTCCAGGTGGCGGCTTTGTCCGGCCCCAGCCATGCGGAGGAGGTGAGCCTGGGGCTTCCCACCACCTGCGTGGCCGCGGCTCACAAGCGCCATGTTGCGGAGTATGTCCAGGGCCTGTTTATGAGCCGGATTTTCCGCGTTTACACCAGTCCTGATTTAAAGGGGGTGGAGCTGGGCGGCTCCTTAAAGAACGTGATCGCCCTGGCGGCCGGTATGGCCGACGGGTTGGGCTTCGGCGACAACACCAAGGCGGCTTTGATCACCCGCGGCATCGCGGAGATCGGACGCCTGGGCATTGAAATGGGAGGACGGGCGGAGACGTTCGCCGGGCTCACCGGCATCGGCGATCTGATCGTAACCTGCGCCAGCATGCACAGCCGTAACCGGCGGGCCGGTATCCTGATGGGGCAGGGGCATACCATGGAGGAGGCCATGAAGGAGGTCAACATGGTGGTGGAGGGCGTGCACAGCGCCAAGGCGGCCCTGGCCCTCTCCAGGCGGTACGGCGTGTCCATGCCCATCGTGGAGCAGGTCAACGCGGTCCTCTTTGACGGGCAGCCCGCCAGGGAATCCGTGACCGAGCTCATGCTTCGGGATAAGCGCATCGAGAATGCGGGAATGGACTGGGAAGCGGACTGAACCTAAATTTTAAAGAATGTGCAGAAAAAAAGACAATAATTTTCCTGTAATCCCCGCAAAAAGCCAAAAAATTTCTTTTTTCTCCCCGGGAAGTGGTTGACAATCCTTCCCGGACTTTCTATAATATAGAAAGCTTTATATTTTTCCGGCACACTTTGCGTTTATTTTGTTTTAACGCGGGGAAGCTGGGAAGCAAAAAAGCAAAAAGAGGAGGATCACAGTTATGAAGAAGAGATTTTTAAGTCTTGGCCTGGCAGTTATGATGGCTGCATCCTTAACGGCGTGCGGCGGCGGCTCCAAGACCGAGACCAGTGCAGCGGCAGAAAAGACTGAGGACACCAAGGCAGCGGACGCCAAGGAGGCGGACACCAGCGCGGCAGCGGAGGGAGACACCACCGCAGCGGCAGAGGGTGAGACTGCGGCGCCGGCAGAGGGCGAGGCGTTCATTATCGGAGGAATCGGCCCGATCACCGGAGCTGCGGCAGCTTACGGCAACGCTGTTAAGAACGGCATCGATCTCGCGGTAAAAGAGATCAACGCGGCCGGCGGCATCAACGGCTACCAGGTTGTGTACCAGTTCCAGGACGATGAGAACGATCCGGAGAAATCCGTGAACGCTTATAATGCTTTGAAAGATGCGCATATGCAGATGTTAGTCGGCACCGTTACCTCCAAGCCCTGTATCGCAGTGGCTGCCGAGACCGTGAACGACAATATGTTCCAGATCACCCCCTCCGGTTCCGCAGTGGAGTGTGTTGCCAACGACAATGCCTTCCGCGTATGCTTCTCCGATCCGGATCAGGGTAAAGCTTCCGCCCAGTACATCGGCGCGAACAAGCTGGCTACCAAGATCGGCGTGATCTACGACAGCTCCACCGAGTATTCAAGCGGTATCTACGAGTCCTTCCTGGCCGAGGCTCCCGCGCAGGGCCTTGAGGTTGTAGCTGAGGAAGCCTTTACCGCCGACAGCAACACCGATTTCTCCGTACAGTTGGACAAGTGTAAAGAAGCCGGCGCAGAGCTGGTATTCCTGCCCATCTACTACCAGGAGGCGTCCATCATCTTAAAGCAGGCTTCCGACAAGGAATTCGCTCCCATCTTCTTTGGCTGCGACGGTATGGACGGAATTTTAAGCGTTGAGAACTTCGACACCAGCCTGGCCGAGGGTCTGATGTTACTGACTCCTTTCTCCGCTGACGAGGCGGGAAGCCAGGATTTTGTAAAAGCCTACGAGGCTGCTTATAACGAGGTTCCGCTGCAGTTTGGCGCCGGCGCATATGACGCGGTTTACGCCATCAAGGCTGCTGCTGAGAAAGCCGGAATCACCCCGGATATGTCCGTTTCCGATATCTGCGACGCTATGAAGACCGCGATGACCGAGATCACGGTGGACGGCCTGACCGGCGCTCAGATGACCTGGAACGCGGCAGGCGAGCCCGAGAAAGCTCCTAAGGCTGCGAAGATTGTAAACGGCGTTTACGTGATGCAGTAAATTCATTTACAATAGACCCAAAAGAGGGTTGTCGCAACGGCAACCCTCTTGTTGAATGTAATGGGCCGCGGGGTTTTTGCCGCGGGCGATTGCGGAATGTAATGGGCCGCGGGTTTTTACCGCGGGCGATTGCGGAATGTAATGGGCCGCAGGCCCCATCCTGTGAGACTATAGTTCAGACATCCGATGTGAAAATTGGCATAGAAAGGTGTTTACAAGCGGGCTTGATGCGCCTTTCTATACCAACTTTCCCGCCGTCTGAGCGGTTACGGTAAAATAGAAAAAGTTGAGAGGTGTTGCACTTATGAGTTTTCTGTCCTATTTAATCAATGGCATTAGCCTGGGCAGTGTATATGCGATTATCGCATTAGGTTATACGATGGTATACGGTATTGCCAAGATGCTGAACTTCGCCCACGGCGATATTATAATGGTAGGAGCGTTTTCCGCCTTCACCGTGATCAGCACCCTGGGCATGCCTCCGGTGCTGGGAGTGCTGGCGTCGGTTATCGTCTGCACGCTGCTGGGCGTCACCATTGAGCGGATTGCCTACAAGCCGCTGCGCGGCGCCTCTCCGCTGGCTGTTCTGATCACCGCCATCGGCGTCAGCTATTTCCTTCAGAATCTGGCGCTGCTGATTTTCGGTTCCAATACCAAGCAGTTCACCTCTGTGGTGAACCTGCCCACCTTAAAACTGGCCGGTGGCGCGCTCTCTATTTCTGCAGTGACCATTATCACCATCCTCACCTGCGTGGTGGTTATGGTGGCGCTGACCTCCTTCATCAACAAGACGAAGATGGGCCAGGCTATGCTGGCGGTCTCCGAGGACAACGGTGCGGCCACGCTGATGGGAATCAATGTCAACGGCACCATCGCCCTGACCTTTGCCATCGGCTCCGCCCTGGCGGCTGTGGCCGGCGTGCTGTACTGTTCCGCGTACCCCAACCTTTCCCCCTATACCGGCGCCATGCCGGGTATCAAGGCTTTCGTGGCCGCTGTGTTCGGGGGAATCGGCTCGATTCCGGGGGCGTTTATCGGAGGCATCATTCTGGGTGTGATCGAGGCGCTGTCCAAGGCCTACATCTCCTCCCAGCTCTCGGACGCCATTGTATTTGCCGTTCTGATTGTAGTGCTTCTGGTCCGTCCGACCGGAATTCTCGGCAAGAAGATCAACGAGAAAGTGTAGGTGCGCGGGATGGATAGCATGAAGAAGAAAAAACTGATTGACAACTCTCTTACATACGGTCTGGTGATCGCCTGCTGGGTGGTGGTGCAGATCATGATGGCCACGGGCCATATGACCAGCCTGATGAAGGGCCTGCTGGTGCCGCTGTGCATGTACGTGATCCTGGCCGTGTCCTTAAACCTGACGGTGGGCATCCTGGGCGAGCTGAGCCTGGGCCACGCCGGATTCATGTGCGTGGGCGCGTTCAGCGGAGCGTTTTTCACCAAGCTGACCGCGGAAGCGATTCCCAACCTGCAGGTGCGCTTTATCCTGGCTCTGATCATCGGCGCTCTGGTGGCGGCTTTGTTTGGAATTCTGATCGGAATTCCGGTGTTGCGCCTGCGCGGCGACTATCTGGCCATCGTGACCCTGGCCTTTGGCGAGATCATCAAGAATGTGATCAACGTGCTGTATGTTGGAGCGGACGCAAACGGCATCCACATCGCCATGAAAAAAGCGGATTTAAACCTCCAGGAAGGCGGCCAGGTGATTATCGAGGGAGCCAAGGGTATCACGGGCACCCCCAAGGCGGCCACCTTTGCCATCGGCATTGTCCTGGTGCTGCTGACCCTGTTCATTGTGCTGAATCTGATGAACTCCCGCTCCGGGCGGGCCATCATGGCCATCCGCGACAACCGCATCGCCGCGGAGTCCGTGGGAATCAATATTACAAAATACAAACTGATGGCATTCAGCATCTCCGCCTCCCTCGCGGGCGTGGCGGGCGTGTTGTACGCCCACAACCTTTCCAGCCTTGCGGCTACGCCCAAGAGCTTTGGCTACAACATGTCCATCATGATTCTGGTGTACGTGGTGCTGGGCGGCATCGGCAACATCCGCGGCTCCATTATCGCCGCCGTCATCCTGACCCTGCTGCCTGAGCTTCTGCGCGGACTGAACAACTACCGCATGTTGATTTACGCGGTGGTGCTGATCGTGATGATGCTCTTTAACTCCGCGCCCAAGGCCATCGCCATGCGGGAGCGGATCATGGAGAAATTTCGCAAGAAGAACGCAAAGGAGGCCGCTTAAACATGAATATGCTGGATGTAACCCATTTGAGCATCTCCTTCGGCGGACTGAAGGCGGTGGATGATTTCCATATCAATGTGAAGAAGGGGCAGCTCTACGGCCTGATCGGCCCCAACGGAGCCGGCAAGACCACGATCTTCAACCTTTTAACCGGTGTGTACAAGCCTAACGCCGGAAGCATTGTCCTAAACGGCAACAATATCACGGGCAAGCGGTCCATTGACATCAACAAAGCCGGTGTGGCGAGAACCTTCCAGAACATCCGTCTGTTCAAGGATCTGACCGTGCTGGACAACGTAAAGGTAGGGCTTCACAACAACAATCCTTACTCCACCATCGAGGGAATCCTGCGCCTGCCCCGTTACCACAAGGTGGAGCGGAAGATGGACGAGAGGGCCATCGAGCTCTTAAAGGTATTCGACCTGGATAAATACTGCCATTACAAGGCGTCCAACCTTCCCTACGGCCAGCAGCGCAAGCTGGAGATCGCCAGGGCGCTGGCCACCGGTCCCAAGCTGCTGCTTCTGGACGAGCCTGCCGCAGGCATGAACCCCAACGAGACGGCGGAGCTGATGGACACCATCCGCTTTGTGCGGGACAATTTTGACATGACCATCCTTCTGATCGAGCACGACATGAAGCTGGTGAGCGGCATCTGCGAGGAGCTGACCGTGCTGAATTTCGGCCAGGTGCTCTGCCAGGGCGAAACCGCAGCCGTTCTCAACGACCCGGAAGTGATTAAGGCATATCTTGGCGAATAAGGAGGAGAGGAACGAGATGGCTATGTTGGAAGTCAAAGGTCTGGAAGTCTACTACGGCGTAATCCAGGCCATAAAAGGGATCTCCTTTGAGGTCAACCAGGGGGAGATCATCGCGCTGATCGGCGCCAACGGAGCGGGGAAAACCACCACGCTGCACACCATAACCGGCCTGATCGCGGCGAAAAGCGGTTCTATCCTGTACGAGGGGACGGACGTGACCCGGATACCCGGCTACAAGCTGGTGGGCATGGGCATCGCCCATGTGCCGGAGGGACGCCGTGTATTTTCCAGCCTTACGGTGCTCCAGAATTTAAAGATGGGCGCATACACCCGCAAGGACAAGAATGAGCTGGACGAGACTTTGAAAATGATCTACCGCCGTTTTCCGCGGCTGGAGGAGCGCAAGAATCAGCCTGCCGGAACTCTGTCCGGAGGCGAGCAGCAGATGCTGGCCATGGGCAGGGCATTGATGAGCCACCCGCGGCTCATCGTCATGGACGAGCCCTCCATGGGACTCTCACCCATCTACGTGAACGAGATCTTCGATATTATCCAGAAGATCAACGGAGACGGCACCACCGTGCTTTTAGTGGAGCAGAACGCCAAGAAGGCCCTCTCCATCGCCAACCGCGCCTATGTTCTGGAGACGGGAAATATTGTGCTGAGCGGCGACGCGGGAGATCTGTTAAACAACGATCAGGTGAAGAAAGCTTACCTCAGCGAGTGATGGCCGGTGTTGTGACAGTTCAGACGGCTTAACCTCTGAACCGTTAAAAAAATGTTATAAAAAGTCGACCGATTTTTGGGAATTTAATAGATTTTTATGCGCCCTGCTGGTATAATAAAAATACACCTGCGGGGCGTTTTACTGCCCCTTTGGGTGTGAGGTCCCCATGAACCGGGAGGAGGTTGCAAGTATGCTAAAGCGTGCAATGGAAATCACAAATGAAGCCTTGGGCAGCATGACCGGACCGGACGGCAAGCCGTATCTGGATCACGCGCTGCGGGTGATGGAGCAGATGGAGACGGAAGATGAAAAGATGGTGGCGCTTCTGCACGATGTGGTGGAGGACGGCGACATTTCCCTGCGGGAATTAAAGGACGCCGGTTTTCCCTACCGGGTGGTGCAGGCGGTGGGCCAGCTGACCAAGCGGCCGGATATCACGTACTTCGATTACATAGAGGATATCAGCTGCAACCCGTTGGCCGCCAGGGTCAAGGCCGCTGAGATCCGGGATAATCTGGATGCGGTCCGGGTGAACAAGATGAGTTTCTGCACGTTTTCCCTGGAAGAACGGGCTCAAAAGGCGTTGAAGCTGCTGGAACATCATTAGCCCTGCATTCTTTACAGCATATGGTCATACCCTCTTGCATATACTATATCAGCATAGCAAGGGGGTATATTTATGGACAATTTTAATGTATACAAAGATATCCAGGCCAGAACAGGAGGGGAGATCTATATCGGCGTTGTGGGACCGGTCCGCACCGGCAAATCCACCTTTATCAAACGCTTTATGGAGCTTCTGGTGCTTCCGGCCATGGAGGACGAGAACATGCGCAATCTGAGCCGCGACGAGCTGCCTCAGAGCGCGGCGGGAAAGACCATTATGACCACGGAACCCAAGTTCATTCCCAAGGAAGCGGCCAGCATCAGCCTGGCGGATGGCATCGAAGCCAAGGTCCGTCTGATCGACTGCGTGGGCTTCATGGTGGACGGCGCGGCGGGACACATTGAGAACGGCGAGGAGCGGCTGGTCAAGACGCCCTGGTTCGAGAACGAGATTCCCTTCACCCAGGCGGCGGAGATCGGCACCCGCAAGGTGATCAACGACCACTCCACCATCGGAATCGTGGTGACCACCGACGGCTCCATCGGCGAGCTGAAGCGGCCCGGATACATAGCGGCGGAAAACCAGACCATCGACGAGTTGAAAAAGCTGGGGAAACCCTTCATCGTGTTGTTAAACTCCGTCAAACCCTACTCCGACGAGACGGCAAAGCTGGCCAAGGAGATGTCCGAGACCTACCAGGTGTCCGTGCTGCCGGTGAACTGCGAGCAGCTGAAGAAGGACGACGTTTTCCATATTCTGGAACGCGTTCTGAAGGAGTTTCCGGTGACAGAGATTGATTTCCATATCCCCAAATGGCTGGAAATCCTTCCGTCCACCCACTGGCTGAAGGCCCAGGTGATCCAGGCCGCCAAGGGCGTAGTCCAGAAGGTGGCCCACATGAAGGATGTGGCTGGTGAGCTGGCCGGGCAGAGCGCGGAGGCAATCCGGGGAATGTCCATCAAGAACATGCGTATGGCGGATGGAAGCGTTGCCGTCCAGGTCGATATGGATGACAGCTACTATTACCAGATTCTCAGCGACTATGTGGGTCTGCCCATCGAGGGCGAGTACCAGCTTATGCAGACCTTAAGCAGCCTGGCCGCCATGCAGAAGGAGTATGAGAAGGTCCAGAGCGCCCTGGCCCAGGTGCGTTTAAAGGGCTACGGCGTTGTGACACCGGAGCGCTCGGAGATCGTGCTGGATGAACCCCAGGTGATCAAGCACGGCAACAAGTACGGGGTGAAGATGAAGGCCGAGGCGCCGTCCATCAACCTGATCAAGGCTCATATCGAGACGGAGATCGCGCCCATTGTGGGCAGCGAACAGCAGGCCGAAGATTTGATCGCCTACATAAAGGAAAATGCCAAGGACAGCGACGACGGCATCTGGAACGCCAATATTTTCGGCAAATCCGTGGAACAGATCGTGGAGGACGGAATCCAGGCCAAAATCTCCCAGATGACCGAGGACTGCCAGCTGAAACTGCAGGATACGCTGCAAAAAATTATCAACGACAGCAATGGCGGTATGATCTGCATCATCATATAATTGGTCCGTTTAATGACACTTCACGGTGAATTGTTCAAAATTATTTTTCACAAAAGAATGTTTGCATTGTTCTCAGTGATTATGCTATACTAGAACCAGAATTGACAGAAAATTCAAATGTTACCGTTGTTGATCCTGGAAAAAATGTAAATAGAGGGGAGAATGCAGATGAAGTTGACATTTATTGGGGCGGACCACGAGGTTACCGGCAGCTGTCATTACCTGGAGGTTGGGAATACAAAGCTTCTGGTGGACTGCGGCATGGAGCAGGGGAACAATGTGTATGAAAACGCACCCCTGCCCGTGCCCTACAACCAGATCGATTACGTGCTGCTGACCCATGCCCACATCGATCACGCGGGACTGCTTCCCTGGCTGTACGCCAAAGGCTTCAAGGGGCGCATCATCACCACCTACGCCACGGCGGACTTGTGCAACATTATGCTGGTCGACAGCGCCCACATTCAGGAGATGGAGTCGGAGTGGAAGAACCGGAAGGCGCGCCGGGCGGGCCGCTCGGAGGTGGAACCGTTATACACCATCGACGACGCGCTGGGAGTGCTGAAGCTGTTTGAAGGGGTGGCTTACAGCCAGATGTTCAAGCTGAACAGCGACATCACCCTGCGTTTTACGGATGTGGGCCATCTGCTGGGCTCGGCGTCCATCGAGGTCTGGGCCACCGAAGACGGTGTGACGAAGAAAATCGTCTTTTCCGGCGATATCGGCAACCAGAACAAGCCCCTGATCCGCAATCCCCAGTACATTGACGAGGCGGATTACGTGATCATGGAGAGCACCTACGGAAACCGCCATCACAAGAAACACGTGGATCACGTGCCTGAGCTGGCGCAGATCATCCAGGAGACCCTGGACCGGGGCGGCAATGTGGTGATCCCCGCCTTCGCGGTGGGCAGAACCCAGGAGCTTCTGTATTTTATCCGCCGAATCAAGGAAGAGAACATGATCCAGGGCCACGACGGCTTTGAGGTGTATGTGGACAGCCCGCTGGCCGTGGAGGCCACCCACGTGTTCAAGCTGAACATGGCGGAGTGCTACGACGACGAGACCAAGGCTCTGGTGGAGCGGGGGATCAACCCCATCGACTTCCCGGGCTTAAAGCTTTCCATTACCAGCGACGAGTCCAAAAACATCAACTTCGACACCACGCCCAAGGTGATTATCTCCGCAGCCGGAATGTGCGACGCAGGCCGGATCCGCCACCATTTAAAGCACAACCTGTGGCGGCCTGAATCCACCATTGTGTTCGCAGGCTACCAGGCCGAGGGCACTCTGGGCCGTCTGCTGGAGGACGGAGCCCCGGCGGTGAAGATCTTCGGCGAGGAGATCGACGTGCGCGCCCATATCGCCCACATGGAGGGCATCAGCGGCCATGCGGACAAGGACGGGCTTTTGACCTGGCTGCTGTCCTTTAAGGAGCGGCCGCGGTATGTATTCACGGTCCACGGGGATGAGGAGAACTGTACGGAGTTCACCCGCGTGCTGGGGGAGGAGATGGGATATCAGGCCAAGGCCCCCTATTCCGGCTCCGAGTTTGATCTGATCCGCGGCTGCTGGATCAGGGAGACCGCGCCAGTGCTCATCGAGAAGGAGACGGCAAAGCGCCGCAAGGCTACGGGCATCTACACCAGACTGGTGAATGCGGGCCAGCAGCTGATGGAAGTGATCCGGAACAACGAGGGCGGCGCCAACAAGGACCTGCAGAAGTTTACCGATCAGATCCTGGCGCTCTGCGAGAAGTGGGAACGCTGAGTGGAAACGACAGAATTTTAAGCATAGAACAGACAGGAGAGAAAACACATGACGAACGTACAGATCTACACCGACGGATCAGCCAGAGGCAACCCGGACGGCCCCGGAGGCTACGGGGTGGTCCTGCACTTTACCGACAGCCAGGGGCAGCTCCACGAAAAGACCATGTCCGGGGGCTATGTGCGGACCACCAACAACCGGATGGAACTGATGGCCGCCATTGTAGGGCTGGAAGCGTTAAACCGCCCCTGCGCGGTAGAACTGTACTCCGATTCCAAGTACCTGACGGACGCCTTCAACCAGCACTGGATCGACAGCTGGATCGCGAAGAACTGGAACCGGGGAAAGAGCGGGCCGGTGAAGAATATCGATCTTTGGAAACGGCTTTTGAAAGCAAAGGAGAAGCATCAGGTGCGGTTTATCTGGGTGAAAGGACATGCAGGGCATCCCCAAAACGAGCGGTGTGACCAGCTGGCCACCAGCGCGGCGGATGGGGACGGGCTGATGGTGGATGAAGGGGTGGAGGCGTAAAGGGTACGCTTCGGATGGGTGAGATGGGGGAGCGGGCTTGGGCGTCCTCCGAGGAGCGCAGACCCTAGAGTCCGGAACGGACGGAAAATGGGGCACCGGCTCCATTCGCGGAGAAATCCTGAAGGCTTTCTCCGCTCAAGTCGCCTGAAATCGTGTTTTGGAGAACACGATTTCTCCCCATTTTCCGCCCGCCCCGGACTCAAGGGTCTGCGGTCCTCTCCGGACTGCTCCAAGCCCGCTCCCCCATCTCCCCCTCCGACGCTGGCGCTTTCTGGCTGAGGAAAAAATGATAAATGAGTTTAGGGGGCGCTGCTAAGGGTAAGGCGAAAAGATACTTTTATATTGAGCGGTTAAAGGAAAAAGAATGCGGCGATTCAGGAAAATCATAGTTGACGGTGTTGCGTATAAATGGCTTTTTCGATATGATGATTACGATTACTGCAATGCCCCCTATCTGTTAATCATAATGAAATCCACACCAAAAGCAGCACTGCGCATAAACTTTCCGATAGCGGAACATTTTTTATTAAACAGCGGCTTACCGGCAGTGTTTCAAGGAAAAAAGGTTGTAATCAATCTCAACCAGCCCTCCTATGTATCTCAAATCATTCACCACTGCCGGGAAACAGAAAACGAAATTCCGCAGGACGGCTATAAACGTTTAGACGGAATCGAAATCCTAAAACAAATCGGCTATGAAATTCCCTTATCCTGTTAACCCAATAGAACCGTTCACAAGTAAAAAACGAAAGTTGATTATCCAAACAATGGGAAAACAAATAAACTACTGGATGGACTATGACAATTTCTTATCATTATCGCAGAAAGCGCTGGATTTAGGATGTACGATTGTGAAAGAAGACCTGGATCAGGGAAGAGTCATAGAAAGCTAGCCCCCTCCACCAAAATCCCCCAATACACCCACCTGCCTCACCCTAGTAAATCAAGCCGGCTACAAACTATCCTAACCCCCCTTTTTTTCTCCAACGCGGGCAACATTTCCCAAAAACGCGGCACCAACCGATACCCAGCGGGTGAGGGGGCGGGAGGGGGAGGTGGGTATGCGTATGCAGGGAGTTAGGGAGTCTTGCGGGTTGGGGAGCGGCGTTAAGAGGGAAATTGCGTGTGTCTGAGCGAAGCGAGTTGAGCAATTTCCCTCTTGCATTTAGCCGTTCCCCAACCCGCTAGACTCCCTTACGACTGAATCCGGCATATCCATCTCCCCCTCCCGCCCCCTCACGAACGGTCTCATCTATAATCCCCCTCAAAAAAAGGAAATCCAATTCCCGCCTCCCCCTCCTTTTCTTACATATCTCTTACAATCTATTACTCCTTTTTCAACGCTATTCCCTTTCCCATTTTTTTGTGCTAATGTAGAGTTATTGAAGTGCGAGAATAGGAATGAGGCATATGAAAAATAAACGAATATGGCTGGTGATCGTATGTATTCTGGTCGTGGGAGTGCTGGTTACCAGGTATACGAGCTCGGTGGTGAACCGCGGCGAGCCGTCGCAGGAGATGGCGGCAGGGGGAGGCGCTGAGATGAGGATGGCAGAGGTTGAGGCGGAGGCAGCGCCGGCGGCGGGAGCAGGGGCTATGCCGGAGACCACTGCCGGATCGCCCTCTCCGGCGGTTAAAGAGAAACGCTCTGTGCAGGACGCGCCGACGACTCAGGTGGAAGAAAGCGGGATGACCGGCGTTCAGGAGGATGAGGCGTTTGCGGAGGCGGCGCCCGCCATGGCCGCTGAGACGCCGGCCGCCGGGACCGCAGGGGGACCGGGGGCCAGAGAAGCGGCAGACCCGGCTGCAGCGACAGCGTCGGGATCGGCCGGACCCGGAGCGACAGCCGCAACCGGAGCCGCCCCGGATTCAGGAGCCGCTTCAGGTGCGCCTGGAGCCTCCTCCGGAACGGGAGCCTCCTCAGATGCCGGAAACGGCCCGGGAGCCGGCCCAGGGGCGGCTTCGACCACAGCTTCCATGCCGGCTTCTCCCCTGGAAGGCGTCGGCAGCCGTGCTGAGAATACGACTCTGGTGCCGGACACGGATTACCGGCAGCGCCTTGTGGATCTGGACAATCAGATTCAGAAGTTGCGGGAAGAGGATAAGGACTCCAGCGCCTATTCGCTCAAAGCCTCGGCGGAGTCGGAGCTTAAGCTCTGGGAGGGCGAGATGAATACCGTCTACAACGCGCTTTTGGATAAGCTGAACGAAGAGGACGCCGCTTCACTGGCCGCGGAGCAGCAGGAGTGGATGAAGAGCCGGGAAGCCCGGGCGGTTGAGAACAACGCCAAAAACAACGCGGGCAGCCTGGAGGGCGTGGGCGTCACCACTTCCCTGACGGCGCTCACCAGAGATCGGGCCTACGAGCTGGTGGAGCGCTACGAAGAACTGATACAGAGCAAATGAACAATGGACCGAGCGTTCGGAAAAAGCCTGGGGAACCGGGCTTTTTTGCTGCCTGCACGGATCCGCAGGCGGAGGGACCGGGCCTGAAATTGGGAAAAACATCGTCAAAAAGGCCCTGAAATCGGGATTCTTTCTGCAATTCCCGCTTGATTAATAGATAACGATATGGTAAAATGACGGTTATGAAATACGGCGTATGTCCGGCGGCCGGCGGCAAGTGATTCGCGGCCAGGCTGTGGCTTGCGCCAATTTATGATGTAAAGATATGGAGGAAAATAAAGTGAAAGAACCACAGTACCGCGGCGTGAACGAGCTGCGCCGGATGTTCCTTGAATTCTTTGAGAGCAAGGGCCATCTGGCTATGAAGAGCTTTTCACTGGTTCCGCATAATGATAACAGCCTGCTGCTGATCAACTCCGGCATGGCCCCCTTAAAGCCTTACTTCACGGGCCAGGAGATTCCGCCCAGAAAGCGCGTGACCACCTGCCAGAAGTGTATCCGCACCGGCGATATCGAGAACATCGGCAAGACCGCCCGCCACGGCACCTTCTTTGAGATGCTGGGCAACTTCTCCTTCGGCGACTACTTTAAGGACGACGCCATCCGCTGGACCTGGGAATTCCTGACCGAGGTGGTGGGACTGGATCCGGACCGGCTTTATCCTTCCGTCTATCTGGAGGACGACGAAGCCTTCCGTATCTGGAACGAGAAGATTGGCATCCCGGCCGAGCGCATTTTCAAGTTCGGCAAGGAGGACAACTTCTGGGAGCACGGCTCAGGTCCCTGCGGCCCCTGCTCCGAGGTATACTACGACAGAGGCGAGAAGTACGGCTGCGGCAAGCCCGGATGTACGGTGGGTTGCGACTGCGACCGTTACATTGAGGTGTGGAACAACGTATTTACCCAGTTTGACAACGACGGCAAGGGCCATTACACGGAGCTGGAGCACAAAAATATCGACACCGGCATGGGCCTGGAGCGTCTGGCGGTGGTGGTTCAGGGGGTGGACTCCCTGTTTACCGTGGACACGAACAAGGCGCTGCTGGACCGCGTCTGCGAGCTGGCGCACACGGAATACCAGAAGGATCATGAGACCGACGTATCCCTGCGCATTGTGGCCGACCACGTGAAATCCTGCACCTTCATGATCTCCGACGGCATCATGCCCTCCAACGAGGGCCGCGGCTACGTGCTGCGCCGTCTGCTGCGCCGCGCCGCGCGCCATGGCAGAAAGCTGGGCATCGAGGGCCAGTTTATGGCAGGCCTGGGGCAGCCACCGGGCGCGCCTCAGCCCTTCTC
>OBXQ01000175.1_pt1 | contig 50760 bp, 49 predicted proteins | sample 1476641 | NCBI WGS metagenome assembly OBXQ01 (sample SAMEA2580174, study PRJEB22360) | human gut metagenome | biome: human gut; feature: human-associated habitat; material: faeces | place: Denmark | collected 2008/2010
GCGCCGCGTAGGGCGGAATGGGAAGCCGGGAGGCCCATCGCCTATCTGATCGCGCCGCCGGTGGAGGCGGTGATGGGATTGGATGCGGCGCTAAAGGAGGCCAGGGTGGAGATGAAGGTATTCTACGGTCCGCCCACGGAGACCAACTTCGGCGGCGGGCTTCTGACCGGCACGCAGGCTTCCTGCCGGAGAGCCTGCGAGGCGTTTGGCCGGGCCGTGTGCAAAGTGGCGGCTGATCCGGTGTTGTTCTGAGGTGAAAGGGGAGTGAGCGTTTGGACAGAGATCTGGAATCAATCCAGGAAGTCAGGGATTTGATCCGGCAGGCAAAGGAGGCTCAGGTCAAGCTGAGAGAGTTTCCGCAGAAAAAGCTGGACGATATCTGCCGGGCCATCGCCGGGGCCTGCGCCGCCCAGTCGGAGCGGCTGGCTAAGATGGCGGTGGAGGAAACCGGCTTTGGGGTGTGGCAGGATAAGGTGTTAAAGAACCAGCTGGGAAGCGCCATCACCTGGGAGAGCGTGCGGGACATGACCGCGGTGGGGATTATCCGGGAGGACCGGGACAAGGGACTGATGGAGATCGGGGTTCCCGTAGGGATCGTTGCGGCGCTGATTCCCTCCACAAACCCCACCTCCACGGTGATGTACAAGACAATTATATCCGTCAAGGCGGGTAATTCCATTGTGATCAGTCCCCATCCCAATGCGAAGAAATGCATTCTGGAGACGGTGGAGATCATCAAACGGGCCGCCAGGGAGGCGGGGGCGCCGGAGGGAACGGTGGGCTGTATCCGCCTGACCACCATGGAGGCCACAAACGAGCTGCTGAAAAACCGTTCCATCGGAGTGATACTGGCCACCGGCGGGGAGGCCATGGTGCGGGCGGCGTATTCCTCCGGGAACCCGGCCATCGGCGTGGGACCCGGAAACGGACCGGCCTTTATCGAGCGAACGGCGGATATTCCGCTGGCGGTCAAGCGGATTTTCGATTCCAAGACCTTTGACAACGGTACGATCTGTGCTTCCGAGCAGTCCATTGTGACGGAGCGGTGTATCGAGGCGGCGGTGGCGGAAGAGCTGGAACGGCAGGGCGGCTATTTTATGACGCCGGAGCAGTCCGAGCAGGTGGGAGGCTTTATGCTGCGGGCCAACGGGACCATGAATCCCAGGATTGTGGGGAAATCGGCCCAGGCCATCGCAGATATGGCGGGTATCCGCATTCCTTCGGGAACCAGGGTATTATTGTCCAGGCAGACGGAGGTGGGGAAGAAAAATCCATACTCCCGGGAAAAGCTCTGTCCCATTCTGGCGTTTTACGTGGAGCCGGGCTGGGAGCAGGCGTGCGACCGGTGCATCGCCATCCTTCAGAACGAGGGGGCGGGACACACCATGACGATTCATAGCAAAAACCAGGAGGTAATCCGGGAGTTTGCGCTGAAAAAGCCGGTGTCGCGGCTTCTGGTCAACACCCCGGGCGCGCTGGGCGGAGTGGGCGCCACTACAAATCTGGCTCCGGCCCTGACCCTGGGCTGCGGCTCCGTGGGCGGAAGCTCTACCAGCGATAATATCACGCCCATGAACCTGATCAATATCCGGCGGGTGGCATGGGGCGTGCGGGAATTGGAGGAACTGAGAGACGGAAACGCTCCGGCAGCGGGAGCCGGGCCGGACGGCCGGGCGGCCGGGTATGACGGAGCGTCGGGCGGAAGCTGGGCGGACCGGCAAGGCGGAGCGTCGGGCGGAAGCTGGGCGGACCGGCAAGGCGGCGCGGTAAGCGCAAACCGGTCGGACCGGCACAGCAGCGTTTCCACCGGCGAACTCACCCGCGAGGCGGTGGAGCAGATCACAAAGCAGGTAATAGCCAGGTTAATGGCAACAAAATAAAACGTGTAATGGAGGATAAAGAATATGGCTGAGACATTATTGGCATTGGGAATGGTTGAGACGAAAGGGCTGGTGGGCTCGATTGAGGCGGCGGATGCCATGGTTAAGGCGGCGAACGTGTCGCTGATCGGCAAGGTACATGTGGGCGGCGGTCTGGTGACCGTTATGGTACGCGGAGACGTGGGCGCCGTGAAGGCGGCCACGGACGCAGGGGCGGCAGCGGCGGCCAAGGTCGGCGAGCTGGTGTCCGTGCACGTGATTCCGCGTCCCCATCCGGAGGTGGAGTTTATTCTTCCCACACTGCAGAGCAGCGACCGGTAAGGCGAGGCTGCATTTCAGAAGGGAGGCGTAGCGCGTGCAGAAGATTCTGACGGAAGCGGTTCTGCGCTCGGAGCTGATCCCGGCGGGAACCCGGAGCTACACCGTTTCAAAGGACACCGTAGTCACGCCCACAGCCAGGGAATACCTGAAAAAGCGGGGAATCGAGCTGAAAACAGCGCCTGCGGGCCCGGGCCGGTCCATGAGCCGGACGGAGATCAGGGAAAACGGCTCCTATACCTATGTGGACGCGGTGACGGGAAAGGGATACCGGGAGAAGCCCGAGGACATGACCCATCTGCGGGGAAACCAGCTGGTGAAAAAGTCCGATCCCAGAATCGCCTTCAGAGGACAGTTGGACAGTCTGGAAGCCCATATCCTGGAGTGCCAGGCGCAGGTTTGCGAGCAGGGAAATGCAGAGCTGTGCGGCTGCCTTGGCGAACTCCTGGACCATGTGCGGGACGTTCTGGGCGCGGAGGTGCGGGACGAACCGCTGGCGCAAAAGCCGCTGTTCGGATACGACCACGACCGGCTGCGCTATGTGTCGCACCATGTAAAAGAGGAGATCGGGATCGACCACCCCATTCCGGACTACCGGATGGGAAGGATGGCGCTGATGTTAAACACCCTGCGCACCCGGATACGGGAAGCGGAGCTTGGGGCCGTGGCGGCATTTCCAGGGGAACGTCCCGATATCATTGAGGAGATGAACCGCCTGAGCAGCGCAGCCTATATCCTGTTCTGCCGCCAGGTGGCAAAGCAGTGGGGAGGCGGACTATGAACCGGCAGGAGTTGGAGGCGGTGATCCGCAGAGTTGTAGAGCAGTACCAGGATAATCTGACCGGAAGCGGGGACTTGTCTTTTCCGGTGGAGGCGTCGGCCAACCACGTCCATTTGACCAGGGAAGCGGTGGAGACGCTGTTTGGGGCGGGGACGGAGCTGACCTGCGATCGGCAGCTGTCCCAGCCGGGTGAATTTTTGAGCGGGCAGAGGCTGAGACTGGCGACCGCCAAGGGGGAACTGGGCCGGGTTGCGGTTCTGGGGCCCGAGCGGAGCGCGGTTCAGGTGGAAATGTCCCTGACCGACCTGCGCAGGCTCGGAATCAAAGCGCCGGTGAACCTGTCGGGGAACTTAAGCGGAGCCGGAGATATTTGCCTGATCGGACCGGAGGGTGCGCTGTGGGCGAAGGGCTGCGTGATCGCGGCCAGAGCCCATATCCACATGAGACCGGAGGACGCCGCGCGGTTTGGCGTGACGGATCGGCAGGAGGTGAAGGTCCGGGTGGAAGGAGAGCGGACGGTCGTGTTTGAGCATGTGATCGTCCGGGTCAGCGACCGGTTTGCGCTGGCCATGCACATCGATTTTGACGAAGCGAACGCGTGCTGCCTGGGAAAAAATTCCAGAGGCACCATCGTTCCGTAGAGAGGAGGGGAGCGGATGGCGGATTTGACCAAAGAACAGATGGTTGAGTTCATTACCAGGGAAGTGATGAAAATGCTGGGAATGGACGAGGAAGAGCCGGAAGATAAAAGCTGCTGCCCCGACGCGCTGGTGATCGGCGAGGCGGATAAGCTGCCCCCGGCCGTGAGACGGCAGTATCAGTTGAAGAGTCTGGATACCTATAAGGGGGATATCACCCCTTACGAGAAAATTTTTATCACCGGGATCACCAGGATGGAGCTGGCGGACATCGCCCTGGGCAGGGATTCGGATGCGGCAGCCTGCGCGGTGATCGAGGGGCTTTTGCACGGGACGGAGATTTTTCTGTACGACGTGGCCCTGACCCACCGCAAGCACGCGGGGCGGGGCAGCCGGGCTTTCTACCAGCTGCTGGAGGGTTACGTAAGAACGCTGCAGAGCTACGGAATCAAGCTGGTGCAGGGAACCACGGTGATCGACAAGTATGAGAAACACGCGGCGCCCGGGGCCGACCTGCCAAGCGGTGTGATCACGGAGGCACTGGCGCGCAAGCTGGTGGAAACCGGAGAGGGCGATATCGCGGTGCGGAAGGGCACGGTGATCACGCCGTCGGCGAAGGATATATTCCTTCACGCGGGGCGGAATCTGGTATTTGTGTAATGAGGACGCCGGGCGGCGTTTGGGAGGAGGCTGGTAGACATGCAGATTTGCAGGGTTGTGGGCCATATCTGGGCGACTAAGAAGGAATCGTCGCTGGAAGGCATGAAGCTAATGGTGCTGAGAGCCTGCAGGGATGGAATTGTAACGGAGGAAGAGCTGGTGGCCGCGGATCTGGTGGGAGCCGGAATCGGCGAGGACGTGATCGTGGTCAGCGGAAGCACCGCCCGCCGGGCGGCCGGAAGCGACAGCCTTCCCATCGATGCGGCCATCGTGGGGATTATCGACACGGTGGAGACAAAACGGGAAAAGAAATGGTAAGCGGAAAGGGGGCGCAGCCGGATGGAATTGTTGGAGCAGATTGTCCGGGCCGGGGTTGTGGGTCTGGGAGGCGCCGGGTTCCCGACCGGTAAAAAACTGGATTGCCGGGTGGAGTGGCTGATCGTCAACGGGGCCGAGTGCGAGCCGCTTCTGCGGACCGACCGCTACCTGATGCGCCATAATGCCGAGCGGGTGATCCGGGCGGCAGGGGCTGTGGCCCGGATGGTGGGGGCAAAACACTGTGTGATCGCGTTGAAACGCGCGTACACGCAGGAGTGGAAGGCCCTGGAGGCGGCGCTCGCCGGGGACGGCCCGGAGGGCGGAACCGCTCTCATCGAACTCTTCCCCTTGGACAGCTTTTATCCTGCCGGAGACGAGCAGGTTCTGGTATACGAGGTGACGGAGCGGGTGGTTCCGCCCGCCGGAATCCCCCTGGACGTGGGGGCGGTGGTCTGCAACCTGGCTACCATGAACGCCATCAGCGACGCCATGGACGGCATTCCCCTGACCAAGAAATACATCACCGTAACCGGCGAAGTGAAGTGTCCATCCATTGTGAGAGCGCCGGTGGGAACGCCCTTTGAAGAGTGTATCCGGCTGGCCGGCGGGAGCAAAAAGGAGCGCTACTGCGTCATAGACGGCGGCCCGATGATGGGAAAGATCATGGATTACGAGGCGGCCAGGGAGGAGGCGGTGACCAAGACCACTTCCGGTCTCATCGTGCTGGACGAGGACCATTATCTGAATGTCCTGGCAAAGACGCCTGTGGGGCGGATGAAGAATCTGGCCTCGGCGGCCTGTATCCAGTGCAGCTACTGCACCCAGCTTTGCCCAAGAAACCTGCTGGGGCATCCCCTGGAGCCTCATAAGATCATGCGGCGGTTCGCGTCGGGCGGCGATATCCCGTCCCTGCTGGACGATCCGGCGGTGCGCCAGGCGGCCATCTGCTGCCAGTGCGGGGTCTGCGAGCAGTACGCCTGTCCCATGGGGCTGACGCCCCGCAGGATCAACGGGCTGATCCGGGACGAGATGCGAAAGGCCGGTATCCCCTATGAGCGGCGGGAAGCCCTTTGGGAGGCCGACCCTGAGCGGAAAAACCGGAAGTTGCCCACCAAACGGGCGGCTGCCAGGTCCGGAGTGCTGGACTATTACGACTATGAAATTGACACTCTGGCGGAAGCCGCGCCTTCCATGGTGCGGATTTCCCTGCGGCAGAACATGGGAGCGCCGGCGCAGCCGGTGGTTCAGGAGGGGGATCGGGTCCGGGAGGGCCAGTTGATCGCCCGCTGCCCGGAGGGAAAGCTGGGGGCTGATATACACGCCGGTATTGGGGGCGTGGTGACAAAGGTGACGGACTATATTGTGATTGAGGCGAGGGGGTGATGGCCTTGGAAGCCATAGGTTTTTTGGAACTGAACAGCATTGCCAGGGGGATTGAAGCCGCGGACCGGATTTTAAAGACCGCGGATACCCGTCTGCTGTACGCGAAAGCGGGCTGCCCGGGCAAATACACGGTGCTCTTCTCCGGGGAGGTGGCGGCGGTGACGTCGTCTCTGGAAGCCGGAAAGCAGACCGGCGGACATTTTGTGGTGGATTCGGTGGTGATTCCGCGGGTGCACCCGCAGGTGATAAAGGCCATCAACATGTCGGTGGAGCCGGTGGATGTGAACGCCCTGGGCGTGATGGAGTATTTTACCATCACCGCAGCGGTATACGGAGCGGACGCAGCCGTGAAGGCGGCCGAGGTGGATCTGATGGACGTGCGCCTGGGAACCGGAATCGGCGGCAAATCCTTTGTGGTGCTGACCGGGGAGGTGGCCTCTGTGGAAACAGCGGTGGAGGCCGGGCTTGCCAGGGCGGCCGAGGAGGGAATCGTGGTGTCAAGCGTGGTGATTCCCAATCCCAGGAGGGCCATTTTTGAGAGTTTAATGTGAGGGCAACCGGATGGAATTTCAGAATAAACAGCGGATTATACAGGAATTTGTTCCCGGCAAGCAGGTGACCATGGCTCATCTGATCGCCAACCCGGACGGAGATATCTACAAAAAGCTGGGGGTTGTCGGGGATGTCAGAGGGGCGTTGGGGATTCTCACTATCACGCCCAGCGAGGCGGCGATCATCGGCGCGGACGTGGCCGTCAAGGCGGCTGAGGTCAGTCTGGTGTTCGTGGACCGGTTTTCGGGCTCCCTGGTGATCTGCGGGGACGTGGCCAGCGTGGAAGCTTCGCTGAAAGCGGTTTTGGATGTTCTGGAACACACCCTGAAATTCACGCCCACTGAGATCACAAGATCGTGAGGAGTTATGAAACGGGTAATGATGATTGGGCGCGTGTCCTGCGGAAAAACCACGCTCTGCCAGAGACTGGTGGGAGATCCGCTGGTGTATAAAAAGACGCAGACAGTGGAGATCATCGGGCAGGCCATCGACACGCCGGGAGAATATGCGGAAAACAGAAGGCTGATGCGGGGACTTACGGTCAGCGCCGTGGATGCGGATTTAATCGTGTTTCTCCAGAGCTGTGTGGACGGGGAGTGCAGCTTCTCACCGGGCCAGGCGTCCATGTTCGGCGCGCCGGCCGTGGGAGTTGTCACAAAGACCGATCTTGCGCCGGATGATGCGTCAAAGGCCCGGGCCAGAGAGCTGCTGGAGCTGGCGGGGGTCCAAAAGGTGTTTCTTGTCTCCAGTGTGACCGGAGAGGGAATAGCGGAATTTGCAGATTTTCTGCAAACGGAACAAGCTTCTGCGAAACAGAACGGGTGAAGGCCCGGACCGGTATCGCAAAGCGCTCAATGAAAGGAGAGGAAGTCTATGAAAAAAAGCTTAAAAAAGGCAGTTGGAATCTCACTGTGTGCGGCAATCGCATTGCAGCTGGCAGCCTGCGGAGGAAGCAAGAAGGCGGAAGCGGTGGATTTGAACGCCGCGTCCCTGGATAAGATTATCGAGGAAGCCAAGAAAGAGGGAAAGCTGGAGTCCGTTGGAATGCCCGGCTCCTGGGCCAACTGGCAGGGGACCTGGGACGGCATCGAGGCTGAGTACGGCATCGAGCACAACGACACGGATATGAGCTCCGGCGAGGAGATCGCTATGTTCGAGGCGGAGAAGAACGCGCCCACCAAGGACATCGGCGACGTGGGCCACAAGTTCGGCCCCGAGGCCAAGGAGAAGGGCGTTACCCAGTCCTACAAGACCAGCTACTGGGACAGCGTGCCGGATTGGGCCAAGGATCCCGACGGCCACTGGATGATCGCCTACACCGGCGCAACCACATTTATCACCAACACGGACCTGGTCTCCAACCCGCCCAAGAGCTGGGACGATGTGAGAAAGGGCGACTACAAGCTGACCATCGGCGACGTGGTGACCGGAGCAACCGGACAGGGCAACGTGCTGGCTACGGCCTATGCCTTCGGCGGCGATATGGACAATCTGGAACCCGCCTTTGAGTTCTGGAAAGAAATGGCAAAAGCCGGCCGGATCGATCAGGGCGACATTCTGTTACAGAGAATTCAGGCAGGCGAAGTGGAAGTGGGCGTGACCTGGAGCTACAACGCGCTGACCTACCGGGATCAGACCCCCAACTACAAATTTGACGTGTGCGTGCCCTCCGACGGTTCCATCATGAGCGGATACGCCTCCATCATCAATAAGTACGCGCCTCATCCCTACGCCGCGGCTCTTGCGAGAGAGTATATCTTCAGCGATAAGGGACAGACCAACTTAGCCATCGCGGGCGCAATCCCCACCAGAACGGATTTTGTGGTTCCTCAGGAGATCCAGGACAAGACCATCCCACAGGAGCAGACCAAGAATTCCGTGCCGGTGACCGATCCCGCCAAATACGCCGAGGTTTGTGAGAAGATCGCTCAGACCTGGCAGGAAGAGATCATCCCGCTGATGAGCCAGTAACTGAACAACCGGCCGAGACGGCCATTGCATTCAATGAAACGGCCGGGAAGGGGAAGTGATTCCGCTTCCCGGCCTCCGGAACCGGGGATTAGGAAAGATCGTGCCGTATCCCTGATTTGAAAGTCGATGCACAACGACGGAATGGGAATGATCGTATGAAAAAAAACAAAAACAGGATATACTTGCTGGCATTACTGCCGTTTATAGTTGTGACATTCCTCTTTGAACTGATCCCGTTAATCATGATTATTTTCAACAGCTTCATGCCTGAAGGGTCCTTTGGATTCACGCTGGAGCATTACAAGGATATTTTTACCAAGGCGCTGTATCAGAGGGCCATCATCAACAGTATCCTGATATCCTTAACGTCATCCATCATCGGTATCATCATCGCATTTTTCGGGGGAATGGCAGTCCACCAGGTGGGAAGTGGCAGCAAGATTAAAAATGCATTTTTAACAGTATTGAACATGACGTCCAACTTTGCAGGCGTGCCCCTGGCATTCGCGTACATGATCCTGTTGGGCAACTCCGGCCTGATGGTTCAGTTCGGTAAGGATTTCGGGATCGACGCCCTTGCAAACTACAACCTTTACACCTCCGGGGGTCTGCGTCTGATCTATGTATATTTCCAGATTCCCCTGTCCACGCTGCTTCTGATCCCGGCCTTTGAGGGAATCCGCCATGAATGGCAGGAAGCGGCTACCCTGATGGGAGCCAGGACCTCCCAGTTCTGGTACAAGATCGGCGTTCCGATTCTGCTTCCCAGTATTCTGGGAACCGTCAGCGTGCTGTTCGCCAACGCCCTGGCCGCCTACGCCACGGCCTACGCTCTGCTGATGAACAACTACGCTCTGCTGCCCATCAATGTTTCCGGTATGTTCGTGGGCGACGTCACCCAGAGAAAGGAAATGGGCGGCGCCCTTTCCGTGATCATGATGATCCTGATGGTATGCGCCATTTTAATCAATAACGCGATCACCAACAGGAGCAGGAAAGGGGTGGCGAGATGAAGAAGAAAAATATGGCTGCGGTCGTCTTTATTGTGCTGGTCATGATTTATCTGCTGATCCCCCTGTTTGTGACCGCGGTTTACTCCGCATTTGAAAAATGGACCAGCCTGCTTCCGGAGCATTTTCAAATGATACATTATGTGCAGCTGCTGACGGAAAAGGACTTTCTGATGTCCCTTCTGCGCACCCTGATCATCTGCGTGATCCCCATCGCGCTGACGGTGCTTTTTGTTCTGCTGGCGCTGTTTGTCACGACGATTTATTTTCCGCAACTGGAGAAATACGTCCAGCTGCTGTGCATGATCCCCTACATGATCCAGGGCGTTATCCTCTCGGTCAGCATCATTTCCCTGTATGCGGGTTCGCCCACGTTCCTCAGCAATCGGATCATCATGCTGACGGGGGCCTACTGCATTATCATTCTCCCCTACATCTACCAGGGCATCCGCAACAGCATGCGGGCGGTCAACATGAAAATGCTTCTGGAGGCGGCGGAGATGCTGGGCTGCACCAAGCTTTACGGCTTTTTCCGGGTGGTAGTGCCCAATATTATTTCCGGCATCACGGTATCCTCCCTTTTGGCGGTGGGAATCATTTTCGGAGATTATGTCCTGGTTCGGAACATTGCGGGGACATCCTTCAAAAATGTGCAGGTGTACTTATTCCTGGAGATGAAGCACTCCAGCACAAAGGCAAGCGCGGTGTTCGTGATCATCATGATCACCACCTTCCTGATCACGCTGCTGGTATTGCATTTGCAGAAGAGAGACTCGGCCAAACGGAGCCGGAAGGTAAAGGAGTAGAAGCGTATGGGATATATACAGTTTGAGGATGTACATAAGAGCTTCGGCAACAACGAAGTGTTAAAGGGGATCACCATGGGGGTGGAGAAGGGGCATATGGCCACCCTGCTGGGGCCCTCCGGCTGCGGCAAGAGCACGTTGCTTCGCTGTCTGGCGGGGCTGGAGGAAGTGACCAGCGGCAAGGTGTACGTGGACGGAAAGGACATCACGGATGTGACGCCCAGAAACCGGAATATCGGAATGGTATTCCAGCAGTACAGCCTGTTCCCCAACATGAGCGTGTACCAGAACGTGGCCTTCGGCCTGAACATGCAGAAAAGCCCCAAGGACGAGGTGGAGCGCAAGGTGAAGGAAATGCTGAGGGTGGTGGGCCTGGAGGAGAAGATCGACCAGTATCCGGCCCAGCTCTCCGGCGGCCAGCAGCAGCGCGTGGCATTGGCCAGAGCCATTGTGACCGGGCCCAAGGTGCTGCTTCTCGACGAGCCGTTAAGCGCCATCGACGCCAAGCTGCGCCACAGCCTGCAGATCGAGATCCGCAGAATCCAGAAGGAATTCAACATGACCACCATTTTCGTGACCCACGACCAGGACGAGGCCATGGTCATGTCCGACGAGATCCACCTGTTCCATGACGGACGGATCGAGCAGTCCGGCACGCCCACGGAAATGTACACGGCACCCAAGACAAGGTTTGCCGCGGGATTCATTGGCAGCTACAATATTTTCACCGCCGCGGAGTTTAAGAAGCTGTGCGGCGAGGATACGGATGCCCCGGACGTAGCGATCCGGCCGGAGGTGGTGCGGCTCAACTACGAGACTTCCGCCCCCGCTCCCCGGTACTACGCCAAAGGGACCATTGTCAACAGCCTGTCTCACGGCAACCTGGTCCGCTACACGGTGCGCTGCCATGACATCGACATTAACTCGGATGTGATGTTTGAGAAGCACTCCCTGCTGGAAGTAGGGGAGGAGGTAGAGGTGTCGATTCGAAAGACGAATGTGATTATGTTATATTAGGCGGAAATGTATTGATAAAAGGTTAGCCGCCGCAAGCTTCTGATATGGCCGAAAGGCTGTGAGGGTGAGGGGCTTGCGGCGGTTTTTTACGGATATCCAAGAGAAGGGGATAGAGGAGGGCTTATGTTTTGCCAAAAATGTGGAAAAGAGCTGGCGCAGGATGCTAATTTTTGTCCGTATTGCGGTGAAAAAGCAGACAGGGAGATGGTTGAGACAGGCTGTGAAACAAAGCGCGAAGCAAAACATAAAGGAAGGTTTTTGGGGATCGCGGCGCTGGCCGGTATCTCTCTTATCGCGATATTGATCGGAATCGCCGGCAGGAATAAAAAACCGGATAATCGCCAGATTTTAGCGGATTTGAACCAATATGGATATACCCGTGAGATAACCTACCAGGTGGATGGCCCTGCCGGAGTCGATATGCAGACCGTGTATGAGGCACATAAATTAACGGCGATATCCACAAAAGAGATGAGGCAGAACACCGAGAAGGGACTTTATGAGGGATGGTTTCAGATTGAAGTGGAGGATGATTCCTTAAAGGGAGCGGTTTTTGAACATGTGGTTTACAAATACCAGGGCAAAAACCAATGGGAATTGACAAAGCGTGAACCATTTAACGAGAATCAGGAACGGTTTGTATACAGCGGCGTTGTTAGCGGAGAACGTATTGCCGCTATGTTTACAGAACCATTTTATGTGAAACAGGTAAACGTTCTTGAACAGGCGCATGATTGGGCTCAGGTACAAATTTTGGCAGTGAATCGCAATGGCTATTACGATTGCATGAATACAAAAACCATAGAGAAAAGTATTGAATTCAGCATAACTGCTAAATTTATTTTTGATGCTGGGACTATGTGCTGGACTTGTCCGGATTTTGGAAAAATTGCGTCTGGCAGCACGCCGGTGGACGCAGAGATTATAAATGATTTTATTTTTGACTCCAGTCAGGCGTATTTAGAAGAAGCATTTGATACGAGTGATATGTTTGTAGAAAGACGGGCATTTAGCCATACCATTACAAATGACCAGATCAGCAATCAAGTGATTGCCAATCAGGAGGGTCTTCAGACATTGAGATGCGATTACCAATCGAATGTAAAGATGAAGTATTATACATATGCAATCGACGGCTGTGTATTAGCTGCGTTTAATCAGCCTTCCGGCAAGGCCCCTGCGTTTACTTACCTGTTATGGAACGAATTTGATCCGGAAACAGAACGTGAAACATGGGATTTCAGCGGAGTGTTTTGGGTGGAATATGATGACAGTGATAAGAAGGGAAACTGTAATATGACGTTGCGGCATCCTTATCAGGGGGACCCGGCAAAAGCATTTGTGCGCATTCAAAATATCCACGACACAGGGGAGGATCATGTTTTTGAAGGAGTATGTCCAGTGGCGGGACGGGAGTCCGGGGGGCTGAAAATTGAACAGATCCAGGTGCCGTTATATATGAATCAGGATTATTTCTCCAAAGAATATCCCTTTATGCGAATGCTCAACGCAAGTTTACTGGTTCAGCCAAATAAGCTGGAGTTTTCCAGTTCTTCTATGCTTACCTTTCTCCGTGTGAGCGGGATCGATGATGACGGCGATAAAATCACGCAAAATGGAGATGACAATGCGTCTTTGGGATTTCATATCGCAAAGGAATATACATTTGAGGGGCATACAAATGGTGGGAGACAGCCCTGCCGGATGTATCTGGAATATCCGTATAATGGGGACCCATATACGGCGTTCGTGCGCAGTATAAACGAAAGAGATACCCTTCTGAAAGGAGTTCAGGAGGAAACACATAAGGTTGTGGAAGAAAAAAAGGGAGTCTTGCGCGTATACAACGTGGATATCCCGATCATAGAGGTCACATACAGTGACGGAACGTACAGCACGGGGGCTGCCTTGGGGGATATTTATATCTCGAAAGAGGAAATATGGCTGAACTTCTGGGGCACTAAAATTGTGTTGGAACCGTGAATCATAAAAGGTATGGGGCAGCCAATTCGGCTGCCCCTATTCGATTGCGGAATTTTCCACTTATCACTTAAAAGGAATTTATTTCCAAATTCCCTGGTATGTGCCCCTCCTGGTTGTGAATTTCTCAAAATGATGATAAAACTATAAGAGATATGCTCATAATTTGTGAAAATTAGGGGAGGGGGACAAAGATGTCTGATTTAATGGAGATCAGGGAGTTTATTCAGAGAATTGCCCAGGGGATTACCTTCGCCATCGGTATCGACACTCAGGTCATTGACCGGGATATGGAGCGGGTGGCGGGTACGGTGTACAAGCCCATTCCTCAGAACGGGGGCATCGTCAAGCGGGTGATCGAGTCCGGGGAGTACGCCATCAGCACCACGGTGGACCGCAACAGCCCGGCCTGCTTGAAATGCAACCAGAGGAACAACTGCAAGGAGATGGGCTATATTCACTGCCCTATTGTGTATGACAACCGCATCGTGGGGGTGATGGGGTTGATCTGTTACGAGCAGGAACACATTGAGAAGGTGAAGGATGAGCGCCGGGGACTGCTGAATTTTATCCAGAGCATGTGCGAGCTGATTGCCCTGAAACTAAAGGAGGAGGACGTGCGCAGGCGGGAGCAGATGGTGCTCCGCAAGCTGGACAACCAGAACCAGGTGTTGAACCAGGTGCTGGAACAGATTTCCGACGGCTATGTGCTGTTGGACGCGGAGAATGTGATCCGCAACATCAACCGCAAGGCTTTGAAGCTGTTTAAAATGGACCACGACCAGGTTTTGGGACAGAATATCCTGGATCTGATCCCGGATCCGGTGTTTCACAGCATGATTCTGGACGAAAGCGTAAATGTGTACGAGAAGATCCGGATCGGGGAGGGAAGCTACGGGGCGCTGTTTTACAAAGTAGCGGATGGACGGGAGGACCTGGCGAAGATTCTCAACTTCAAGACCATCGAGAACATCGGCAGCCGCATCGCCGGGGAGGCATTCCGGGAAAATCAGATCACCTTTGATCATATCCTGGGCAGGAGCGACCGCATGAAGCGGCTGCGGGAGATCGCCCAGAAGGTGGCCAAGACCATGCCCAATATTCTGCTGACCGGGGAGACCGGCACCGGCAAGGAGATGTTCGCCCGGGCGATCCACAACGCCTCAGACCGCTGCGGGAATCCCTTTATCACCGTAAACTGCGCGGCGATCCCCATGGAGCTTTTGGAGTCGGAGCTGTTCGGGTACGACGAGGGCGCGTTTACCGGCGCGAAGAAGGGCGGAAAGATCGGAAAATTTGAGCTGGCCAACACGGGGACCATTTTCCTGGACGAGATCGGGGACATGCCCTTCCATTTACAGGCCAAGCTGCTGCGGGTGCTCCAGGAGCGCCGCCTGGAGCGGGTGGGCGGAAACCGGCAGATTCCTCTCAACATCCGCATCATTTCTGCTACTAACCGGAATCTGGATCAGATGGTGGAGGAGGGGAAATTCCGGGAGGACCTGTATTACCGGCTGAACATATTTGAGATCCATCTGCCGCCGCTGCGGGAACGCCCCGGGGACATCCCCCTGCTGGTCCACTATTTTATCAACAAATACCGCTCTTTTTTCGAGGTGGATGTGGAGGGCATCGACCAGGAGGCCATGGACTGTCTCTGCCGCTACACCTGGAAGGGGAATATCCGGGAGCTGGAGAACGTGGTCCAGTACATGATCTCCATGAGCGCGGACTCGCCCTCCGGTGTTATGGGAGTAAACTGCCTTCCAAACCAGATTTTGGAAAATAAAACGGACGACTGCCCCAGGGTTCAGGAACCGGCGCAGCAGGATATTAGCCTGCGTGAAATGGAGCAGCAGCGGATCCGCCAGGCCCTGGCCCGGTATGGGGATACCACGGAGGGGAAAAAGAGGGCGGCGAAGGAGCTGGGGATCAGTTTGGCGACGTTGTATCGGAGGTTGAACCAGAGCAGTCCACCTGTAAAATGAGTGAGAATTTGCATTGTGAGAAATATTCTCATAATGCAAATTTTTTGTCGGTTGATTTGAGAAAAATCTGAGAAAAACACCCTGCAAAGGCCGCAGCTACATGGAAAACAGATTGGCATGGATTTTGCTGAATAATAATGTGAAGGATTTGAAACGAACTTCACAATACAGTTACAGGAGGGTGAACATGAAAACAAGAGTGGTTGTGACCAGGCGGCCCGGGGAAGTCGTGCTGGAGGAGTGTGAAATCAGGCCCGGAGACAATGAGGTGCTGGTGAAAACATATATGTCCTCCATCTGCGGCACGGATAAGAACTATTCGCAGGGTATGATGCCCCGGGAGGTTCTGGTAGAGCAGCTGGCCGGAAACAATGAGGCCCATCATGCCTATCCGCTGAAGATGGGGCACGAGGCGGCCGGGGAGATCGTTGAGGTGGGCCGGAATGTGACGGACTTCAAGGTAGGGGACAAGGTCATGTCCTTCGGATGGTACAATACCATGGCGGACTATTTCACCGCCCCGGTGGTCCACAACGGCTTCGGCGTGGTGAAGATGCCGGAGGGAATGAGTATGGAGGCGGCTTCCCTGGGAGAGCCTACGGCGTGCGCGGTCTACGCTGGGATGAATTCGGGCGTGGAACTGGGCGACACGGTGGTAATTGTCGGAGTGGGATTTGCCGGTCAGGTGATGGCCCAGGTGGTCAAACGCATGGGCGCGGCGAAGGTGATCTGCGTGGACGTGGTGGACGGCAAGCTGGACCTGGCAAAACGGATGGGAGCGGACATTGTTCTCAACCCGGAACGGGACGACGTTGCGGAGGTGGTGATGCGGGAGACGAACCGCCAGGGAGCCGACGTGGTAATCGAGGCGGCCGGAAACGATACGGCGATTCAGCTCTGCAGCGACGTACTGAAGCACGGTGGAATTCTGGGCCTGTACAGCTGGGTGCTGGAGCCGGCCACGCTGTTCATTAACCGCTGGCACAACGATGGTTTTGACATTCGGACTCTGGCCCTGATGCATCGGATCAAAATGGACCGGCCCTGGTGGATCAGCAAGACACTCCAGAACGTAGCCAACGGGATGATCCGCATTGATCCGCTGATCTCCCACGTGTTCAACTTATCCGAGGCGGCAAAAGCTTTTGAGGTGGCGTGCAATGATCCGGCTGCATGCAAAGTGATGCTGAAGTCTTAAAATCTAAATACGATAAAGGAGAAGAGATATTATGATGAAAAAAGCGATGAGTATGGTACTGGCCGCGGCATTGACACTTGGAATGATAAGCGGGTGCTCCAGCATCTCTACGGACGACAGCCTGAAGCAGGAGACGGCTGCAACGGCTGCCGCTTCCGGCGAACCGGCGGCAGAGGCCCCGGAGGCGGCCATCAAGGCGCGTCCGGAGAAGAACAGTTTTAAGGTGGGATTCGTCTCCTGGTCCATCGGCCACACGGTGCCTGCGGCCTGGGATGAGGGAATCAAACGCCAGTTTGCCAGTTTTCCCCAGATCCAGTATACCTGTTTTGACGGCGAGGCATCTACGGAGAAGCAGGTCAGTATCATGAACGATCTGATCAACCAGGATTATGACTGTATTTTCCTTCAGGCGTCCGACGCGGCGGGACTTTCCTCCTCCGTGCAGGAGGCGGAGGCAGCCGGTATCCCGGTGATCTGTATCAACCTGGACGTCACCGTACCCCACGCTGGTCTGGTTCAGATGGCGACCTATGAATCCGGCGCGCTGGTGGCGGAGAAAATGGGCGAGCAGATGGGTGGAAAGGGTAATGTGGTGATTATCCAGGGCGTGATCGGCGCCTCCACCCAGGTGCTTCGCGAGAGCGGTTTCCGCGATACCATGGCGGAAAAGTATCCGGACATTGTGATTCTGGATGCGCAGCCCGCGGACTGGGAGAAGGAGCAGGCGGTTTCTGTTATGAATAACTTCCTCCAGACCTACGATCAGATTGACGGCGTGTGCGCGATCAACGATTCCATGGCCGAGGGAGCTGCGGTGGCGGCAGAGGCGGCGGGACGCCTGGACGGCATGTACATCTGGGGTAATGACGGCGAGTCGGACGCTCTGACCATGATCGGGAACGGCCAGATGGCCGGGACTATTTATACCAACTGCTTCGAACAGGGAGCCGCGGCCGCGCAGCTGGCAATGTTCTTTATGAACAGCGGCCTGAGCCCGGAGTATGTGACCAGAACCGGTGTGGTGGACATGGCGCCCGTGGTGGTGACAAAAGACAACGTTGATACGATTCTCCCTGCCGACAGATGGTAGAGAGGCATGCGGATTCCCCGGAAGCGACGGGGAATCCGCAGCCGTTGGGAAAAACACGCCCTTGCATGGTACCGGAAAAGACCGTTATAGGGCTGAGAAATGTGAGGGGTGAGGCAAATGAATCGCAATATAGCCAGGAAACTGACATCCATACTTCTACTTCTGCTGATGATCGCGGTTTTCTCCGTGCAAACGCCGCTGTTTTTTACCGTCAATAACCTGTCCTCCATCTTGCGGGAGGCCTCCTTTGTGGGGATCATCGCCTGCGGGATGACATTTGTGATTATCACCGGGGGGATCGACATCTCGGTAGGGTCCACGATGGCGCTGTGCGCCATGGTTTGCTCCAATTTGCTGCGCTTTACCGGAGCGCCTTTGGCCGCGGTGCTGGCGGTCACCGCTCTTTTGGGGCTAGCCCTGGGGGGTGTCAACGGCCTTCTGGTTACGAAGCTAAACATACCGGATTTCATCGTCACGCTGGCCACCATGAATATATATCGTGGGCTTACCCGGGCGATCAATGCCACGGATGTGGAATCCTTAAAAAATCCCATGATTAAAAATGCCTCCTTCAAGCTTCTTGGGGGACGGATCGGTCTGATCTATCTGGTCGTAATCGCGTTCTTCGCGCTGGCTCTGGTTTCCCATTATCTCCTGCGGCATACACGTCTGGGCCTTTACACATACGCGGTAGGGTCCAATGCCCAGGCGGCGCGCCTTACGGGGATCAGCTTTGCCGGGATCAAGATCTTTGCCTTTGCCTTCACCGGACTTGCCTGCGGGATTGCGGGGATCATGACGGCCGCCAGAATGATGACGGCCACCACGGAGATCGGCGTGGGAATGGAATTTAATGTGATCGCGGCCATCGTGATCGGCGGCTGCAGCCTTCAGGGAGGCAGGGGCGATATGACAGGTACGCTGATCGGCACGCTTTTGATGGCGGTGATCAATTCCGGCATCGTGCAGATCGGGATCTCCACTTATTATCAGCCCGTGATCAAAGGCGGAATTATTCTGGCGGCCGTCCTGTTCGATATTTTCTACGCAAACTATTCAAAACGGCAGCCGGGAAGCAGGGCGGAGCGCGGGAAGACAGCGGATTAGAGGAGGGATTTCTATGGAACAGAACAGCGTTCTGCTGGAAGTGAAACATATATACAAGAGCTTTTCGGGAGTGCCGGTGTTGCGGGATCTGGGATTTGCCGTCAAAAAGGGGGAGATTCACGCGCTGATGGGTGAAAACGGAGCGGGAAAATCCACGGTGATCAAGATTATCACCGGAGTCTACACCAAGGATTCGGGCGAGATTGTCTACGAAGGCAGGGAAGTGCCCATCAACAGCCGCAGCGATGCGGCGAAGCTGGGAATCAGCACGATTTTCCAGGAGCTGAGCCTGATCCCAACGCTGACCGTGGCGGAAAATATCTATCTGGGAAGAGAGCGGACCGGTCCCTTTGGGGCGATCCGAAAGAAGGAACGGCAGAGACTGGTGGAGGATCTGATTGCCTCCTATGATTTCCCCCTATCGGCCCATGAGCTGGTGGAGAATCTGAGCATTGCGCAGAAGCAGCTGGTGGAGATCTTAAAAGCGCTGTCCGTGGACGCCACGCTGATGATTATGGACGAACCCACAGCCTCCCTGACGACCACGGAGAGCCAGCATCTGTTTAAGATTATCCGGGAACTGGCTGCAAAAGGAGTCAGCATCCTCTATATTTCCCACCGCATGGAAGAGGTGTACCAGCTGTCCGACACCATCACGGTGCTGCGGGACGGCTGCAAAGTGGGTACCTACGCCAGAGATGAGGTGACGCCGGAGGACATTATCCGCTATATGATCGGAAAGGATATCGAGGATAACGAGAGCTATGCAAAGCCTTCAGAAAATGAGGGGAAAACCCCGATTCTGGAGGTGGAACACCTGCGGATTCCCGGCGTGATCCAGGATGTGAGCTTTCAGGTCTATCCGGGCGAGATTCTGGGACTCAGCGGCCTGATCGGATCCGGCAGGACGGAGATTGTCCGGGCTATTTTTGGCGCGGACCGGACGGCTTCGGGTACGGTGAGGATCCGCGGCAGGAAGTTGAGCCTGCGCTCCATCGGTGAAGCGGTGGAAAACGGCATCGGTTACGTCCCGGAGGACCGGGGGCAGGAGGGGTTTGTCCCTCTGATGTCCATCAGACAGAACATTATTTCCTGCAATTTTGACTGGATCAGCCGAAAACGCCTTTTTACAGATGCGGACAAGGAAAAACAGGTGGCGGATCAGGCGGTGAAAACCTTCAATATCAAGCCGGCCCGGCCTGATCAGCTGGTGATCAACCTCTCCGGCGGCAACCAGCAGAAGGTGGTGTTGGGGAAATGGCTGGAGCGGCAGCTGACGCTGCTGATGGTGGACGAACCTACGGCGGGAGTCGACGTTGGCGCAAAGGATGAAATCTATCATCTGATCCATCAGCTGGTGCAGACGGGGTCCGCCGTACTGCTGGTGTCCTCGGATTTAAACGAGTTGTTGAAGCTGAGCAACCGGATTTTGGTACTGCGTGGCGGGCGAATCATCCGGGAGCTGCCCGGAGGCAGTGTGAATGAGGAGCAGATTCTGACCATTGCGTCTGGTCTGGCAGAGGAGGAAACGCGATGAACGATAACGTAAAGCTGGCATTGTACCGGTTTCGGTATGCGATCATTCTTCTGGCGGTGGTTCTGGGGCTGACGCTGGCCACGCCCAAGTTTTTCTCTTCCAACAATTTCCTCAACATTCTCTGGGCCGTGTCCATTGTGGGGATTATTTCTATGGGCGCTACCTTTGTAATTCTGGTGGGCCGGATCGACCTGTCCGTGGGGCAGACCGCGGCGTTGTCCGGCATCACGGCCGCGCTGCTGATTAAAGGGGGAACCCCGATTCCCGCCGCCATAGCGGCTGCCTGCTGCGTGGGAGCGGCGGTGGGGATCGTCAACGGCCTTTTGGTGATTCAGTTTCATGTCCCGGAATTTATCACCACTCTGGCTACAGGCAGCATCATCACAGGCATTGCGCAGATGATCAGCAAAGGTAAGACGATCAGCATCATGGAATCCAAGGCTTACATTTTTCTGGGAAGCGGAAAAATTGCAGATATCCCGATCCCCATTTTCTGTTTTCTGCTCTCGTTTTTAATCGCATTTTTTATCCTGAACTACATGGTCCTGGGGCGGAAATGTTACGCGGTGGGCGGAAATGCCAGAGCGGCCCGGGTTTCCAATATCAATGTGAAGCGGGTGGTCGTCTTTGCCTATGTGCTCAGCGGGATCGCCGCCGCGTTCGGAGGAATCATCCTGAGCGCGCTGAACCAGCAGGCCAGCGCTTCCACTGCCAGCGGGTATGAGCTGGATGTGATCGCAGCCATTGTAATCGGAGGAGCCAGCATGAGCGGGGGCGTAGGAACCATCCCCGGCACTGTGTTCGGAGTGGTGCTAATCGGGCTGATTAACAACGGGCTGAATCTGCTCAGCGTGCCCGGGACATGGCATCCGGTGGTAAAAGGAGTAATTATATTGGCGGCGGTTGCATTTAACAACTACTCCATCCGGTTTATGAAGTCCCAGAAAGTGGAAAAAAAGGCCGCTGGCGCGGTTTGAAGGGGGAATTGCAATGATTATTGACAGCCATGCGCATGTTATCGAGCACCTGTCCGGTATGGGCGCCAGAGGGGAAGTCCGCCCCATCGGGGACGGCCGGGTGCGGTTTCTGGACGGGGAGGAGATGCAGGTGATCCCCGGAGAGATTGGAGGCGTGGGTTTTTCGGCGGAACAGCTGCTGGAGCAGATGGAACAGGCGCACATTGACCGGGCGGTGCTGCTTCATGGGCTGCTGTACGGCCTTCAGAACGACTACATCTATGAGTGCGTTGCCAAATACCCGGATAGGTTTAAGGGATCCGGCAGCTTTGATCCCTGTATCGACCAGGCAGAACTGGTATTGAACCGCCTGATTTACCACTATGGATACCGGATTCTGAAGTTCGAGCTGAGCACCGGGGCGGGTATGACGGGGCTGCACCCGGATTTGAAGATCGACGGGGAAGAGTTTGAGCGCGTTTACACAGAGGCGGAACGGCATGGTGTGACCATCGTGTTCGACATTGGCTCCCGCGGGATGAAGAGCTTTCAAGTGGAGGAGCTGGTTCGGGCGGCTGGACGCCATCCGGAGGTAAAGTTCACGCTCTGCCATCTGATGGCCCCGAACGGCGCGGACTTCGAGGCATGGCGCCAGGATATGAAGCGTTTGACCGCCCGGGAGAATATCTGGTTTGACCTCACAGCAGTCCCCTGGAATATCCATGAGACCTATCCTTACCCGGTCAGCCTGCGGTACGTGGCGGAGGCGGTGAAGCTGGCGGGGACCGGACGGCTTTTGTGGGGCAGCGACGTTCCGACTCTGTTGAACCTGGATTCTTACGGGAATCTGTACCAGTATCTGATCGACGGGAAGATCTGCACGGCGGACGGACTGGACGACCTGTTATACAGGACGTCGCAAATTGTATATGGAAAATAGGAGGAGAATTCATTTATGAAAAAGCTGATGAACCAACCGGAACATTTCGTCAAAGAAACCATGGAAGGCATCATCGCCGCCTACGGCGACAAGGTCAGACTTCTGAACGGCGATTACCGCATCCTGCTCAGCAATTACGAGACGCGCCCGGGCAAGGTGGGGATCGTGACGGCCGGGGGTTCCGGCCATCTGCCGGTGTTTCTGGGGTATGTGGGGCAGGGGCTGCTGGACGGGTGCACGGTGGGTAATGTGTTCGCGTCCCCGTCGGCCGCTAAGATGGCAGATATGATCCGGGCCTGTGACCGGGGAAACGGCGTGTTGGTGCTGTTCGGGAATTACGGCGGGGACCGGATGAATTTTGAGCTGGCCTGCGAGACCGTGGACATGGAAGACGATATCCGCACGGAGATGGTGCTGGTGAAGGACGACGTGGCCAGCGCGCCTGCCTGTGAGAAGGACCGGAGAAGGGGCGTGGCAGGCATGGTGTACGCTTTCAAGGCGGCGGGCGCTGCCGCAGAGAACGGCGGCACGCTGGAGGAGGTGGCGGCCGCGGCCCGGCACGCGCTGGAAAATATCCGCACCATGGGCGTGGCCCTGTCCTCCTGTACCGTTCCACAGGTGGGAGAGCCGACCTTCTCCATTGCGGAGGACGAGATCGAGATTGGCATGGGAATCCATGGGGAGCCCGGCCTGGAGGTCCGCAAAATGATGACCGCGGATCAGGTGGCGGAGACACTGGTTCAGAAAATTACGGAGGATATGCCCTTGGAAAGCGGGGATGAGGTTTCGGTGATGGTTAACGGGCTGGGGGCCACGCCGCTGGAGGAGCAGCTGATCGTATACCGCCGGGTCCATGCCCTGCTGACGCAGATGGGGGTCAGGATCTTTATGCCGCACATCGGCGAGTACGCCACCTCCATGGAGATGGCCGGACTGTCTCTCACGATTATGAAGCTGGACGAGGTGCTGAAGGGGTTGCTGAGCCAGACGGCGCGTTCGCCGTTCTACACCAACTATAATAAGTAAATACGGACAGGAGGGCCGGATGATGGATGCACAGGGATTGGCGGGCGCGATGGGCGCGGTCGCCGGCAAAATTGAGGAAAACAAGGAGTATCTGACCAGGCTGGACCAGCTCAATGGGGACGGGGACCTGGGGATTTCCATGAGCGAGGGGTTTAAGGCCGTGGATATGCTGCTGGAGATTTCCGAGGAGAAGGACTTGGGGAAATTGCTCATGAAGGCGGGGAACGCGTTTAACGAGGCCGCTCCGTCCAGTTTGGGAACGATTCTCTCCTTTGGTCTGACCGGCATGGCGAAAGCTCTGAAGGGAACCCGGGAAGCCGGAGGGGAGCAGATCGCCGTCGCTCTGAGGGCCGGTGTGGACAAGATTATGGAGAAAGCCGGTTCCAAACCGGGGGAGCGGACGATCCTGGATTCGCTGTGTCCGGCGGTGGAAGCCTACGCCGGGGCGCTGGGAATGGAAACCTGTCCCCTGGAAGCGGCGGCCAAAGCGGCCGCCGCGGGGGCTGAAGCCACAAAGCAGATGAAGCCGGTCCACGGGCGGGCGGCGTACTACGGTGAGAAATGCCTGGGAAATCCCGACGGGGGCGCCGTGGTGGGACAACTGATTTTTGAGGCGTTAAGCAGGTATGAAGCCGCACGCAAATAATCAGAATATTCATAATATTTTGATTATAAAACTAAAAATATTGATTTTATAAAAGAAAAGTATTGACAAAATGCGAGAAAACCCCTATACTATAACTAACAAAAGAAGTGAAATATAAAAGAAGGAGGTACAAAAGAGGACTTTCGTTTTTATTATAATTGAAGAATTATAATAAAAACAAAGCATAGGAAATCTGTTCAAGGAAATGTTCATAACAGGAAACCAAATCCAGAATTGCACTCATTCATTTTCAAAAACCGAAGTAATGGTCAAGGAACGGAAACGGATTTATAATATGACGAGAAAGTATTATAAAGACGAAATTTGATCACAAAAAGGTGAAAATCAATCAGACAATATCTGTAAATGGAAAACCGGATGAACAGAGTAAGAACAGAAGTGGAAACAGGTATCGAGGAAGAGAAATCGGAATCGATACCTGTTTTCGTGTGTGTAAAAACGGATGGTAGGATGGTGGGACACAGCGTGTGGGCCAGGCGCCGTGTGGAACGGCCGGACGTCTGTGGATTGACGGATGGCGCCTCAGGTATTAAACTGAAGTACATATGAGGGACAGGAAGGGAGCTGGGAAGTGATGGAGAGAGCGGTGCCGGTCAAAGCCGGGAAATGGACAGGAAGAGGGCTTAGCGGAGCGGCGCTTAAGCGTCTTGCAGTCATTTCCATGCTTGCGGACCATTTTGCGGTGGTATTTCTGGAAAACGGGCTGCTGTATCAGATGGATCACGCCTGGGCGGCCCTGCACGTGGACCCAGCCGTTTACGGACTTCTGCTGCGGGTGATACTGGGGCTGCGGATCCTCGGCCGGATTGCCTTTCCGGTGTACTGCTTCCTGCTGGTTCAGGGCTTTCTGCACACCAGGCATTACGGGGCCTATCTGAGGAATCTGATCCTGTTCGCGCTGATCTCGGAGATTCCCTTTGACGTAGCCGTCATGGGGACGCTGTTTGAGCCTGAGGTCCAGAATATCTACTGGACCCTGGCCATCGGTCTGGCGGGGCTGCAGTTTATGCGCAGGGCGGAACGGTTCGCTGGGGAGGTCCGTTGGTTTGCCTGGGGAGCGGTGATGCTGGTGGCGGGAGCGGTTGGACATTTTTTGCGGGTGGATTATGGCTGGGCAGGCACGGTGTTGATTCTGGTCCTGTATCTGGCGCGGGACAGCCGGGCGCTACTGTTTCTGACGGTGCTGCTGTTCGGTCTCATGACCATGCCGCCTGAAGTCTTGATCGGGGTGGCGGCGGCCGGACTGCTGATCTGCCTGTACAATGGCCGCCGGGGAACGATCCGCCATAAGCTGTTCTACTACTGGTTTTACCCGGTCCATTTGGGCGCGTTGTGGGCCCTCGGGGGGCTTTTACTGCAGTAGCCCGGCCGCGCCCCCGCGCCCGTCGCCACCCTCCGCGCCACCCGCGCCCCTTATTACCGCCCCCTCTTCTTCCACCCCGGACTTGCCATAGAATAAGAAATATGATAGGATTGGTTGTATAAACAAGTTGGGAGACAAAAAACATGGCCAAGACAAAATATGATCAGATATACGCCGAGCTCAGAGCGCGGATCGAACAGCAGGAGTACGGCTTTCAGGAGCTGCTCCCCTCGGAAAATACGCTGGTGAAGGAGTACGGCTGTTCGCGCAACACGGTGCGGCGGGCCATCGGCCGGCTGGCGGACGAGGGATACGTCCAGAGCCTGCACGGCAAGGGAGTGCGGATTATTTACCAGCCGGGCCAGCTTTCAGAGTTTATGCTGAGCGGCATCGAGAGTCTAAAGGAGGCCGTTGCGCGCAATCAGAAGGAATACCGCACAAAGGTGGTGTGCTTTGCGGAGCTGACGGTGGACCAGCGGATCAGCGCCAGGACCACCTTCCCGGTGGGGGCGGAGATCTACTACATCCAGCGGGTGCGATACATTGACGGGGAAGCGCTGATTCTGGACCACAACTATTTTTTGAAGGAGGTGGCCCGGGACCTGACGCCGGAGATTGCGGAGCAGTCCATCTATGCTTATCTGGAGCAGGAGCTGGGGGAAAACATCGTGACCACCAAACGCAAGGTGACGGTGGAGCGGGCCAGTCAGATTGACGAGATGTATCTGGAATTGGGGGATTACAACTGTCTGGCGGTGGTCAGCAGTATGACCTACAACGCGGACGGCGTGATGTTTGAGTTTACCCAGTCCAGGCACAGGCCGGATAAATTCGCCTTTTACGATTTAGCCCATCGGGTCAAATAAGATTCCGGGAAACAGTCAATGCTGACAGAGCAAAACGCTCCGGAATGGGGAGGAAGAGATGGCGGAGATATTGATGAAAGCCGCCTCGTTTGTGGCAATCATTGCAATGGGATATTGTCTCAGGCGGGCCGGCTTTTTTAAAGAGAGTGATTTTGGCCTGTTGTCGAAGATCGTGTTAAAGATTACGCTGCCCGCGGCGATTGTGACCAATTTTTCGAAAATTGAGCTGGACCCCTCCATGCTGGGGCTGGCGCTGCCGGGATTTCTGGGAGGCGCGTTTTTGATCCTGCTGGCGCTGGCGCTCAATGCGCATAAGAGCCGGGATTCGCGGGCGTTCGATATCCTGAACCTGTCGGGTTACAACATCGGCAATTTTACCATGCCCTTCGCCCAGGGATTTCTGGGGCCAATGGGGGTGGCGGCCACAAGCCTGTTCGACACCGGCAACGCCTTTGTCTGCCTGGGCGGCTCATACAGTCTGGCGGTGATCGCCAAGGGGGAGAAGGGCGGATTTTCCGTGCAAAACATTGTCAGGACCATGCTGCGGTCCGTGCCCTTTGACACGTACCTGTTCATGACCATCTTGTCCCTGCTGCACTGGAGGCTGCCGGAATGCGTGGTGAATTTCAGCGGGATCGTGGGCGGCGCCAACTCGTTTATGGCCATGCTGATGATCGGCGTGGGCTTTAAAGTTTCGGGCAGCAGAAGCCAGACCGGCCGGATTGTGAAGACGCTGGGGATCCGCTACGGGGTGTCCGCAGCCCTGGCGGCCGCCTATCTGTTTCTGCTTCCCATCGGCCTGGAGTACCGCCAGGCGCTGGTGATACTGGCCTTCAGCCCCATTGCATCGTCGTCCCCCGCGTACACGGGTTTGATTAAGGGGGACGTGGGTCTGGCCAGCGCCATCAATTCCCTGTCCATTGTGATCAGCCTGGTGCTCATCACAGGGGCTCTGCTGTTGATGCTGTGAGGTTCACGGGGACCGGATCTTTGGGCCGGAGGCATTTTCCCACGGCGTCATGGGGGACGGGGCGGCGTGCATTCAGGCGGTGATCCAGTCAGTGATCCAGTCAGTGATCCAGTCGGTGATCCAGGCGGTCATCCGGGCAATCATCCAGGAATAAGGGGATTTACTTTTTCCGGCGCGCATAGTACAATGATGGGAGCGAAAAGGCTGTCCGCAGTTGTGCTGCGGCCGCCGGTTTTTTGATCCGGAAAGGAGATTGCCAGATGAAGCATTACGACTATATATTGGTGGGAAGCGGACTGTACGCGGGGGTATTTGCCTGGTACGCGAAACGGCGGGGGAAGACCTGCCTGGTGCTGGAGCGCCGGGACCACATCGGCGGAAACGTGTACTGCGAGGACGTGGAGGGCATCCATGTGCACAAGTACGGCGCTCATATTTTCCACACCAGTAACAAAAAGGTGTGGGAGTTCGTGAACTCCCTGGCCGAGTTCAACCGCTACACCAACAGTCCGGTGGCCAATTATAAAGGGGAAATGTATAACATGCCCTTCAATATGAACACCTTCAGCAAGATGTGGGGTGTGTGCACCCCCGCGCAGGCGAAGGCCAGGATCGACGAGCAGCGCTCTGGGGTAACCGGGGAGCCGAAGAACCTGGAGGAGCAGGCCATCAGCCTGGTGGGCCGGGACATTTATGAGAAGCTGGTGAAGGGCTACACGGAGAAGCAGTGGGGCCGGGACTGCCGGGAGCTGCCCGCGTTTATCATCAAGCGGCTGCCGGTGCGCTACACCTATGACAACAACTATTTCAACGATCTGTACCAGGGAATCCCCATCGGCGGATACAATGTGATCATCGACAAGCTGTTTGCGGGCTGCGATATCGAGACGGGCGTGGATTACCTGGAGAATAAGGCCCGCTACGACGCGATGGGCGATATGGTGGTCTACACCGGTACCATCGACGCCTATTTCGGCTACTGCTTCGGCAAGCTGGAATACCGGTCCCTGCGCTTTGAGTCCGAGGTGTTGGACGAGGAGAACCACCAGGGCGTTGCGGTGGTAAACTACACGGATCGGGAGACTCCCTATACCCGGATCATCGAGCACAAGCATTTTGAGTTCGGAACCCAGCCCAGGACTGTGATCACCAGGGAATATCCGGTGAGCTGGGAGGAGGGCATGGAGCCCTACTACCCAGTCAACGACGAAACGAACCAGGCCCTGTACCAAAGGTACGCAGAGCTGGCGGCAAACGAGGAGAATGTGATTTTCGGAGGCAGGCTGGGAGAGTATAAGTATTATGATATGGACAAGGTAATCGAGTCCGCAATGAAGAAGGCGGAGGCCGTGTTTGGCTGAAGCCGGGAAGCGCAGGGAAAGCAGACATGATCACGGTGCTGGTAGCCGCATACAACGGTGAAGCTTATATCAGAGAACAGATGGATTCCATTCTGGCCCAGAGCCAGGGTGGGATCCATATTGTAGTGTCCGACGACTGCTCCTCGGACCGGACGCCGGAAATACTGGAGGAATACTGCGCCCGGTACCCGGGACGGGTGACGGCAATCCGCCGGGAGAAGCCCTCGGGCGGCGCGGCGGCCCATTTTTTGGAACTTCTATCGGAGCTGGCGCGGGCGGAGACGAAGCCTGACGTGGCCGTTGCCGGACGCGAGCAGGCCGGGGCAGAGGAGTTTACTGCGAGCGGTTACGGCGGTTCCGTGAAGGATCACCTGCCGGTGGCCGCGGCCGGAGCGGACTACTTCATGCTCAGCGACCAGGACGACGTCTGGCTGCCGCAGAAGGCGGAGAAGCTTCTGATGTGCATGCAGGAGCTGGAGGCCGGTCTTAAGCCGGGGACTCCGGCGCTGGCCCATTCGGACCTGGCGGTGGTGGATGAAAGCCTGCGGGTGGTGGCCCACAGCTTTTTTAAATACCAGAAGATTTCCCCGGAACGCACCGCGCTGCCGCAGCTTCTGGTGCAGAACAATGTGACCGGAGGCGCGGTGATGATCAACCGGCCTATGTTGGAGCTGCTAAAGGACCTTCCGCAGGTATGCCTGATGCACGACGCCTGGTTGGCCCTTCTGGCCTCCTGCTTCGGGGCCATCGGCTGGGTGAAGGAACCCCTTTACCTCTACCGCCAGCATGGGTCCAACACCCTGGGCGCGGAAAAAGGGGACAATCTGCAGGGGATGCGGGACCGCCTGGAGGACGGCAGCGGGGCCAGGGAGAACTACCGGAGGATGTTCGGCCAGGCCCGGTGCCTGCTGGAGCTGTTTGCGGACCGCCTGAGCGGGGAGCAGAAGGAGCTTCTGGCCGCGTTTGTGGAAATCCCCCGCATGGGGAAGGTACGGCGGATTCGGACGATCCTGAAATACGGGTTTACGAAAAACACGTGGTTTCGGACCCTGGGGCAGATGCTCATGATCGGGGACTGAGGCGGGGAATTAAATATTCCAGGACGATCCGGTTTCCCTCCGGACTTAAGGCGGTGCCGCCGCGGCCCCTGCGCGGGAGCAGGCAGCCCTCGCTGGTCAGGTATTCCAGCATGGTCCGCACCTCATACTCGGTGAAGCTGTTTCCCAGAACTTCCATCAGCCGGGTCCGGCCCATGGGGCGCTCGCGCAGGGCGTTTAAGATGGAAAAGCACAGCTTCCGGCTGCGCAGGGGCAGCTCCTGAAAGATCGGGGGTACCTCCCGGGCCGGGCCGGGTTCAGGACCGGGGACGTAGCCGGAAGGCAGGTCCCGGCTGGAAAGGGGGCCGTCCGTCATGTAGGCCATGTACTCTACACAGTTTTTCAACTCCCGGATATTTCCCCTCCAGGTCTGGGCGGACAGGGCCTTGAGAAGCTCCTGGCTCATGGGATGGGAGCCGGGAACCTGGGACAGAATGGCGGCGGCCAGCAGGGGAATGTCTCCGGGCCTCTCCCGGAGAGGCGGCAGATGGAGGGAGAACATTCCGATGCGGTAATACAAATCCATTCGGAACAGATTTTCCTCCATCATCTGTTTCAAGTCCCGGTTGGTGGCGGCGATGATCCGCACGTCCACCGGTATGGTGCTGGTGCTGCCCACCCTGCGGATCTCCTTTTCCTGGAGCACCCGCAGCAGCTGGGCCTGCAGGTCAAAGGGCATGTCTCCGATTTCGTCCAGGAAAATGGTTCCGGTGTGGGCGAACTCGAACAGGCCCTTTTTTCCGCCCTTTTTGGCCCCGGTGAAGGAACCCTCCTCATAGCCGAACAGCTCGCTCTCCAGCAGGTCCCGGGAAAGGGAGGCGCAGTTGATAGCGATAAAGGGCTTTTCACAGCGGCTGGAAGCGTTGTGGATGGAGTGGGCGAACAGCTCCTTGCCGGTGCCGGTTTCGCCGGTGATGAGCACCGGGTAGTCCGTGGCCGCCATGCGCCGGGCGTGCCGTATGCACTCGGACATGGCCTGGCTGTCGCCCAGAATGTCGGAAAACGTATATTTGGCGGTGTATTTCTTCTGCACCGAGTCCAGACGGATCTTCTGCTCCAGCTTTTCGATGTTCTGAACGTCCTTGAGTACGATCAGAAATCCGCTGTGGTTGTTATAGTAATAGAAGCTGCGCTTGGACAGGGTGAAAGCCTGTCCGGTGGCCGCGATGTGGATGATCTTGTGGTCAAATGCCTCCGGCCCCGCCATCTGCCGGGTCAGCTCCTCGGGCAGATAGTTTAACAGGTCCGGGGACTGCCGGAGCCCGGGGTCTAAGTTCAGCATGGAGTGGAAGGCGTTGTTCTCAAAGATGGGCCTTCCGGCGTTGGACAGAAACAGGATGCCGTCCTCGATCTCGTCGATCATCATGGACAGCATATCCTTCAGCCGGGACACATTGTCCAGGGGCGTGGTGAGAAAGTCGTGGCTCATGATATCCCGGGACAGATGGTAGAGGCGTTCGATCAGGGCTTCACTTTTCAGGCGCAGCACCACCATCAGGGACATGAAGGTGTCCAGGGAGATGCGCCGCCATCCCAGATCCACCACCTGCCGGACATGTTCGGGGATAAAACGGGTCTGGCCCGGGGTGATGGCAATATCCAGGTTCGGGTCGCTGGCACAGCCCGGGTAAAAGGGCACGAAATCGATATGGTTCACGCCGATCTGATACAGGTAGGTGGCCATGTCGAAGGAGGCGGTTTTGTTGGTGGTGATGAGGAAGGCCCGGGTGCCCTTGGGCAGATCCATTAACCTCTGGTAGGCGGCCTTGGTCAGAACCTTGGAGCCGTGTATGATCTCGATTTCCTCTTTCAAATGTGGGGTCAGGCGGTTGTTGGAGATGGGGGAGAGGGTTAAAACGGCGTCCCCGGACAGGCCGTTTCCCAACCCCTCGCATATGGTGTGGATTTCAATGTCCACGGCGTCGCCGAAGAAGTCCAGAAGCTCCCGGCGGTAGTGCATTCCGTTGGACTGGTCGTAGGTGATTAATATTAGTTTTCGTCTGTTCGTCACTGGTCTCCCTCCCGGATGAATTGGATGCTTCCATTTTACCATTATAATGAGTTTCCGGGGAGATTGCAAGAACAATAGGATGAAAATGGGTTTTTATAGGATGAATCCTGTAAAAGCCCATTTTTTTATGGAGCGGGAAAGAAAAAAATGCGAGAAAAATGCGGAAATACCGTGAAAATTAGCGCGGAATAAAAGTTGGCATGAAACTTGCTTGATATAAAGTGAACCACCAATGAAGAAAGGAGCGTATGATGTAGCCGTCATACAAAGAGGAGTATGGAAAGTCAAAATCTGAAACAAGAAGAGGTAAAGGTAAAATGGTATGGGTATCTGGTGCTGTTTTTGGGAATCCTGTTTTTCTCAGGGCTGATGAAGGACGCGCCCGGACCCCTCAAGGCGCTGGATTTTAATAATGTGCTGGGCAGCTTCGGAAAGCTGGGAACCCTGAGCGAGGGCGCGGGAACCCTGGCCGGGAATTTCCGCGGCACCGCGGGCACAGGCCCCAGGGACGGATGGCTGTACGGCTTAAGCCTGGTTCCGGGCGTTATGCTGGCTTTGGGCGCGGTTAAGGTAATCGACCACCTGGACGGCATGAAGGCGGCCCAGAAGCTGTTAAGCCCCCTGATGAGACCGCTCATGGGACTTCCGGGAAGCTGCGGCCTGACGTTGATCGCAAGTCTTCAGTCCACGGACGCGGCCGCATCCATGACCAAGGGTCTCTGCGACGACGGTTACATAACCGAGAAGCAGAAGGCGGTATTCTGCGCGTTCCAGTTTTCGGGCGCTTCGGCGATCACCAACTTTTTCGCCTCGGGCGCGGCGCTGTTCCCATTTATTGGGGATATTCCGATCTTTAAACCGCTGGCATTGATTCTGATCATGAAATTTGTGGGAGCGAACGCGCTGAGATTCTATCTGAATAAGTTTGACAAGGAGGACGAGTAATATGGCAGAGCAGGTGAAGGCTAAGCGGGGGAATGTGATTGACGCGTTTGTGGACGGAGCGCGCAACGGACTGAAAATTGCGTTTAACTCCATGCTTCCCAATACGCTGTTTGGATTTACACTGACGATTATTTTGAATTTGACGGGTCTTGCGGACGTGATCGGCGTGGTGTTCGCGCCGGTGATGCGGATTTTCGGCCTGCCCGGCGTGGCGGCCACCGCCGTGATGGCGATCTTCCTTTCCATGGGCGGCGCTGCGGGCGTGATCGCGGGACTGTTTACCGCAGGCCAGCTGACCGAGCCCCAGGTGGCGATTCTGCTGCCCGCGCTGCTGCTCTCCGGAGCGCAGATCCAGTTTATGGGACGGCTTCTGGGAACCGCTGATTTAAAAACCAAATATTATCCCCACATGTTTGTGACCGCCACGTTGAACGGCTGCGTCGCAATGCTGATCATGAACTATTTCATCGTATAATTTATCCGCGAAAAGGAGAGTCAAAATGGGAGAGAGAACCGATTACGTTACATATGTCCACCAGGTGTACGATTATCTGCACACCATCCCGGAGAAGGGATTTGAGGAGTTCAAGACATCGGCCTTTGTGCTGGAGGAGCTGAAAAAGATCGGCTTTGAGGATATTAAGACCGGCGTGGCCGGGACCGGAATCATCGTCACCATCGATTCCGGCAAGGAAGGGCCGGTGCTGGGCCTGCGGGCGGATATGGACGCCCTGGAGTTTATCATCGACGGCAAGAAAACCATGATCCACGCCTGCGGCCACGACGGCCACACCTCCATGCTGCTGGCCGCGGCCCGGGAGATTCATGACCGGGACCTGGTGAAGAAGGGCAAGTTAAAGATCATTTTCCAGCCCGGCGAAGAGCGCCTGTACGGCGCGCTGCGCATGATTGACTCCGGCCTGCTGGACGACGTGGAGGAGATCGTGGGCATGCACCTGCGTCCCAAGCAGGACTGCCGCCTGGGCAAGGCTATCCCGGCTATGTACCACTGCGCCAGCTGCATCATGGAATTCACCATCAAGGGAGTCACCTGCCACGGCTCCAAGCCCCACCTGGGCGTGAACGTGGTGGACGCCGCTTCCCTGGCGGTGCAGGCCATCAACGCGATCCGCGTCAATCCGGCGATCCCCAGCTCCATCAAGGTCACCAACATCACGGTGCCGGGGGAAACCTATAACAATATTCCCGACGAGGCGTTTATGGCGATGGACATCCGGTCGGAGAGCAACGAGGAGATCGAGCGCATCAAGGAGCGGGCCATCGCAGCCGTGACCGGCGCCGCGGCCGCGGTGGGAGCGGAAGCCATTCTGCGCTCCAAGGACGGCGTTCCGGCCGCTGAGTTCGACCAGGGTATGATCGAGCTGGCCGAGGAAACCATAAAGGACGTGCTGGGCGAGGACGGCTCCATCGGAATTTTCAAGAATTCCGGCGGAGAGGATTTCCACTACTATGCCCAGAAGCTTCACTGCAAAGCCACCTACCTGGGACTGGGCGCGGACGCGGTTCCGGGCTTTCACAACCCCAACGTGGTGATCGACACCAAGGCGCTGGAGTACGGCGTGCCCATCTGGTGCAGACTGGTGGAGAAGCGCCTGGGAGCATAAAATTTCACAGACAGACGGACCACGCGGCCCCGGCATTCAAACCTGCCGGGGCCGTATCTGTTGATTACGGTTTACAGGTAATATCCCGCGAGGCGTTTTGGGTGAGTGGAGCGCAGGGGGCCGGTTCGCTGCGACTCTGTGCCTCGCCCGGAACAGGGGATTTACATTTTCCGGCGCGCATAGTACAATGGTGGGAGCGAAATGGGCTTGCCGCCGCGCCGGTTGTGCGCGGGTTACAGGAAACATGCGGGCGGCCTGCGGTGAATGATTGTTTGACGGAAGGAAATAAAAGATTGGCTGAAACAGAAATCAAAGGCCAGGTGATCAAAGGGCTTTTTTGGAAAATATCGGAAAACTTTGGGGCGCAGGGCCTGCAATTTGTGATCTCCATCCTGCTGGCCCGTCTGCTGACGCCTGCGGAGTACGGTCTGGTGGGGATTGTGATGATCTTTATCACCCTCGCCAACGTCACGGTGCAGAGCGGTTTTTCAACGGCGCTGATTCAGAAGAAAAATTCGGACGAGACGGATTTTTCGTCGGTGTTTTATTTCGGACTGTGCCTTGCGGCGGCGATGTACGGGGCGCTGTTTTTCGCGGCTCCGGCCATCGCCCGGTTCTACAGAAACGATGTGCTGGTCCCCATCGTGCGGGTGCTGGCGTTCGTTTTGTTTCCCGGTTCCGTGATTTCGGTGCAGACCGCTTATGTTTCCAGGAAAATGGAATTCAAGGGGCTGTTTAAAGCCACGATCTGCGCGGTTGTGGTGTCCGGCGCGGCCAGCATTTGGATGGCCTACACGGGATTTGGCATCTGGGCCATCGTGGGGCAGCAGCTCTCCTACTACGTGGTTTTGATGGTCTGCCTGTTCTGGACCGTGACCTGGAGGCCGGGGCTCGTTTGCTCGTTTATCCGGATTGTGAGAATCCTGTCCTTTGGCTGGAAGCTGTTGGCGGCATCCCTGATCGATACGCTGTTCAACAACCTGTACGGCCTTATTATGGGGAAAATTTACAATGAAGAGCTGCTGGGAATCTATAACCGCGGAGACCAGTTTCCCAAACTGATCGTCAACAACCTGGGAGCGGCCATCCAGGCCGTGCTCCTGCCCGCCTTTTCCTCGCGTCAGGGGGAGGCGGCCGAAGTGCGCAGCATGGTGCGCCGGGCCATCCGCACCAGCTCTTTTCTGGTGCTGCCCATGCTGTTCGGACTGTTCGCCGTGGCGGACACCATGGTGTTGGCGCTGCTGGGCGAAAAATGGCTGGTCTGCGTTCCCTACCTGCGGATCATGTGCGTGGCTTACTCCTTCTGGCCGATCCACATCACCAACCTCCAGGCCATCAACGCGGTGGGGCGCAGCGACGTGTTCCTGAAGCTGGAGGTGATCAAGAAGGTCGTGGGGATTTTGGGCCTGGTGGTGGGAATCCGCTACAGCCCCATTGTTCTGGTGTCCATCAAGGCGGCGCTGGATTTCCTCAGCACCTTTATTAACGCCTGGCCCAACAAGAAGCTTTTAGGCTATAGCATCGGCAGCCAGTGGAGGGATATCATGCCGTCCATGGCCCTGTCCCTGGTGATGTGCGCGCTGGTCTACGGGCTCCAGTTCGCGCTGCCCGGCGGGCCGTGGATGAAGCTGATTCTCCAGATTCTGGCAGGAGCGGGAATCTATGGGGGGCTGGCGTGGCTGTTTAAGGTGGAGAGCTTTACCTATCTCTTCAATCTTGTGAGCGTGCGGATGGGGCGGAGATAGTACAATGGTGAGAGCGAATTTGTGAGGTGACAATGTGAAAACAGTATTGATAACGGCGATCGGCTCCTTTTCAGCGGATATCGTCATAAAGAAGTGCCGGGAAAACGGTATGCGGGTGATCGGATGCGATATTTATCCCCGGGAGTGGGTGGTGGACGCGGGCAATGTGGACGCGTTCTACCAGGTGCCCCGCGCCACGGAGGCGGAGGCCTACCCGGAGGCCCTTTTGGGTATCTGCTCCCGCGAGGAGGTGGATGGGATTCTGCCTCTGACCGATGTGGAGGTCGACGTGCTCTGCAGGCTGCGCGGGGAATTTGCGGGCAGGGGAATCACGCTGTGCATTTCAGAGGACGCCTGCATCGGGCTTTGTCGGGATAAAATGAAGCTGTTCTGCCGTCTGGAGGAGGAGCGGCCGGGCATGGTGATCCCCACCCAAACGCTTTTAGGGGTAAAGCCGGAAGCCCTCTCCTACCCGGTGGTCTGCAAGCCCTATAACGGCCGGAGCAGCCAGGGGCTGACCTTCATCGGCTCGCTTCGGGAGATGGAGCGCTTTTTGGAGGGAAGGGACGTATCGGATTACATTGTGCAGCCCCTGGTAAAAGGGGACGTCATAACGGTGGACGTGGTGCGAAACGCAGCGGACGGAGCCTGGGCGGCCGTGTGCCGCCGGGAGCTACTGCGCACGTTAAACGGCGCGGGCACGTCGGTGCGGGTATTTAGGAACCCGGAGCTGGAAGGGCTGTGCGGACGCATCGCGGGCTGGCTGGGCGTGAACGGCTGCGTGAACATGGAGTTTATTGAGGACGGCCGGGGGCAATACCACATGCTGGAGTGCAATCCCCGCTTTTCGGGCGGGGTGGAATTTTCCTGCATGGCGGGGTACGACTGCGTGACGGAACATCTGCACTGTTTTGAGGGAAAGCCCGTCGATACCCGGGCGGAGATAACAGAGATGTATATTGCGAGAAAATTTGAGGAATATATTACCGGGACCGGCGGGGCGCGGTGAGAGAGGGAGAACGATGGAAGCTGAGACGGTGATGGCGAGCATCAACTGCGTTACATTTAACCATGTGAATTATATCAGAAAGGCGCTGGACAGTTTTCTGATGCAGAAAACGGATTTCGCCTTTGAGATTCTGGTGCACGACGACGCCTCCACGGATGGGACCAGCGAGATCATAAGAGAGTACGAGGCAAAGTATCCCGGCCGGGTGCGGCCGCTGATTCAGAAGGAAAACCAGTATTCCCAGGGCATTGACAACATCAGCGGAGCGTTCAATTTTCCCAGGGCCAGGGGAAAGTATATTTTCATGTGCGACGGGGACGACTATTTCCTCTCCCCGGACAAGCTGCAGCGCCAGGTGGATTACATGGAGGCCCACCCGGACTGTACGCTGTGTATCCACAGCGCCCGCATCGACCTGGTGGGAAAGGCGCTGACCGAGAGCCAGATGCGGCCCTACCGGAAGAGCCGGGTGATCCCCCCGGAGGAGATCATCGACAAGTCTTCCGGCTACGCCATGTCCTCCATGGCTTTTCCGGCCCGGCTGGTGAAAGAGCTGCCCGACTATTACGTGGACTGTCCGGTGGGCGACACGCCCCTGCAGCTTTTGGCTGCGGCCAATGGATACGGCTATTATATGGATGAACCCATGAGCGCGTACCGCGTGGGGGTCGCCGGGTCCTGGACCGTGGAGGGCAAGAGCGGCGACTATGAGGGGAAGCAGAGCGCGTATTACCGGCGGATGAAGCGGACTTACGAACAGTTCGACCGGGCCACCGGCGGGCGGTTTCATCAGGCGGCTGAGAGCGCGGCGCTTCGGACATACTTCCATACCATGGTGAATACGAAGAAGTTCGACGAGATATATAATCCAGCCTACCGCCGGTATTACAGGGAGCTCACCCCCAGGACCCGCTTCTTTCTGCGGTTTGAGCGTTCCATGCCCGGGGCATATAAAATGGCGAGGAAAGCATTCACTGGAAGATAATTCCAGTGGCTGCTTCCTCGCCGTTTTTACGGTTTGGATTTACTGTTGTGCAAAGAGAGAGTCCGTGGGATCCCAGGTCTGATCCGCGGGAATGGTCTGCTCGATGGCGGGCCGGTCATAGGGGCCGGGCTTTTCCGAGTTGTAGATATTCACCGTGGTGCCGATGCCGCAGTGGTCATACACCCACTTGGCTTCCCCGGAAACCAGACGGACGCAGCCGGCAGACTCGGCGATGCCCAGATAGTTGTAGGTCATGGGGTCCAGCGTCATGGGATCCGGGCTGCTGTAAAGGATGGAGTGGATCAGGAAGCCCTTGTAGATCCGGGTTGCGTACTGGGTGAAGATCCCGTGGTTCATATCACGCCAGCGGTACTTGGCCGGCGTCTGGAAAGTTCCAAGGGGCGTATCCGGGCCGGTGGAGGTCAGGAACGTCTTGACCGGGATAATGAAGCCGTTGGCTCCGTCCTGGGCGAAAATGGTCATGCAGTTCATCTGCTTGTTGATGCTGATGAGGAACGGGCCGTTGTTGCCCACGATGGGCTCTAAGTCGGTCAGCAGCTTTCCGGTCTCGTCAAAGTAATACTTGAAGCCGTCGATGTACTGCCAGCCGGTCACAGGGGCGTTGTCCACAAAGTAGTAGCGGTCCTTGTCGTTCCAGCCCCATCCGGTAAAGGGAACGCCGGTTCCGTTGGTGTAGGAAACCACGCCGTCCACGATCTGAACGCCGTCCGGGAACGCCGCTTCCACTGCATTCTCCATATTGTAGGAAGCGCCCTCCACGTCCTTGCCCCAGAGGGAAACGCGGAAGCCCTTTAATACCTTTCCGGTGCCCATGGTGCCCGCTGTCCCGCTGTTGCGCGCCCAGCCCAGCTCCGTGCCGTCGTTTAAGGTGGTGCAGTAGTAGATGTCAAACTTGTTGCGGGCGAAGCCGTTGAAGCGCAACTGAATGGCTTCCACCAGCGCGCCGTCGTCCCACACGGTGGTGTGGCCGCCGTTCATGGCCCAATCGCTCCAGCCGTGGGCTCCGGTGTAAGTCCGGTACAGGACGTCGCCCACGATATTGTTGAGGTAAATGGACACGGAGCGGAAGCCTTCGTCCGCTGTCACCGGGGTGTCGCCCACCACCGGATCGGTCCAGGTGGTATCGGGTCTCAATACCTGAATCTGGACATAGGGAGTGTTCGCAATCACCGCCTGTCTGGCGGCCTCCTCCTCGGCGAATCTGGCGGCAGCCTCGGCTTCCGCATCGCCCTGGGCCGTGTCGTCGGCCGCCTGCTGGGCGTTGGCCGCATCTTCCGGAGTGGTAACGCCGGCGTCCGGTGCGGTAGTTGCGGCGTTGGGGTCGGCCTGGTTCTCCGCCTGCGTTTCCGTGGGCGCAGACTCGCTCTCCGCCGCTGTGGTAAAGCCCGGTCCGTAGTTCGAATCATCCTGGACAGCCCATGCCGGACTTGCCTGGCCGATGATCAGAAGACCGGATAAAAAAGCGGCGGCAGCCCGCTTAGCTAATTTATTCATTCGTGAATCCTCCTAAATTTTGATAGAATTTCCGTACATGTCCTAATTTAACATATCTGTTATGAAAATTCTATATGTGATTTACTTTTTATTGGGATTATTGTAAAATTGTAAATAAAATGACCACGGAATGTAAGAAATGGGTGCCATAATGAAATGGAATGAAGAGACAGTCAATATCATATACGCCTCCAACGACGGGTACGCGGGACATCTGGCCGCCTCCCTGGTTTCCCTGCTGGAGAACAACCGGCAGATTCCCCATATGCACATCTATGTGCTCTCGGTGAACATGTGCGGGCTTTACAAGGAACGCCTGCGCCGGATCGCGGAGGGATACGGCCGGGGGTTTACTGCAGTGGAGCTGGGAGATCTGAAGCAGCGCTTTTCCTACGACATCGACACCAGGGGCTTTGACATCAGCGCCATGGGGCGTCTGTTTGCGGCCGAGGTGCTGCCGGAAACGGTGGAGAGGGCCCTTTATCTGGACTGCGATACCATCGTTTGCGGCAGCATTTTGCCGTTGTACGAGTGGGAGCTGGGGGACTGCCTGGTGGGGATGGTGATGGAGCCCACGGTTTACGGGGAGATGAAGGAAGCGCTGGGGATGGGCCGGGACGACGCCTACTACAACTCCGGCGTGCTGCTCATGGCCCTGGGGCGCTGGCGCAGGGAGCGCGTATTAGAACGCCTGTTGGACTTTTACGGGGCTCATGCGGGCTGCCTCTTTGCCTGCGACCAGGACACCATCAACGGCGCCCTGAGGGGACAGATCCGCACCCTGCCGCCCAAATACAACTTTTTTACCAATTACCGGTATTTCCGCTACGACACGCTCTGGGGCCTGTGCCGCGCTTACGAGGAGGTGGGACGGGAGGCCTTTGCGGAGGCCAAACGTTACCCGGCGGTGCTCCATTACCTGGGGGACGAGCGGCCGTGGATCGCGGGGAACCGCAATCATTACCGGAAGCTGTATGAGACGTATCTGGACCGGACACCCTGGAAGGGGACGCCCAAGCAGACCGGCAAGGAGCTTTACATGTTCCTTTGGTGGGGGCTCAACAAGGCGACGCTCCTGTGCCCGGGGCTGCGGCTGTGGATCAGCCGCCGGTTCGGCATGAAGGTGATCGACGCCCGGAAGAAATCATAAGGACTGGAAGAATGGATAAGATCAGCTGTATTGTGCTCAACTACAACGATGCCCCCACCACCTGTGGACTGGTGGAGGAGCTTTTGGGGATAAACTGTCTGGATTCGGTGGTGGTGGTGGATAACTGTTCCACGGACGATTCCTGGGTTCGGCTCTCCGGGCTTGCGCGCCCGGACGGCCGCGTGAGTCTGATCCGGGCGGAGCAGAACGGCGGCTACGGCTGGGGCAATCAGATCGGGGTGGACTGGGCGGTGGACCGCCTGGGCGCGGATTACGTGATCGTGGCTAACCCGGATATCCATGTGTCGGAGGAATGCATTCTGCGGGTGAAGGAAGCCCTGGACCGGACGGAGCGCTGCGCGCTGGCTTCGGCCCTGGTGGAAAGCCCGGAAGGGAAGCCGCTCTTTAGTTACTGGATGCTGCTGCCTCTGTGGAAGGATCTGCTGGACACGGGGCTTGTGACCCGGCGGCTGTTTGCGCGCTGGCTGAATGTGCCGCGGGAACGGCTGAAGCAGGGGGGGCTGTCCGGATGCCGCCTGGTGGATGCGGTTCCGGGGTCTTTTTTTATGCTGCGCCCGGACCGTTTTCCGGAGGGGGAAATTCACAAAGTATTTGACAAACAGATTTTTTTATATTATGAAGAGAAGGTGCTGGGACAGAAGTTAAAGGCCATGGGCCTGACCGCCGTCCTGGCTCTGGACTGCTCTTACGTCCATGCCCATTCGGTGAGCATCGACAAGAGCGTGAAAAACATCGGGGACAAGCAGCGGCTGCTGCACGAGAGCAAGCTGTATTATTACCGGGAATACCTCCACGCCGGGCCGGTAAAGACGGCTGCCGCCAGAGTCTTTCTGGGGCTGGTGCTGGCGGAGGTGCGGTTTCTCACCGAGGTGTGCGGCATGCGCTGGTAGCGCGTGCACGGAAAGGAACGATTATGTCTGCGAAAGAAACGGAAAAGCCGATACTGGTGACAAGGTCCTCCCTGCCGCCGTTCGAGGAATTTACAGAAATGTTAAAGCCCATCTGGGAGTCCGGGTGGCTGACCAATATGGGAGATTACCACAAGGAGCTGGAACAGAAGCTGCGGGAGTATCTGGGCGCGGACCGGCTGGTGCTTTTCACCAACGGCCACATGGCCCTGGAGATGGTGATTCAGGCCCTGGAGCTGACGGGCGAGGTGATCACCACGCCCTTTACCTTTGCCTCCACCACCCACGCCATTGTGCGCAACGGGCTGACGCCGGTGTTTTGCGATATCAATCCCCGGGATTACACCATGGACGTGGACAAGATCGAGGCTCTGATCACGGAAAAGACCTCCGCCATCCTGCCGGTGCACGTTTACGGAAATATATGTGACGTGGAGCGGATTGAAGCCATCGCCAGGAGGCATAATTTAAAGGTGATCTACGACGCGGCCCACACCTTCGGGGAGACTTACAACGGGGTGGGCACGGCCTGCTTCGGGGACGCCAGCATTTTCAGTTTCCACGCCACTAAGGTGTACCACACCATCGAGGGCGGCGCGGTGGCTTTTCGGGAAGCGTGGATGGAACACCGCCTGAACTGCCTGAAGAACTTCGGCATCGTGGATCAGGACCACGTGGTCTGGGTGGGCGGAAACGCCAAGATGAACGAGTTCCAGGCCGCAATGGGCCTGTGCAATCTGCGCCATCTGGAGGACGAGATAACGAAACGCCGCAGGGTGGCGGAGCGGTATCTGGAGAATCTTGACGGCGTGAAGGGCTTAAAGCTGCCAGAGTACCGCCCTGGGGTAAAGCCCAATTACGCCTATTTCCCTGTGGTGTTCGACGGCTTCGCCCGGACCCGGGACCAGGTGTTCGATGGCCTGGGGGCCCATCAGATCCATCCGCGGAAATATTTTTATCCGCTGATCAACGATTTCCAGTGTTATGAGGGAAGATTTTCCTCCAAGGACACGCCGGTGGCCAAATACATCGCGGACCGGGTGCTGACGCTGCCGCTGTACGCGGATCTGGCGCTGGAGGACGTAGACCGGATCTGCGGACTGCTCCGGGAGATGGGGTGAGTGATTTGGGACAAATACTGTGGAACGACATCGCATAAGAGGAACAATTCATGGACAAGGTGCTGCTGGTAATACCGGCTTACAATGAGGAAAAGAATATACGAAAGGTTGTGGGCCGTCTGACAGAGGATTTTCCGGAGCTGGACTACATCGTGGTCAACGACGGTTCCCGGGACTCCACGGCCGACATCTGCCGGCAGAACGGCTACAATCTTCTGGATCTGCCTGTGAATCTGGGCCTGGCGGGCTGTTTTCAGGCGGGGATGAAGTACGCCTACTTAAAGGGCTATCAGTACGCCATCCAATTTGACGGGGACGGCCAGCACCGGCCGGAATATATCGGCGCCATGAAGGATAAGATGGATGAGGGATACGACATTGTGGTGGGTTCCCGGTTCGTGGAGCGAAGGAAGGACTGGTCCCCACGCATGGTGGGCAGCCGCCTGATCGGGGCGGCCATCCGACTGACCACCGGGGCGAAGATCAAGGACCCCACCTCCGGGATGCGCATGTTTAACCGCAGCATGATCGAGGAGTTCGCGCTGAACTTAAATTACGGCCCCGAGCCGGACACCCTCTCCTTTTTGATCAAGCAGGGGGCCAGGGTGGCGGAGATTCAGGTGGAGATCGACGAGCGCCTGGCGGGGGAGAGCTATTTAAAGCCCATGGTGGCGATCAAATATATGACGCGGATGCTGATTTCCATATTTTTGATTCAGAATTTCCGCAAGCGGTGACAGCCGCATGAGGTGGTGGATAAAATGAACAAATTGACGGCCCGCCTGCTCTATAAGGGCGGCAATATCGAACGGCAGAACGTCCTGTGGAACACCGCGGGCAGCTTCTGCTACGCGCTGGCCAGCATGGTGCTGTCCTTCCTGGTCATCCGGATGATCGGGGAGGACCAGGGAGGAATCTTTTCCTTCGGGTTTTCCACCCTGGGACAGCAGATGTTTATCATCGCGTACTTCGGAATCCGCCCGTTCCAGATCACGGACGGCAAGGGCGAGTATTCCTTCCGGGACTATCTGGAACACCGTTACATCACCTGCCTGGCCGCGCTGGCGGCGGGCTGCGTGTATCTGACGGCCCAGGTGTCTGTGGGATTTTACACCCCTTACAAGGCGCTGATCCTGATTCTCCTGGTGCTGTACAAGGTGATCGACGGATATGCCGATGTCTATGAGTCGGAGTTTCAGCGCCAGGGCAGCCTGTATCTCACTGGAAAATCCAATTTTTTCCGCACCCTGCTGTCCGTGTCCTGCTTCCTGCTGGCGCTGGCGGTTACCCGGAACCTGTTTGCGGCCTGCCTGACGGCGGTGGCGGCCCAGGTCGCCGGAGTCTGCCTGTTCAATCTGCCGGTGATCCGCGCGGTGGACGGGGTGAGCTGGATGCGGGGAGAGCGTCAGACCTCCCGGCTGTTTCACAGCACGGCGTTACTGTTTCTGTCCGCGTTTCTTGACTTTTTTGTGTTTTCCTCCGCCAAGTACGCCATCGACGCCCGGCTCAGTGACGCGGCTTCCGGGTATTTCAATCTGATTTTCATGCCTACCTCCGTGATTTATATGGTGGCGAATTTCGTGATCCGGCCGTTTCTGACCAAGCTGACGGATCTGTGGGAGGGAAAACTGTTTCTGGGCTTTAAGGAGCAGCTGGCGCGCATCGGCGCCATCATCTCCGGCCTGACGGTGCTGGCCGTGGGCGCAACCCTGATTCTGGGACGTTTTGTGCTGGGGATTATGGAGGCGATACTGGGCGACGGATACGAGGGCGCTCTGACCGTATATCAGACCGCTTTTGTGGTAATCGTATTAGGCGGGGGCTTTTATGCCCTGGCCAATTTGATGTATTATGCGCTGGTGATTATGAGAAAGCAGAAGGCCATTTTCATCGTGTATCTTTTGGCGGCCGTCACGGCGGCCCTGATTTCCGGCCCAATCGTTTCACGCTGGGGGATCGGAGGGGCCGCGGGCTGTTATCTGCTGCTGATGATCGGATTGACCGCCGGCTTCGGATTCTGTATGGTCCGGGCCTATCAACATGAGAAAGGGGAGAATCGTGGGAATGCAGGATGAGACAATGGAAGTGCGCAGTGAGAGAAATGCGGGCGCGCGCAGGCGCACCGTGGATGTGATCATCCCAACCTACAAGCCGGACAAGAAATTCAGCCGTCTGCTGCGTATGCTGGAATTGCAGACGTACCCAATCCGAAGGATTATTGTGATGAATACAGAGAAATCCTACTGGAACGACAAGGGCTACGAGGGGATAAAAGGATTGGAGGTCCACCACCTGACCAAGGCGGAGTTCGACCACGGCAGGACCCGCAACCAGGGCGCGCGCTACAGCCGGGCGGACATTATGGTGTTCATGACGGACGACGCGGTGCCCGCCGACAACCGGCTGATCGAGCAGCTCATGGCTGCGTTTGACCAGCGGGGGCCGCTGGGGGAGTCGGTGATTATGGCCTACGCCCGTCAGCTGGCGGATAAGGACTGCGGCCTGGCGGAGCGCTACACCCGCTCCTTCAATTATCCGGACCAGAGCCGGGTGAAAACCAGGGCGGACCTAAAGGAGCTTGGAATCAAGACCTTTTTTGCCTCAAACGTGTGCTGTGCCTATGACCGGGAGAAGTTCTGGTTTCAGGGTGGTTTTACTGACAAGACCATTTTCAACGAGGACATGATTTTTGCGGGCCGCGCGGTGCTGGAGGACGACTACGCCGTGGCCTATGTGGCCGGGGCGCGGGTGGTGCACTCCCACAATTACGGCTGCATGGCTCAGTTTCACAGGAATTTCGACCTGGCGGTGTCCCAGGCCGACCACCCGGAGCTGTTTTCGGCGGTGCGCTCGGAGAGCGAGGGCATCCGCCTGGTCAAACAGACGGCCCGCTATCTGGTGAAGCAGCGCCGCCCCTGGCTGGTGCCGGGGCTGTTTGTGAAGAGCGGTTTCAAGTACCTGGGCTACCGGGTTGGGAAATGCTACCGGCTTATGCCCCGGGCCCTGGTGCTCCGCTGCACCATGAACAAGGAATACTGGAGCCGGGTCTGACTTGTCCCGGAAATGACGAAAGAAGGTAGGAAATCCCTATGATGCAACCGATGTTCCGAGTGATTCTGATCATTGTTTCCCTGGCCACCATGGCGTACATGATGCGCAAGATCCGCCAGGCTAAGGTGCAGATCGAGGCGGCCATGTTCTGGGTGATGCTGGCCCTGCTGCTGGTGGTATTTGCAATCTGCCCGCCGGTGGCGAACATCTGCGCCAGACTGCTGGGCATCTACTCCACCCCCAACTTCCTGTTTCTGTTCACCATTTTCCTGCTCATGGCAAAGGTGTTCAGCATGACCATCCACCTGTCCCAGATCGAGAGCAAGCAGAAGGAGCTGATCCAGAAAATGGCGCTGGACCAGAAGGAGAAGGAGGAGCTGGAGCTGAAGGTGCAGGAGCTGATGGACGGGAAAGACAGAGCGGCTGAGGTGGAAGATGAGTGCGAACAATAAAAAATTACAACTGAGGACTCCGGGGCTGCGCCTGCTGGCCGCCTGCGCCCTGGCGGTGGCCGTTCTGGGACTCTGGCATGGGCTGGATGTGCGGGACGGCATCGCCAGGACCGGGAACCGCTTCCTGTACGGCTGGTACGGGGCGGCGTTTGTCTGGGGCATGGGGCTTCTGGCCGCGTCGGGCTGGCTGCTCCTGATCCGCAAGCAATGGAGCCTGGAGCGGGTGTTCGTGGTCTGCAGCCTCGCCCTGGGGGTGCTGTTCGCGGCCGTGCTGCCGCCGCTGTCCGCGCCCGACGAGGTGGCCCACTATATTTCCGCCTACCAGGTGTCCAACCGCCTGATGGGGAAAACAGCAGCCGATGAGGACGGGCGGGTGCTCATCCGGGCGCAGGACGCCTGGGTGGAGGATCTGGAGGACGTTCTGGCCGACGACGGAAGCGGCCGGACGTCGGACCGGGACTCCGCCGTTCTGGGGCAGATGGTGACCCAGTATACCTACGGGGAGATACGGGGAGGCGGAAAGGCAGCGGAGGCTCCGGGCGGCGGGAATTTTGCTGCGGTTTCCGGGGACGGAGTGGCCGTCTCCTACCAGCCCGCCGTGCACACCACGCCCCTGGCGTATGCGCCGCAGGCGGTGGGAATTACACTGGCCCGGGCGCTGGGCCTTGGCAGCATCGGGCTGTTGTTTCTGGGACGCCTGTTCAACCTGCTGTTTTACACCGGAATGGGTTATCTGACCATGAGGCGGATGCCCTTCGGCAAGGAGGTGGTGTTCGGGGTTGGGCTGCTGCCCATGACTCTGAACCTGGTTTCCTCCATGTCCTACGATGTGATGATTCTGGCCATGACCGCCTACTTCACCGCGGTGTGCCTGGACCTGGCGTACCGGGCGGAGCGGGTGCGGCTCTTGGACGTGGCGGTTCTGGCTCTGGTGATGGCGGTCATGGGGCCCTGCAAGATGGTCTACGGCGTGATCGCCGGGCTGTGTCTGTTGATTCCGGTGAAAAAATTCGGCGGCTGGGGCCGGTGGCTTTTGGCCGCTGCCGCGGTGCTTGGCGCATTTGCGCTGGCTATGCTGGTGGTGAACAGCCAGACCGTGGCGCTGTACACCGGGATTCAGGACCGGCATGTGATCTGGGCCGACGAGCCGGGATATTCCTTTGCGCAGCTGATTCACAGCCCGCTTCTGGTGTTGAAAATGTGTTACAGCACCCTGGTCTGGCAGGGCGCGGAGCTGTTCTCCGGCATGATCGGCGGCAGCCTGGGCAACATGGACCCGGTACTGAATACGCCCTATATCATTGTGTTGGGATTGGCCTTTATTCTGCTCATGCTGGCCTTGCGAAAGCCCGGGGAGTCCCTAAAAATCTCAGGCGGGCAGCGGGTCTGGATCTGGGTGATCTGCCTGATCTGCCTGGGGGCGCTGATGTTTTCCATGCTGCTGGCCTGGACGCCGGTAAGCGCCAGCTTTATCCAGGGAGTTCAGGGGCGGTATCTCCTGCCGCTGCTTCCCATATTCGCGCTCTCCCTGAAAAATGACCGGCTGGTGCGCACGGACTGCGACGACCGGAAGCTGCTGTTTGGGATGATCTGCATGGATGTGTATGTGATTCTGCGGATCTTCAGCGTGGTGTGTCTGCGGGTGTGAGGGTGCGGGGGCAAGGACGGAGCCGGGCAAAGTTCCCCGGACAGCCGTCCCAGGCAGAAAACTCCCGCTCCGGGTATTGTCAGCAACGCCGGAATGTGATAGAATTGCCAGATGTGCGGCGGTTTTCGCTGCAATAAGATTTACATAAAATGGAAGGGCCTTAAAACCTTCTGAATATAAAGGAGCATTGAATGATGGGAAAGATAAATGTGACGCCCTGTCCCATTGAAGGGCTGTACGTGATTGAACCGACTGTGTTTAAGGATGAGCGCGGATATTTTGTGGAGACCTACAACCAGAATGATTTCCGGGAGGCGGGCCTCAATATGGTGTTTGTGCAGGACAACCAGTCCATGTCCGTAAAGGGCGTGCTGCGGGGGCTTCATTTCCAGAAGCAGTATCCCCAGGGCAAGCTGGTGCGTGCCATCCGGGGCACGGTGTTCGACGTGGCGGTGGACCTGCGCTCCGATTCCGGGACCTATGGGAAATGGTTCGGCGTGACCCTGTCCGCTGAGAACAAGAAGCAGTTCTATATCCCGGAAGGTTTTGCACACGGTTTTCTGGTGCTCTCCGACGAGGCGGAGTTCGCGTACAAGTGTACGGATTTCTACCATCCGGGCGACGAGGGCGGTCTGCTGTGGAGCGATCCCGAGATCGGCGTGGAGTGGCCCATTGAGGAGGGAATGGAACTGATCATTTCCGAGAAGGATCAGAAGTGGAGCGGCCTTAAGGATACGTTCAGGTTCTGACGGAGAACCGGCCGCTTTTACGCTCAAGAAAAGGAATTAAACGCATATGAAATATGTCATCTCTCTGGTGAAAGAGATTGTAAAAAAACGGAAAATGATTCTGGATCTGGCGCTGGCGGATTTCCGCAAACGGTTTGTGGGATCGTATTTCGGAATTGTCTGGATGTTTCTGCAGCCCCTGGTGACCGTGCTGATCTACTGGTTCATTTTCGGCGAGTACGGCATGAAGACGGTGCCCCCTGTCACCAACGCCACCTATGTGGTGTGGCTGGTTCCGGGGCTGGTGCCCTGGTTCTTTTACAGCGAGGCGCTGAATTCCATCACAGGCTGCCTGCAGGAGTACAGCTACCTGGTGAAAAAGGTGGTGTTTAAGGTGGAGATGCTGCCCATCATCAAGCTGCTTTCCTGCCTGATGGTGCACTTTTTCTTTGTGCTGATCATGCTGGCGCTGTATGCGGCTTACCGGCAGCCGGTGTTCGCCACCTGGATTCAGATTCTGTACTACACCTTTGCGGCGGCCATGCTGGCCCTGGCCTTCGGGTATTTTACCAGCGCGGTGAACGTATTTTTCAAGGATATGGCCAATATTGTGGGAATCTGCCTGCAGTTCGGCATCTGGATGACGCCGATTATGTACGACGAGGCCATTTTCACCAGCCGGAATCCCTGGATCGGCACAGTGCTCAAGCTGAACCCGTTCTACTATATTGTGGCGGGCTACCGCGACAGCATGCTCACGGGCGACTGGTTCTGGAGGCGTCCTACCATGACCCTGTACTTCTGGGGCGTGACCATTGTGGTGATGCTGGTGGGCTTACGGATGTTTAAACGGCTTCGGCCGCATTTTTCAGACGTCCTCTGACGCGGCTGCGGCAGGGATAGGCGGAGTATAGCGTGAGCGGGCGACCGTTCCGGCCGGGGCAGGGATGCCGGGCCGGGGCGGTTGTTTGCATTGCGGCGGATGGCGGAACGGCGTGCGGAGGGAAGCGCCTGGAAGTGAGAAAATATCACCCCGGTGAAGCGTTGCGGCTGTGACTGCGCTATGCAGTCGCACGATATGGAAATAAATGGGAGAGGAGGCTGGAGGCCGTGATAAAACAGATATGCCTGGGATGGAGCGATGGCCGGGAGAACGGCACGATTCAGGTGGAAGTGGTTTACTCCGCCCGCAGAACAATGGGGCTGGAGGTAAAGGCCGACGGCTCGGTGGTCGCCAGAGTTCCCAGGCGCACGCCGGATCAGGCGGTGAAAGGATTTGTGGAGGAGCGACGGGAGTGGATTGTGGAGAAATGGTTCCTCATGCAGGACCGGCGGCGGGCTGAGGAGGAGCGCGGGCCCCGGGACTACGAGGGGGATCCGGCCCTGGAACGGTGGTACCGGGAACAGGCGCGCAAGCGGATCGCCTGGCGCACCGCCTATTTCGCCCGCCATATGGGCGTGACCTACGGCCGCATCTCCATCCGGGCGGCCAAAACCAGGTGGGGCAGTTGCAGCGCAGAGGGGAATCTGAATTTCCACTGGAAACTGATTTTGATGCCGCCGGAAATCCTGGATTACGTGGTGGTCCACGAGCTGGCCCACCGGAAGGAGATGAACCACTCCGACCGTTTCTGGGCGGAGGTGGAGCGGGTATTGCCGGATTACCGGCAGAGGCGGGCGTGGCTTAAGGAGCACGGCCGGGAGGCGTGAGGGCCGGAGGTAATGGTGGGAGGCGTGAGGGCCGGAGGTAATGGTGGGAGGCGTGAGGGCCGGCGGCTACAGGAGGCGGGCCAGGTATTCCCACGCCTACGCCATCCCCGGCAGCGCACGCACCGCCAGCTGGTAAACCACTTCCACCACGCCCGACAGAAGCATCACCTGGATGGGATTGCGTTTGAAGCGCACCAGAAGCACCATGGCGCCCAGGAAAATGAGGAAGGCGCGCAGGTTGGCGGACCGGAGCGCTGTTTGCAGAATCTGGGACAGGGAGCCGGAAACGGTGATTGCCTGGGGCCAGAGGGCCGTGACCAGGATGCTCACGCCTGCGGAGGCGATCATGGCGATCACGGCCGGGCGCAGGGCGGTGAGGACCTGCTGGATCAGGGTGAGGTTGCGGTACTTCAGATAGGCCCAGGCCAGCAGGGAAACCAGCAGGCAGGAGGGAAGCACGCAGCCCACGGTGGCGGCTACCGCGCCCCCAAAGCCCGCGATCCTGGTACCCACAAATGTAGCGGAGTTGATGGCGATGGGGCCCGGGGTCATCTGGGAGATGGTGATCAGGTCCGTGAATTCGGCGGGGGAAAGCCAGCCGTGGAGCGTGACGACCTGCTGCTGGATCAACGGCATGGCGGCGTGGCGTGGCCGCG